>Ga0185299_10001220_pt1 | contig 53502 bp, 52 predicted proteins | sample PaiPotPPA55metaG_FD_128002 | JGI IMG/M metagenome (GOLD analysis project Ga0185299, IMG submission 128002) | Iron sulfur acid spring bacterial and archeal communities from Banff, Canada, to study Microbial Dark Matter (Phase II) - Paint Pots PPA... ... | reverse complement strand
GAAACGCTTGATTCTACGTGACATATAACCAAGTTGTTGAAAAACAATCTGGGGACGTAGCTCAGTTGGTTAGAGCGCTGCCCTGTCACGGCAGAGGTCGCGGGTTCGAGCCCCGTCGTCCCCGCCACACATTCCAAAAGAGTTACGGAATATATGGCACCTAAGTGACAAGCAAGTCAGGACACAATAAGGTCACAATAGCGAATCGTCCAACGATTACGCTTCTGTGCCCGTTCGTGCCTGTTTTTGCTTTGCGCCCACGTTTGTGCCCACGCCGGGCACCATCATCTGAACAACCTTGCTCTGTGCTGCCCGCTTGTGCGAGTTCACGGCCTGCGTGTAAACGTCGAGCGTGATCTTGCTGTTGGCGTGCCGCAAAAGCTCCTGGACGGTCTTCACGTCTTCCCCGTTGGCCTTCAGCAACGTGCCGAAGGAATGGCGGAAGGTGTGCCAACCGATGTTCTTGTGGATGCCAGCCGCTTTAGCCGCTGGCTTGATATGCCGCTTCATGAGGTTGTCCGGCCAATAGGGCTGTGTGCCTTTCATGGTCGGGCTGGCGAAGACCCAATCGGACTCCATCGGATAGGCGCAGGTCTTTCTCCAACGCAGAAGATCTTCGGCCATGTAGCCATCCATGGGGACCGGCCTAGCCGATGCTTCTGTTTTGCAGACACCCATCACCTGATGCCAGATGGACTCGGTAACGCGAATCTCCAGGTTCTCGAAATCAATGTCGTCCCACTTCAATGCGAGAAGCTCACTGACGCGCAGGCCAGTCGCTGCGTCGAGCAGAACCAAGGTCCGCTCCCGCACGGCGAGCTTTGCCAGAAGAGCCTGAAGTTCGTGCAATTCGAGGACATCCGGAATCCGCTCCCTCTTGGCGCTTTGGCGCACGAGCTTGATCGGATTCTTATCCGTCCACTCGTACCGCATTGCGTGACTGAAGAGAGCGCTCATGATGTTCCGAATCTTCGCTTTTGTTCCTCGTGCCCGCTGAATGCTGCCTAACCACTCTTCCACGGCAACAGACTTGACCTGCTGCAAGCGGTGGTCGCCCCACCGTGGAAGAATCCAGCCGTTCAGATAGCATTCGTAGCCGGCTCGTGTCGAGTGCGCTTTGCGTCCCTGTTCGTCTTCGGTTAGCTCTTTCAACCGATAGTGCCCGATCAGCTCCGCTATCGTACTCGGGCAGCTCACCGCCCGCGGGGTTTGTTGGTTGGCGTCGATGCGCAACGCATTGGCGGCTTTCAGGGCTGCTGCTTCCGATGGGAGAGTGATGGTCGTGCCGATCACAGCTTTGCGCTGTAAGTTCTTGCCGTCCGGCCCGATCTCTCTCCAGCGGAAGACCCAAACATCAGGCCCCTTCTGCCGCTTGCTACGCTGCACGCTTCCTTGTTGATACCGTGTGCGCCTTGGCATAACTACTCCTGATCCCCGGCGCAACGGGTGGCTTGATTCAAGGCTACCGCTGCGCCGGGCAGAGGTCTAGTGGAAACTCAACTTGCGAGCTGTTCTGTGATCCATCGGTCGATGTCGCTGGCACGGAAACGCCACATGGAACCGAGTTGAAAACCCCGAACGATTCCTTGCCGCGCATACCGCTGGAGGGTCTTTGGGTGTATCCGCATGATGGCTGCTGCTTGGTCGGTATCCAACAAAGGCTCAGGGATGAACGGCTCGCTTTTTACAGGCTTTCTCCCCAATTCCTGATTCGGTAGTCTGTGCATCATCGCCGTGCCTCCTCTGAAGCCGAAGCAGCGTCACACAGTCTCAAAGCGGCAACTTGTAGGTTTCTTCTTCTGCCAAGTGAGTCCGCTATTGATTCTTCGGATACTGCTTGCTGACTACGATTGGCGCAGACGTCCGCAATTGTCCAATCACATTTTGCCAGTCGACTATTCCAAAACGTAATAGTTCTTCATACGCAGGCTGCACCCCGTAGCCCCCAGAAACGGAAGCAGATGTGTCAAACTATTGATGGGATAAGCTCCCACCAGAAGATTTCAAAGATAGTTTTGCGTTCCCATTTATCTGAGAGCCTTCCACTACTCATTGCAGGCTCTCCGAGTCCCCAGGCAGAGTGTCAAATGGGGGGTAGGCATGGCCCGAAGCAAGGCAAAACGCCGGATCGACCTAAAACACATGGAAGCGGCCATCGCGGTGGCAGAGACGCTCAGCTTCTCCAGAGCTGCCAAGCGCCTCCATGTCAGCCAGCCCGCTGTCACAAAATACATCAGCGAACTTGAGGAGAGCCTAGGTGCTCTTCTCTTCGTTCGTGCGCACCACGCTGTCTCCTTGACCGAAGCCGGAAGGGCTTATGTGGAGGAAGCCCGGATCGTTGTCCTTCACGCAGGACGTGCGGTGCAGGCGGCACGTGCCGCTCAGCAAGAGGCAGAAGTGATACTCAACGTAGGTCGCTCACCTTATGTTGATCCCTACTTCACCTCGATGCTTCGGGCGATTCGATTACCGCTGTTTCCCCGACTGCACTTGCAACTCTCCAGCGGATTTTCATGCGACCTCACTCAGGATGTCCTCAATGGTGATCTTGATATCGCCGTGGTAATCGAGCCGCCGCAATCAGGCCAATTGGCCGAGTTTGAAATTGAAGAGTCGCCCTTCTACATTGTCATGTCCAGGGAAGATCAGTTGGCTCAACTTCCCGCTCTTGACTTGAATCACCTCTCACACAGGCGGTGGCTTCTGTTCCAACGCAACCTTCATCCTCCCCTTTATGACCTGTTCCAGAAACTAGCGCATGAAGACCACGTTATTCCATCTGCCCTTCAGCACTTCATGGTGCCGGAGGAGTGCTTGCCGCTTCTGCTTGATCCCGGAGGAATTGTCATCGCGCCGAAGTCGGGGGCTCTAAGGATTGCCCGTGATGGCCTCACTATGAGACCACTGGAAGACGCACGGCTCAGAATGAAGACGCGTCTGATCTCACGTGTCGACAATCCTTCTCCGGCGATCAGCGATCTGTTTCGGACCTTCATGCGGAGGCTCAAGCACATTCGAGTAGACAACCAGATGTCACTGCCTCTTTCCACCTAGTCGCTGCGGCGAATCCGAAAGTTGTTCAACGTCTACGATCTTCACATTTACAGGGCCGGAAGCATCGCATCTCTGGCAGCTAACAATTCCTGTAGTGATGACGTTGGCATCAATATCGTCGATTCGGACGATGTGCCCACATGCTTGGCATTCGTGTGCGTGCTCCCAACGCGGCTCAATAGCCTGAGTTCCCATGGTCTGTTAGCTCCTGATCAGCCGTGCTCTCGCCAGTGCATCGGCGTGAAGCTTACCCGTAAGGAGTGTCATGGCTTCTAGGCAGGTCCGCGAAAGCTTGCAACGAACGTGCTTTCTAGATACATGAACGTTGCAAATCGACCAACGAGTGACACATCAACTCAGGCGTACATATCAAAGCCGAACGCGGTCCCAAGGAAAAGGAATTCTTGGCCCACCTTGGAGGCGGACTACATAAAGGTGCTCTGAGCTGTAACCAGCTCGTGCATTTTCGACTCACAAATTGCACCGCTGGTATGGGGATCTGTGGTGTTCGTTGCAAGTTTGCGCGTCACTCCTATGGTGTCTGGGATTGTGGCTTCAGGAGTCACAATGTCCATGCGCACACATCCAGCAGCTCTAGCTTCGTTGATAATTCTGCTGCTTCCGTCGCGAATCTACGCTCAAAATCCCTGCCCCAATGGCCTTCGGGTCGAGGGCACCGTCACTGACCCTACCGGAGCCATCATTCCCGGAGCCAATGTTAAGGCTGCGGGGACAGCGGTAACAACCGATGCAACGGGGCATTACGTCCTAGCTTGCGTAGCTGCGAAGGCAGTCATCTCTGCGCAGGCTAATGGGTTTGCCAATAGTTCGGTCCGCGTACCGTCGCAGTCGGCAGGAAAGATCCAGCTCAACATCCAGTTGGCGCTCGCAGCCGTTCAGACGGATGTTCAGGTAAGTGGAGACTCTGACAACGACACTGGCGGCGACACAACAACCCTGAACACGAAAGCCGTTCAAGCGCTCGCCGATGACCCGGATGACTTTCTGCGTCAGCTTCAAGTGTTGGCTTCCGAAGCTGGCGGCGATCCAACTCAGTCGGTCATAATGGTGGACGGTTTCCAGAACCCGAGCGCACTCCCGCCCAAGAGCTCGATCGCATCGATTCATATCAACCCGGATCTCTTCTCGGCCAAATATAGGACGCCCCCGTTTTTTGGCGGCGTCATCGAACTTACTACCAAGCCGGGAGCCGATGCATTTCATGGAGCAGTCTTCTTCACGGACAGTGATGGCGCCTTCAATGCCACGAACCCATTTTCTGTTACCGCCACACCAGCCGGTAGACGGCGCTACGGCTTCGAGTTGAGTGGGCCGATTCTCTCGAAGAAAAGCAGCTTTGCGTTGGCCCTCGAAAAACGCGACATCGACGAATTCAACGTGGTGAATGCAGTCACGCTCGATGCAAACAACGGAATAGGGCCGAATGGAAACGGCGTTCCGGAGCAGCAGACGGTGTTAGCTCCGCAGCGACTCTGGATCGCGTCAGCACGTGGAGACTGGCAGGTGACTCCGAGTAACGTCGCCAGCCTCTCACTCTCCGCAAACCTAAATAATGAAGGCAATCAAGGCGTCGGCGGTCTAACGCTCGCGGATGCTGGGTATTCGAGCCTGGTCAGCGAATACGATCTGCGATTCCATAATACGCAGACGGTCAGCCCAAATATTTTGCACGAAACCCACATCGGATATAGCTGGAAACGTACAGAACAGATGCCGCTGTCGAATACTCCTTCCGTACAGGTTTCCGGATACTTCACAGGCGGAGGTGCAGTCAGTCAAAACTTGAACGATCGAGAGGGTGATCTCGAAGTTGACGAAGATATGACTGTGGTGCATGGGAAGCACACGCTCGCATTCGGCGCACAATCACTGGGGTTTTTCGTGCATGACTACAACCCAAACACATTCAATGGCGCATACGTATTTGGCGGAGGGAGCGCTCCACTGCTTGATGCGAACAACAATCCGACCGGCCAGACGACGACTATCAGTGCTCTTGAGCAATACCGGCGCGCCGTACATAACCTCCCCGGAGGTTCGCCCACAACCTATCAGGTCACTACCGGCACTCCTTTGATTTCTCTTTCCCAATGGCAAGTCAACCTCTGGGCTCAGGACACCCTAAAGCTAACGCCACACTTTACCATCGACGCTGGTTTTCGCTATCAGCTTCAGACTTCGCCGGGAACCTTTGCGAACTTCAGCCCAAGGCTGGGAGCCGCGTGGTCTCCCGGCAAAAAACAGACGTGGGTGTTTCATGCTCGCGCAGGATTTTTTACCCGCGCTGTTGATGCAACCGACACAACCAATGTCTATCGCCTGAATGGCATCTTGCAACAGCAGGTCACCGTGTATTCGCCAAGTTATAGCACTCCTCTAACCCCGATTCCAGGATCGGTGCAAACCTCCACAACCAATCTATTTTCGCCCGGTCCATTCCAACCCAAAGCGTTCATGAGCCATGTCGGCATAGAGCATGACTTTTCTCATCATTGGCACGCAAGCGCTAACGCCTTCTTCGGAGAAGATATTAGCAACATCCGGACTGTAAACATCAACGCCCCGCTGGTTGCAAGCTGTACCGGGTGTTCGCCCAACCCCACAGAAGCACTCCAGGCGCCGCGTCCGATCAGTTCCGGTGACAATAAAGTCGAATACCAGAACTCCGGCCACAGCGCCGGTAATGCGGTGTGGTTCAGTATCGATCAGCACAGCTATAAGCGATTTGGCTTGTCGGCTAGATACATGCATGTGACTTTCAAAACCGATACGCGTGGTGTTCTGGCCCCACAGTCAAGTTACTCGAATTCGGGAGAATCCGGGCGTTCAGACTGGCAGAGAAAGAACGCGGTTACGCTTTTTGGAAACCTCAATCTTCCATTTAGGTTTGTGGCGACAGCCCAATTTGATGCTGGTGGTGGTCTTCCTTACAACATCACGACAGGCACCGACAACAACGGAGACGGAAATTTTACGGACCGGCCCTCATATGCATCCACCCTCGGAACGGGGGTCTATAAGACTCCCTACGGATTAATGACAACCAACGCGGTGAACGGCAATGTTCCCGCCAATCGTGGAACGATGCCGAGTGTGATTCATCTCGACACGAACTTGAGCCGAGTTTTCACGCTGAATCCGAAAGATAACAATCATCCCCGCACGCTTACGTTTAACGCACGCAGTGCCAACCTGCTAAATCACACGAACGTTACGGCTGTGAATACGGTTGTCTCGTCATCGGCTGTTGGACAAGCTGTTGCTGCTCAGACAGCGCGGCGTATTGAATTAGGGGTGAGGTTTGCATTCTGAATACAGCGACCCCAGAGCGGAGCTAAAATCCAAGCAGAGTGCGAGAGGAAAGGACATGAGCGAAGGCATCTCTAACGCGAAAAACCTTCCCATGCGGCGAAGTGTTGGATTCGCCGCAGTCTTACTGAGTGGGGGGATTTTTGCGTTCTTGACCGCAAGGGATGCCAATCGCGGACTAGAGTTTCGCCACGTGTATACATCCTTCGCCCCCTCCTTCCTCTATAGCTGCGTGTATTGGATGTGGTGGGTTGCCGTGACGACGGTTCTATGGTCCCTAGCTAACCGATGGCCAGTCGCGTTCAAGCCTTCTAGACTCACAGTCATAGCTCATTTGGGAGTCTCCTCTGTCCTCGCTTCGGCGCATTTAGCTCTGCTTCAGCACACGGTTGGATTCGCCTCATGGTATTGGCCAGCATGGGGCAGTCTGATAAATAACCGCACGTTCAGGCTGGACAACCTGGAACGCTTCGGAGTGGAACTGGTCATTTACGGTTTTATCAGCGGCGTATGCGCCATCCTCCATTTCCGCATGCAGACACAACAAGCCATCGTGCAAAAGCTTGAAGTAGAGCGTCAACTCACCCAAGCCCAGCTCAAAGCACTTCAGACGCAGATGGAGCCTCACTTCCTCTTCAATACTTTGAATGCCATCACAAGCCTTGTTGCGCAGCGTCGAAATGATGCCGCCATGGAAACCCTCGCTCATCTCAACGCGATTCTCCGCACTACGCTCCAGCGCCGAAGCCCGGAGAAGGTTCCATTTACAGAAGAACTTCACCTTGTTGAAAGCTATCTGGCAATCCAAAAGGTGCGCTTTGCGGACCGTATTGAAATTGAGATTGCAACCACTCCAGAAGCACGCCGAGGTCTCGTACCCTGCTTCCTTCTACAGCCGTTAGTCGAGAATGCTGTTCGGCATGGAATCGAATCCAGGAAGAATGGAGGATGCATTCAGACGACAGCAAAGAGATTGGGGGACCGCTTGTGGATGCAAGTGCGCAACAGCGGAAACGGGGTGTCTGTAGGACCCGTCGAGGGACACGGAATCGGCTTGAACAACATCAGAGAGCGTCTCGCCTTCTTCTATCCCGGTGATCACCGGTTCCTAGTTGAGACCCCTGCTGACGGCGGCTTCCAGGTCACTATTGAGATTCCGTTTGAGGAGATGCCAGTATGACGCTAAAAGCCCTCATTGTGGATGATGAGCCGCTTGCCAGAGATCTTCTGCGCTCCATGCTACTTTGCCACGACGATGTGATGGTGGTCGGGGAGTGTGCAAATGGCGACGAGGCAGTTGACGCTTTACACGACAGTTCCATCAATCTCCTCTTTCTGGACGTACAAATGCCAGAGATGGATGGTTTCGATGTTGTCGAAGAAGTCGGAGCGGAGAATCTTCCACCAACTGTCTTCGTTACGGCATTCCAGGAACATGCGGTACGTGCTTTTGACGTCCAAGCGATTGACTACCTGACGAAGCCGATCATTCCTGAGCGACTTGGAAGGGCGTTGCGGCGGGTTCGAGAGAAGCTAGAATCACACACCCCACATATGACGCAGGAGCAACTTAATACGCTCCTCGATAGCGTGCGTGCGCAAAGTAATGCGACAAGAACTTATGCCGTTCGCTTCCTGGTTCGCGATGGTGACAAGGAGATTCTGCTTCCAGTGTCGGAGATCGATTGGATTGAGGCGGACGCGTATTACAGTCGCATTCATGTGAATGGGAGACACTTTATGCTTCGAGAGACGATTACGGAGCTAAACAACAAACTTGATCCAACGAGCTTTGTGCGGGTGCACCGTTCTTCCATTGTCAACGTGGAGCGTATTCGCGAGGTCTATCGCGAAGGACGTACAGATTCGTCGCTAGTTCTCAAATCAGGCATCGTTGTGAAGATGAGTAAGCAGGGCCGTCAACGCTTGGTCGAACTCGGGCGCTAGTTCGCGGAATAAGGGAAAGAATGCAAAGAGGAGGAACTTGACTCTTTGCTGCGCAGCCGGCGAGCGATGGCCGGAGTGGGCGAATGAGGGTGCAGGGGGAAAACGGCACGTGTTCTCCCTGCCGCCGTTTCGGCGCAGAAAGAAGGGCGGCAGGTTCGCCGCCCTCGCAGAGATAGCAGTGCTCAGGCCGCTTTCTTCGCGGTTTTCTTGTTGACTGGCAGCGGTGTTTTCTTCGCCTTATCCTTTGCGGCGAACTCCTGCTTGACCTTGACAGCGATGGCCTCGGCGTCCACCTTGTAGGTCGTCGCGGCCTCCTTGAGGACAGCGGACGGATTACCACGGGTCGCGGCCAGCAGGATGCCAGACTCGACAAGAGCGCGAGACAACGTGCCTTCATCCGCTCGGCGCAGATAGGCAGCGAACGCCTTCTTGATACCACCATCGTCGCGCTTCTGCCGGATGCCATGCTGCCGCGCCAGTGTCTCAATGCGGCTTTCATCCATGACGAATACCAGCTTTTCAAGAATGAACAGCAAGTCACGCTTGAGAAGACGCACCGGCACAGCAGAGCCGATGGCAGCGAGAACGCGCAGCCCCGTTGTGTTTGCAATGGTCTGTTCCTTGCGCTGCTTCTCCTGGTCGGCCTTCCAACGTTGTTCGTCGCGGTCGGGCTTCTGCTGCGGATGATGCACCGGGCAGGTGAGATTGGCGCACACCTTATGGAGAGTGCCAACGTCAGAGCCTTCGGTGATGATGGCTTCGGTGGTGAACTTGCACACTTTGAACTCGGGCCGCTTGGCCTCCTCGGTGGACTTCGGCTTGTCGTCCCGAATCGCGGTGTACTTGTTGCGCGGCAATACCGGACTGCCTTCTTTCTGCCCACCATAGGCGGTGCTGATCTGTACCAGTTCCGGCTTGGCAGCGATGGCCGTCGCTACATGCGCGGAGACTTTGGCCTGATAGCAATTAGGGTCGGTGCAGCGGTCGCCCTGCCTGCCTAGGTCATCGCCGAACAGCAGTTTGTTATGTCCTGTCCGCTTGGGGCAGTCGGCACAACTGCCCGCAGCAGGAACAAGCTGCGCGTCTCTCTTATTGAACGACGCATCCTTCAGGACTAACAGGATGTTCGAGTCAATCCAGAATTGCAGGTTGCGTACGGGCAGCAGGATAAGGGCAGGTTTCGAGGCTCCGTTGTAGACCTCTTTGAAGCACGCCTTGAGTGCGTCTTCCTGCTGGTCGGCTGGCAGCTTCGCCAACAGCAGCGCATGGCCGACGCCGATTTCGTCGGCATAGAACGCATCGACGGCAGACGGCACAAGGTCGGTCAACTTCAATCGAGCGGCGACGAACGCAGGGCTTTTGCCGACACGCGCTCCAATCTGCTCGATGCTGTACTTGGGCTCTTCCAAGTCCAGCAAGGCGCGAAATCCCTGCGCCTCCTCCATCGGGTGAATCTCCGACCTGACAAGATTTTCGACCAATTGAGCCTCTAACGCCTCGGCGTCGGAGAGGTTGACGATGCGGACGGGCACGGTGCTCTGTTCCGCCATCTCAGCAGCGCGGTAACGCCGTGCTCCGGCGATGATTTCGAAGCCATTCTCGGTGAGAGGCCGCACCAACAGCGGCGACAATATGCCCTGGGTGCGGATGGAGTCGGCAAGCTCCTTCAAAGCGGTTTCTTCGAAGGTGCGGCGCGGGTTGGTCTTCGATTCATTCAGGAGAGATAGCGAAACATTGCGGTATTCGGTGGCATTGATGACTTGGGTTTCCATGATGGATGTGCTCCTTTCGAACGGTTGAATGTAAAGGTCACGGAGCGGCACACGTCGGGCATGGTTCCGCTCCAAGGGGAGCGGACTAGCCGAGGATGCACTTGTCCGTGAAGACTTCTGCGAAGCCCTGCACACGCAGGTTGTTGTCCCACGTCTTGGCGAACGTCTCGTGTTGCTGGTGTAGTTGCGTGTGATAGCAGTAATTGCCTTCCTGAATGAAGCGGCTCCACTGCTCTATGCCTGCGTAATCATTCCGCCAATAGAACGCGTTTAGGTGTGCGCCTCCGGCGAAGCCAAGCTCAAAGCACATCTCGGGGTCGCGCATGGGGTCACCATTCTGGGTGCCGTAGTGAGCCACCGACAGCGACGGCAGACCGCAGGGGCCGGACTCATCGACGGCCTCGATGACGAGTTCCATGTAGGGAGGATTTTCGATCTTGAGATAAAGGCTGGGCCTCCAGCCTCCGGCCTTCTGCAAGATGGTAAGTACGGTTTTCATGCGGCCACCTCCGCGAGTTCATCGGTGGTGGCTTCCTCCGCGAGGGGCGGTTCCAGTGCGGCAAGGATGACGCTGGCGGTCTGCTGGATGACTTCCAAGCTCTCGGCAAGCAACGAAGCGTTGCCGTGATAAAGCTGGATATAGTCCGCCGAAGCGGAACCTGTCACCAACCCAACGGCCTTGCCGACCACAAAGGCCACGGCCTCAGCCTCTGTCTCGCGTACCGTCTTCGTGGTCGCGGTGCGACGTTCGGCCTTGTGCAGGAGTTCGTGCGCCGTTTCATGGACAAGCGTGGCGAAGGTTTCGGCCTTCGACTGTCCGGGCAGGATGGCAATGCGTCCGCCATAGCTCATGCCGAGAGCGGGCGCGATGTTGGAGTTATAGACAAGCTGAATACCCTTGTCCTTGAGAAACGCGGCCAAGCGATCGATGTTCTCGCCGGGGTCTCCGCTCACTTCGTGCATGGTGGGCAGGTCTACGCCCTCCGTCTGCGAAACGTCGAACACATAGGCATTGCGGAAGCCAAGCAGCACGCGCTCATTCTGTTTGGTGATGTCCTTGTTGGCTTCTTCGTCTTTCTTGCGACGAACGCCAACAATGGGAGCGAGGATGCGGATGCCTTTCTGTCCGGCCTTCACGGAGCGGCCAAGGTTTTTCCATGTCCAGAACCCCGCCACGCGCGTGGCCTGTGGCATCTGCCGTGCGATCTCCAAGACATTCCCGAAGGAATACGAATGAAAACGGCTCATGGCTGTGAGGTAGTTGGTGAGGGCTTCGGAGTGTCCCGCCTCCAACTGCTCAATCAAGAGCTTGATGTTGGCGGCGATAAGTTCCTGCTTCGTGGAGGGCTTCTTGCTGTCGATGGTGGCGAGGTTGTTGTTTGCGGTATCTACGCTGCTCATGGTGTGTCTCTCCTTTGCGGTTGCTTTTGCTTTCATGCCATGCGTGGCATGTACCTACATGCCGAACGCCTCCTGGCGAAGGCGGGGCGGCAAGGCGCAAGGGGAGGGGTATCTCCCATCCGGAGCAAAGCGGAGGACGAGCGAAGCGAAGGTCTGCACAAGCGCAGCGCGGAAGACTGTTGGGAAACCCCTTGCGCCGCGCCAGGGCAGCGCCCTCAGCGAGGTTTGGTTTCCTTATTCGTGCGCGTCAGCGCACATGACTTATCAGGGTCGCGTTGCGGCAGGAACAGGCCGCTGTGGAGGGTGGCGGAAGACGCGTCAGCGGCTGGAGACAGGCGAGGAGCGCAGCTCCTCCCATAAAAGTGAATAATGGATTCTCTCGGTTTTATCGAATAAAGAAATTTATGATCGGGAGATGAATCGCGGCCTACGGTTGCTTGCGCAGATATCGCTTGTTTCTTTCCTTTTGATGTCCTTTCGCGGCTGCCTCGCATTCGGCCAAATGAACACCTCCGCGGCTTTTCAGGAAGCCGACGCCTACCTCCAAGATCAGACGGCAAAGGGCATGTTCCGGGGATCGGTTTTGGTCGGCATCGATGGCAAGATCGTCTTCGAAAGCGGTTATGGCTTTGCCGATGAAGAATGGAACGCGAAGAACACGCCGACGACGAAATTCCACATCGCCTCCCTGACGAAACAGTTCACCGCAACCTGCATTCTCCTGCTGCAGAAGCGCCATCAGCTTCAAGTGCAAGACTCCATTTCCAAGTACGTCCCGAATCTGCCATCGACGTGGCAGAACATCACGTTGCACCAACTGCTGACGCATACCTCGGGTATACCCAATTACGCGGAGATGCCAAGGGTCGATCAGACGCTCAATCGCACGGGAGCGAGTCTACGCGAGTTGGTCGATCTCGCTGCAACGAAGCCGCTGGAGTTTCCGCCGGGCACTCAATTGCACTACACCAATACGGGATACACGCTATTGGGCATGGTGATCGAAAAGGTTTCTGGAATGTCCTATGCGGAGTTCCTGGAAAAGAACATCTTCGTTCCGCTCGGCATGAAAGACTCGGGCCACGATCTGCAATCCAAGATTCTGCCGCAGCGCGCCTCCGGGTACATGCGCCAGAAGGATCACATCGTCAACGCCGATTTCATCGACATGAGTATTCCGAACGCAGCCGGCAGCATCTACTCTACGGTCGAAGACATGTATCGCTGGAATGAGGCCATCGCCAATGAAACGCTCTTGTCTCCAGCATCAACGAAAGCCATGTTCGAGACATACCCGGAAACACTTTTTCAGGGACAGCACTATGGGTACGGCGTTGTCCTGGCCGAACGATTCGGAAAGACGCTCTACTATCACGGCGGCGGCGTGAAGGGCTTTGAGACGGTTCTCCAGCGCTATCCCAAAGAACGCGTCTCCATCGTCGTGCTGGAAAATCTCGATCCCACTCGCCCGTGGGACGTTGCCGACCACATTGCGGCAGAGATCTTTGGTCAAGCCTTTCCTGTTTCGCATTGACTTCCGTCTCGGGCGTCGGGCTGGGCTACGCGGGACTACCGTTTGGTCTCAATGCATCTTTGAGGCCCCTTCCATTTCCGTCCATCGTGGATACTGCGACTTGTCTTCCGCGTCAGGCCGTTTGTATCCCTGCAGCCAAAATCGAAACCAGTCAACATCACCTTGCTGCGACCAGTACCTCTCCAAGGGTTTCTGCAAAATGTGTTGCCCTTCGGGAATCTCGACAAAGTCTACCGGGCGATGTAGCTGATGCAGGACTGCGTAGGTCTCCCATTCTCCCAGTATGGAGGCCTTTCCAATCGCTTCCAAGCGTAGTGGCGTTGTCAGCTTATCCAGATTGAACCCCGCTGCTCGCTGTAACCAGACCCTCAGGCCGTCGCCCCATGGCTGTGCACTATTCGCTGATTCGTGATCCCGGCTATTGATTACCATTCCAGGGCCAAAGAGCATCGCGGATACATAGCTCTGATCGATACCATCGATTAATGTGGCCGCTTTGTACAACTGCGGGGATTGCTCAAGAGCCTTTTCAACGTACCAGTGAGTTCGGCTAAATCCGATGATTCCCACGTGATTTCTATCGATGAGCCCTTTCTGATCAAGAGTTGCAATCGCACTTTCAAAGCCCCGCACTGCGTCGTCTGCCTCACCAGCCGCGGGGCGTACATGCCGATCTGAACGGTCCTCCATTTGCAGAACTGCAATTCCAGAACTCGCCAAAGGCATCGCGGCAAAACCGGTTGTGTAGGAGCCGTCCGCTAGAAATTCGTGGGGATTGCTTAAACCGTGGGTCTGGATTACGAGTGGATATCCGTGGGCAGGCATCGGTGTGTTAGGAAGCAAGAGCGCCGCATGCCATGCGTAGTTGCTGGAGTCTGTCCATGTGAACAGGGTTCCGTTTGGAAGTGACCGGCCGGACAATTGGGGATTGGGGTCCCAAAGGAGTTGCTCTTTGCCGTCACTTTTCGCCCAGAGCATAGGAGGTACCGCGATGTCCTGATGCACGGTCAATACAAGAGAGGGAGAGTTGGGAGAGATCTCAGCACTCGTCCATCCATGCACACCGTTCACATATTGGACTTCATGTATCGATCCTTGCTTGGACCACTTTGCGATGAGTTCATCCGACGACCCGGCAAAGCGAACCGATACGAGATGTTCAGGGTTTTCTGGAAACGCTACTTTGGTGACACAGGCAGCAGTTCCGTTGGCGAGCCTGTAGACTGCTATCGCGCACGGCTTCACCGTATTTGGCTTATAGTGCGAAGAACTTTCCAGAGGTAGGTACGTGTTCGTTACGATGACCTCTGATCCGTCTGGAGACCACACTGCTTGTGTCGCATCAACGAAGCCCGTGGCATATCCCGTCGGAGTAGAGAGTAAGGGACGGCTCTTACCAGTATGCGTATCGATCAAAGCATACCGCCACGGCCAGGTGTAGCTCTTTCCATAGCGGTTGTCAGTGTAAGAAGACGGAGAGAGATGAACTCCATCGATTACCGATTGATACGCGCTCCACAACGGCAGTAGTTCGGGGACCGGCTCCGCGGTGACAATATAACGTCCATCTGCTGAAATCGATGGCCGAAAACGTCTCACGGCTCCAACGGGATAAAAGGTGCCGTTGGCACGCGGATAGAGAGCTGCCTTTCCTCTTCGTACAACACGCAGTTTCCACGGCAGCTCAACCGACACCGAGTCCGGATACAGTTCTGGAAACAGGGCGTGGATGAGCGTTTGGGCTGTTAGGACGACTTCCTTGTCTGATGAGGTAGAAGCTTTCTTTTTAGAGATGTCAGATTGCTGCTCGATCAGTGCTCTGGTGCCGCCGCACTCGACGACAGTCGTAACACTAGCCCTGGCATTTGGCAAAACGTCCACGGCGCGGCCGCTGGGAATAGAAATCTTCAAGACGTGCCGTACGCCGTCGCGACGTTCGACTGAGACGAAGAGAGCAAGCGAACTATCAGCCCAATTAAGATTTGTGATCAACGATCCATATGAAGAGGTCTGAAGTGCTTTCGGTATACCGGTCCTTCGAAAAAGAAGGTGGGGATGTGGACGGTCCCCACCCACGTGCAAGAAGCGTTCCGTTTCCTGCGATGGGAGCAACCACACGCTGGATTCCAAGCTGTTGGTCTCCACTATGCCCTTCGTTGTGACAACCGCGAACCATCGCCCGTCCGGTGATCGTTTCGCTTCCTGACCGTCCAGTCTTCCATAGGGATCGCTGAAGGTTGTCATCTCGATCGAATCGCGGACCGTGAATGTCTCTCTGTGAGTGCTCCACTCCGCAGAGAGGATCGACCCGTATACCAAACAACATGCAAAGCTGAGGAACTTTAGATGGCAGTTCATCGTTCCGGTCCTCGCTAAAAGGTGAGCTTGAGAGTAAATTGCATCGAGCGAGGGCCACCCTGCTGATAAAGCGAACTCATCGAACCAAGGCTCGCATTTAACATCTTTGTTGCCTGACCGAACTGCGCATCCGATAGCGTCGGGTCTATGTATCCGAAGTTGGCATGGTTTAGGACATTGAAGGCTTCCGCCCTGAACTGTAGTGCCAGTGGCTCGGCAATCACGAAGTTTCGACGGATGGCAACGTTAACTTGATCCGCACCGAAACCACGCACAAAGTTGCGGGCTGCATTCCCTGCATTCGTTCCCGTGGGGAGAGTAAAAGCGGCTGTGGACGAAGACACCTTCGGGCCGCCATTGATTGCTCGACCGCCGGGATACTGCGAACCATAGAGGTAGATGGGATGGGCAGCGTTGTAATTTACCCCGCTGTAATATTGGGTCCCAGTGCTGTCTACCAGCAGGTTGCCTGTGAGGGTAATGGGGAATGCCGACCGAATATTCAAGCGCCCGTCTACACCCCATCCCTGAGAAAGAAATGCCAAGCCGGTCCGCTTTACAACAGAAGGGATATCCCAACTCAATCCGCCTTGAAAATTATGGCGCACATCGAAATCGGAGTTGCCGTAGGTCAGAGGATATGAGGCATTCGTCGATCCATAATCGAGCGAATGGCTCCAAGTGTAAGAAGCGAGCGCCTGCAGTCCTTTTGTCACGGAACGCTGGAATTTCAGTTGAAGTGCGTTGTAGTTTGAGGTCACGCCATTGGGGTAGTAGAGAATGGACCCAAAATTGGAATTCAGAGACGAAACATTTGACAGCTGTCTCTGTAAGAGACGTCTTCCGGATGCTCCAACGTATGTGAGGGTCAGCGCTTGGGCGCGTCCCAGCGCCTGATCAAGTCCAACGTTCCATTGAAGTGTGTAAGGGGCTTGGAGATGATGAGGAAAGACGTAGACGACTGCCGACGTGTAGGGTGGATTGGCGTTGATGGAGAAGTTGAACAGAGAGGAATCCAGCGGAAGCGAGACGTTGCTCTTCGAGACAAGGGCGCGGTAACCAACGCCGCTGTACCCGAGTGCCGCCGTCTGATTGCCGGTATCGTAAAACACGCCCGCACCGGCCCGAATCACTGTTTCACGGCCTTGCTGCTGATGCGCGGTCCATGCTACTCCAAGCCGCGGCGCAAAGTTGTACCAGTAGGTCGACCAGAGGGGGGTGCCCGCAGGGGCGAGCGTTAGGGTCGAGGGCTGCTTAGGATTGCCATATGCGGTGTAGGGTATTCGGCCGTCCGTGGCTCCCATGGGTGGATTGAACTCCCATCGCACACCAGCCGAAATGCTCACTGCTGGTGCTATTCTCCACTCATCCTGGGCGAAGATCGACAACTCATCGAACGTTGGAGTCGCTGGAGCTAGCTTATAGATATATGCGGTCGTCGCCGCATTGCCCACCATTGCGGCGCGGGAATAATAGTAGGCGTAAGTAGCAATCGCTGTGGGGTTGAGCGGAGAAGTCAAATGCCGATAATCTGCACCGATGCGAAGCTGGTGATGCCCGACGCTCAGAGCAACAGTATCGGTTAAATTCCACTGCCGCAGTCCGTTAGACGCGTTGTAAACGTTCAGAGCGGCTGATCCCACTCCAGACACATTTAGGTATGGATAATACTGATACGTCGCGTAGATTCCGGGAACACCAAAGAGGTCGTGAAAGTTTCCGGGTGCTGCTCCGCCGAAGTTGTCGAGTGCGCCAATCTGCTTTGCTGTCGAATCGGTAAACCCTAATCGAAAACTATTTGTGATTCCATGAGAGAGCATTCCATCGACACCGAGGGTGTAGCTAACGCTGTTCTGCGTTTGGTGCAGGAGCGTTGACAGGGTTCGGCTGGAGGTCGAGGTTGGCGTATCGCTGTATCTGACAAAGGCGTTCAGGCGGCTTGTCAGGTGTTGATCGATTCGGACGCTGGTCGAATTGATGGATCCTGGAAGTGAATAGCCCGCGACAAAGGGAGAGAGGCCACTGAGAGCGCCGCCAGAGGTTGTCAATTCAGCGCCGGTGGGAAGTGGGAATGCATTGAAGATGGGCTGAAGAGCAGCAGGGGCCGAACTCCGGACTGCGGCCGAAGGAACATATTGCACCGTAGCAGCCGTGGGCTGAACTAGCCGTAGGCCTTCATAGGACACGAAAAAGAAGCTTCGCTCCTTACCCGAGTAGAACTTTGGGATGCTGATTGGGCCACCTAACGTGCCGCCGAAGTCATTCTGGCGCAGCGCTGTCTTGCGCACGCCGTTGAAGTTGTTGAACCAGTCATTCGCATCGAAAACGTCATTTCGTAGATAGTCGAATGCTGTCCCGTGTACCGTGTTCGTGCCCGAACGGCTGGTAAAAGAAAACTGGCCCCCAGGGCTACGCCCATATTCTGCAGAGTAGGTAGAGCTGGAAACCCGGAATTCCTGTAGTGCATCCACGGAGATGAGACTCTGCGTTGTTCCTAGCGCCGTTGAGCCGGGAACAGATCCCGTAGTACCACTTTGTCCGGTGCCGTTTGGGAATCCCGCTCCTGTATTTGCCGAAACCCCATCAAGCGTGTAGTAGTTCGACTCCGTACGTTGCCCGTTGACACTGAAATCTCCCTGGTACTGAATCGAGCCTCCAGATGCACCGCCCGCCTGTGGACTCTGAGTCGTGACTCCAGGGGTCATAGAAATGAGGTCCTGAAACGAGCGGCCGTTCAATGGCATGTTCTTTACAAAGGTCTGGTCCACCACAGTACTAACGGAGGCATCTGTCGTATTCAAGAGCGACGTTCCCGCGTTAACTGTCACCTCCTGCTGAGTTCCGCCTGCCTGAAGTGTCACATTGAAAACGAAAGTCTGACCGACCGTAAGAGTAACTGGCTCGCTAGCGGCCGTACTAAAGCTCGGCGCCTGTACGTAAACTCGGTACGAGCCTGGGTTAAGAAACGGAGCATTGTAAGCACCTGCATTGTTAGTGTGGAGTGTTCTCGTGGTCCCCTGGGATTGCTCCACGACCCGGACTTCCGCACCCCGGACCACTGCACCGGACGCATCCTGAATCTGTCCCGTGATTGCAGTCGTTTGAGCAAAACACTGCAGCGAGATAAGCGTCAGACCAAGGAAAAAGACAAGACGGCAAAGAGAGCGCATTATGGTTCTCCAATCGAAGGAAGGTAGCGAAGCGTTTACTTCCGGTTTGACTCGAGCTGCGTTGAACTGCGAATTTCGACAACTGTTTGGTAAAGTTCTGTGGCGATCTCTTGCGCTGTCCGCCGCGTGCTTGGGGTGCCCGAGATTAACTCACGGCAGAGAGATTCGGTTCGCTCGGCGCTAGCTTTCAACGACGTCGAATGAGTCCGTGATGCTGCGGACGTCGAATCAGCGAAACCGAGTTGATTCAGCGTCGAAACCTCGGTGTTGACGGCGCTGTTTAGGCGTTCGGCGTAACTGGCCAGCAGAGTTTTGTACGAGGATTCGGCGTCGGGAGCGGAAGTTCCAAAGCGCGATTGCAGGTCTTCGAGCAGAACTGCATCGTGGTGAATGCTGAGAGCCGCATTCAAGAGCTGTTGGGAGCTGTTGTCTAGCTGGTCTTGGCGATTCGTGTGTTGGAGGTAGGTCTGTAGAGGAGATGGGCCGGCATCCAGAGATTCAACCTTGAGAGGTGCGGCCGTGGGGGGATGCAGCGGAGTGCTCTCTAATTCAGTGATGCTTAGAATATTGGTTGTCACATGAGGGATCATGCCGAGTTGCGAAAGCAACATCCGTTTTCTCTCATTCGTTTCCACAACACCTTTGACCTGAATACCCTGATTGGTCCGGACGACGTTAATCTGCTCTCCCTCATCCGCATGCAGGCGATTGAGGCTGACGCGTGCGGAAAGTTCGGCGACATCAAGCTCACCTTCTGAGGGGGCGTTGGGAATATGAATCGCGAGACTTGGCTGGACGCTGTGAATTGGATCGAAGAGAGCCTGATTGACCGCATTCCAGTCGAGGACTGCGTAGCTCAACTCGGCGATCTCGATAGTCCCGTATGCGCGAGTCTCGACCGTCCGCTGGATGGGATGGTAGTCCGAGAGCCGTACAGTCAATGACTCCTGGGATACTGGACCGTCTTGAAGCGTCGTCACCAGGGTGAGGTGCCGCTCGTCGTCTTGGCGCACCACATCAGAGAGGACGTGTTGTTGGTTGTGCCAATCGCGATACGAGTTCGCGGAGAGCGGAGCTTCCCACTCCACACCTGCTTGCGAAAGCACATCTTTGATCGGTTGCTCGTGTTGACTTACCGGTTCAATCCGTCTGTGCCGTATCCCTTTTGCATCGCGATACAGGTCGCGGTTCAACCGAACCCGCGGGCTGCGGATACTGACCTGCTGGTAGATGACGCCGGAGCGTTCGCCCGGCAATTCTTCTGCAGAGGCAGTGCGTGCAAAGAATTGCGAAGGTGTGACGGTCTGCCTGTTCCGATGCCATACAAAGAAAAGAAGGATGCCAGCCACAAACACGATTGCAGTGCTGGCCAGGAGTGGGGTCATTTGTTGTCCTATCCAACGCTGTATGCGCAAGACTGACCGGCGCCATGCGAAGGAATGTGCGCTGGGCGCAGGGTGTGAGCGCAGAGATTGCAGGAGATGCTGCCGTCGACCCGAGTCGGGAGGCACGCTCAGGGTCAAACGGGTGCGATATTCCGTGAGCTGCATCGCGGCTCGCTCCAACGCTTCGCGGCGCGAGCGGCACTGCCAGCAGTTCTCGATGTGGGATTTCACGCGAAAGGCGCGGAATGATGGGAGTTCTCCGGATATGAGGCGCGAAAGCGTCTCGTCGGAAATATGGCCGTGTAGCGACCCAATCAGTAGTTTCATAGATTCCCCGCCAGCACAGCGAGTGCGCGATGCACCAGTTCCGAAACCCGCTTGATGCTCACACCCAGAACTTCTGCGATTTCGCGATAGCGAAGCTCTTCCGCACGCAGAAGGACGGCTGCCCGTTGCTGCGATGTGAGTTTGCCGAGCGCGGCGGTGACTCGCTGAATATCTTGGGCACGGATCGCCTGGTCTTCCGGTGTCAATGAAGTGTCGATCAGCAGATCAAACACTGTGGCTTCTTCGGTGTCAGGCTCGATACGCCGTGCTTCTCGAAACAGGTCCATGGCGCGGTTATGGCACACACGAAACAACCAGCCGCGGAGGTTGGCATTTGTCTCTTTGGTTTGCAGATGTTCATAAAGGCGAATGAAGGCATCGTGGATCGCATCTTCGGCCTCTGGCAGTGTGAGCCCCAGACTTGCGAGGTAGATCAGCAGCGCTGGTCTTGTCTGGTCATAGAGGCCCATGACCGTGTCTTCCTGCGTAGGTTGAGATGAGGCAGTGCCGGCAAAGAGGCTCATGGGAATGCTACGGTCATAAGGATCGGATGAAGGCGCAGCGAAGCGCAGACCTCCATCTGCGAATAGAGCGACCCGTATTGTTGGGATTGAAACCATGTCCTATATGCCCTGTATGACCGAACAACGGAGACCTTGAGGTTTTTTTACCCCCTCTACAAACTATTTTGCGGATTTGATGGGGGAGGGGCTACTCCTTCGGCTTGTCTTCCTCATGTTAGGCACACAGAACTTGTCGGGGTGGGCGTTGCGGGCCGGGAAAGGCCCGCAGAGGCGGGTGGCGGAAGACGCGGAAGCGGCTGGAGATGGGGAGGCCCCCCGCAGCGCTACCATATGGTTGCAGGATGGAATGGGTCACCCACATGGACGAGAGTCAGTCATTCGAAAACGCACTAGAAAGCTTTTGCACTTTGGGTCTCGAAGCTGTCCGCACAAACCCATCAAAGCCTGCGGCCGAGTTTGCGGATGCACTTGAATCAACTGCAACGTTCGGAGCCCTTACCCGAGCTGCTTCTACCCTCGAACGCACCGAGGCGCTGCGCCACGGGCTAAGTGGGGCAGACAGATTTGAGCTAGCAGCCTTCCTCCGGCGGTCCGGCGTATATAGCTGCCTACACGCCGGAGAGTTTCCCAAGACGATGGAAGTTTCTGCTCGCTTCCAAGCACTTCTTCTGCAAAGCCATGTGAATGTCACCTACATGGCTCCCGTCGAACTGATTCAACTTGCGCGAGACCGCGTGGAGTTTGAGCCGTTTGCAATTCGGCAGTTCAGCCAAAGCGAACTAGCCGCACTGACGCAAAACGAGATCCGCAAGGCGTTTTATCCGTGGGCGGCGGTCAATCTGGAACTCCTCGAAGACTATTGGTTCCTGGTAGCAACGGATACGATCCCGGTGCGCTCTGCCTTCGATCTTGGCGGTGTCTTCGAAACACACGTAGGGCCGTTGTATACCAGCCACCCTCCGGCCCTAGAAAAGGCTCTTTACCCGCTGGTCCTGCACGATTGGGTGGATCAATTTCACCCTGTAAATCCGGGCGCAAGGCCAGCGAAACGCGAGCCCCATGACGCACCGATCTACCCGCACATCCCCTTCGTCCTGACACTCTCTGAGTCATGGCTGGAGGCCCCAAAGCGAGCGCCGGCGACAGAGGAACTGGCGCGTGATCCTCAGTACGATGACGAGGGAGAAGAGACGTCCAACCGGCCCTGTTATGCCTTCTACTTCGACGAAGCCGCAACGAACAAACTCGAAGATGATCTCAGGCAGCTTGCGACGCGCTTGCGTCTCATTGAGCGGCACCAGCCAGCATGGCGTTTCATGTACACTGCACTCGGCTTTCTTACCAAAGCATTCGAAACTAAAGGAGTCGAGCAGCTCCTTTGGCATATCACCGCTATCGAAGCCATCCTGGGGCAAGAGGAGGCGGGCCTCACAAACGCGCTCAAACGCCGCATCGCTGAAATTTTCGGCCGTTCCGCCAAGGAAAAAAAGAGCTTCAAGAAACAGTTCGACGACCTTTATCGCTTCCGCAGCGATCTCGTGCATGGCAACTCAGAACTGGATGACCAGAAGATCATGAAAGGCCACCTTGCGGAGTCGCGCGATTTCGCCCGAGGTGTGGTCGCGTGGGCGACCGGTTTTCTGGCGCACCTCGTAAAACACAATCCGATGGACACTCAGCCCATTCCTACCCGCGAGAACCTTCTCCTCATGCTTGATATGGACGCGGGCGAGCGCTCCGCTATCGCTAGTCTTTTGCAAAACGCGCCCCAAGGGTTCCCGGCTATGGAGGATTGGTTGATCTATGGCGAGTCGGCGGGATTTCCTTGGGGAAAGTAGACCCGCTAGGTGCAGTTATCGAGGGGGAGGCAGTTCCCGGGCCGCGACACGCAAGCTAAACCAACTCCGTTCGTATGATGGCTTAAGATTGCGGCGCAATAGAGAGGAAGAGAGATGTCTGTCGATGCAAGCAAAGATTTCGTGCGCGATGTGATTCTTCAGACCACGACACCGGACATGCGCGTTGCGGACGAGGTATTCCGGAACGAGCCACCCATCTCCGAGCGGACAGAGATCGAACATGATTTGTGGGCGGGGCCTTTGGGGAGAGACACGGTTGATTCGGTCTTTGCAGCCTGTCGTGCGCCAGGTTGGAACTTCGATCCGGCGCGCTGGAACTATTACCACTACTCTCTGGTCCGGGATATGGAGTGGACGCCGGGAGCCTCCCTGAATTGGGACCACGACCGGCGGTTACAGGATTGCCTCTTACTTTCCCGCCTCGTTCACCCCACGACGATTGCGACATGCTATGCAGCGCGCTTGTTCTATCGGGATGGCCAACTCAAGCAAATCGTCCCGGGGCCAACGCAAGGTTTAGGGGCATATGTCTGGGTGAGCGGAAATCCTTGGAGAAACTGGCTCACGGTCTCTGATCTCTCGGAGGTCACACGTCTCCTCGCGCGATATGACTTCGAGAAGCTGCCGAGGCGCGTGCGCAAAGCACTACGACATGTCCTCTATGCCTGTTTCACCTACGAAGTGGAGATTCGTTTCACGTTGGTCGTGACCGGACTAGAAGCCTTGGTCAACACGCACAAGAGGGACGTGACAAAGCAGTTCAAGCGGAGATTGCATCTCGCTGGGACAGACTTAGGGGTCTCTGTTACCGAAGACGAGGCCAAAAAAGCCTACGACTACCGTTCCAACTTTGTGCATGGGCAATACTTGCAGGGCGAGAACATCAGCAAAAAGGTGCAAGACAGCTATGTCCACTTGGAAACTGTGCTGCGTTTGATGGTGAAGCAATGCATCGCCGATGCACAGTTTGCCAGCAGATTCGAGACGGAAGCAGCCATCAACGCGGCTTACCCGATCTGAGCATCGCATGGCAACATGGTGGAGCACTCAGCGCGAAACCGGGGGCGTCGAGTAGTCCTTCAGCAATTGCGGCTGACCGCCATCATCCCGAGTCACCGTGGCTTCCAGGGATGTGGACATCTTCAGGCAAGAAGAAAACACGGTGCCATCGGTGAACTCGATACAGATCTCCGGCCCATCGATGGTGTCTTCGTAGATCGTGAATTTGCTTACGACCTTGCCAATGAACTCCATACACTCGATCATTCCAGCTCCTCCCTAATAGGGATGCGGCAAACAACGCATCGTTTGGTCGGCAGGGTGCATTCGGCCCGCCATCAAGGTAGGCCGTAAGGCCGGGGATGGCCCAAGGGAAATCTGTTCGCAAAACGTGAAAAGGATAGCGCAAGATGCCGGAAAACGGCATCGCTAGTGGTCACAAATCCGAAGCGAGGCAGGCAAAGGGGTTCGGGCGATGACGCAGGGCACATGGAATCTGTCTCCTTGACCGGATTCAGGGGAAACATTTGCGGTGCGCCCCCGCAAACAGCCCTAGCAAACCCGTGATCGGGGAGTTGGAAAACCGTCAAACCGCGCGGTTCCTGGACCTTTAGCTTTAGGGGCCTGGACATAGTCGCAGGCTCCCCGACCGCAAAGGCGTAGGGAATCTTCGTGCGCCATATGGCACACGTCGGTTTGAAGGAGTTTCCACACTCCAGGACAGTGCGTACCCGTCCCGCATCCATGATTTCGGAATAGGGAACAAAATGCAAGGCGTCCATGGGACGCCTTGGCCTTACGGGAGATTGTTGGAAGAGTCTATGTGCCGGCACATGCCGGTAAGGTCAGGCTGCTCTCACTGTACAGGGCTATCTAGCTTCAGTACGAAGCCAACAGAGGCCAGCGCCTCTTCCGTCGTGTCTCCCTGAGCAATAAGCACATGGCCCTCTTGCGCTTCCAAACTGACCGGTTCTGAATCGGGATAGACAAGCTCCGTCAGAGTGACGAAATCCGTCATCGGAGCGGTGGTGATTCCAGGTTGCGGTGTGATGGTCGTGCTGGCTGCGGTGAGACGAGTCGCTGCTTCTGAATCCAGGAAGCCAAGCGAAACGAGAATGCCTGCAACCTGCTCAATACACATAACCTGCATTTCCCATGCTTGCGGCGGTTGGGTCAAAGGCAGGATGGCAATCATGCGGAATCTCACGAATACATCCGTGACCATAATCGTGGCTTTCATGGTCTCCTTCCGCAAAGGCATTACTCTAATCGCCAGCCTGACCGAGCAGGGTATGCACTACAAGGATGAAACAGGATAATGGCTCAGCGCAAGGTCAGAGCGAACCCCTGCGCCGCCGCGTTTCTTTGTGCCTTGCTGCCTGCAACAGGCCGCTGAACTGGGAACGGATAACGTGTGAGCGGTGCAGCGTGGGCAGGAGTCTGGTTAGAAAACTGTCTGGTGCGGGTTCAGCATCCGAATTACAACGGCTGACTTACTGAACACACTTTTTCCTTGTTGGGGCATTATGAACGGCCGATCACTGCAAAATTACGCGAGAGGGACAGTGCCATCTTGTTCGCACGAAATGACTCGGCGAAAGTCAGATCGCCATCTGGATTGTCGGCCGCGAGCAAGAGGCGTGGAGATGCCGGGATGGACATCAGCGATCCTGGTCTGTCCCCAATGACGAGCGGCAAGGCCGGGCTTCTTAGAACCCCCCACCGCTTGCCACCATTGGCCATATCGTAAAAGTCTATCCCGATCCGAATCGTTAGACCGGTCATCATCCTTGCGGGTATCTTGTTTTCGCCGATTGCAACCATGTATCCGTTACTCTCTAAGATCTCCTCTTTGTCCTGAGAGAGTCCTTCTCCAGCAATTCCATTCAGTTGCTGGTCTTCCAACGGAGAGTCGATGAAGTGGTTCCTCCAATGCCAAAGTGCCCAGAATCGCGTGATGCACCTGTGCTCGGCTGGAGATAGTGGACGGAGTCGGCCAGCCTCCAAGACATCAACAAGAGCCTGGAATTCGTCTTCGATCCGTTTCATGTATCCGGCTTCTGACGTCTGATCCCAAAGACGATCAACACAGAAGAGCTGGTCGTCGAGCCGCAACGTGACGATACGCTGATCGCGCAGGTGAACTTCTACCCTGCCATCGGGAAGCGCAAAACGTCGAAGAGTTGCCACGGGGATAACATGCTGCTCCCGCGTAAGTTTGTGCGGATTTCCTTTTTGTGGGCGCTTTCCACGGCGTCTAGGGATCATGGCTATTTAAGACTAGAGGATTGGCCTAAGTAATTGCACCCAAAGAGGACTCCCTGTAGAATTCCAGTGGAAACTTCTCCTGCTCCTTAACGGGTAGGAGCTGAAGCCGGTCCGTATGGACCGGCTTCAGTGTTTACGGCTGGCGGACGGACCGGAGGGCATGCCAACTCGATGTCTAGTCTCAATTTCACTGAGCGGAATCAACTTGAACGCCTCTTTGGTATGGCAGGAGGAGTTGTCCTTGATTTCAGCAACAGGACTTTTCAAGAATTTGTATTTGATTGTTCTGGAGACGACATTTACGGCGACCAGTTCAATAAGAACAGTGGTTCAAAAGCCAATCGGCTGAGAGCCTATTGGGAGCTGAAGCCGGATCGGGATGTTGGAAAACTGATTCTTGCGCTTTGCCAATATCAGAAACAGTTCTGCTTCGAAGGCGTCAATCAGGAGCTTTGGACCACGTGCGTCGGCATAGGCAATCGCTTGATAGGAAAGGTTAGTCCCAGCGCTCAGGTAAACAAGCCTCCTGCCGATCCAGTAGATAGCAATCCCGTATCAACCCTACCGAGACACCATGCTCAGAAAGCAAGTGTTACCGAACTCAACCGCTTATTGGAGGTTTTCGATGAGATGGCTAAATCAAGCGACCCACACAGACGAGGCTATCAACTACAAGATCTCTTGAATGGGCTATTCGCGGCCTCTGGTATTCCCATGGTGCGCCCATTCACAAGAAACGATGGTGCTGAACAGATTGATGGGGCGTTCAAATTCGACGGCTGGCACTACATCGTGGAATGCCGCTGGAGAGAGAAGCTGGCAGATATCCGAGAACTCGACGGGGTACATGGCCAAGTTCAGCGGTCAGGCAAACAAACCATGGGCGTCCTCGTTTCCATAAATGGCTGGTCTCCTAATGTGCCGCTTCTGCTCAAGCAAAATCGCGACAAAGGAATTTTTCTGGTTGACGGCTACGACCTGCGGTGCGTGCTGGCAAGAGAAATCGAATTGACTGATCTGCTGAATAGTAAACTTGCACACCTCAACATTGAAGCGGAGCCGTTTCTTAGCGCCGTTGTGGCCAGAGGAAAGACTTAGGTGGGGAAACTGATTGAGGATTTCCTAGATACACCTATTCCGGCAGAGGTGTGGCATTACACGAATCTAGCTGGTTTCGAAGGCATCCTAGCATCCGGACGTGTCTGGGCTACAGAGGCTCACTACACAACCGATGAAACCGAGTTCGTCCACGCGCGTGACGTAGCGCAGCAATTCTTGGAAAAGTTCGAGCCTAAAGATGAACACACCGCTCGTGCTAAACAAGCGGCGCTGGAGACACTCGCTCACGCATTTCATCTGGGGCCACTGTCACCGTCCAAAACGGAAATCTTTGTCGCTTCCTTCTGTGCCGTTGAAGACCTGAAGAGTCAATGGATGGAGTATGCTGATGCCGGTCGTGGCGTTAGCCTCTCATTTGATCTTCATCATGTTCGCCCTCCAAAGGAAATTGGGTCGGCAGTGACTTTTGCACCGTGCCTTTACAAAACTGAAGACAAGCAGACCATGCTCGATGATGCGATGACCAGTTGGAGAAACACTGTCGCCGAGCTGCACGAGAAGACCCAGAGTAAGGAATGGGCGGGTGCACGCCTTCGAGACTGGATGCTGGTTGATCGAATTCACGGACTGCCTTTTGATCGCGAGGCTCTCCTGAGAAGCAATGACGAGCAATTTCGTGCGCAATTGCACGCCTCGCTCACGCGGACATCTTTCGACCTCTTGCGCATCGCGAGTCATTGCAAGAGCGAGCCTTTCCATCAAGAGGCCGAATGGCGATTATCTCTTCCCCATAACAAGGGAATGCCGATGAAAGGTGAAGAGATTCTTCATCGCGGACCTAACCTTGCGATTCCGTATATAGCGCATAATCTTTTCCGCAATAAGCTTCCCATCGTCCAAGTGAAGGTAGGTCCTCTAAATGAAAACTTCGACCAGGTGAAAGCCATCTTGGAGCATCATGGTTATAACGTCCCAATCGCCAAGTCTGCCGTACCTCTGCGAACTACTGCTTCAATCAAATAGACGTTGTTGATTTACCGGACGCTATGGGTCAGTCCCTGTCCCATAGCGTTGCTCTGCATGTTCCCGAAGCTGACAGCGGATGCCTTGCTCACATCGTGGTTGAGACTCGCCGTGAGCGAAGCGGCATTGTTGGTGTAAATCTGCGCGTCATGGGAGGCCCGTGACACGGAAACGTATGCGAATCTGTTGCTCATCAGCTCCGGGTGAACTTCCGTGTCCATGTTCACCAGCACTCGCTCTGACGTGAGACCCTGGGAGCTATGGGAAGTCACGGCGTAGCCGTGGTCGAAGTGCCCCATCTGGTCGGCATCGAAGCGCACGATTCTGTCTTTTGCGCCGTCCATGCTGACGCTGATCTTGCCGTCATCGCCGATGCTCTGGATGGTGCCGAGGTCACGATTGGCAACCTGCAAATCTCTTTGCGGAGCCGTGAATTGGATTTTGTCTCCTAAAGCAAACTCGCGCTCGATCTCGCGGTAGGCTGCGATGCCGCGCAGCCGCGATGGGTCATAGGTGACTTGCTGGCCGTCCTGCTTCTGTACGGTGACAAGATTCTCTTTCGGGTTTGTGCTGACAACGCGAGCGTAGCTTCGACTCTCGATGCCATGCTCTTTACTGCCGCGGGTGTAATGCAGGACATCTCCTAGCTCATAGCGACTGGCCCACTCTCGATCCGCACCCGTCATATCGTTGCGCGGCGCGAGCACGCGCATCGAATGGTCTTTTGAGTCCACGACGCCAAGCGCCTGCAACTCCTGTCGCACGGCCTGGTTGATGGCGCGGCGCGAAGCGTTATCCGGCGAAACGATGAGCGTATTCTCAGGACGTTCGGCATAGCTCTTGGCGATAGCTGCGATGCGTTCCTGCGGGTCAACAATCTCGGTAATCCGTCCCTGTTGCGAAAGCATCTCCACGCCGATAGCAGTCTCATTGTTGGATAGATGTTCGACGGCTTTCAGCAATTCGGGATCTTTTTGACGCATGATCTGGTCAAGCTGCGCGGTCCTCATGCCCGCCTCCTGCAACTGCTCGAAGGGCTTTCCGGCATCGACGCCCTGATGCTGGCGGGTGTCGCCAATCAACAAAACCTTGTCGTGCGGAGCAATCTTGTTAAGAAAGTCACGCATCTGCTGCGTCGATGCCAAGGATGATTCATCGACCATATAAAGATGCTTGCTCGCAGGATCGTCCGCGGCCTGCAGGCCGCCGCCCGCGAGGAAGCGTTGCAATGTGTCCGCATTGATTCCAGCATCGCGGAGCTGCTTCGCGGCACGCGAAGTCGGCGCAAAACCTTCCACGGCGTAGCCGTTCTTCTCGGCTCCTTCGCGTATGGTCGCCAGGACCGAAGTTTTGCCACTGCCCGCCCGGCCTTGCAATCCCTGTACCCTATCGCGTGAGGTAAGAACTTCCTCGACAACCCTCTTTTGGGCGGCATTGAAATGAGAGCGTGAATCTGCAAGCGGGACTGCGGTTTCAATCGGCATGATCTGCGGTGCGCGGCTCTGTCCGTCCTGTACCTTCTGGACGATTTCACTCTCGGCCTTGATGGTCGCGGCGGTCGTGAACCTGCGGCTTGGCTTGTGGCTATCATCGGCAATCTCTTTGAACTCGCCGGAGGCGACACGAGACTCGAAGCTGGCGCGGACCTCCGGGTAGGTCATCTCGCCCATGCCCCGGCGCAGCGCATCGACATAGAGCGCCCGTTCGTCTACCACGGCCTCCCGCTCGAAGCCCTTATCGCGGGCAAAGGTGACGGCTTCCCGTACCTGCTGACGACGCTCCTGTTCCGGTTGCTCCTGCATCTGTTCTGTCCTGCGCTCCCGCGCCTCGGCCACAACTTTTTCGGCCTGATTGCCGAACTCATCGGCAATCTGTTTATGCGCGGCCAGGATCTGATCGGGAGACAGGATGACCTTCTTATCGCGGGTGTTATGCGCGGCAATCTGCGCGGCCTCCGGCCCGGTAAATCCGCTGCGGGACAAAGCCTCTTCGATCTGTTGACGGCGTGGGCTGGATGCCTCAAGATAGTCCGCTGTATAGCCCTTAATATCCGGCGCGCCGCTCTTGCCCGCTTCGATTTCATAGCCAAGGTCACGCAATTTGTAGGTGAGATGGGATTGATAGACGGCGGTAGCAAACTGCTGGCTTTCAAATAGCGAGTGCGGCTGCAAGGCGCGCATCCTGCCGTTATCGCGCTCGGTCATATTGAACACCACAACATGCGTGTGGAGCTGCGGTGCAGCGTACCCGTCTACGGGACGCGCCGTGTCATGCTCAAACTTCGCCGCCGCAAACTTCCCGGTGGTCTCGGCGGGAGAATTACCGCCGATGCGGGCCTGCGTGTACCTTTCCAGTTCATTCAAGGCGACATTGACCGCCTCCCGGTGCGCCTCTCGCACCCGGTCATCGCCGCCCACAAGTGCCGTCAGAGAGATGGACTTGGGAGCGGAAAAGGTAGCGTCCCAACCGGCACGATGCTCGACGGGAGAGACCATGTTGCCCTCTGCGTTTTTGTACTCATGGACAACGCGATGCAGAACTAATTGCTTGCCGGACTCCGGGTGCTGGCCTTCGGAGAGGCGGGCGAAGTCTTCCGCGCCCACGGCTCCTGACAAACCAAACTCAGCGGCCAGCTTGCCATGCCATTCCCCCTGTATGGTGTCGCCCTGCTTCCAATAGTTCTGCTCGGCTGCGGTGAACTCTTTGGCATGGTAGGTCTGTGCCTGGCTTGCGGAGAGCGGTTTCGAGATATTCAGCATGACCAATTCCTCAACCGTGGGTAATCACATTCTGTTCTTCGTGGGCATCGGGGACGGTAGAAAGCTCCGGCTCTATCACCTCTGAGGTTGCAGGCTCATTGGGTTCGGGGACCGGAGCGGAGGCTTCCGGCTCCTGCTTCAGTTCCGCCTCCGGCCTGCCACCGCGCACCGTTTTGGGATCGTAAGGCAGCTTGTCGTCCGTGCGCTCGCGCAGCTCGAACGGCTTGGCGACCTCCGGCATATCGAAGTATGGAAACGAAAAGAAGGTCACATAATTCTGATATTTCATAAAGGCGTGAAGATCGGGGAGGCCGGAGATTTCCGACTCCAATACCAGCGGCTCAACCTGCCTTTCGAGGGTGAAGTTGTGCCCCGCGCGTGTTCCATCAAAGTGCGTCTCGCGCAGGCGCTCAATCTCGACTTTGCCGATGAACTTCGAGACCCACTCTCCAGCGTTCGGCTCCTTCGTCGTGAGCCAGACGCTGGTCGCGGGCTGCGACAGCATCACTTCCGCCAGATGCCCGTACAGGTACTCAAGCTGCGCCTTGCCTTGGAAGCCAAGCACTACGGGATTCTGTCCCTTCCTTCCCTCGGTGATCGCCGTATGAAGCTGCGGCAACTTCTGCAAGCTCGCCAGCTCGTCAATCACAAACCAGACACGCTTTTGCTCCTTGGTCGGCTCATTCAGCAGCCGCAAAACCAGCCAGTCAATCCACAAGCTCTGCAAGGGCCGGAGGGCTTCGCGCTCGGCTGGCAGAGACGTAATGAAGACCCACCCCTGCCGCTTCTCGGCCCATTCGGTTGCTGTCCACGCGCCGTTGCCTTCCTCTCTCTTCGGAAGCAAACGTAGGCTGTCCGCGACCAGGCCAAGCGAGCCGAGAACACCGGCCCGCTGCTGGTGTGCTCGTGGATCGATCAGGTGGGCGTGCTCGGTGCCTTTTAGTCGGCGGTCGATCTCGTCAGGGTTCGACATCCACTGCACCAACTCATCGGGCGTTGGCCCGTAAGCCATCAGAAAAGCAAAGATTTTCTGCGGCGACTCGATAAAGAACTCACCCTTGCGATCCTGCGGCGGCTGGAAGAGGGACGCGGCCAGAGCCTTTGCTTCGGAGCGGCTGCGCAGTTCCTCGGCTGGTCCCCAATACGGGCAGCGTTTGTCCAGTGGATTGAGGATCACGTCACCGCGTGTAGGGTCGTAAAATCGCTTCACAAACTCGCGTGCCGGGTCATACACGATGGCGGAATCACCCCGCCCCCGTACCTGCCGGAGCACTTGAAAAAGCATCGCGGACTTACCGGCCCCGGTGTCCCCAATGATCTGCATGTGCTGTGCTTCGGCCTTCGCCGGAATCCGAATCATCTCCTTCATGCCATCGCTTTTGAAGCCGATGCCATTGCCTTTGACCGTGCGATTGAACTCCTGCGGCGTAAGCCGTTCCGGGCCTTTCAGCCGCCGTCCGTACTTGAGTGATTTCTGGCGCTTCACATCCTTGGTGACGGCGAACGGCAGGAGTACCAGAAAGAGTCCCGCGCCACAAAGTAGCGGAGCTTTTAAGATCGCGGACAGGTCGTTACCCTTATAGATGGATACCTTGAGGTAGTCGCACAGCCGGGCGTCCACGTAGCTCCGCACAGGCCCGCGAAAGAGTAAGTCCTCCCCATGCTGGAGCGCAGCGGAGGAAAGCGCCAGAGGGATGATTCGGCCTCCCGGCTCCACGGTCTTGCCACGCACTACATCGTCATTCATGGCAGGACTCGGCTTAACGCCGTGTCCCGTCAGAAAGAGCATCCGATACTGGCTGCAGTGAGTGCGACTGAATGATCCGAAGATGGAAGTACGCACGTAAACCGGCGTGTAGAACCGCTGCAAGGGTGTACCGATGAAACGAAGGCGGCCATACAAAAATAGAAGCGTAAGAGTGATGGCAGCGATGATCGCGCCATAGGTATAGATGGTCCGGTTCTGGGGCCAGATGATCGTTTCTTTGCGACCCCACGTTGTCTTTGCCATTGCTTTATCTCCTTCCTTCGGCCAGGAGTTTTCTGGCCATCTCGTGTTTCAAACTGCTGATTTGGTCAAGCAGTTTGTCGAACGCTTCGAGCGAGAGATTCTGTCCTGCGGCGAGTGGGCGAAGGACATTGACCAACAGCAATCGCACGCCAAGAATCTCTGCCAACGAGTGATCGAATGCAGGCTCCGAACGCAGCTCGTGCAGGATCACATCGCGCATCCACTCGCTACGGGGAACCCCTCTTGCGGTAGCGACTTCATCGACCAGCCGCGCCTCATCCTCCGTCAACTTCAGGCAGCGCGTGGTGTTGCGGAATACGGTTTTACTGGTCGTCTTCTTTGTGCCGTTTACTGGACTGAGGAGCGACATTTTGATAACTCCGGGCCGGTATACCTGCGTATACCGGCTTTAGCGGTCTGCCTTTAGTTTGTGGAGGTTTACGTTGGTATACCTGCACGACCCTATGAGGGGTGGAGTGTCGAAATACACCCGGTGCGTAGCACCGCTCCGGTACTGCCACGGATGTAGAGGGCGCATCATGCTCTCCGAACCGCTACGGAATCTGCTGGCTCCACCCCGGCTGAAGGCTTCTTCGCGCTGCCGCGAGGAGCCTTCGTTCCATTAGCACGACGGGCCTTCAGAAGCTCCGGCACGTCCTTGCATTTATCGGAGGCTCGAAAGGCTGCGAAATCACGGTCTTTGTCGAAGAGATATTCGAGACCTTTATTGATGACTTCATCAGGCGTTGCACCGATGAAAGCCGCGTACTGATTGATCTGCGTAACGACCGGCTCATTGAACCGGACGTGGGCGGTTACGCGGCGGATTTGGGTGACTTCGATCAGTGGCATTTGCGTTCTCCTTTGAGGGTTGAAATCAAGCGGTCTTTCTGCGGGCAATCATGCGTTCTGCCGTCGCCGCAATCTCCCGCGCACGAGCGGAGCAAAGTGCGGCGGGAAGCTCGAAGCGGCGGCGTGATTCAAGCATGGTGATTACGTCATCGAAGCGGATGCCTTCGATGAACCACAGGCGGGCCGAAGCAATGTCCACTGTGCGCTGCGCGTAGTACAGCGGATTGGGTTTGTCGCAGCGGCGCGAAGCCAGCTCCCGCGTCAGCTTCCCGGCGTCTTTACCGTGGGCAAGCTCATGGGAAACCCAGGCCCAATCACTCTCCGAATTGCTGTGCTTCGATGGCGGTTTACGCGGGGTCGAAGTAGTAGCGAAGAGCATGGCATCGACCGTGCCAGCGTCAAGCTGAAAGTCATCGGGAGTCCAGATGGAATCGTCAGGATATTCGACTGTGACGCGGTAGGCTGGATCGTACTTCCGATTCAGGAAACCGGGGACACGAAGCACGCGGTTGCAATCGGTGCAAGCGGGATCGCCGCCGTAGGCGATGGCGAGCAGCTTGAGCGTTTGTTCCTGCTGTGCAAAGTCGAAGCCTTCGACTCGCCAAAGCACCTGACACTTGCCGGGGGATGTGGAAAGAATGGAGGTCGGCGGGGGCACCAGCTCCGACGCCCGCAGCGCAGCGAGACGGGCATCTCCATCCGTGTCGATGTCTATATACAGATGCCGAACGGATGCGATGCTATCCTTTGTCCGTTTCCGGCTGCCTGGGCGAAGCGGGTTGGCGGCGACGTAGATGTTGTTGCGACCATGCTGGTTCTCATAGGAGAGCCACGCCATATATCGGGTCTCCAAGACCGCCTCCAGCCGGACAACTCGTTGCATGGGAGCAACAGCATCCTGCCTGCGAAGCAAGACGGCTATCGTCTCTTCCGGGGCAAAACAACGTCTGAGAAAGCTGGCGGAGATTTGACTCATAGCGGACCTCTTGCGAATGCGATCATGCGGGCCTTAGCAGGAAAAGAAGCCCGGTAATGTGCCGGGCTTCTACAGATGAGGGATGGCTTATTCCGCCATTGCCTCATCGGGAATCTCTTCGTGCTCCTGCTCGTCGGACTCGACCCGCTGCGTGCGGTCGAGTTTGAGGTAGGAGTTGACGACAATCGAGTCCCGCTTGCTGCCCTTGTACTCGGTGTGGCGAATCGCTCCCCGCACCTCGATGTGCGTGCCCTTTTCGAGCTTGGCAGCGGCCTCAGCACGCGGGCCGAAGACGATGCAGCGGTGCCATTCGGTGAGCGTCGTGTACTTGCCATCCTTGTTCTTGAAGCGAGTCGAAGTCGCCAGGGAGAACGTGGTGAAAGTGCGGCCGTTTTTGGTGTGGGTTTTGGCGTTATCGCCGAGGTTGCCGATGAGGATTGCGAGGTTCGTTTCCATGATGGTGTCTCCGTTTTGAATTCCCGAACTTGCTCGGGTCACTAATAAGCGAAGTGGGCCTATGCTCCCAAGAGCCAAGGAGTGCTTTATTGGGCGCAGGCCGGAAGAAGTTTGTGCGGCGTTCTTTGCCGCTGTTCTCAAACTTGTTCTGGAGGGCACCGGGAAAGCAGAACGACGCCGTGCCGCAGGGCGCAATAGGAGTATTCCCCGAAGCCGTGACCGAGCATGAGACGGGATTGTAGTGGGGAGACACGCTGGTAGAACCCGCTCCCATCGAGCATCCGGCCCATGCCATCCCACACGACCGCAACTTTCATACGACTGGCAAAAGACTGTTTCGACAGGACACAGAACGCTACCGATACCGCGCATGTCTCGGCTCGTAGAGGCAAGCGGAAATGCCTCGTGCATCGTGGGGTAATTTGCCACCGAAGGGCCTAGCAAGACGATTCGGAATCGCATTCTTCAACTCCTCTCCGTAGCTCACGCTGCCTGAGCCGGAGCACGATAGATTTCCTCGGTCTCGAAGGACTGGTCCGCATGGCTATAACCCTTGACGGCAATCAACTCACGCACCCGGCGTCGGCCCGCATGATCGCGCTCGCAGTACAGAACAAAGTCGATGGCTTCGGCCGTCTCGGAACGAATGAAAGAGTGATTGAGATTCGGGCGAGCACTCAAGGCGAGATCGGAGAGACGATTGAGCGCGTCCCATGCGCTCTTTGCGTGGATGGTGGACAGCGTTCCACCATGCCCGGTATTCATCGCTTGCAAGAGGTCATAGCCGCACTCATCGCGTATCTCGCCCATGATGATGCGGTCGGGTCGATGCCGCAGCGCGGCGGCGACAAGCTGGCTTGGAGTCACGGCAACCTGGCCGGGAATCGCCTCGACAGCCTCCCACCGAACGGCATTGGGATGAGCTATCTTTAGCTCGGCTGGTTGTTCGATCACGATGAGCCGTTCCTGCATCGGCACATGGTCCAGCAAGGCTTTCATCAAAGTTGTCTTCCCACTACCCGTCCCGCCGCTGATGATGCCGTTCTTCCGCTCTCCGATGAAGCCCACAACCGCATCCCGAATCTGCTCCGGTAAGCTGCCCGATTTAATCAAGTCATCGGACGTGAACCAGCGATTGAATTTCCGCACGGTGAAGGTGGGGCCATTGATGGAAGACGGTGAGCCGACGACGGCAACACGGGAGCCGTCCGGCAGGCGTGTATTCAAGACGGGATTCTGGCTGGTGAGGTCTTGTCCAAGGAGCCGGGCGACACGCTCAATCGCGGCCTGCAAGCGGTCATTGCTGTAGGGCGTGGAGAGCGCAATATGCTCGACCACGCCGCCACGATCTGCATAGACGCCGGTTGTTCCGTTAATCATCAAGTCGGAGATGGAAGGGTCTAGCAAGAGCGCCCGCAGCTCCTCGGGAAAGAACGGCAATATCAGCTCGAAGCTCACCGCATCGCTCCTGTCGCTGGCACGGCGATTCCCGTTGCATTGGGAGTCGCAGCGCCCGGCGCGATGGGATCGACGGAGACACGGTTCTCATGGAACTCGGTGATGGTCAAGCCAAGCGGATTGATGAACTCATATTGCGGATAAATCTTGGCCTGATCGCTGACCTGTTTCGGATTCAGGTAATAGGTCAGACTGAGCATCCAATGCTCCGTCCTCGGCTCCCGCGAGTGACTTGGGGAGTAGAGCTTGTCCAGCGCCAGCAGCGCCGTTCCACGCGCCATGACAGCGCCCTGTACGGTCTCCTGCGACATGGACGTAATGGTGACGTTCTTCACCTCCACGTCGCTCTGTTCGATCTGCCCGCCGACGACCTGAGACACAAGATGATTTTGGTTGTCTTCCGTCATCAACTGCGAGGCGAGATTGGCGGACAGAAAGTAGTAGTTGAGAGGGTATTTCTTGGCGATGGTATCGCGGTTGATCGTATAGCGGTAGTTCGTCCAATCCATCAGGTACGTCCGAACTTCGCCCTCACGCGGGCTGTAATTCAGGTCGCTGTACTGGATGGCCTGGGCGCGGTACATGTCGTCGATACGGATGTAGCGGTTCACGATGGGACGATGGGCAAGAGACCAGTTGAGCCACATCGAGCCACAAAGCACGACCGTTCCACAGGTGAGGATGAGGCGGTAGGCTTTGCGTTCCGCATAGTGCGAGGCGTAAACCTCATTACCTATCTGATCCGTGAGCAACGCCTGCTCCGGCGACAGTATCCGATGGTCATTGACTACTGTGTGGGTGGACATGGGGAGAATGACTCCTTTGATTGATGGCTTTGAAGACCACGAAGGCGTAAATCAATCCGGCGATGACAACGCCAACGATAAAGAGTTTCAGTGCGGGCTTGATGATCCTGCGTCCAAAGCGCGATGCTCCGAACGCCCCACCAAAGCCGTAACCTGTCCAGAAGTTCGACATACTATCCTCCTCCGCCCATCATCGCGTATGTTCTTACGGCGTTGCCGACTAACCCTGTTGCCGAGCCGGTGAGCCCGGCAGCGCCACCGAAGATCGCCTGGGTCATGCTCGGAATAAAGAGCATGTTGATGATGAAGGCGATGAACACCATGATGCACGGAATGAGGTTCGCAAGCCACATCTCCATCGAATAATTTCCATTGAAGGTCTGTTGGATGAAAGCGTTCATAAAGCCGCCCCACACGAAGATGAAAGCGGCGGCTACAGCGCGAATCATGGCAAAGCTAATGAGCACATCGAGGAAGTGAAAGAACTTAGCCCGGAAGATCTTAGTCATCAGCAAGGGGATGAAGACGGGGCCAAATAAGGCGGTCACGCCATAGAGGATGAAGGCGCTGCAATTAATTACAAATAGAATCGCGGATGCTATGCCGAGAAGTCCTTGCACAACGAAGTAGCAGAGTATCTGAACTGGGGCCATGAGCGACGGCATGGTTGTGTTATCGCCAGCGGTCTTGAGAAGTTGGAGCAGGTTGTCGAGCGAGTTTTGATCGAAGACCGCAACCATCGCTTGTGCAATGTAGGAAAAGAAGTGATTGATGCCGAAGCTCGCGCCGGGGAACGGATTCACCCAATAGTTTTCGAGCAGGCAGCAGATGATGAGCCGCAAGAGAAAGTTGACCAAATCACCCGCATGAACGGGCTGGGCATGAAAACGGAAGGTCATGCTGGTGGTATTCCAGTTGATGACCAGACTGATGAGCGTAAAGAGAGAGATGCAAGCCAGCTCCGTAAGTCCAAGCTGTGTCAATGCGCCGCCGTTCTGCGTCGTGAGATTGGTCAGATTGTTGGTGAACTGATAGAGCCAATCGACGCCTGAACTGGCGCTCGGTAATGCTTGTGCTAACAACGCCACGGAAATCATATTGCTACTCTCCCTCGGTCACGTTTATGGGATGTACTTCCGCCAGGTCTTACCTTCATGGGCGGCGGCGGAATTGTGCTTTTTCTTGTCCGCTTCCACGCGCTGCCGGAATGCTTCGTCTTCTGCTTTTCTTTCTTCGGCCTCCTTCTGCTGTTGCTGAAGGATGGCTGCAGCTTTGGCGGCGGCAGCGGCGGCTTTCGCCGCCTCATGCCGCTGGTACGTCAATGCGCCTCCGATAGCCGTTAGCGCTGCAAGGATGGCGAGCAGGATTTTCGTGTTGATCGCTTTCAGCATCGTGCTCTCCAGCTATGGAAGGTAAGTCTTCCAGGTGTTTGATTCGTTCGCTGCGCTTGTGTCATTAGCGGAACGCTGCTGCTGGACGAAGACGGCGGTGTTGAGGTCTTCGACGTGAGCATTGCGGCGCTCCATATTGGCGACCGTCATCTGCGATGCAAGGCAGGCATGGAGCGTGCCTTGCGACTGCATCTCACTTAACCGCTGCGCCTCCGCTGCGTTCAGGAGATTGAGCTGCTGTACTTCGCTGTTGGTGCTGTCGCCGCCGTCGAACTGCTGTGAGAGCAGCGAGCTATTGGCCGTTGAATTCTCGCTGCGGGCCGCACGATACTGCCCCACAGCGGTAAGGCAGTCGGGAGAGACAGAATCGGCCATCTCGATCATCGCTAGTTGCGACGTGCGAGAGCTACCGAGGGACTGGCTGGCGAGGTAAGTAGGGGCACTGCCGTTCATTGTGACAGTGGCCGCTTTCCATGCCGTACTCGATGCGCCCGGTGAGTCGGTGTTGAGCGCGATGCTCATGCCCGCTGTCTCACCGAACATATTGGCGACGTTCACATTTTCGAGAGCATGGAGCGTCGTCTGCCACTGCTGCTTTGCTGAAAAGTGTGTGATGTTGTTCTTCAGCATGTTGTACTGCGTCTGAAGAGTGGTGAGCTGCGATACAAGGCTCGCGTAGCTGGTGGGGTCGAAGACAATATCCCCGATGCCGAAGAGAGCAAAGCTCGGCGTTGCCGTGAGCAACAATGCTGCGCCTGCACCGATGAGCCATTTACGACGGTTATTGAGAGTCACTTTCATACTGCCTCCTGCGGTTTGTCGTTTAAGTGCACTGCGGGCAGGTCGGGTCCAACCTGTCCAGAGGAAATGCGTGGATGTGTGTTGCGTTTGTAATAGCGCCGGTGGAATGGAGGTAAATCCACGCGAGCGCATCTCTGCCGGTCGCTGTCCCAACGAGCAGGAGAGTCAGGAGAATAGCGGTAATGACTCCTGAGACTTGATAGAAGCGATGGAGCGGAATTGTCTGCATGGCTGTCATTCCTCCTCGGTGAGCTGGCGGGCAACCTGCGGAATCACCGCTACCCACTCCGCGCCGCTGCGGTCGATAGCCTCGGGAATTGTGTAGTTAACCTCGGCCAGCCAATCGGCACGATTGAGAACGAGGGCGACGGCGACCTTTTCGCCGGTGGACTGCACGCCCCATGCGTCATGCCCTCCACGCCTGGCATCGCGGGCCTTGCGGAGCAAATGTTCGTAACGGTCATTCATTGCAATGCTCCTCTCTACAACGTGGGATCGACGTGGTGCTCCGCATAGGCCGGGATCAAAAGGTCGGTGCCGATATACACGCGGGCGCGGGAGCCTTCCTTGAGCGTGATGATGGGCAGGCGATTCAGGAAGTGATTCAACACCTGTTCACCCTCTACGGCGGACTGCTCGGAGATGCCGTTGCGAATCTGCACGGAAGGATCAAGTACGCTGCCACCGTTCCCGATCTGCGCGAGGCCACCTAAGCCGCCAATAGCAGCGGCGGCGGCGAACGCCTGCAAGTAGCCGTGATTCACCTTCGTCGCAAGTCCAGTCGTGCCGATCTGATCCAGGCCGATGTACTTGGCAAACTCCAATGAAAACCCATCGGGGCAGATGGCGCGATGGAAGGTGACAAACATCTTCCTCTGTTGCGCGTTGCCGACGCTCTGCACATCACCAAGCAAGCGTGTACCTTGCGGCAAGAGAAGCTGTTGATGATCGTGGGAGTACAAGTCCGTCGTGAGCGAAACCATGATCGGCCCGCTGAAACCGCCGTCAATGTGGTTGGTCACGACACCCTCAAGCACCGTGCCCTCGAAGATCCGATACAGGCGGCCATCGTAGGTGTCGAAGTCATACCCGGCCATCGCGTTGACTTTGCCATCTTTTTTGCTTTCGGTTGTAGCTGGCTTTCCGGGCACCGCCGCGCCGCCGGCTGCGTTAGCAGCCGTTTCTTGCGCGGCCTCTGTCAAACCCGACGTGGGAACAACGGGTGTAGTGCGCTCAAAGTCAATCGCAACAGTGTCACTGTCAATCGCATCCTGTTGCTGCTTTTCCTTGGCAAGCTGTTTCTGCTTCGCTTCGGCCTGAGCCTGAGACATATTGGAGGTGCGCTGCGGGGCGTTGGGACTGTCGCCATAGATCGCTGAACGCTGCGCAGCGGTCATGGGCGGTGCGCCTGCGGCCTCCGGGCCGGGCGCACCTTCGGTCTGCTGGAGCTGCTGGAGGGCGGCATTAAGTTCCTGCTGATGCTGCCGCGCCTCGGCATCGCGTTGCGCCTGCAACTGTTGTTGCGACTCAAAGCTGTTCACTTGTTGCGCGTTCGGCGCTGCCGGACGCATGGGCATCGCACTCGTCGGTGCATTTCTCTTGTTCCCACTTAACAGGCTAGAAAGATTGGCGATGCCAATAAGACCGATGATGACGACCAGGGCAATCACCACCGGCATACTCTTGCGCAACGGCGGCTTCGACTCTGGCTGTTCCGGCACAGTCGCAGGGACGTTCTGGGTTGGCTCCGGCATGACTACCTCGCTTCCTCGGTACGGTGAAAGTCAACCTTCTGTTTGCCAATGGCGAGATAGCCGTTGTCGAGTTCCTTGGGAACTGTGTAAAGGCCATTCGAGAAATCGAAGTTGATGAGCGAAGGTTTCTTGTCTTTCACCTCGTAGAGAGCCGGTGTCTCTTGGAACTGGCCGCGTAGATACGTGAATTTGTCATCGCGCCATATCGCCTGCAAGCCAAGCTCTTTGCCCTTCGACTTGTCCCAGATGTAGTCAAAATGCAGGGAGCCGGGGTATTGACTGCGGTACGCCTCTTCCTGCGACTTCTCGGCCTTCAGCGTCGCGGCCTGGGCCGCCTGCGCTGCGACTGCTTCCTGCTTCACCTTGTCCAGCTCGGCGGCGGGGACGAAGACAGGTAGCTCGGCCATCCTGTCCTTCGCGGCCTTGTCGCCGGGGGCGATGAAGATTTTGGAATCGAAGTGGGGATCGTCGTCGCCAGAGACTTCACGCAACTGTAGTGTGTATTCATTGCCGTGGTCGGAGATGATATGCACGTCCGTCGTGCTGTTCGCCAGCTTCGGCTTGATGCTGACAAAGCGCGATGCAACGTGACCACCATCGAAGACCCAATCCACCGTGTCTCCGGCAAAGACATTCGCAACCTTCTCCTGGTCTGGAAGCAAGATGAGCGTCGATTGCAAAAGTCCGGCGCGGACCACAGGCGGCGTGTCCGTCTCGGACACGGTGATGGTGCGCGGCGCGTTCGGCTGGAGATGCTTTGCGTCGGGAGTGCCGGGGCCGGAGGCAGAGGCAGCAGTTGCGGCGCAGGCGAGTCCACAGGCGAAGAAGATAAGGATGGGTGGTTTCATGTCTCTGGTCCTTTCGGTTATGCGGTCTCGCCTTGGGCGAACCGCGTAATGCCCTCGGTGAGTCCGTACTTAGCAATCAGCTTCGACCGGCGCACCCGGTCTTTGGGTTTGGTGGAGAACGTCGCATAGCTGCGGCTGTCGAGATTCATACGAACAACCTTGGTGAGTCCATCGCGGCGCATGTACAGCGCCTCGCGATCCTGCAAGCTCTCAAAGAGAGCGAGCTGCTGTTCCGTCATCTTGAACAGCTCCGCATATCTCATTCGGTTGAACGTGGCATCCTTCAGGAAAAGGAACGACGTGCAGGAGTTCACGATGGAGTCGGCGTTTTCGCCCAAGTCTTCCGCCGATTGCCCAATCATGGTGACGCCGCCGAGGTTCTTACGGACGGTCTTGATGGAGGCGAGAGCGCCTTCGAGCAACTGGCGATTCTTCATCGAACTGAAGATTTCTTCGATGAGGATGTGCTTGGGCACCCCGAGATTCGCGGGGTCATAGAGCACATCGTTGATGCGCCGCAGAAGCCATACCATCAGCGGCTCGATCAGGTCGGCGTATTGCTGGTTATTGACACCCTGAAAGTCGAAGCATTGGAGACGCGATAGCGAGAGGCTGTCTTCTACGTTGTCGAAGATGGCGCTGTAGATGCCTCTTCCAACCCACTTTGAGAGATACCTGTCGAGCTTCTTGGGCAGAAAGAGATTCGAAAGACGCCTGTTTTCCGGGTCGAGCAGGTAGATGTCCTGCACGGCCTTGTGGATCACATCATCGTCTTCCGGCTCCAGCTCCGCGCCGCTATTGGTCAACAGTAGTTTGATAAACGAATACAGAAATTTGATGTTGCTTTCAGTCGGCTCAAGAGAGAACAAGGCGACACGCGGGCCATCTTTACCGATGCGGTCAACGCGACCGCCATACAGTTCGACCACGCTCTCATAGCTGCCGCCGATGTCGAAGATGTAGGTGAAGCCGCCATACTTTTGTTCTAGTGCAACGGTAGCGTTGCCGATCACGCTTTTGCCCGAACCTGTAGGCCCGATGATGAGCGAGACCCGCACACCCTCCACGTACACGTCCTGGAAGAATGGCGTCCGGGTGCGTGTCTCGAAGACGTTGAGGTATTCGGAATCCAGGTCTTCCGAGTGCGGGTGGCCGATGTGCGGTGCAAATACAGAGGAGAGCCGCGCATGGTGTTCTTCGGATAGCCACATCGGGAAGACGTTGAATTTGCCATTACCAGGGAACATGGCATAGAACGCACAAAGATTGCCAAGCGTCTCTTCGATCACTTGCGCCCGCGCATCGACGAAGATCCGATGCACGGATGGCGCGGCATCGCGTAGCTGCTCCGCGCTGTTGGCGGCAAGCAGCAAGCGCAGCGAGTATTCGCCCTGCGCCTTCTTGTCGAGTTCGCGGATGACAAGGCTCAAGTCATCGACGCTGCTATTGGCGGCTTTAGCGCCTGCGCCTGTATCTAGCGAAGCCGTATCGCGCCCGCTCATTACGCGGGTCAACACACCGACTTTGAAAAAAGAGATGAACTTCTCCTGTGCGTCGATCTCGCTGCGGGCGGCAGTGGTTGACTTGGGTCGCCAAGTCGAGCACAACACGCTATCGCAATCGAGCGTCAGCAGGCCGGAGAAGAGGCATGGCCTCGACGCCTCCGGCGTCGTCTTCAACGAGTACATCTGCACGTACCGTTTGCCCACGCGCAGATGGTCGCTATGCCATGCGACGGGATTGCTGACGATCTGCCGGTCTACTCCGGCGTCGTCGCGGAGCTGCCCTTGCGAAGCCCACTCTTCGAGGTTGAACAGATACGAAAAGAACTGGAATGTACTGTTTTTATCCAGTGGCCGCAACCCCAACAAACCACCGAGATGACCGTCCAGAATTGTTGCCGCCTTCTGTAGCTCTACCAGCATCCGCGACGTGTCGGCGGAGTTCTCCTGCGGCTTGCGCTCGAACGCTTTCAATTTCGACGGCTCCAGCGTGAGGCACCAGTGAAGGTCTATGCGGCGAAAGGCTGCAGTCTTCTCAAGGAAGCCGAGGCGGTCATCCACGAATACCTGCGTGACGGGATTGTTGTACGTCTTCTGGCGCGGCAGTTCATAGCCGGACATGACGCGGGTGTACTGATACAGACACGAACCTTCGGGAAGTCCGCGCAATGCACCCTCAATCGAGCGCATCCGTGATTCAAGTTCCTGGTCGGTCAAGCCCTCTTCATCGATTCCATTGAGTGAAAACAGGCATCCGTAGCCGCCTCCCTTCAGGGCGAAGATGCTTGGCCCGATGAAGCGTGCAATCGGAACGATGCTGCAGGCGGCCCCAGCCTTGGCGAACCACGGTGTGTATTTGATTTGCTCAGTATTTGCGCGGGTCATAGTAGGACTTCTGGTTGAGGCTCAGGCCCCAGAGCTGGAACATCTTCGGGTGTTTACGAACGATGAGCCACGCGGCGGTAGCAAGCGTGGGGAAGGCCATCATCGCTAAAAATCGAAACCCAACGAGGAAAACCGTTACGCAGACGAAGACAATCGCCATCCATGCTGTAAGATCGAGACCAAGCTTGGCTCTCGGTCGATTCAGCGCTTGATTGATCGGTAACGGTTCTCCCCGCTTGGTCATGGGCGCACCTCACATGGACTGTCCGGTTAAACTTCCGATCCAGCCCGCACCCCATCCCAGGACTCCGGCACCAAATAGAGCGCCGAAAAGTCCAGGAATAGCGTCCTGAAATCGCCCGCTCATCATGCGGATTCCAGCAAAAATAAGCCCGCCAAGACAGATGACGGCCCCAGCGTACATGGCAAAAGTTTTGAAGGTTGTCATCAGCGTTTGAGCGCCAGAGAAGTCCATCGTTCCCTGAGCGTGAGCGACGCCGCTTCCAACACCCGCAAACAGGAGTGCAGTAAGCGTCGGTCCCATCACGTGAAGGGCGTGGCGGAGGGATTGCTTGGAGAGGGGTTTAGCCCACCGTTTGGCGGGGGAGATGGACGACCGATTGAGAGTCTTTCCCAACCGGATAACACGGCGGATTCTGAGCATCTTTGCACCTCCGCTGACTCGGCGTCAGCATGGCGCAAACCTAAGATTGCTCGGCTCTCGGTGTCCAATAACAAAACGATGTTTGGCTATTCCAAAACGTAATAGCCGATGCTTGAAATGCTTCTTGGCGCGAGCCTTCCAAAGACAACTTATCTGGGTCGGAGAAGTGGAATGGACTTCATATGTTCCGTGATCTGATGCCGCGCAGTCTCGTCCAGCGGTAGTTCCTTCTGGATCGCGGGCCAGAGGCTCATCATCCTGTCCGCAGTTTCGCTGGCAGTATCGAGCACCAGCTTGCTCGGTACCTGGGCTTTTCGAGCGAAGCGCTCCAACAACTCCATGTTCAATTCCGTGGGGGACTTTTCCTTGGCAATCGAGAGCGCCAGCCGGTCATCGGCGATATAGCGAACGGTCGATACGAAATCATAAGCGGGAGCGAGCCGTGGCGTGCGTCCGTCCGGATAGATAAGAGACCAGTTCTTCAGGTGCATATCATTGTTGCCAATGCCCACGTTAAAGACCAGGCGGCGGATGAACTCGGCAAACTCTGTTTCATCTGTCAAGCGCCATAGATCGGTAGCCATATTCGTATAGCTGTAGTTCTTGTATTTGGCTTCCGGGAACTGACCGTAGATCTGATTGAAGTCCTCGATATGGATGCGTGTGCCATGAGGACCACGGTCAAATCGCCGAATGTAGTAGGCGTTTCCTTTGAGCTGCTGCCAGGGCTCTGGAATGCCGGGGATCTTGTCCAGTGGAATCAACCCAAGTTCTGGCACCTGAATACCGACAGCCCGCGCAAACTCCATCATGGAGAATTCATTCTCCGGCAGTCCCGGAAAGGCAGGCGATGGAAGTTTGACGATCCAATGGCCACCCACGCTGGAGGCGGGAATGGAAAGCTGACGGTGCGGGTTTCCGATGGCGGAAAGCTTCAACTGCACGCCCGCAAGGGAGAAGCGCAGGACATCCCGGCCTGCCCGCGCGCGGGCCACAGTGGGATTCTTTTCTGACGGGGGCAGGGCACGACCCTCCGCGTCGCGCACGGTGACAGCCCCTGGAAGGTCATTCCCCAGGAGCCAGAGCAGGAAGAATTCTCGCTGCGCGTTCACTTCGCCGCGCTCGGCAATGAACTGCCGCAGTGTCCCCTCGGGAAGAAGATTGGAGAAGAACGGCGGCAATCTGCGCGTTACGGGACGGACGTCCGGCGTCGGATTCCGGTAGGCGTCGTAAAAGCTGAGGCTCAGGACAGGCCGGTTCGCATCGGCGATATAGGCATCATCGAAGACAAAAAGATTCTGGTCATTCGGGAGATTGGTGAGCGTACCCACCAGCGCCTCTCCGAGGCGCACTTCCAGTACCGAAGGCCGGTTCGTATTATTCGTCGTCTTCGGCATCTTCCGGTGCTCCGCCTACCAAGGGGATATTTGCCTCCAAGACGCGTCTTCCGTCGTTGGCATGTCCAACAAGAGCCTGTACTGCGGGAACCAGATGTTTCGGGATCAGTATCGGTTCCATTTCAAGAACACGGGCCATCTCCAGCAGAGTGGAGACCCGAAGGTCGCCGCCACGCTCGATGCGGGAAACGGCACTCTGGGGTTGACCGATGCGCGAACCGAGATCGGCCTGGGTGAGACCCTTCGAGTCCCGTGCTATCCGAACCTGCTCCTGAATAGATGCCATGAGATATGTCCAAGCTTGATTATATCGCTAAACATATATTTGCGCCCTCGTGACCACATTTGTTGAAACACGCCAAAACAAGGGCGCAATTGTGCCCTTTTCGGTGTCTCTTCGCTTTTTCAGAGAAAGTGTTCGTCTTTTATTCGGTTCCCATTTTTGGGAACCTTTGCCGATCTCAGGCAGAGGAGAGGGTCGAAATGCGAATTATGCCGCAGGACGGCAGAGGTCGCGGAGCTATTTTGAAGGACTTAGAGCGAAATTCGAGGGCACAACATGGACACAATAACGGTTCCTCGGTGTTCCTTTTCGGGTCTATTGGAGCCACCCATTGCCCGGTGTGTCTATAAGTTACGGATTTCAGGCTCACTGTCACGGCAGAGGTCGCGGGTTCGAGCCCCGTCGTCCCCGCCATAAGCCAAAGAAAATAAAGGGTTTATGACATAGTGACAAGTTTGGTTTTACCCAGCAAGGGTGCTGAGTGTTCTCAGCGCCTTTTTTCTGTCTTCCAGCATCAACGGTCCCGTTGCGAGGGTGCTGGCGAGGGTGCTGAAGTTTTGGCCTTTCCTGCCTCAATCACCATCGCCATGACTTTGTTGTTTGCATCCCGTTTCGTCTCGGAGATCGCTCGGGTGTAGATGTCGAGAGTGATCCGGGAGTTGGCGTGACGCAGGAGTTCGTGGGCTGTCTTCAAGTCCGCACCCGCCGCTCTCAGATTGGTTGCCAAAGGGTGACGGAAGCTGTGCAATCCGATCACCTTGCCAGTGATCCTTGCCCGCTTAAGAGCCGGGCGGATTTGACTTCCTTGAGCATCATGTCGGGCGTAATCGGCTGCTTCCCTTCTTTCCGGTTCGATGGAAAGAGAAAGTCGTCATCGCCGTTGTGACGCGATTTCTTCCGCCATTCATTGAGACATTCGACGACGGACGAATGCAACGGGTGTCCGGCTGGCTTCGGTTTTCGTATCTCCGAAGTGATTTCGGACACGGGAGCGAAGGACATTGACCTCAATCAACAGCGGGTCGATGTCCCTCCATGTAAGCGCGATGAGTTCTGATCGCCGCAGTCCTGTGCTGCCTGCTACCATCACCATAGCCTTCTCACGAAGGGGCAGTTCGCAACGCTTCCCGGCTTTCCAGAGGGCGATAGCAGGCATCACGCCAGGCAGTTCCATATCTCAATTTTCCCATGATCGGAACGCTAAACTTCCCGTTGGTTCGCCGCGCCGCCTGCAGATCCTTGGCAAGAAAATGCCGGAAATTATGCCACCCAATTCTGACAACTGAATCACCTGGGTGCGTCAAGGCATTTGAACCCCGTGCACGTGCGCTGCAGCGCGATTTGTCCGGCGATGCAGCCAAGTCGCTGCTCTTGACGTCATATTGAGACTATTGGCAGCAAAAGGAGCGAGTTCGTCGATGAGCGAGATCAGCCTTACCGTGAACGGCCGACAGTCCCTCGTGAACGTTGATCCAGAGACTCCACTGCTCTTCGTGCTGAACGACGAGCTTGGCCTGCGCGGGCCGCGCTTCGGTTGTGGCATGGCCCAATGCGGAGCCTGCACTGTGATCATGCGCGGCCAGGTCGTGCGGTCCTGCGTCATGCCGGTCAGCGCTGTGGGTCGGGACGAAGTCACAACCCTCGAAGGTCTCGGGACACCAGAACAGCCTCACTCCATTCAGCGCGCGTTCATCGAGGAAGGGGCGGCGCAGTGTGGATTTTGCCTCAGCGGCGTCATCCTTACGGCAAAGGCCGTTCTCGATTTGAACCCGGACGCCTCGGATCAGGAGATTCGAGACGCTCTAGGTGGAGTTCTTTGCCGCTGCTTCACACACACACGTATGCTGCGAGCTATCCGAAAGTATGCTGAGGAGAAAAAGCATGGCAACCTCCCGGCGTGAATTCCTGAAGGGCTGCGGCGCTCTGGGCGCCATGATCGTCAGCTTTAATGCTACACCGTTTAGCGTCCTGTCCGCGGAAGGCCAGGGACAGTTAGGTACCCGAACCTCTCACATCGATCCGCAGAAACTTGACTCATGGCTCGCCGTGGGTGCCGATGGGATGATCTTGGCTTGCACTGGAAAATGTGATTTTGGGCAAGGCATCTTTACGGCTCAAACACAGCTTGTTGCGGAGGAGCTGTGTGTCCCGATCACGCGCGTGAACCTCATCCAGTGCGATACCGCCATCACTCCTGACCAGGGAAGCACATCCGGTAGCCAATCGACGCCGACCAACTTCAATTCGGAGAATCTTGCACTGGCCGCTGCCAGCGCTCGAGAAGCCCTGCTGGAGCTCGCCTCCAAAGAGCTGGGTGAGCCTGTCGACCAACTCACCCTGGCTAATGGTGTCATCTCAACGAGGACCGGCCGAAGCGTCACCTATGAGAGGCTCTTGGGAAGCAAGCGGTTCAACATCCCACTTAGCAAGACGGCCAAGCGGCGATCCCCCGCACAATGGACAGTTCTCGGCAAACCGGTCCCCTCGCTCGACAGGACTGCCCTGATGACGGGACAGTTTGAATTTCTTCAGGCGGTCCGTGTACCCGGTATGCTTCACGGTCGCGTCGTGCGGCCGCCAGAGATGGGCGCCACCGTGGCCCGTGTCGACGAACAGTCGGTCCAGAACATTTCAGGCCTCAAGAAGGTGGTTGTTCGAAAAGACTTTGTCGGAGTCGTCGCCGAGACGCAGTATCAGGCAATTCTTGCTGCACGTCAGCTGGTCGTCCGGTGGAACCCCGGCCCGGAGTTGCCACCGCAAAAGCAGTTCTTCGAACATCTTCAAAAGCAGCCTTCGCACGACGTTTTAAGCGTCGACTCTCAGGATATAGAGGCGCGCCTTGCTGATGCAAGCAGGATCATTCGGGCAAGGTATACCTATCCCTATCAGATGCATGGTTCCGTCGGTACATCGTGTGCTGTCGCTGATGTCAAGCCGGGCAGCGCAACGATCTGGTCGGCAACCCAGTCCGCGTATCCGACTCGAAACATCATCGCAAAGCTGCTGAACATGCCGCCCGATAGCGTGCGCGTGATCTATGTGCGAGGGTCGGGCTGCTATGGACTGAACGGTGCTGACGCCGTCTCGTTCGATGCAGCCGTGCTGTCCCAGGCGGTCGACAGCCCTGTCCGTCTGCAGTTCTCGCGTCAGGACGAGATGATGTGGGAGAACTTCGGCTCTGCGTGTGTGGTGGATCATCGTGCCGGTCTCGCACCCGATGGGCAGATCGTCGCCTGGGATCGCGAGGACTGGGTCGCTTCGTTGGGAAATCGACCAGGCTATGACCAGCCGGGAAACGTCATCAGCGGCATGCTGTTGGGGTATGAACCGGAGCCGCTTAAGCCGGGACCCGCCAAGCCGCCTTCGGGTAAACTTCGCAACCAGAGCAATACTGTTCCTTCGTATTTCGCAGGATGCATCTCTGGCAGTTGTGGCGGAGGAGGAACAATCCGAAGCGAACGCGTCCTGACGCATACTGTACGTTCGCCGTTTTTTACTGGGCCGCTGCGTTCACCTTTGCGAATTCAGAATACGTTCGCGAACGAGTGCTTTATGGACGAGCTCTGCGCGCATGCGAAGGCCGATCCGGTCGCGTTCAGACTGAAGCATCTGCAGGACTCTCGAACGATCGGGGTCATCAAGGCCGCCGCGAAGGCGGTGAATTGGGAGGTGCGATCTCCCCGGATAAGTCGTCCGCGAACAGGAGTCGTCAGCGGACGTGGAATCGCCTGTGTTGCCTATGAAGGCGGTAACGGCTATGCCGCACTTATCGCGTACGTCGACGTTCATCTGGAGACGGGAGCAGTGAAACCCAAGCGCTTTGTCATCGCGTTGGACTGTGGTCCTATCTCCAATCCGGATGGTCTGCGAAACCAGATCGAAAGCGGCATTCTGCAGGGTATGAGCCGCTCCCTGGTGGAGGAAGTCACATGGAACGAAAAACGTGTCACGTCTATCGATTGGGAGACCTACAACAGCCTGCATCTGGATTACGAGATGCCGGCAATTGAGAACGTCTTTGTGACGCCAGCCGATGTGCCGGCAACTGGTGCGGGAGAGACCTCCATTACGGTTACGCCCGCTGCAATTGGAAACGCGATTTTCGATGCGACGGGTGCTCGTCTCCGAGACCTGCCATTCACTCCTGAACGCGTGAAAGCCGCGCTGCTTGAGGGTAGAGGTGTAGGTAAAAGAGCATGAACAGGTCTCAGAGGATATACCTCGCATTTCTTATCGCTGTCGGCCTGGCCTGTGTTTCGCTTTCCCTACTTACAGCGCAAGTTGCGGCTCAACGAGCACAACGTGACGATACCGCAGCCGCAGCCGCGTTTGAAAAGATTGTCCCGGTGCTTCGTCACCCTCGCTGTATGAATTGTCACTCTGTGGGGGATTTCCCCCGTCAGGGCGACGATAGCCATCGTCATACGATGCAGGTTCGCCGTGGACCGGATGGTCACGGTGTCAATGCCGTAAAATGCAGTACCTGCCATCAGGATCACAATCTCGTCGGTGTACACATGCCGCCGGGAGCGCCCGACTGGGAACTGCCGACTCCCGCAATGCCAATGATCTGGGAAGGGCTATCGGATCGGCAGCTCTGTGAACTATTAAAGGATCCCGCGCGGAACGGGCACCGCACCGTTGAGCAGATCATGGAGCACATGCACACGCCCCTCGTCCTCTGGGGCTGGGCGCCTAGCGAGGGCCGCACGCCAATATCAACGCCTCAGGACAGCTTCCTGTTGAATGTGCAGGAGTGGGTCGCCACGGGAGCAGCTTGCCCCTTGGCGGCGAGTACTAGAATCGCTCGCCATTGAACCAACTGCCCCCCTTTTCGTAGGGGTTGTACCATGAAAATGGAAACAATATGAAAAACCTGGATTGCTTAACAAATGGAGCTTCCAACAGTTGATAGATGCGTTGCAGCAGCTCGTCGAACAATTGGATAATGAGCAGTCGCTCATCGAGCCGAACCAGCTTCGCCGACGCCTCGAGGCACTTGACCGCCTTGACGCTTTTTTCCCGGATACCTCTCAACCGGTTGTCGGTGTTGAGACGGGGCTCTACCGACGTGCGAGAGCGATATGCGCCAGGCTGGAGGCTGTGAATTGTGAACTCTACGAAGCTATTCGATGTGATATTCGGCGCGGGTGCCGGCCTGATACTTTGCTTCGATGGGTCAATTCATCACCAGAGATCGAGGAGGAGGTTGGGCCCCCCAGCGGTATGGGTTATGACTTCCTGGATGAGTTGATCAGTGGGGTGTTTCAATTCGAAGAGCCCAACGACAGGCATATTCACAGAGAACCCGATATAGTGTTTTATCAGCCCACCCCTGCACGCCATATCTTCCGTATGATCGGTCTGACTGCGCTTACTGCAACCGATGTCCTTGTAGATCTTGGCTCTGGATTGGGCCATCTTCCCTTACTCGTCTCTATTTGTACCGGCGGTTGCAGCATCGGGATCGAGTTGGAGGCAACCTACGTAGAACGCGCCCAGCAATGCGCACAGCGGCTGAATCTGAACAGGGTCGTGTTCGTCCACCAGGATGCGCGAGTAGCGGATTTGTCCGACGGCACGGTCTTCTATCTTTACACGCCCTTTACGGGGTCTATCCTAAGGCGCGTGCTCAACATTCTGAGGGGCCAAGCCGCTACTCGTCGAATCCGAATCTGCACTTATGGCCCCTGTACTTCTGTCATGGCAGAAGAGCCCTGGCTTGAGGCCACTGCAGCGCCAGAAACAGATCGGATCGCAGTCTTCTGTTCTCGCGAGTGAGATTACCGCACGCGCTCCACGCAATCTAGAGCATGGCTGGCCCATATTTATCTAGGGGCTGTCCTAGATAATTAGTCGAGATAGTGTTTAAGCCATTGATTCAATTGGTTTCGCTGTGATTTTGGGTTGGGGTTGTTGAATCGCCATTCGCATTCCTTCAAAAAGAGTGGGAAATGGGACTTGGGGACGCCATTGAATTTGCGCATATGCCGCTTGGCCTGGTTCCAGAAATTCTCGATGCCATTGATGTGCGTTTGCCGATCCGCGAACAACTTGGTGTGGTTGATTCGGTAGTGCCTGAAGGCGAAGATATCCAGCACGTTATACGAGCCAAAGGTGTCGGAATAAACGATGCTGTCAGGGACGATTTTATTCTCCATAATGGTTCTGAGCGTCTGGCCCTTCACGTCAGGAATCACCTTCGCATAGACCTTGCCACCACGCTTCAACAGGCCAAATACAGGCACTTTGCCGGCAGCTCCGCGGCCTCGCATGCCCTTGCGCTTGCCTCCAAATAACTCTCGTCCACTTCGATCTCGCCGTCGAAGGGCGAGAGGTCCTCGCTGGCCTGGTAGATCACCTCTCGCAAGCGATGAAAGTAACACGCGGCTGTGCTCTTGTTGACCCCTACCAGTGAGGCCGCCGTACGCGCTATCGTACCCGCCACAAAATGCTCCACCAGCCGCTTCTGCTTCTCTCCGCTGAGTCGGCTCTTCCGCATCTCTGCCATCCTAGTTCCTAGCTCGGTCCGCTAGGTGTTTAGTCCCGGCATTTGGTGGATTGGGTCGAGTGTAAATCTGTCTGGGTCGTGGATCCAGAGACTGCAGATGGCCTCATAGGGTGTCAGGCCGCGAAGGGTCTTGAGTCG
>Ga0185299_10001219_pt1 | contig 53511 bp, 42 predicted proteins | sample PaiPotPPA55metaG_FD_128002 | JGI IMG/M metagenome (GOLD analysis project Ga0185299, IMG submission 128002) | Iron sulfur acid spring bacterial and archeal communities from Banff, Canada, to study Microbial Dark Matter (Phase II) - Paint Pots PPA... ... | reverse complement strand
CATCGGCTGAAGAAGTTGAAACTTCGTCTGAAAGACCAGATGAACGCCATTATTAGCCGTAATCGGGCGCAGAACGTCGCCTGACATCTGGTGCGCTGAAACCTGGGTAGTTAAACACCCGATCCGGGACGCCTGGGTCGGGTTTTTCATTTTCGACTTCCGCCCGTTCTATTTCCAATTGATACAGTACTTCCACCGTTCAAGATCGACTGCCGCGCCGCCTCGATGACGTGCTCGTTGTAGCGGCTGTTGGCGGGAGTGGCGGCAATTCCCTCGCGGTCGATCTCACGGATCTCTTGCTGGCGATCTGACGCCTTCTCCACTCGGAGGCAACAGCGGAACAAGTATTCGATCGATCGATAGCCATAGCCGACCGGCCTTAAGCCCTTGCTGCCGAGGTCTACGTACTGGAAGTAGTCCGGGCTCGGCTCAGCGTAGATGGTGCTGCCTGGCGCCTCGGGCTTGGCGGTGTATACATGTTCGATACCACGGTATTGATCGGAGTGGCGAATCATCGCGCCGTTCGCGCGGCCGGCGCAATAGAGCGTCAGGCCCTGCGTGTTGGTCCCGGGCGCTTCGTCCGGAAAACTTAGCGAGTTTTGGACATTGAGGCAGGCGCCGTTGCTCCAGATAACACGCGCATCGGTCCACAGAAAGCCTTCTTTGCCGTTCGGATACTCGTCCTTGACACCATACACGCTTACCGAGACGGGCACCAGGCCGGTGATGAAATGCACCAGGTCGACGTAGTGGCAGCCGATGTAGGCGAACGCGTCAGAATTTTCGGTGGTGCACCAGTTCTGAAAATTGGAGTGGCGATAGTACCATTTCTCCATCAGACAGGCAGCTCCGAGCCGAAACTCACCGAACTCACCGGCACGATACTTACGCCGCGCCAGCAAGCTTCGGTCGTCAAAACGCTTGTGATATTCGACGCCCACGAAGAGGCTGCGCTGAAGAGCTTCATGTTCGAGCAGTGTTGCATGATTCACTTCCATCACCAGGGGCTTGACGACGAGCACGTGCTGATCAGCCTCAAGTGCAGTCAAGACGGCGTCGAAGTGCAGGTGATCGGGAAGCGCGATCACGGTTAAGTTCCGCGGCGGCACTTCATTCAGTAAATCGCCATACTGGCCGACACGAGAGCGGAACGTTTGTCCTGGAAATGCCTCTCTAAGCATCTGCGAACTATCCAGCGCCCACAAAGTTCTGTCATGTCGCGCGCAGACGGTGATATCCTCGACCAACCCCAGCCGCTGGAGTTGATAGAACGACGGCAGAATCTGGTCGTGCGTGATCATTCCGCCCCCCAAGATGGTCACTCGCATCAGTCTGCTATTGGCCTCCAATTGCTTCTCCGAAAGCCTCTTCGAGTACAGCCGTGCTTTCGAGAATCGCCTCTTCGGTGATAACCAGCGGAGGAGCAATCTTTACCGTGGCGCCGCCGAACCCGACCGGCGCGAACATCAATACCCCTTTCTCGAAGCAGAGCCGCACGACGTTCCAAGCCAAATCCGCATCGGGTGCGATAGAACCGGGTATCACGCACGAAAGCCCCGCCACGAGGCCCCGCCCTTGTACGATTCCGATCTGCGGAACGCGGCTCTGAAGCTCGCGCAGACGTCCGTGCAGGACATTGCCGGTCTGGCAGGCGTTCGCTGCCAGCTTTTCGTTTACGACCAGATCCATCGAAGCCAACGCGGCGGCGCAACAAACCGGACTACCGGTGTGTGTAGACGTCATGGTTCCGATAGGCTGCGAGTCCATAATGTCGGCGCTTCCCGCGACGGCCGCAATCGGCAGCGAGCTTGAAATGCCCTTTCCGAATAAAGCCAAATCGGGGACGATGCCGTAATGCTCGAAGCCCCACATCGCACCGGTTCGTCCGAAGCCAGCCTGTACCTCGTCCAAAATCAGTAACGCGCGATGCCGATCGCACCATTGCCGCAAAGACCGCATATAATCAGCGGGCGCGAAGGCTGCGCTCCCACCCTGATAGGTTTCGAGCAATACAGCCGCTACATTCTCCGGATTGATCTCTTGTTCATGTAGGCATCGTTCGAAGTGATCGAACGAGGTATCGGGAGTCCGAAAGCCGTCCGGAAACGGGACTTGAGCGAAGCCGGGATCCAGGTGGCCGATCCATTTTTTCAAAGCGGGAATGCCGCCGGCTTGCTGGGCGCCGAGAGTCCGGCCATGAAAGGCGTCGCTGTAGGAGACGATGATGTTCTTGGCAGGGCCGCCGGTTCGCAGGCCTTCGGAACGAGCCAGCTTGATCGCGCATTCCACCGTTTCCGACCCGGTAGTGAGCAAGAAGATCTTCTTGAGCGGCTCTGGCAGAAGGCCTGCTAATCGTGCCACTAGACGCGATCGGATGTCGCTCGCGAAGCCGTAGCTGGTCAGCAAGCCGGACGATGCCTGGCTGATGATGGCATCGACGATTGGCTGCCGCCCATGTCCGGCATTGGTGATCAGCACTCCGGACGACCAATCGATCCAGCAATTGCCATACGCGTCGTAGACCTGAAAACCTGCCGCCCGGTCCCACACTACTGGCGGCTGCCCGCGCATTGCGAGCGGTTCGTAGCGTTGCAGTTCTTCGAGTATCGGGAGCGATTCAGGAACCGGAAGCCGGGTCGTTACGCAGCGTAAAGGCGTCCGGACGTGCGGAATAGCCTTGGGTGCCAGGTCAAATTCGCGAGCCATGCGGCTATTTTCGCACCTTGTTTGCACGATGTAGGTGAGACAAACGCCCTCATACGCCGACTTCCAGGATAATGACAAAATCCTCAGGAGCGCTTGCACGGCGGCCGGCTCATTCGCTCACCGCATCGATCGAGACGCACATTTTCATGATTCGCGGCCACAAGGTGATAGTCGACTCCGATCTGGCAGACCTTTATCGCGTGCCTACGAAGGTTTTCAACCAGGGCGTTAAACGCAACCTCAAACGCTTTCCAAAGGACTTTATGTTCCGGCTCACTGGCAAGGAAATAAGAATCTTGAGGTCACAAATTGTGACCTCAAGTTGGGGCGGCCGTCGCAGCCCACCGTATGTCTTCACAGAGCAAGGAGTCGCAATGCTTTCCTCGGTGCTCAACAGCGAACGCGCGATTCAGCTGAACATCGCGATCATGCGGGCCTTCATCAAGCTGCGTGAGATTCTTACAACGCATCGGGAACTGGCTCAGAAGATCGAGGAGCTGGAAAGAAAGTACCGCCAGCACGACGTCAAAATACAAACGGTATTCGACGCTATCCGCGAATTGCTCCAGCCGCAGCCAGTTTCCTCCAAGCGTCGTATCGGCTTCGGTAGGTAGAGCAGTCACAAAAGCGTTGAGAAAAGTTCTTCGCCCATCGCACTACACCCACATCCCGTAAGGGTAAATCGTTGTTACAAATCACATTACTCGTGGCGCTCGCTCTGCAGTCAGCCACCGCGCAACAACCCGATCCAGCCTATCGGCCGCTTGAGAATGCCTATGGCGAACTTCGGGCCAAAAACTACGACCAGGCCGTCGCCGCGTTCCGGGAAGCGATCGACCTCGCCCCTAACCGAGCCTCCATCCGCAAGGACCTGGCGTACACATTGCTCAAGATCGGCGAAAACGAGGCTGCCCGCGATCAATTTGCGGAAGCCATGCGGCTGGAACCGACGGATCAGCACGTGGCGCTCGAATATGCCTTTCTTTGCTATGAGACAAAGCAGCAGGCCGAAGCGCGCCGTATGTTCGACAGGATTCGCAAGACCGGAGATGCCACCGCCGAGAAGGCATTCCAAAGCATCGATCAGCCGCTGACCACTGGTATCGCGCGCTGGCGGAAGGCGCTTGAGAAGTCACCGGACAACTTCAGCGCCCACCAGGAACTGGCCGCGCTGGCTGAGCAACGTGATGAATTAGATTTGGCCGCCGAGCATTACGAAAAAGCGTGGAAGCTCAAACCGGAGGAACGGTCACTGATGCTGGACTTAGGACGAATCTGGAAGATGCTAGGCCGCGACGAGGAAGCCGATTGCGTTCTACTGGCGGCGTCACGCGGTGCACAAGCGCGGGTAGCCGAAAAGGCCCGCGAACTTCTGCCCACCCGCTATCCCTATGTTTACGAGTTCGAGAAAGCGTTGGAACTCGATCCCAGGAACTTCGAGTTGCGACGTGAATTTTCCTACCTGCTGCTCGCGATGGGCAAGCAGGAAGACGCCGAGCGCAATTTTCTGACCCTCAATCAACTGGTGCCTAGCGATTTGCTCAGCGTGGCGCAGCTAGGGTTTCTTCGCTTGAACCGGCGGGATTATAAGGGCGCTCAGCCTTTGCTCGACCAGGTACTGAAAGGATACGATGAGGAGCTGGCTGACCGCGTTCGCGCAGCACTGAAACTGCCGCAGACGTTGCGAAAACGATCCTCATCCGAGGAGCAGACTTCACAAGAAGCCAAAGCGCTGGCCGAAAAAAGCCTGAAAGCCGGCTACCTCAAAGACGCGCTTAAATATCTGACCATCGCGCATGAAAACGATCCGGTGGACTTTTCCGTCATGCTAAAACTCGGCTGGGTTTATAACATCCTGCACGATGATAGCGAAGCGGTCAAATGGTTCAGACTTGCGAGCAAGAGTCCCGATTCTTCTATCGCGACCGAAGCCGGCCACGCATCGCGGAATCTCGCGCCTGGCTTGGCGCTCTTTCGCACCACGGCCTGGGCTTTTCCTTTTTTCTCGAGCCGCTGGCATGATGCGTTCGGCTATGGCCAGGTGAAGACTGAGATGAATCTCGGCAAGCTACCTTTCCACCCGTACATTTCGCTGCGCTTCGTCGGCGACGTGCGCGGTACGGTTGGCTCGACGCTTAGCAATCCGGCGCCGCAGTATCTCTCGGAGACGTCGTTTATCTTGGCGTTTGGCGTCGCTTCTGTAACTCGTCATGGGATCACAGGATGGTTTGAGGCCGGCGAGGCGATCAAGTACCTACCCAACCGCAGCGATGTGGGCGCAATGATTCCGGACTACCGTGGGGGGATCGCGTATGCCAAAAGCTTTGGTCATCTTATGAATGGAAACAAAGGTTTCTTTTTCGAAAATAACGAAGATGGGGTTTTTGTAAGCCGCTTTCAAAACGATATGCTCCTCTACACCCAAAATCGCAGCGGATACACGTTTTCCAAATCCGAATCGTTTGGATTCCAGGCGCAATTCTATATCAACTACAACGCCACAGTGGACCGCTTGCATCAGTATTGGGCCAACTATGCCGAAGTCGGCCCCGGCCTCCGGTTCCGGTTTCTGGGCCTGCCGAAATCGATGCTGATCTCCGTCAATTTCCTGCGCGGCGTGTACTTGGTAAACCTCGACAACCCACGCCGCCCCAACTTCTACGATTTGCGAGCGGGTTTCTGGTATGCATTCACTCGTTAGATCGATTCTTGCCGGGCTTTATTTGATCGCTTCGGCTTCGGGGGCGCCCTTCACTTACCATGTAGCTGGCGACGATCCCGGTCCTTGGCCGAAAATCCTCTCCTCCATCGGACTCATGAACGCCGCCGGAGGTCCAGCCAAACTTTTCGTAGTTCGTACGGTTGCCCCCGGCTCGGTGCGTCAATGGATTCAGAGGATCGAGCAAGGCGCCGTGGTCGTGATCGAGGGCCAGAGTGATCTCGCCAAAGCTCTTGGTATTCAGCCCGGTGCGAAGCGTGTCGTCGTGCGGAGTGTAGTAGATCAGCGCGCGCCCAAGCTTGCGATTATCTGGGGGATTGCTCTGGAGATTCCCGTGTTTGAGTTGCCCAAACAGGCGACCATCTTCGCCTCCGAACGTTGGGAGGGTGCGCCACTTATGGCCGCGGTTCATAGGGGCTCCGGCGCAGCGCTGTGGATCGCAACGCCACCCGGCAAAGAGGGGTACGAGCGCTTTCCTTATCTGCTGCAAGCCCTCGGCGATCTCGGCGTCAAGCCACCGTTTCGGAGCGAACGCTTGTGGGCGTTCTTCGACGGCTCCTACCGTTCCCGAGTGGATTTGGATTACTTCGCCGAACGCTGGCGGAAAGCTGGAATCGGCGCCTTGCACGTAGCCGGCTGGCATTATTGGGAATCCGACCCTGAAAACGATAATTACGTCCGGAAATTGATTGAGGCCTGCCACCGCAAAGCGATCCTGGTGTATGTGTGGCTCGAGCTGCCGCACGTCAGCGAGAAATTCTGGGCGCAACATCCCGATTGGCGCGAAAAGACGGCTCTGCAGCAAGACGCCCAACTCGACTGGCGTAAGCTTATCAACCTGACCAATCGCGCCTCGTTCGCCCAGGTTTCAGCCGGAGCCAAGGATCTCATTGGCCGCTTCGATTGGGACGGCATAAACTTAGCCGAGTTGTACTTTGAGTCGCTCGAAGGCGTGTCGAATCCAGCGCGTTTCACGCCCATGAATGATGATGTCCGGGCCGAATTCAAGCAACTAGGGGGCATCGACCCACTGGAATTGTTCGGGACGGGGAAATCCGATCTCCCGAAGCTGCGCGCCTTCCTCGACTATCGCGCCAACCTAGCCCGGCGCCAGCAGGAAGAATGGATCGGGCAGATCGAGGCCATCCGCCAGACTAAGCCGAATCTCGATTTCGTGTTGACCCACGTCGACGATCGTTTTGACACACGCATGCGAGACTTGATCGGCGCCGATGCCGCGCGCCTGCTCCCACTGCTCGATCAACACGACTTCACGTTCTTAATTGAGGACCCGGCGACCATTTGGAACCTGGGTCCCGAGCGCTATCTACAAATCGCATCCCGCTATCAGCCGCTCACCGAGCACCCTGGCAAGTTGGCCATCGATATCAACGTCGTCGAGCGCTATCAGGACGTCTACCCGACCAAGCAACAAACCGGTACCGAACTTTTTCAACTCGTTCACGTTGCTGCCCAGACATTTCCGCAGGTTGCGCTCTATTTCGAAAACTCGATCTTGAGCTCCGATCTTCCGTTCCTGGCATCCGCCGCTGCGACCGTAGACAAGGCCGAGCAGGAAGGTTTACGGCTTACAGTGGACTCGCGCTATGGTGTCGGAATTCCATGGTCAGGCCCAGCTCTGGTAAATGGCCACCTATGGCCTGTCCGGGACGAAGCAACATTGTGGCTTCCCGCAGGATCGAACGTGATCGAGCCCACGCTAAAAGACCCGGCCCTGCGCATTCTGGATTTTAACGGCAATCTTCGCTCCGCCAACGCTTCGCCTTCCGGCTTACGGATCTCCTATCAAAGTAATTCGCGTGCGATCGCCGTTGTGAGCCCGCGCCCTCTGAAGATTGAGATCGACGGCACAGAGTACGGCGAAAAGCTTGTCGATTCTGGATCGAATTTTGTGCTCATGCTGCCGCGAGGTCAGCATATTGTCGAGCTCGAAGCCCCGCCTGCTCGCCTTGCGGCCAATCCTCATTAGCATCACTCGTGAACTCGATTCCTTCAGCGCGCTCTGCTAGCCTGTTGTTTGCTTCAGCCGCGATTGGGACGCCCCGCTTGGTTCAGTGAACAGCGCTGGCTCGCTCTTTGGGCAGCCATGCTCGGCTACATGCTGGACGCACTGGACGTGCTGCTGTATGTCTTCGCCGTCCAAACACTCCGCACTCAATTCCACTGGTCTGCCGCGACCGCTGGTCTGGTTAGCTCCGCTACTCTTCTGATGTCGTCGGTGGGCGGAATTATTGCCGGGATACTGGCGGATCGGATTGGCCGATGCCGGACGCTGATCTACGCGATTATGCTGTACTCCTTCGGCTCGGCTGGGTCGGCCACTGCGACGGGGATCGTCTCCCTGCTCTTGTGGCGCGCCGTGGTCGGAATTGGACTAGGCGGCGAGTGGTCCGCGGGCGCGGTACTCGTGGCCGAGAGCTGGCCGCCGCAACATCGGGCCAAGGCGATCGGACTCATGCAGTCCGGGTGGGCATTAGGTTACATGCTGGCTGCCGCGACGACGGCAGTCATTTTGCCCCGTTTCGGGTGGCGCGCACTCTTCCTGGTCGGAATCCTCCCGGCGTTCTTCACCATATGGATTCAACGCAAGGTGAAAGAACCTGAGATCTGGAGCGTCAAAACCACCACCGGTCGAATCACAGATTTATTTCGGCCGCCGCTTGCGCGCCGTACTTTTTTGGCGACTGCACTGGCGACCTCCGTTCTGTTCGCCTACTGGGGTCTCAATACCTGGCTGCCCGGTTTTCTCTCCGCTCCGAAAGCGCAGGGGGGCGCCGGGCTCAACATCCTCGATACCAGCAGTTGGATCTTCATCATGCAGTTTGGCGCGTTCCTGGGCTATGTCAGCTTCGGCTTCATGGCCGATCGCTTCGGGCGCCGGCCGGTATTTGCGTGTTATGTGATGGCGGCCGCCATTCTCACGCCCATCTACGGTCTGACACCGCGCTGGGCCGGAGCGTCTTCCGAGACGTGGCTGCTAATTTTAGGACCATTGATCGGTTTCTGCGGCACCGGGTTCTTCGCCCTGTTTGGCGCGATGCTGGCCGAGCTCTACCCGACGTCGATCCGCGCGACCGGCCAAGGCTTCGTCTACAATTTCGGACGCGCCGCGAGTGCGCTCTCGCCATTCGCCGTCGGGGCCGTGGCCGATCATCAAGGCATCGGCGCCGCTCTGGCGCTCAATTCGGCGTTCTTCTTGATCGGGTCCGTGCTCGTTTTCACGCTGCCGGAAACTAAGAATATGAAACTGACCTGAAATCCAATGTGTAACGCCTATGTTATGCTAGCGCAGCACTCACGGAGGTGACATGAGTCCCAAGGAAGTTCTGGAGTTTGCCCGGAAGAAGGAAGTTCACCAGGTTGATTTGCGCTTCACCGATCTGCCCGGCCTCTCGCAGCACGTTTCCTATCCCATCACGCAGCTCACCGAGGATTCATTTGAAGAAGGTTTCGGCATTGATGGATCCAGCATCCGCGGTTGGGCCGCCATCAACGAAAGCGATATGCTGCTCATCCCCGATTCCAGCACCGCCTTCATCGACCCGTTTGGTGAGATTCGCACGCTGGTGATGACCAGCGACGTCATCGATCCCATCACCCGCCAGCATTACGAGCGCGATCCCCGCTGGATCGCCCGCAAGGCCGAGTTGTACCTCAATAACAGCGGCATCGCCGACACCGCCTACTTCGGCGCCGAATCTGAATTCTTCATCTTCGACAGCGTCCGCTTCGATCAGGACCAGCACTCCGGTTACTATTTCATCGACGCCGAGGAGGGCCGCTGGAACTCTGGCCGCGAGAAGAACAACCTCGGCTACCGGCCGCGCTACAAGGAAGGATATTTCCCGGTTCCGCCCACCGATCATTATCAGGACCTCCGTGCCGAGATGGTGGAAACCATGATCCGCTGCGGCTTGAACATCGAATGCCATCATCATGAGGTCGCCACCGGTGGCCAATGCGAGATCGATCAGCGCTTCGACACGCTGGTGAAATCAGCCGACAACATGATGGTATATAAGTACGTCATCCGCAACGTCGCCAACCAGTACGGCAAGACCGTAACGTTCATGCCCAAGCCTTTGTACGGCGACAACGGCAGTGGAATGCATACCCACCAGAGTCTGTGGAAGGATCGCAAGGCGCTTTTTGCGGGCGACATGTACGCAGGTCTGAGCCAACTCGCCTTGTGGTACGCCGGCGGTTTACTGAAGCATGCCCGTGCGCTGTCGGCCCTCATCGCACCCACCACCAACAGCTACAAGCGGCTGGTCCCCGGCTATGAAGCGCCGGTCAATCTCGCGTATTCGCGCCGTAACCGTTCCGCCGCGGTGCGCATTCCGATGTATTCGGCCAGTCCCAAAGCGAAGCGCCTCGAATTCCGCCCGCCTGACCCGTCGTCAAATCCATACATGGCCTTCGCCGCGATGCTGATGGCCGGAATCGATGGAGTCTTGAACAAAACCGATCCGGGCGATCCACTCGACAAGGATATCTACGATCTTTCGCCGGAAGAAATGAAGAACATCCCCTCCATGCCGGCATCGTTAGAAGAAGCATTGGAATGCCTGGAAGAAGATCACGGATTTTTGCTCAAGGGCGACGTCTTCACCGAAGAGCTGATCGAGACCTTCATCAACTACAAACGCAAAAGCGAAGCGGACGCCATACGCCTCCGCCCGCACCCCTACGAATTCGCGCTCTACTACGACATCTAGTCGATCTCGCAGTCGCTAAACGGGCCGGAAGGCGAGCGCTTCTAAAGAGTTGTTCAGGGCATCCACAAAGGCGTCTAATTCGGCCTCGGTCATTGGTGTGGACAAGCAGCCAAAAACTCCGCGCGGGGAAACAATGATGCCTCGCTGCAGCATCTGGTGACACAGTTCGCCATAGACAGGGTTGGTCCGAGAGAAGCCACGTAGCGAGCGATAGTCGATCAGCTCTTCTCCGGTGAGATGCGCCAGAAACAATGACCCTTTGCCGCACACTTCCGCGGGCAGGCCGCGATCACGAAACATCCGCCGCAATCGATCGCGGATATAGTCGCCTAAACTATTCAGCCGGTCGTAAGCTTCCGGTGTCATTTGTTGCATGGTTTCAAACCCCGCCGTCACGGTCACTGGATTCGCGTTGAAGGTCCCACCATGATGGACTTTGAGGCTGCCGGTGTGATCAAAGACCGACATCACTTCCCGAGCTCCGCCGACTGCACCCACGGGGAACCCGCCGCCGATAATCTTAGCGAAGCTCCCCAAATCAGGCTGAATGCCAAAGGAACTGGCTGCGCCGCGGTAAGACAGGCGGAAGTTGAGAACCTCATCGGCGATCAGCAGGATGCCACAACGCGCGGTCTCCTCGCGCAGAAACTCGAGAAAACCAGGTCGAGGCGCTATCATCCCGATGCCTAGCGGCATGGGGTCGAAGATCACCGCGGCTAGATCGTTGCGATGCTGGGCGATTCGCTCGCGGCAGACTTCCAAGCGGTTCCAAGGCAGAACCACAACGTCTTGGGCCACGCTGGGCGGCGTGCCGCGCTCGGTGACCGAGCGAGGAGCATCGGATTCTCCCCATTCATCGGAATTGGGCCCCTCGCTGACCGCCACGTAATCGTACAGGCCGTGATAGGCGCCTTCGAACTTCGCGATCTTGTGTCTGCCGGTAAACGCGCGCGCTGCTTTGACAGCCAGGATGACCGCTTCGCTGCCGGAATTGCAGAAGCGCACCCGATCGACGTAGGGAACCCGCGCGACCAAAAGCTCGGCCAGCTCGACATCCCCGGCGGTCGGCATAGTGAAGGCAGTGCCAAGGGCGACGCGCCGCTGGACCGCGGCCGTTACTTGGGGGTCCGCGTGACCGAGGATGAGCGACGTGTAGTTATTGAGGAAATCGATGCGCTGGTCGCCCTCAACGTCGGTTACACGGCAACCGCTGCCGCTCGCCGCATAGATAGGATACGGCACTAGCGCAATGGAATGACGCGTGTTCCCGCCAGGCATGACCTGTGAAGCGCGGGTATAGAGCTCTCGCGATCGCGCTCGATCGGAACGGTAGGCTATCGTATCCGCAGCTTGGTCTTTCGCAGTACTTGCAGAATGCGCCGAAGTCCACTTCATGAATCTATGTGCCGTCGAGAGGACTTGAATTATTGTAACCTCACAGCTACGGGCACCATCCGCCATTGCGGAGCGCTATCATGTTGTGCTAGCTTCGTGCCGATTACACGCACCGCGATTGGATGATAACGATGAATCAACGCCACACCCGTAGAGGATTTATGAGTCTGGCCGGACCCGGCCTTGCCGGTATTGTCGGCGGGCCCTGGATCGGCTCCGCAGAGGCTGCTGAAGGGCAGGATGCGGATCTCGTCGTCTTCAACGCCAAGGTCTACACGGTCGATTCCCGCACGCCGAGGGCAGAGGCGTTCGCGGTCAAGTCTGGCCGGTTCGCCGGCGTCGGTAGCACCGCGGACATCAAGACTTTCATCGGCAAAGGAACCCAAACCATCGATGCCAAGCAGATGACCATCGTTCCCGGGTTCATCGACTGCCACAATCATGCGCCCGGTGATGTATTGCTCTACGAGGTCCTGGTTGGCAACCCTTACGTAGTGGAGTTTGTGACTATCGACAGTATCGTCGACAAACTCCGCGCGAGAGCCCGCGAGACACCGCCGGGGATCTGGGTTGAAGGTTATTTCTTCGACGACACCAAGGTCAAGGACAATCGCCAGCTCAACGTTCACGACCTTGATAAGGTGTCCAAGGATCACCCGGTCGCGGTCCATCATCGCGGCGGCCACACGTCGTTCTACAACAGCAAAGCCCTTGAGATGGCCGACATTAATAAACAAACGCCGAATCCGCCCGGTGGAACCTTCGACCGCGACGCGAACGGTGAACTCAACGGCCGGGTTACAGATCGAGCGAAGAACGTGTTTAACAAGGTCGGCAAGCGCAAGACGTTTTCCGCGGAACAGACACTGCAGCGCGACCGCGATGGGCTGGCCTACATCTCCAAGCAATTCGTCCGCTATGGCGTGACGAGCGTACATCACGAGGGTGGCAATCTGTTTGCCCTGCAGCAGGTGCGGGCCCGCGGAGACTTGTTGCACCGAGTGAGCTACGAGGCCAGCGGCAAAGTGCTGGAGTCGATGATCACCGGCGGCATCGAGACCGGCTTCGGTGACGAGTGGATCAAGTTCGGAGCCACGTCCGAGCACACTGTCGACGGGTCGTTCTCAGAACGCACGATGGCACTGAGCATTCCATATCCTGGCATGGAGCCGCCGTACAAAGGCAACGTCACGGAGACGCAGGACGACCTGAACGGGTGGATCGAGCGCGTGCATCGCGCGGGCATCCAGGTCAACTGCCACGCCAATGGCGATGTCGCGATCGATATGATGCTCACGGCCGTGGAGCGGGCGCAGCGGCTCTTTCCACGCGTTGATGCACGCCCCAAGATCACCCACTGCACGCTGATTAACGACGACCTGGTGCGGCGCATGAAGGCGCTGGGCGCCGTTCCGGCAGCGTTCACATCGTATGCGTATTACAACTCCGACAAATTCCATTTTTATGGCGAAGAGCTTATGAAACGTTGTATGGCCTATCGCACTTTCCTGGACGCCGGGATTGTGGCGGCGGCCGGCTCAGACTTCAGCCCGGGACCGTTCGATCCTCGGATGGCCATTCAGGGAATGGTGACGCGCACAGGGTGGGATGGAAAGACCTGGGGAGCCAACCAGCGGGTCAGTGTAGATGAAGCGCTGCGAATCAATACCATCAACGGAGCTTACAATTCGCACGAGGAAGCGATCAAGGGATCAATCACACCGGGTAAATTGGCAGATTTTGTCATCCTGTCGGACGAGCTTCATACCGTGGATAAAGAGAAGATCAAAGACCTCGAGATCGTTCGCACCGTAGTAGGTGGAAACACCGTCTATCAGGCGTGACGCCTCGCTGGCCTACTTGGTGATCCCTACTTGACTCAGCAACCACGCATACTCGAAAGCCGTATCATGCAATCGGTCGTACCGCCCGCTGGCGCCGCCATGACCCGCCGGGTCCATCTTGATTTTGAGCAGTAGAGGATTAGTATCGGTCTTCAAGGTGCGCAGCCTCGCCACGTACTTGGCGGGTTCCCAATACATCACCTGACTGTCGTTGAAGCTGGTGGTCACCAGGATGGCCGGGTACGGGCGCTTCTCCAGGTTATCGTATGGGCTATAGGTCCGCATGTAATCGTACGCGGCCTGCTCGTTAGGATTGCCCCATTCCAGATACTCACCTACGGTGAGCGGAAGCGTGGCGTCCAGCATCGTATTCATCACGTCGACGAAAGGCACGGCGGCGTGCACCGCTTTGAAAAGGTCCGGCCGGAGGTTGACCACCGCGCCCATCAGCAGTCCGCCGGCGCTGCCGCCTTCGATCACCAGACGATCTTTAGAGGTCCATTTCTGCTGGATCAGGAATTCGGCGCAATCGATGAAGTCGAAGAATGTGTTCTTCTTCTTCATGAGCATACCGTCTTCGCGCCACATTTCGCCCATCTCGTCGCCGCCTCGGATGTGCGCAATAGCGTAAGCCATACCGCGATCCAGCAGGCTCACTCGATTGCCGGAGAACGTGGCCGGCATGCCAATACCATAGCTGCCGTAGCCGTATAGAAAAAGCGGTGCTCTGCCGTCGCGCGCGAAGCCCTTCTTGTAAACGATCGAAATTGGCACCTTGACTCCGTCGCGTGCCGTCGCCCACAGGCGTTCGCTGGCGTATTGTTTCGGGTCATAACCGCCCAACACTTCCTGTTGTTTTCGCAGAGTCGATTTACCGGTAATCACGTCATAGTCGAAAACGCTCGAGGGCGTCACGAAACTCTGGTAGTTGTAGCGATAGGTGTGGGATTCGTAGTCCGGCGTGCCGCCCGGAAAGACCGAATAAACCGGTTCCGGATACGCGACTTCTTTCCACGTACCGGTTTTGAAATCGTGGATGCGGAGGTAATCCAGCGCATCCCCTCTCTCCACCGACACAGCGAAATCCTTGAACAGATCGAGATCCTTGATGCGCACGTTGTCGCGGTGCGCCACAAACACCCTCCAGTTTTTCGGAACTGGATCAATTACGGGCACGGTCATTATCGCGAAATTGCGGCCAGGCTTGTTAGTGCGGATGTAGAACAGACCTTCGCGATGGTCCAGATAATAGCGGTGCCCCTTTTCGCGGGGCATGAACACGGCGAATTTCTCCGACGGCCGGTCGGCACGCAGGTAATGCGCTTCGGACGTGTCCTTGGCCTCGCTTTGCAGGAACAGGTATTTCAGGTCGCGGGTCTTCTCGATCTCGATATCGTAAAGTTCATCTTTCTCGTTGTAAATCTCTTCGAACTTCGCGTCTCCCAACGCATGGCGATATAGCTTGTCGCTGCGCTTGGTAACGGCGTCCTCTGTGACTAGAAATAAAGTCTTGTTGTCCGCGGCCCAAGCCAGAGAAGTGACGCGCTCGAAAGTATCGGGCAGCGTCTGACCCGTGCGCAGGTCCTTCACGTGCAGCGCGAACTGGCGAAAGCCGGTGTAGTCGATGGTATAGGCAACCAGGTTCTGGTCGTCGCTCACGACAAAACTGCCCAGACCGACGAACTTCTTATCTTTACCCAGCTCGTTGAGATCGAGCAGCACCTCCTCGGGAGCATCCATGGTTCCTTTACGGCGGCACTGGATCGGGTACTGTTTGCCCTCCTCGGTGCGCGAATAGTACAGGTAGCCGTGGCGTGACGTCGGCACTGTGAGGTCCGTCTGTTTGATTCGGCCCAGCATTTCTGTATAGAGCGCATCGCTGAACGGCTTCAGGTCCTTGGTCATCGCATCGGTGTAGGCATTTTCCGCTTCCAGGTACTGCGCGACCTTGGGGTTGGACTTTTCGCGCAACCAGAAATATGCGTCGGTGACGGTGGCTCCATGCCGCACTTCTTGATGTTCGACGCGTGGCGCCGTTGGCGGTGTTTGAGATGTAACGACCATGGCTGAGAACAATCCGGACAGAATCAATTGGCGGAGAAGCATCCTGCCTTCAAGGCTACAGTGGAGTCTTGGCCTCCGCAAGCGCGTTGGCTAATGACCGCCGCCGGAAAGTTTGCGGTAATACTCAGCGACCGAGTCCTGATAACCGGCAGGGATCTTGGCTGGGTCGGGATTGCGGATCGTGCCGCCATGTTTTTCGTCGAGCTGGCGGCGCAATTGCAGTTCTAAAGCGTCCACCTCGCTGACGAGCTGCTGATGCATCTGCTCAACCAGGGCGGGATTGCCGGGGAAACGGCTGGGATCCAACTTGCGCATTTGATCGATCAAAGACTGCAACTCTTGCTTTGCCTCCGGACTATCCTGTACCGCGGCACGAACCTGGTTGAGAAGGTTCAATCCCTGGTCAATCTGGCGCTGGGTATCGGCCGGGTTGGGGCCTTGTTGGGGCGTCGCGCCCCGGCCAGAGAATCGGCTGTTTCCGGTGTCGATGTTGCCAAACACTGTGCTGTCACGATTGCCGCCACCGTTTGGATTGCCGGTCAGACCGCCCACGCGGTTGCCGACATCACCTGACTGGCGTCCGCCGGCTTGGCCGCCCTGCTGCCCCGGCTGTCCGTTTTGGCCTTGCTGCTGACCTGCTTGACCTCCTGGTTGACCTCCAGGTTGACCAGCCTGACCGGATTGTCCATCGCGGTTCAGTGGGCTGGTTTGGAACTGTTGGCCGCCGGGTTGACCGGCCCGCTGGCCCTGTCCAGGTTGACTACCAGATGTAGAATTGGGGCGTCCGCCGAGGCCAGCGAGTTGGTCGCGCAGACGGGATAGATCGTCCATGGCCTTGTTGATTGCCGTGTCTTCCGAAGCGTGCTGAGCGGTGCCCAACGCGCGGGCCGCGTCGCCCACCTGTTGACCCAGCTTTTGCAGGTCGCTAGTCAGCGCGGTTTCCGCCGCGTCGGAGAATTGTCCACTACGCAGCCAATCCGAACTGCGCTGCATCCGAGTACCGAGATCGTTCTCGTCCATGCCATTGAGCGCGCCACGCAATTTCGTGGAAGCTTCCGGTTGGGTCGGCGCGAGCTCACGGGCTGCGTCGCGCAATTGCTGGGTGAGCCTCGCCAGATCATCGGACACCTTCTGGCGATCGTTGACCATTTTGTCGATGTCCTGAGCTGAAGGGTTGTTGGGCGGTTTGCCGGACGCGCTAGCGGCCTTTTGCTGAGCCATCAAATCGCGCACGTGGTCGGCTTGCTGCTTTTGCCGGGCCGCCAATTGTTCGGCCGTCTGGGCCATGGAGTTGAGACGGCCGGAGGCGTCCTGCTGCTGCAAGCCGCCCAGCAGGTCGGTGGCTTGACGCAAACGGTCGGCTGCACGGCGGGAATCAGCCGCGCTGGCATTTCGGGAAACGGCGCGCCGCATGTCCTCGTTAGCTTGACGCAAACGGTCGAGCGCCTGTTGGGCGGCCTGTTGACGGCTGTCGGCCGCCTGGTCAGCAGACTGCTGTGGATCGCCGGCGTTAGGATTATCCTGGCCGTCCGATTGGCTGTTGCCGCTTCGGCTCGCGGATGAACTGCCCGGCTTTCCGCGTTGGCCCGCTTGTCCGCTCGGTTGCCCAGAAGCGGAAGAGCCCTGGCCGTTTTGCTGGCTCTGTTGCCCCGGCTGCCCCTTCTGGCCATTTTGAGCGAGTTGTTGCTCCATCTGTTGCTGGAGTTGCTCGGCCTCGCGTTGCAACATCTCCTGTTGCCATTTCTGCTCGGCAGTCTGCGTTCCATTGCGTTGCTGCTGGGCGAGATCCTCTTCCCGCTTTGCCAATTCATCGAGTTTTTTCAACGCGTCGTCGATTTCCCGTTCCTTTTGTTGCTCGCTCGAAGCCGCACTTTGCCGCGTCTCGTATTGATTTTTCTCGGTATCGAGTTCCAGCTCGAATAGGCTGGCTAAATCGCGCGCCGCGCCGCCACCCCCACCCCCTCCGCCTCCACGTCCAAACGCAACCTCAATTTGACGAAAAGTGGCTTCGGCGCGCAGCAGGTATTGCAGAGCCTTCTGCTCGTTTGGAATAGCGTCCTTCCACTTCTGCTGCTGTAATTGTTGTGCGGCTGGCCCCATGGCCTGCGATGCCGCGGTCATATCCTTCTGGAAGTCGCTGATGGCCTGTACAGCATCAGTAAGCTCGCGAGCCTGCAAGCGCCCGGAAAGTGAAATGGCCTGATCCCGCAGCGTCGCTTGCGCTTGGGACAGCAGTTTCGCGATGTCGATGGCCTGCTGTTGGGTAGAGTTCTTGTCCCCCTGTTGTTTGAAGGTAGCGGAGATGATCTCTTTCTCCCGCTGCGAAATCTCCGCGGATGGATCGCCGCCACCGCCGCCTCCACCACCGCCCCCTCCGGATTGTTGCGATTGCGAAAACTCGCGCTCAAACGGCTCGGCCTGGATGAACATCATATCCGTGTGGGCTTCGGCGTTGCCGTCCTTGGCAGTGGCGTAGACGCTAACCAGGTCGCCCGGAACGAGCTTGAAACTCTCCAGCGAGATCGTGGTCGAACCGTCGGCTTGTTTTTCGCCCTTGCGATGGAGCAGATCCACCGTAGTCTCGGGGCCGCCGTTAACGGAATAATGCAACGCGATATCGTGGAGGCCATACTCGTCGGTAGCCTTAGCGGCAACGGTTACCTCTTCGATGGGATTGGCGTGATAGTCGCCCCGGCCGGGACGCACCAAAGAAATCTGGGGCGGATTGGCTTTGCGGGCCTCGATGAAGAAATCCTCGCTGACGCGAACAGGCTGGCCATCGGCAACTCCGGCGACGTGGTAGACGCCGTCCCGATCCATCTTGACGGCGCCGTGATAGACATTATTCTGGCCTCCCGAGAGTTGGATTGGCTGTCCGTTATCGAGCTGTATTTGGGCGCCCTGAAGAGGGCGGTCGGTCGAAACATCGAGCTCGGCCTGAGTGCCAATGACGGCGCGTAGATCGCCGCCGCGCTCCTCTATCTCGGTCGGCATACCGGTCCAAACGGGGAAATGGTAAGTGACGCGAATCTGCTTCACGGCAGGCAAATCGCTGACGCGAATATTGAAGTGCTTCGACGTCATCGCGCCGGCGGTGACATAATACTCGACGTTCTCGGGAAGGCCGGCAAACAGAAATTCATAGCCGCCGGCGAAACTACCGGACGGCCTGGACTGCATCGCGATCTCTTCCCATTTAGCGGAGCTCTGATAGCGGGCATGCAATTTGACACTGGGTGACCGCAGACCGATCGGGAGCGCCGATACCATCTGGTCAGCGTGGCGGCGCACGACGGCGTCACCAGGAGTGACGCGCAGGTCGTAGAGCGCGGGCTGGTCGTGGCGCGGACCGGTCCAAAGCAGCGACGCACCATAGCCGAGAAACCCGGGTCCGGCGGCGATTATCCAAATCAGGATGACGAAGGCGCCGACGGCAGTGGCGAGGGAGCTCCAAATGCGGAAATCGGTGACCAGTTGCTTGGGCTCGGCGGATTGGGCGACTTGGAGTGTGTCGCCGGCTAGAAGCTCAATAAACGCGTCTCGGCCGTCGCGTTCCGAGAAAGTGGTGAGACGCTGTTGGAATTGCGGAAAGGCAGCTTCGGCGGTACCGATCGCCCGGCCGCGGGTCAGGCGGCGTAAAGGCAGCGCCAATCCGGCGGCAGTGGCGATGGCCAAAATCAGGATCAGTCCGAAGCGGGCAGCGGTCACGCTTCCATGCGAAAAAGCAAGCGCGTTCGCGATAGTGACCAGCACTAGCGTCGCTACCAAAGCGCCGCCGGTGAGAATAGCCAAGCCGCGCAGCAAGGTGCTCCAGCGCAGACGTTGTTCCAGTTGCGCAATGTATGCGTGAACTTGTTCGCGGGAACTCATGGAACCTCCAACCGCGTGGGCGACGCTGACAGCTAAAGGATATCGCAATGGCGGTGGGGATGGTCTGCTAAGCGGGGCACTAAACCGGAGCCACGGCAGTCGGTTTGCCAGCAGGGACGAGGATTTCGACGTTGTCGCCGGCTGATCACATAGGTTCGCTGGCAACCAGGAGTAACGCAGCGTCATCAGTTACCGAACTTGCAACAAGTGGAGTTCAGAAACGACTGTGTAGGCTACTTGTCTTCCGGTATCTCCACCTCAACATATATGCCCCGTGTGGCCGCGTTGATTGCCGCGACAACAAGGTGGACGTGCGGTCGCACTTCAGGCCATTGCTGCCTGCCCAACACAATGACGGCTATTTTGCGGCCTGCAAGGTTCTGTTGATATCGCATGTTCTTGTCGGTCGTTACAAGCACATCAAACGCAGCGGCTTCCGCGGCACTGAGCAACTCGCCGTTTTGCAGACGGTCCGATCCTTCGTGGGCAGCAGTGCTGACCGTGTGGCCTTCCAGAAAGAAACGGATGGGAACGGGCGTCGCCTGCTCGAACAAAACCCGCATTAAGGAGCAAACACTGGGGGCTTCTCGAGACTGCGAGCGGCAAATTCGATGACGGCTTTCACCTGCTCGCGGTCAAGCCCGTCGAACCATTCCATGATGTCGTCGATACTGGCTCCCGCTTCAATGTTCTCGAAAATTGCCGATATCGGCATCCGTGTTCCCTTAAGCACCCAGGCGCCGCTCAGTTTGCCTGGCACGCTTTCCACGGCAGGACATTGGGACCAATCGAGAGTTGCCATGTTCTCGCTCTCCTATCATGGTAGCGTTTTATGACGCTACTATTCCTCCCGCTGCGTCCCCAGGTAGCGGCTGGCCAGTGCCGATTCGGCAATAGCGGCGACGAACACGAACAACATCACATACCACCAGAAGCTTTCCGGCGTCTTGTTGGGTGGCGGGGGCGCTACCGGCCCGGCCGCCGACGCTTCGTGCGAAGATTGCCCGCTTTTGCCCTGCCACAACGCCAGGACATCGCCGGGGATAACGTCAAGGTTCGATTCCTTCGGATCGGGATTGACGCCGACTTCGTCCTGGCGGCCATTGGCGAGACGCAGTTGGTAATAACCGGCTTCGGTAAGCTGGAACGACTGGGCGGAGGCGGCTTGGTTCAATGTGAGCGGGCGCTTGCCATCTGGATCGGTGACCTCCACGCCCTGAGCTTTTTCCCTGGCGTTGCGGAGTTCGAGGTAGGAGTCCACCGAACGCGCGCCGCCCTGACGTTCGCTGCCTGCAAGATAGCGCGCGGTCTGCTCAATGAAGGGCACGAAGGCGGGATTCAAGGGAAAATCGTTGGTGAGGTTGTCAAGCCCGGAGGTGAGCAGCACCACGCGCCCCTCGCCGATGCGTTTTTCCAGCAATAGTGGCGTCTGGTCTCCTAAGCGAGCGATCACGCGAGCAGCATCCGCACCAACACCGGGATCGATATCGAGAGCGTAGAAAAACTTCACCCCCGGCCACCCGCCGGACTTGGCCACGGCCGGGTAGGAAGAGTCGCTGGAGCCGACCGTGATGAAACGATCGGGAACGCGGCTGTAGTCGCGGGTCTGGATGATGTGCGCGCCGAAAATGGGGATCTGCGAGCGGGCGCCGGCGGAGGTACCTGTGGCGATGAAGAGACTGCCGCCGGAGCGCACGTACTGGGTGAGTGAATTTTCCAGCAGCGAAGGCAGCGCATTGAGATCTGAGAGAACGATGAAAGCGTAATTGGACGGCCGGCGATCGGCGGCCTCGCTGACGTTGATCGATTCGAGGATGAAGGCGGATTGAGCCGCCGCCGAGAGTGCCGCTCCGATGTAAAGCGGCGAACGGTTGTCGCCATAGTTGTGAATCAGTAACGCCTTTTGGGGATCGGAACGCTGGACAGCAAAGCGGCGGAGGTCGTCGGCCTCCAATGTATCGGCGGAGTCGATCTTGACCTCGCAGCGGCTGAACCCGTACGGCACTTCGAGCGCTGGGAAGTCGACGGTAGCCCGTCCGTTGGCGGGGACCGCTATAGTCTTGGTCGCCGTGGTCTTGCCGTTCACAACCAGCGACACGGTGCGCTGAGCAGCAGGAGTGCCGTAGCCGGCGATAACGGCTTGTACGCGAACCGGCTTGGCGTCCTTGCCCCAGACTTGCCCGGGAGCGTCGACCGATTCGACCGTCCAGTTGGGTTGCGCCCTGGTGATCACGGCATGCGTCACCAGTTGAACGTTGCCGGGCAACGCCATGTCGGAGAAGGTGGCGGCCAGCTCGCCGCGCTGCATATCGCTGAACAGATGGAGCTCGATAGGAGTATGGACCGAGTCGGCCATGGCGCGCACCGCGCGCGTCAACTCGCCGAAGTTACCGTGGCCATCGCCGGGTTGAATAGCCTGCACAGCGGCGCGCAGCGCCGATTGGTCTTCTATGGGCTGAGTCATGAGCCGCAATTGCGAGCCAAATTCAGCCACCTGGGCGCGGGCGGCACCCTTGCCGGACAGAACGCCGATAGCCGCATTCTTGGCATCGGCCAAACGAGTGTTGGCCCGCATGCTGAAGGAATTGTCCACCACTAGCAGCATCAGCCTGTTGCTGGATACGGCGGCGGCGCTACGGTTGATGAAGGGATTGGCGAAAGCGAGAATCAACAGCAGCAGGTATAGCAGCCGCAGCGACAGTAGGAGGAAATAGCGGAGCCGGCGATGATGCGTCGAGCTTTGTGTGCGCGACTCAAAGAACATCAACGACGGCACCGGCTTGGGCGTGGTTTTTAGCCGCTTCAACAAATGCAGGTAAAGTGGAAGGGCGAGTCCGGCTAGACCGGCCAGAAACCAGGGCGCGAAGAGTCCCATTTAATTCCCGAAATCCTTCCCGTGGGGCTGAGAGAAATCCGATTATAAGCGAGTTTGCCTGGCAGCCGAAACACGCCAGACTGTTGTGGGTGCTTCACTCAAATATCGGCAATATCTTCGCCAGCACCTCTTCTATGATCGCGTCCGGAATACTTTCCAATTTCCTGCCGCCGCGCGCGGCGAGATCCACAGTGCGAGGCTGATCGCACCGGATTGCTCCAGTCGTTTTGGTTCCGGTGCCGGTGAGCGGCACGGCGAAACCTGCCGTCCGCGCGAAACTACCGTCGCTGGTGATTGGGAGAACTACGGGGAGTTTCGTTATCCGGTTAAAGGCCTCAGGCGACACGATAAGCACTGGACGGCGACCTTTTTGCTCGTGTCCCAAGGTAGTATCCAGACTGACGAGCCAGATTTCGCCGCGCTTCATCAGATGAGCTCACCGCCAACGCGCCTGCTATCGATCCATTCTTTCTCTTCCTTAGTCCGCCGAGCTCTTGGATTGCATTTGGCAAGTAACTCGTCTAAGGTAAACCGGCGCCGCTGCTTGGGCTCCACGACGAGACGGCCGCTTTCAATCGCAATGCCGACCTTGGCGCCCGGCTGTAGGCGCAGAATATCGAGCAGTGCGGGCGGTACGGCCAGCATGACCGAGCCCCCGACCTTACGAAGATTGGTCGTGTGCATGGCGCTCTTCTTAATTATACTATAATATAACTTAGCATTAATGCTCAAGCGTCAGGACGATCCGCCAGCGCGCCGGAAGCGGGTGAGCCTGATGCCGCCTGGTGCTCTATACCAGCTTTCGCTCGATGAGGTCTAATTCGGTTATCATTTTTTCCACTGGACGACAGCATACGCGACTCGGCCTTCTGTTCCAGCATTGTAGTAGATCGTAACTTTCTCGTAATTCTCCGATGTGCCTTGGCAATCGTTCGCGGGGAGGCAGGTGATATTGTCGAACTCGCTAATAAGAAATTTGCCACGCGCGGACTTCGGAACGAGTCATCAACGATGGCTTTAACATCGGCTCGGCTTAAGGTATCGCCTCCGATTTGATGAGCGCCGGGGTCCTGGGAGAAATTAGCAATTCGGCAATGCGTCCTTGGGGTTGATAAGTTACCGCGATGCTAATTCCTGGGCGCACCATAAACGTTTCGGAAATCGGCTCACCATATTTTCGTCTGAATTCATCTTTGGATTGCCCGACGATTGTTGTACCTGTAAGCAAGGCGATGAGAAGTATCTTCATGAGCTTTTTCGAATTTCCTCGTACCTATTGTGGCCAGCCCGCTGCTTGGGGGTATCAAAGTCAAAACACCAATTCTCTCGACTTCCGCCACCCTGACTTCATCGCCACGCCCACCTTGTCGTCGCCATCGGTAATTTCAAACAATCCCCCACTTCCGGCGCAGCCACCATTCGGAAAAACGCAGCAGCAGCAACACCAGGAAGACCAGCGGTAAATCCCACAGATCCTTGGTCTCGCGCGTGGTCACACCAGCCTCCGAAAAGGGAATCGCGCCGGCGAGTTTGCCGAGGTCAGCGGGCTTCCAATATTGTCCGCCAGTTTGGGTGGCGAGCCGCTCGAGCAAATCGCGGTTCTGTTCGGTGTGGAAATTCTCCGCTACGCCGTCCATGCGCTGAAAGGTTAATACGTCGCGGCCTAATTCCTTATTCGCGCGTTGCGCCGTGACCTCGGTAAGGTAAGCGCCAGTCTTGGGAGCGGACCAGGCGGATTGGAACTGGCCGGGTCTATCGGGCACCGGTGCCATCTCCACCAGGGCGCTGACGCCGCTCGGACCCAGTATATGAGCTTCCACCTTGGCATCGGGAGCCGGGTTGTACTGTTGATCGCGAACCTCGGCGGCGAGAGTTACTGCGCCATTGTCGAGCAGCATCTGAGCCGGGACCGAAGCTACTACGTGGCCAGGCGTATCGGACACGAGCCATCGCAAGAGTTGCTGCCAGAACAAATCGTGAGCGGTGTCGCCTAGGGGTGAACTCATCTGCCAGCGCCAACTTCCTCCGGTGGCCATGATCGCGGTACGGCCATGACCGAAGTTTTCGGTAATCAGCAGTGGCAGCTTTCGGCCTTCCGGCGTAATCATGTTGGCGAGAACAGCCGCGCCCGGCTTGGGAGTGCCAGGATCTTCATAGTCCATCAGATACGGCAACTTCTTCCACTTGGCGGCGTTAGCGGCCGGATCGTCCACGATGCGGGTGATAATGCTATCGACTCCGGCAGGCGCCAGCTCGGCTGTTGTGTGGGTGGTACCGTTCTTCGGATCGGCCTCGCGATGAAAAGTTGCTGGCTGGAGCGGCAGCGTCGTCGGCAGCAGGTCGGTAAGATGCGAGGCGTTCCAGCCGCCATCCGCCAGCGAGAACTGACCGCCCAGTAGCATCAGTCCGCCCCCCCGCCGATCCACGAACTCGTGAATTAATTCCTGCTGGACGGGATTGAAATAGCCCGCCTCAACCGACCCGATGATCAATCCCTGATAGCCGAAGAGGTCCTCCGCGCGAGCAGGAAAACCGCCGGCCAACTCTTTGGGATCGGAGATGCCCTGGCGATAGATTTTGTTTTCGCTGGTGCGCACCATAGAGACGATCTGCACCATGCGGTCGTCTTCTTCGGCCTGGCGGATAAACTTGTACTCCCAACGAGGTTCACCCTCGATATACAGAATGCGGCGCGCCTCGGAACCAACGTTGACCACCCGAGTCAAGGCGTTGTTGGCTGTGTTCTCCTCGCCTGCTAACGGACCAGCCGAGATTTGGAGCGTTCTGGCGCCCGCGCCACCGATGTCTAACATCAGAGTCTCGGTCTGGAGGTTGCCGTCCGGGCCTAAGCTGATTGTGCGAGAAGCCAGCATCTTTGATTGGTTAGAGCTGGCTTGGTTCGAGCTGACGTCGCGTACCGTAAGGTTGATTTTCGCTCCAGCGTATCCGTGTTGGTGGATGGTGATCTTGGCCGCGAGGCGGGAATCGGCCAAAGCGCGGGGAGCCACGATGGCATCATCGAGTTCCACGTCATGTTGCGCGTGCTCACGACCGAAGCCAACGGTATGAACCGGGATGTGGCGGGCGCGCAGCGCGTTAATGGCCTCGGGGGCAATGCCCCCGGTGTTGTCGTCGCCATCGCTGAGCAACACCACGGCGCCGATGGGCAAGTCGGAAGTTTCATCGCTCAACTGTTTGAGGCTGTCGCCGATGCGGGTGGAAGGCGCGCTGGGTTTCAGATCCTTGAAGCTGTCGATACGGGCAGGGACGCTGTCAACGCGGTAAAGACGTGTCTGAAATGAGCGGTTGAGGCCGGCCAGGACACCGTTCTCGAGCGCTTTAACGGCTTTGTCCTGGCGAGAGGAACCGTCTTCGGATATGGCCATGCTGCGGGAGTCGTCCACCAGCACGGCGATGATATTTTGTTGTGGCTTCAACTCGGCGAGAGTGATCGCCGGATGCCACAGCAGCACTAACAGAAGCGCGGCCAGCAGCGTCTGCAAACCCCAGATTACCCAAACTCGCCAACCGCGCATGACTGGCGCCGCTTGTGACAGGCGGGAGCGGATCAGCCAAGCCAGACCGGCGGCCGCGGCCAGGATAAACAACACCAGCATCCACTTGGGCCAGGCCCCTAGAAGGGAAAATTGGCCACGTGCATACACCGAACGCGGGTACTTAAGAAAGAACTCGAACATGGACCCGTGGGCTGCTGGCGGACTTTGGGAATAGGCGCGGGCGATTCATGTCTAGTGGGTCATTGAGTAGGTGATGTAGTTGAGGACGATTCGAAAGGCAAGTCCGGAAAACTTCTCGGGGTACGCCGGGTCATCCGCCCACTCCCAGGCATCGCCGAGATGCATGTTGGCGCAGATCGCCACCATGATCCGCCCGTGGTCGTTGCGGATGGCGCGCCACTTGGGCACGTAGCCGTCCTTCTCGTAGGTTCGGCCGGTGTTGACGTACACTTCGCTCGGAATCTGAAACTTTTCGTTGATGTCGTATAAGACGTGGTAGATCTCGTCTTCATCTTTAAGATCCTCGACGGGCCGGTCGGGCAACACCATTCTCATCCCTGCCATGAAATGCTGCCAGTCGTCGGTGCCGTGGAAGTCGTCCACCATCAGGAAACCGCCCTTCATAAGAAAATCGTGCAGGCGTTTGGCTTCCTCCTCGGTGAAGGTCCAGGTGTTAACCTGGACGGCGTAGATCCAAGGATAGTCGAAGACATGGTCGCTATTGAGATCGACCACGTTCAGCGGCGATGGAGAGTTGATGTGAGTCAAGCGCCGCAGGGCAATCAAGCAATCATTGTCGGCTTTGGGATAGTCCCTCGACCAACCGCCGTAAAAACGGCGATACCCGAAGCTCTGGCCGCTAGCATAGCTGGAATTGTACTGGAGCCGGCTCCAATAAAACTCCGAGGGCACATTCGGTCCACCGTAAGAGTATTGCCGGCGGCCGTACCCCCCGTATCCTCCGAACTGCATCGCGAACAGGCCGAGGCTGAGCAGGAACAGGAGGGGCCGCAGCAGCTTCATGGGTCGTTACCTCGGACGTCTTAAAGCGTAGCAGAAAGCGCCGCAGGATCTCCAGGGGAGGGCGGTGGGTGGAATCTGGCACGTACTACTTTCGGCTGCTTGGCAGCGCAGCAGATGGCCCTCAGGTTCCCGCCGTCTTCCAGACGCTAAGCTAATAGTCATTTATGGCCCTAAAGCAAACCATTTTCTCTGGTTTACGCGGTGTCGATGCCGATAGGAGATCATGCCCCCCCGCCCTCGATCTCGGCGTGCGCGCCGGCAAGAAGGTGGAAGCCGTTCCCGATGCGATCGTGGACGAGGTGCTGATGAGGCTGGCGCCGATTTTTCGAATAAAGTGAGAGAGGCGCATGCAACCCCTCATTCAACGACGCGACTTTCTCAAAATGGCCGGGCTAGCGGCTGCAACCCGGCTAAGTGCCCAGCAACCGCAATCCTTTCTGGCGCCGGCCGGCTCGCAAGATGTGGCAAAGACCGATTTCACGCTCGAAATCGCTCCGGTCACAGTCGAATTGGCGCCCAATCGCATCGTCAGCACCATCGGATACAACGGCGCTTCGCCGGGGCCGCGGCTACGGATGAAAGAGGGCGTGCCGGTCACCGTGAATGTGGTCAATAAGACCGACGTTCCGGAGTTTGTACATTTTCACGGATTGCTCATTCCCGCCGACGTAGACGGATCGGAGGAAGAAGGCACCCCGGCAGTGCCTCCGCACGGAAACCGCCGCTATCAGTTCACGCCCACGCCTGCCGGCACACGCTGGTACCACACTCACACCATGTCGATGGACGACCTGCACCGTGGCAGCTTTACGGGAATGTTCGGATTTTTAATCGTCGAAGGAGCGAATAACCCGGGGCGGTACGATCAGGAACACTACCTGGCACTGCGCGATTGGGAGCCCTATTTCACCAACCAGGCAATGGATAACGACGATCTCGATCCAGCGGGCGCGCAGCCCGAAAAGCCGGCGGTGCTGGACACGCGGCAGCCAGGAATGGAGGTCGCGGCCGATATTTTTTCCATCAACGACAAGGCGCTTGGCGCCGGCGAGCCGATCCGCGTGAATCCAGGCGAACGCGTGATGTTTCATTTTCTGAACGCCAGCGCAATCGAAAACCGGCACCTGGCGCTGCCGGGCCACAAATTCAACGTGATTGCGTTGGACGGAAATCCCGTGCCTACGCCGGCGGCGGTGGACGTGTTGATGCTGGGTCCAGGCGAACGCATTGATGCCTGGGTGGCGATGAATCAACCCGGCGTTTGGATCCTGGGCGCGCCCGAGGATCCGGTGCGTGAAGGGGGCCTGGGCATTGTCATCGAATACGCCAATCAACACCGCACTCCCCAGTGGACGCCGCCGCCCAAGTCTGTTTGGGACTATACGATATTTGGGAAACCGCCGACGCAACCCGCGCCCACTGAGCGATTGGACATGATATTCGAAAAGGTGCCGCGCGGCGCCGGCAAATTCAATAGCTTCACCGTGAACGGCAAACAATATCCCCACGACCAGGAGTTTCTGCTCAAGCAGGGCACGCGCTACCGGCTGACGTTTCACAACCGCACCGACGATTCCCATCCGTTGCACCTGCATCGTCACCAACTGGAGATCGCCGAGATTTACGGCAAAGGCACGGCCGGCGTGATCAAAGACACGGTCGTGGTGCCCACCTATGGGCGGGCCAGTGTGGACTTTACCGCCGACCAGCCAGGCCCGGCGCTATTCCACTGCCATATCCAACAGCACATGGATTATGGCTTCAAAGCATTGCTGCGCTACTCGTAAGCGGACAAAGCCCAGAACAACTCGGGCCACCCATTATTGAGTGGCCCCCAACTATTTCAGAATCTTTGGTGCGGTCGAGAGGACTTGGACCTCCACGAGATTGCTCCCGCTAGCACCTCAAGCGGATTCTGAGCGTTTCCGAGCGTTTCCGATGCATTAAGTCATTGATCTTTCGTTGAGGAACGTTCCACTGCGGCCCTGTGCGGCCTGGGGGTCAAGGTCTAAAACGAGGTCTAAAGGCCCTGCGTCCTAATGCTGCGCAGTTGACCACCAGAAAACTACTCGCCAGCCCTCACAAGCGCTCAGACGGCTCAGAATCGACCACGCCGTCCGACTGACTCTCAGCATCCCGGCGAAAACGGTAACGTTGAGGAAAGCTCCTACTGCTTCGTGATGAGGTCTGTCTTCGCCAAGAAGTCCGTAGCCTTTTCAAGCTGCTCTTTCTTTACAGTCCATCCGAACTTTGGAAGCATCCCGGCGATATCTTCCAGGGTGGCCTTGCCGTTCAGCTTGATGAGAACGTAATACGCCTTGGCAGCAATCGACAACTCCATGTAGTCCAGATCGCCAGCTTTCCTTACTACCTGTGCCGCCTTTTGAATCTGAATCCAGAGTTGGGTTTGCCCTTCAGCCTTTCGATCAGCGAGACGAGCGCCAAGCTCCGTCAGTTTGAAATCGTGCCGAGCCATCTCGAAGCCTCCTTGATCGTAGCCCCAAGCGGAAGAGGATTCGGAGACGTAGCCCAACGACTTTAGTTCCGAATTGAGCGTTGCAACCTTCTCGGAGTACGGGCCGTAGTAGTGGGCCTCGTAGCCCATGTCGATACCGAGCATGACAGATAGGAAGTAGACCCGCTTTTGGAGCAACGTCTTCCCTCTCATGTCCCCTTCAAATGCCTTGTAAGCAAGTACTAGAACATCACGACGCATAATTTCATTTCCCATTGCCAAATCCTTCCAGACACTTCAATATGGGTTCACGTAGTTTCGTTTGCATGGCGCGACGCTCTGCCGGGTTGCCATGCTCAACGGGCGCATACAAAGCAAAGTGCGGACGAACCATCTTCTCATCTATCGACTGGAACAGCGTGGAAGCCTCCTCGAAAGTCGTCACTTCAGTGCCTTTTCTGACCAGAATCGGCCCCTCATCATTCCGTGATTGCGCTCGAACTGATTTCTGCGTGTAGGCGTTAGCAATAACAAAGTTGGCTGCGTCTCCGCAGACGCATTTGAGGGGAAAGCCAGCCGTTCGGATGACAGTGGCGAGTGCCTGTTCGAGTTTCCGCCGTTGTTCTCGGTTCTTGGGTTTTGCGATGTCACGAACAACCTCCTGGCACGGCTCGGGAAGTTGCCCAACAGGAGATTCAAACACTTGCTTCAGCAGCTTTCTCGTTCTCAGACCCGTCACGATCTCATGGCAGTACTTCCCCTTCAGCTTCGCATCACCAAACGCCAACATGAACCGTGCGTCGTCCCACTGCATATAGTTCTTCACGAATGTTTCGCTTCCGTCGTATCGGTACAGCGATCCGAGTTCTTCGATTTGGTCTTCTTCGATGCCCAAAGTGATTCCCCGAACGATCATGTTATCCGTGATAAGTCTGACCCTGTGGCTGTAGACCTGGGCCGTGAGGTAGTACTTCGCAAGGACAAACTGCTCAAGTGCGTGAACTCCATCCGCTGAAATCATCACTTGCCTGCCTTGGGTCGGGTCTTCTTCGCTCTGAAGCTCCCGATGAAGCTGTTGCAAGTCGAAGATGCCGTATTTCACTCCACAGAAGTAGGTGTCCCGTAACAAGTAGTCCTGCTTATCGGCATCCAGCGGACCCGAGACGACCGAACGCAGAATCGGTTCACCGTAGCCGTAGGAAAGCAGGGAAACGATCTTTGAAATGGTGCTGCCGCCAATCAAGTGCTTGAGGTCTTCGTCGGAACGCAGAAGGTCTTGCGTCAGCAATTCGTGGATTTTCGCTGCGTTGTCGCCCTTCAGCCGCTCCTTGAGCTTTTCCCGGTCTGCAAAGAGCTCCAGCGCCCCTTCAGAGACGTGCGAGAAGGGGCCGTGCCCGAGGTCGTGAACGAGAGCCGATAGCTTGACGAGCCGCTTGTCTCGTCCGAGAACTTGAAAACGCGCACAGCAAGCTCGTGACATGGAACACTCCAAGCGTGTGGTCGAATCGTGTGTGGAGAGCGCCAGGGTATACCAAGTTTGCCATCGCAAGCTGGCGAATGCCACGGAGACGCTGAAATACGGGTGTTTCAACGATGTCCGCTTCGTCCCCGGACAGACTGATGAAACCGTGAATTGGGTCTCGTACTCGTCTCTCTTCGCTCATTGCTCAAAACATTTCATGCAGTCTACGTTCGCTCAGTATGCACGATTCCGTGAGGGGCGAACACAAGACGAAATACGATTAGGAGCAACGCCAGAAGCGCACGAAGAAGTTGAAAGTCGTTCGAAAAGGGAGAGTGGCATAAGCTGGCTTCACTCTCTCCAAGATCTTGGCCGCTGGTGCGGGAATTTGCTCACCAGCGGCCTTTTTGTCTTGAAGGTCTCTGAATTCGGTACCGAAGCGTTCTGGAGAGGCCCTGACAGTTCCCAGGCGGTCTGAAGTGTCCCTCAGCGCCACAAGGTCTATAACGAGGTCTAACGGAGAACCAGCCATCTTTGCCGAATGGCGCTATCTGTAAGTCATTGATATTTTGGTGCGGTCGAGAGGACTTGAACCTCCACGAGATTGCTCCCGCTAGCACCTCAAGCTAGTGCGTCTGCCAATTCCGCCACGACCGCATTCTTAAAATCGCTATTTCTTGGGAGCCGATTGAGGTTGAGCCGGCGTTGGTGCCGGAACCACCGGAGCAGGTGTTCCGACCGGCGACGGCGCTTTCCCGGGCTGCGCGGGAGCTGTCTTAACCGGCGCTTTCTGACGCTCCAGCACACTGCCTCCCGAACCAGCGTTTCGGGTAGCAAGAATATCGAGCGAAAGCGAAGTCACCATGAATAGCGCCGCGGCGATCGTGGTGGCTTTAGACAATACCGTTGCCGACCCACGCGGACCGAACGCGGTCTGCGAACCCATCCCGCCAAATGCGCCGGCCAGATCGGCCGCCTTGCCGCTCTGCAGCAACACAACCACTACCAGGAAGAAACAAACGATGACGTGAATAATCGTCAGTAAGATAGTCATGCGAATTTCCTTTGGAGCCTTCGAATGCCAGCTCTGGGGATGAAACCGACCCGAACTCTCCTCCAGTATAGACTAAGGAGTATAGGATTTGTTTTACTTCCATGCTTCACAAAAGTTGTCCAGTTCTTGCCCTGTCGGTGGCGTTGGCCGGGGCCGCGGATTCCCCTGCCCCCAATCCTCTCGACACTATACGGGCCGGAACCTATTCACACTCCTCTGCTTCCCGCCACAACGCCAGGCTCCTCAACTGGAACATCGACCGCGGTAAGCATTTGGACGGCATCCTCGCCACTATCCGCGAGAGCAAGCCCGATCTGTGCATTTTCCAGGAAGTGGACCTTGGCGCGCGCCGCACTCAAGGCATGGACGTCGCCGAGGAGCTTGCCAAGAAAACAGGCATGAACTACGCTTTTGCTCCAGAGTTCGAGGAACTCAGCCAAAGCACGCACGAAGGGGCTGCATATCACGGCCAGGCGACCCTCACCACCATGCCGATCCGCTCCTCGCGCATCCTGCGATTCGCGCATCAATCCGGTTTTTGGAAGCCCAATCATCTTCTAATGTCATCGCTCTCCATCTGGCAGCGGCGTGAGGGCGGACGCATCGCACTGGTTACCGAACTGGAGAACGGCGGCAAGACCCTGGTGGTCTATAATCTTCATCTCGAAAGCCGCGGCAGTGAGCAAGGGCGGCTCCTGCAGCTTAACGAGGTCCTGGCTGACGCCGAGCGCTATCCCCCCGAGACTCCCGTGATCGTGGCTGGCGATCTCAACACGAAGATCCGCACTTCGCCGGTGATCCCGCGGCTTAAAGAGGCCGGATACCGCAGCGCATTCGGCGACCATAAGGTTCGCACTCACGTTATTATTGGAGCCCTGGACTGGATTTTCGCCCGCGGCCCGATCCAGTTCGACGATCCGCATGTTTATCCCGAAGCCCACGCGTCGGATCATTTCCCGATCTCGGTGGAAGCGAAGTTCTGATCTATGAGTACGCCCTACCGGGAATTCGCACCTCCGGACCGGCTGAAACAATTTGTCGAGTGTTTTTGGACCGTTGACGCGGGTGGCGCACTTGCGGAATATCCGGTACTGCCGGACGGCTGTGTTGACATCGTTTATTCGCCGAGCGTAGCGAGCGGATTGCAACTGGTCGGCACCATGACCACAGCCCGAAGGTTTGCTATATCGGCCGGGGATGTTCAGTTTGGCGTGCGTTTCCGCCCCGCTATGTCTCGATCCTTTTTGCCGCTGCCCGGCTTCGACACGCTTGATCAACTAATCGCTTTGAGCGACATTTGGGGCGTCCGCGGGAGCCGCCTCAACCAGCAAATTTCGGAAGCACAATCCGTCAGGCAGTGTATTGATCTGATCGAGGAGCGGCTTGCCAATCCAAGGGACATTACCGTTGTGCAGCGCATGTGCACATCGATTGTTGAACAAGCTGGCCAGGTTCGCATCGACGATCTGGCCTTTCGAGCCGGTTTCAGCACGCGCCAGCTCCGCCGCCTCTTTCTAGAACAAGTAGGGTTGTCGCCCAAGCATTTCTGCCGGGTCATCCGCTTCCGCAGCAGCCTTTCGCGCTTGTCCCAGCGAGGCCGTGCCGACTCGGCGCAAACGGCACTCGATTGCGGTTACTACGATCAGGCTCACTTCATCAACGAGTTTCGCCAGTTCAGCGGCTATACTCCGGGCGAATTTGCCGCGCTCGAGCGGTGACCGATTTTTCCAATCCTTTTCCGGCTTCCCGCAATATGATCGCGTTATGAAGATTACACCAATCCTGTTTGTCGATGCCATTGAGCCCTCGCTCGAATTCTGGGTGGGACGCCTCAAGTTTGAGAAGATCGCTGAGGTTCCGGAGGGCAACCGCCTCGGGTTCGTCATCCTCAAAAAGGGCGACTCGGAGATCATGCTTCAAACTCGCGAAAGCATAAAAAAAGATGCTAAAGCAGCTAGCCAGGCTGTACTTGCCATGACTTCCTGCCTATATGTCGAGGTGGATAATTTCGCCGAGGCTCTCGATCGCATTAAAGGCGCCGAAGTGCTGGTTTCACAGCGGGATACCTTTTACGGCATGCGCGAGATTTATGTCCGGGAGCCGGAAGGCCAGATCGTCGGTTTCGCGGCAAGAATCCCTCAAACCACCGTCCAAGGTTGACGGAGGATAAAAACAACACGACCGGCTACCTGGCGTAGAAAGTTTACATTGTCGCCACATGCCGAGTCGCCTACAAACTGGATTAGCTTGCACCGCTTTCCTATTGGCAGATCGATTGCATCCTTGTAACACGTTAGAGGCTATGAGACCTCTCCTTGTACTCGCGATTGCGACCGGCTGTGCATCGGCCGCTGGCCCGCGGCCGGACGCGGGCGAGATCATTCGCCGCTCCGTTCAGGAAATTGAAACTGACTGGAAGCAGGCCCCTGAGTACTCCTATTTGGAGCGCGACGTTGAAAGCAAACATCACGCCACCCAGACTGTTAAGACCTATGAAGTCCTGATGATCGACGGTTCGCAGTACCACCGTTTGACAGCCATTAATGATCGTCCTATCTCTACCGACGAACAGGCCGAGGAGGAAAACAAACTTCGGGCCGAGATTTTGAAGCGCGGTAATGAATCCGAGAGGGAGCGCCGCAAGCGCATCGCGAGGTTCCTCAAGGAACGTGACCAGGATCACGCCATGCTCAAGGAGATGGTGGATGCGTTCGACTTTCGGCCCGCCGGGGAGGCGAATATCAATGGACATGACTGCTGGGTATTCGATGCCGAGCCGAAGCCGGGCTATCAGCCAAAGACCCGCGAAACCAAGGTTCTGTCGGGTATGCAAGGCAAACTTTGGATCGACAAACGCCAATACCAGTGGGTTAGAGTCGAGGCCGAGGTCATGCGGCCAGTGAGCATGTACGGCATCGCCAGGGTTGGTCCTGGGACCCGCTTTTTTCTGGAGCAAGCGCCTGTCGCTGGCAACCTGTGGCTCCCAACACATTTCAGCGTGAGCGTAAAGGCCTCTGCGCTCGGATTCATCAACGAAGATTCCCTGGACGATGAGACTTACCACCAGTACAAGCCCATGCCCAAGGTGGCCGAGTTAGAAGCGAATAAGTAATCGCGGCGTCGCCACCCAAGAGAAATCGTACAATCAGGGGGTATGCCGAAAGAAAACCAGCTATCCTGCGACATCTCGTCTAACGGGAGCGCGGAAGATCGCGTCTTCGGCTTCAGCACGCGCGCGTTGCATGCGGGGCATCGTCCGGATTCGGATACCGGTTCCCGCGCGGTACCGATTTATCAAACCACCTCCTACGTTTTCGAAGATACCGAGCACGCCGCCAACCTGTTTAACTTGCAGCGCTTCGGCAATATCTATACCCGCATCATGAACCCGACCACCTCCGTATTCGAGGAGCGTATGGCGGCGCTCGAGCGCGGCGTGGGCGCGCTTGCAGTATCCAGCGGGCAGGCGGCGCAGTTCATCGCCATCGCCAATCTGCTGGGCCAGGGTGATGAGATCGTCGCTTCCAAGAATCTCTACGGCGGAACATACACGCAGTTCGACGTAAGCTTTCGGCGGCTCGGAATCAACACTATTTTCGTCGATCCGGACGACCCGGAAAACTTCCGGCGCGCCATCACACCTCAGACCCGCGTGCTATACGGCGAAACAATCGGGAATCCGCTGTTGAATGTTCTGGACATCGAAGCCATCGCCACAATCGCTCATGACGCCAATCTTCCCTTGATGATCGACAACACCTTCGCCTCCCCCTGTCTATGCCGGCCCATTGAGCATGGCGCCGATATCGTGCTGCATTCGGCTACCAAGTTCATCGGCGGCCACGGAACGTCGATCGGCGGCGTGATTGTCGACAGTGGCCGGTTTCCGTGGGATCGCGGAACGTTCCCGCAAATGCTGGAGCCCAGCAAGGGTTATCACGGCATCCGCTTTTACGAAACCTTCGGCGATTTCGCGTACATTATGAAGGCTCGCGTGGAAAGCTTGCGCGACTTTGGCCCCGCGCTGAGCCCTTTCAACTCGTTTCTCTTTTTGCAGGGCCTCGAAACACTCAAGCTACGTATGGACTGTCACTCCCGCAACGCGCTGGAGGTGGCGCGCTTTCTTTCCGCGCATTCGAATGTCGCATGGGTGAATTATCCCGGTCTGGAAACTAGCCGCTATTACTCGCTGGCGCAAAAATATCTTCCCCGTGGCGCTGGCGCCATCATGAGCTTTGGCATTTGCGGCGGGCTCGCAGCCGGCAAGCGCTTCATCGAAAGTCTGCAGCTTTTTTCGCATCTGGCCAACGTGGGCGACGCCAAGAGTCTGGTGATTCATCCAGCGTCCACAACGCACCAACAGTTGAGCGACGAAGAAAAACAGGCTGGCGGCATTAGCAACGATTTGATTCGCCTCTCGGTTGGCATCGAAGAAATTGAGGACATTCTGTGGGATCTCGATCAAGCACTGGCGTTGGCGAGCAAAGGATAATGGCCGACGGAGTAAGCGCGAATTCACCGGTCAACCGCGGCCGCTTTGCCACCACGGCCGCGGATCGAATCCGAATCCTAGAGCGTTACAAGCGCATCGCCATGGTGGGACTTTCATCGAATCCATTTCGGCCCAGTCACTTCGCTGCGATCTACATGCTCTCGCAAGGTTACGATGTGACGCCGGTAAACCCACGCGAAAAAGAAGTGCTCGGCCGCCGCTCCTACGCGTCTTTGCGCGACCTGCCCGGCCCTCTCGAAATCGTTGATATTTTCCGCGAGCCTGCCGCCGTGCGCGCGATTGTCGAGGAGGCCATCGCGGCCGGAGCTAAAGTCATTTGGATGCAGTTAGGCGTGGTCCACGAAGAAGCGGCGGAACGCGCCCGTGAGGCTGGACTCGAGGTCGTCATGGATCGCTGCGTGAAAATCGAGCACGCGCGGTTTTTTGGAGGATTAAGCACCATCGGATTGAACACGGGCGTGATCAGCGCTCAGAAGCGAAACCGTTCATCATAAGGAGTAGATATGTCAACAGCAACCCTTAGCTCTCAACCAGCCATCAGCCCGTTATCGAAAGATCAGGCGGCGACGTCTGTCCAACCTATCTTCGATAAATTGACGCATGTCTTCGGACACATGCCCAGCTTTTTCGCCACCATGGCGCGATCGCCTCAAGCGCTGGAGCATTTTATGCCACTCTATAGCGCGGTGATCGACAAAGGAACCGTGGACGCGAAGTTAAAGGATCTCGCCTATCTCAAGACAGCCTTGATCAATGGCTGTGAGTACTGCCATCGCGCGCACTCGGCTTCCGGAAAGAAGAACGGCATCACCGACGAGCAGATCAAGAATCTGGCATTTTACCAGCGCAGCGACGCCTTCGACGCCAAGGAAAAAGCGGTCCTGCTCTACGCCGAGCGTGTGACACGCGGCGCGTCAGGAATTCGGCCGCCGGCGATTCAGGAATTGAAGCAATATTTCAATGACGATCAGATTGTCGAACTTACCCTGACCATCTGCATCGCCAATTTCACCAACCGGTTCAACGACGCGATGCTCTGCATCCCCGACATCCCGTAGCGCACGCACTCTCGCGTGCCGCGTTCACACTCGTGTGAACGCTTATAAATCAGCATTTGCAATCACCGCCTGCTTTCCAGGCTCGTCGCGGCTCTCGCGAATGACGCTATACCCTACCGGTTCCAGTGGCGTGACGGCGACATCTCCGATATGCGCCAGAGGCGGTGCACCCAAGCCTAGCCGCTTCACAACCCGACGCCTTGCACGACGCCGCGGATATGAATTTGTCTTCTGGAAATGGGGCCGTCGCCCAGCATACCTCGTCCTAACGACGTCCGCCATCGCTACATTTCGGTATGATGAAGCGTCAACCCAGTAGTATGGCCAAGAAGCCCTCCGCAAAAGTCCTCAAGAACCATAAACGCGCCAACCCGCACTCGAACGGCAGCAAATCCAATCGAGGGACAACGCCGTCGGCTGCCGCTTCTACCAACAACTTTCCGATCATCGGCGTGGGCGCGTCCGCCGGCGGTCTGGAAGCCTTCACCGAACTTCTGCATGCGCTTCCCAGAAACAACGGAATGGCGTTCGTCTTCGTGCAGCATCTCGATCCCAAACACGTCAGCATGCTGGCCGAGATCCTTGCCCGAGAGTCGAAGATGCCCGTGCTCGAAGCTCGCAGCGGCGCGCAGGTTCAGCCCGATCACGTATATGTGATCCCGCGGAACACCAGCGTATCCATTGCAAAACGGACTTTGCGCCTGGGCCCCCGGAGTTTGGTGAGCGGCCAGTTAACTAGCATTGATACTTTCTTCCACGCTCTCGCGGAAGATCAGGGAATGCGTTCCATCGGCGTACTGCTTTCTGGAAACGGCTCGGATGGAACCTCCGGATTGAAGGCGATTAAGTCCGCCGGCGGCATCGCCATCGTTCAAGATCCTGATACTGCCAAGTATGACGGAATGCCCCGCAGCGCTATTGCGGCCGGCTGCGTCGACTTTGTCCATAAACCGTCGCAGATAGCCGAGGAACTCGTTCGTCTCGTCGAACACCCTTACATCGGCAAACCCGAATGGGCAAGTAATGAAACGCTGTCGGGTTCGCTGGACTCCCTGAACAACATCCTCGGCCTCGTCAGAAGCGCGACCAGCGTCGACTTCCGCGATTACAAACCCAATACCGTTAAGCGCCGGATCTTGCGGCGAATGGTGTTGAAGCAAGCAGATACCATCGAAACTTATCTAGGACTCTTGCGCAAAGATCCTGCCGAAATCCAATGCCTTTACGACGACCTTCTGATCAATGTCACCGAATTCTTTCGAGATCCGGAGATGTACAAGGCGCTCGCGAAGCTGGTGTTTCCCCGTATCACCGCCGCCCACCGCAAGGGTACCGATCGCCAGATTCGTATTTGGGTGCCCGGCTGTTCTACCGGCGAAGAGGCTTACTCGCTGGCCATAGCGTTAGCGGAATTCCTGGGCGAAAAGGCCGATGGGATCTCCATCCAGATATTCGCCACTGACATCAGCGAAGCGGCGTTGAAGATAGGACGCAACGGCGTTTACCCGGCGAGCATCGCCAAATCCGTCTCCCCAGAGCGACTGCGACGCTTCTTCATCAAGTCGGACTCGGGCTTCCAGGTCCAAAAACATATCCGCGATTCCTGCATATTCGCCCGCCACAATGTCACCAAAGATCCGCCTTTCTCCAAATTGGATTTGATTAGCTGCCGTAACGTTCTCATTTACCTCGGCTCCGTCCTGCAAGAGCGCGTTATCCCGCTTTTCCACTATGCGCTTAATCACAACGGCTACCTGATTCTGGGTTCCTCCGAAGCGATCAGCTCGCAGGCCGGCCTGTTTCAACTTCTCGACAAGAAGTGCAAGATTTACCTGCGCAAGCCCGGGATCTCACGCATCCCTCTCATGGTTCCGGCCCGTGATCTGCCGATTCAGAAGTCGCAAGTGCCTCCGAAGCCCGAAGGCTGGACCGATCTGGATCTGCAGCGTGAAGCAGACCGGCTGGTGTTAAGCAAGTATGGGCCGCCCGGTATTGTGGTTGATGACAATCTGAAGATTTGCCAATTTCGCGGCCAAACCAGCCAATTTCTGGCACCCGCCGCGGGCGCCGCCAGCTTCAGTGTGCTCCGCATGGTGAAAGAGGGGCTCTCCGCCGAACTGAAAGCCGCATTGGGCATGGCCCGCAAAGAGGACAAACCGGTTCGCCGCGAGGGCGTCCAGCTCACTTCGAACGGGAATGTGGAACTGAACCTTCAAGTCATTCCCTTCAGCCGGAATTCGGAACGCGACCGCAAATATTTGATCTTGTTTGAATCTGTGCGGAAGAGCCCGCAGCCCAACCACCCCAAGAGCAAGCCCGCGCCGGCGCGCGTGCGCTCTCTCGAGCGTGAAAACCAACATCTACGGCAGGAATTGTCCTCCTCGCGTCAATATCTCCAGTCCATCATCGAAGATCAGGAGGCTTCGCAAGAAGAATTGCAGTCCGCCACTGAGGAGATCCAGTCCAGCAACGAGGAACTTCAAAGTACGAATGAAGAGCTCGAAACCGCCAAGGAGGAGTTGCAATCCACTAACGAAGAACTGAACACCGTCAATGAGGAGCTGCAGAATCGCAATTTGCAATTAGCTCGCATGGGCAACGAACTGGTGAATCTGCTTGCCAATGTGAACATGCCCATCCTTATTCTCGGCAACGACCTCCGTATTCACCGCTTCACGCCCGCTACCGAAAAGTCCCTGAACTTGATTCCATCCGACATTGGGCGCCCAATCCGCGACTTCAATCTGCGCATCCGGGTGCCCAACTTGGAAAAGCTCCTGCAGGAGGTCATCGACACTCTCAGGCCGCGTGCATTGGATGTCACAGATGAGGACGGCCGCCGGTATTCACTGCGCATCCGGCCTTTTCGAACCGAGGACAACAAGATCGATGGCGTCGTGATGGTTTTCGTCGACCTGGAGCCGGGTAAGATCCTGGATGACGTTTCTTTCGTGTCGACTGGCGATGTGCGGGCTATCTTAGGACCATCCGCGCTAAGCGAGCGCCCCCCCATGAGCGGCTCGGTCCTCCTGCAAGCCCAGGAAGAGGAGCGCCGCCGCCTCTCGCATGAGTTGCACGACGAATTAAACCAAAAGCTGGTCTTGCTCGAATTGAATCTGGAGACGATCGAGAGAAGTGCCGAGAAGAAGTCCCCGGAGTTTTTCGAAGGACTAAAGTCGGTCCACAACGGCGTTTCTGAATTGTCGGAAGACCTACGCCGGATCGCGTATCAATTGCATCCATCAATACTGGATGACTTAGGCTTGATTCCGGCTTTGGAAGCCTATTGCAGCGAATTTAGCGCGCGAGAAAACATTCAGGTACGTTTCTCTCACAGGGACGTTCCAGACAACCTGCCGTCACCAGTCGGCCTCGCCCTTTATCGGGTTGTCCAGGAGAGTCTGCGCAATGTCGCCAAACATTCCAGTGCGAAACGCGCCTCCGTGACGTTGACCTGTTCCCGGGATAACATGCAGCTGACGATCCGCGACTCCGGAGCAGGGTTCGTGTGGGAGCATGTTGAAGCCGGTCTGGGTATGGTCGGAATGAAAGAGCGAATGAGCTATATCGGCGGCGCCGTCGAGTGGAAGACTAAACCCGGAGATGGTACTCAAGTGATAGCAACCGTTCCGTTCAAAGGCGCGAGCCGCAAGAATGCGGCGCCGCCAGAACCATCCTGAAGTACGCACATCCTGTGGCGGCCCGGGAATAGTGCCCCTTGCGGTTTCCCTCAGACGAGCCCACAATTATAGGGAACTTGGAAATGATAGAGGACTGTGGAAATGACAAATGGCAAACGTCCGCGCGTCCTGCTGGCTGATGACCACGCCCTGGTCTCGGCCGGGATAGGGAAGCTGTTGGAAAACGATTTTGATCTGATAGGCACCGTAGCCGACGGCCGGGCGCTGGTAGACGCAGTGCGGGACCGCAATCCGGACGTCATCCTGCTTGATATTTCGATGCCGGTTCTCAATGGCCTGGAAGCAGCCCGCCAGATCCGCAAGGACTCACCGCTGGCCAAGCTGATCTTTGTCACGGTACACTCCGATACCCCTTACGTCATCGAGGCTTTCCGCGCCGGCGCTTCTGGCTATGTGCTCAAACGGAGTGCGGCGTCCGAGCTGCTGACAGCGGTCCACAAGGTCCTTGAAAATAACGTCTATCTCACGCCTCTGATTCATAGCGCCGCGGTGGAGGACTTCTTCAAAGCTCCCAGCGAGCAAGGTCCGCTTCTTTCCAAGAGGCAGCGCGAAGTGCTGCAGCTGGTCGCCGAAGGGCACTCCGCCAAAGAGATCGCTAAGAGCCTGAAAATCTCATCGAAAACGGTGGAGTTTCACAAAGGTTTGATCATGAAGAAGCTGGATCTCCATTCGACGGCCGAGCTCACGCGATACGCCATTGAAAATGGCATCGCCGGCGGTTAGCAGCGGCGCAGGTCCACGATTGCCGCCAGCCTGCCGCGCTTATCAAGCACTCTGCGATTTGCTAATTAGAACAGAATCCGGCGCCATTTGGACGCTTTGGTTGTGAATCTTGCGGGCCAGGTCTCCAAACCCTTGTTCGATAATCCTGGCCGATACCGCCATATCGGTTGTTTCGCCCAGCCTGGATTCGAGTAATAAAGCGATTTCAGAAAGGTGCCGCGCGACCATCGCCATTTGCCGGTCTAGAATTAGTAACTCATTTGGACTCAAGGGGGAGGAGGTCATATATCTACCGCTATGTGCCAATCCTACAGCCCAACTGCTTACATGCTGGCCGGCGATCCACTAATTGTCAGGCTTCACTACTTTGATACCACTTTCAGCAGTCGAAATCAGCCTAGGATGTTTACCGGTTAGCGCGGTTCACGAGCCGCCTGACAGCTTTTCCCCCTGGCATAGTGCTCCATCGAGAACGCGATTCCATGGTGCTTTAGGGCTTCTCTCTCGAACAACACATCCGCCGCGTTACCTGGTCTCCGCAGCTTTGACGATTGCGGCAGGCCGGGAAAGAACGGCGCGGCGCGTCCCCGGCCCGGTTCCCCGCCTCGCGAAGAACCCGAGTCTCGCGGAGAACCCGAGTCTCGCGGAGAGGATGATGAACTAGGCATGGGCGGCTTCAAGATGGTGGCTGCCTCGCCCGCCATGAAATAGGTCTTGCGATTTGCCCGGCGTGTGGCCGAGAGCGAGGTCTCCACTATCCTGCTGGAGGGCGAAAGCGGCATCGGAAAGGACGTCTTCGCGCAGTTCATTCATCACGTAGGGCGGCGGCGGGAAGGACCCTTTGTTCCACTCAACTGCGCCGCCATTCCCGAGACACTGCTCGAAAGCGAGCTGTTCGGTTATGAGAAAGGCGCATTTACCGACGCCCGCACACCCAAGGCCGGTATTTTCGAAATCGCCACCAGCGGGACGATTTTCCTCGATGAGATCGGGGAGATGCCCATTGTGATCCAGGCCAAACTTCTGCGGGCGCTCGAGGAGCAGAACTTCCGGCGGCTAGGTGGCGTGCGGGATATTCAGGTGGACCTGCGCGTGATCGCGGCCACCAATCGGAAGCTCAGCGCTGCCATCGAACAAGGTAAGTTTCGCCTGGATCTGTACTACCGGCTGAACGTCATCCAGGTAGTGCTCCCACCCTTGCGGGAGCGCAGGGAAGACGTTCTTCCGCTGGCCGAGAACTTTATCCGCCATTACAACGTGAAATTCAAGCGCGATATTCAGGGCGTCTCGCATGCCGCCGCGGCGGCCTTGCTGACCCACAACTGGCCGGGCAATGTGCGTGAGCTGCGCGACGTGGTCGAGCGCGCCATGGTGCTGGAGGAATCCGACTGGATCCAACTATCCAGTTTCCAGATCGCGCGCGAAGAAGGCCAGCCCGCTGCGCGTGATCTGGCTGATCCACCGCCCGATTTCAGCTTGGAAGAGGCCGAAAAGAGCCTGCTCCGCAAGGCGCTCGAAAAAGCAGGGGGCAATCAAACCCGCGCCGCCGTGATGCTGGGGATCACCCGCGACACCCTGCGTTACAAAATGAAGAAATTCGACCTGCACTGATCCGCTTCTTCTGCTTTCTACCTCCTGTCTTCTGTCGTTCCCCCAACCCCATTTGCGTGGCATCCCAGTTTGCGACTATACTGATTCTTCACCCGCCCACTCGAAAGAGTGGGTTTTCCATTTTAGGAGCCGAACCATGATCATCTCGATGAAACTCCACTCCACCAAGCAGGAGATCGAGCAGGTGTGTGAGCGCATCCGTGACTTCGGCTATAAGATCCACGCCATCGAAGGCGAAGAACGCGTAGTCATCGGAGCCGTGGGCGTGGGCGATGTCACGGCCTGTCTTGAATCGGTGGAAGCCATGCCGCAGGTGGAAAAGGCCGTGCGCATCTCGGCGCCCTACAAATTCGTCAGCAAGGAGTTTCACTCCGAGCGGACGCGCATCCGCGTGAATGGCTGTGAGATCGGCGGCGACGAATTTATCGTCATGGCCGGGCCCTGTTCGGTCGAATCGGAGAAACAGATCATGCAGGCCGCCGAAGGAGTGGCCGCCGGGGGAGCAAAGCTGCTGCGTGGTGGAGCATTCAAACCGCGTACCTCACCCTACGACTTCCAAGGCCTGGAAGCCGAGGGCCTGAAGCTTCTGGCCAAGGCTCGCGACGCTACCGGACTGGGAATCATCACCGAGGTCATGAGCGACCGCGATGTCGATCTGGTAGCCGAATATGCCGACGTCCTACAGATCGGAGCGCGCAACATGCAGAATTTCGCGTTACTGAAAACGCTCGGCAAGTGCAGGCGCCCGGTTCTGTTGAAGCGGGGTATGAGTTCCACGCTCCGAGAGTTGCTGATGTCGGCCGAGTACGTAGTGGCACATGGCAATCCCCAGGTCATCTTGTGCGAGCGCGGTATCCGCACCTTTGAAACTGCCACTCGCAACACCTGCGACATCACCGCCGTCGCGGCCCTCAACGAACTTACGCACCTGCCGGTAGTGCTTGACCCCAGTCACGCCACCGGCAAGCGCAGCCTGGTTCCCGCGCTGTCGCGCGCAGCGGTCGCCATCGGCTCCGATGGTCTGCTGGTGGAAGTGCATCCGGCGCCCGAGAAGGCCGTCAGCGATGGCGCCCAATCGCTGGATCTCCCCCAATTCCGGAAGATGATGCTGGATTTGCGGCCCTACCTTGAGCTTTGGAAAGCGGCGCGCGTGACAGAAACCGCCGCCGCGGTGTAACCTTCGTTGTGAGGTTCCGTTTCCAGCCTTGGCAGCTCGCCGTCCTCCTGGCGATTCTTTGTCTCGCCGTTACGGGGGGAATCCTTCTCTACCGGACTCGGGGCGCCTCGAATCCAGCCGACCTGGTCGCTTATCTGCCCATCGACAAGTCCGTCATTGTATATATCGATACCGGCGCCATCCGGCGTTCCGGCATCCTGGACATGATCGCCGGTTCTAAGGTGGCTGAAGAGCTCGAGTACCAACAGTTCGTGGATCGAACCATGTTCGACTACCGTCAGGACCTGGACGCAGTCGCAGTCGCCTTTAAGGAAGGCCAAGTGTACCTGGCGGCTCGCGGAAATTTTCATTGGAAGAACCTGATGGATTACGCCGCTCAGCAAGGCGGATCCTGTCACAACAGTTTCTGCATCGTTCCCAGCAGCCGCCCCAGCCGGCGCATTTCCTTCTATCCGTTGAAGCCGAATCTCATGGCGCTAGGCATCAGCTCGGATGACTTGGCTGCTTATACGGTGGCCCGCCGGCCCGGAAAACTGGCGCTGGCCCCCCCCACCCAGCCCCTTTGGATGCTGGTCCCGGCCGCGGCATTGAAAGACACCGATGCATTGCCGGCCAGCACGAAGCCCTATGCGTCGGCGCTTCAGACTGCCGACCAAATCGTTTTCACCGTCGGACCCGATTCCGGCCATCTCCAGGTATCCCTACAGGTGACCTGCCATGACGTTCCCGCCGCGGAAAAATTGTTGGTGGACGTGCAAAATGCCACCCGCATGCTCCGCGACGGGCTCGCACATGAGCACCAGCAGCCCAATCCCGCCGATTTGAGTGGTGTGCTGGCGGGCGGGACATTTCACCGCGACGACCGGCTGGTATACGGGCAGTGGCCTATTTCCCGGGCCTTCGTGGATTCGTTGACAGGAGAAGCCTACTAATAATGGAAAAACGCGTTCTCGGCAAAACGGGGATGAATGTGACCGTGCTCGGCTACGGCGGCGCCGAGATCGGCTATCGCGGCGTGCCCGAGGAAACTGTCGAGCGGTTGATCAACGGCGCGCTGGATGCCGGCCTGAATGTGATCGATACCGCCGAGTGTTATGTCGATAGCGAAGAAAAGATCGGCAAGGCTGCATCCCGCCGCCGCGACGAATATTTCCTGTTCACCAAGTGCGGCCACGACCAGGATGGCGATAATTGGAATCCCCAGAAAATGGCGGAGCAGATCGATCGCAGCCTCCAGCGTTTGCAAACCGATCGCGTGGATCTGTTGCAATTGCATAGCTGCACTGCAGAGCATCTTCGGCAGGGCGACGTGATCGAAGTTATCCAGCGCGCGCGCGATGCCGGCAAGACGCGCTTCATCGGCTATAGCGGCGACGGCCCAGCAGCCCTCTACGCGGTCCAATCCGGCATCTTCGACACTCTGCAGATTTCGGTAAGTATCGCCGATCAGGAAGCGCTCGACCTGGTGCTGCCAACCGCCCGGGCCAAGGGTATCGGCGTCATCGCCAAACGTCCCATCGCCAATGCCATCTGGAAGGAATCGTCCAAGCCGGCCGAATATTATCAGCCTTATTGGGAGCGCCTGCGTCAATTGGATTATGACTTTCTACGGGCCAATTCCGGGCAGGACGTCGCTACCGCGCTGCGTTTCACTCTATCCGGCCAAGGCGTCCACACCGCCATCGTCGGCACCACCAAACCGGAGCGCTGGAAGCAGAATGCGGAGCTCCTGCGGAATGGCCCCCTCGACAGCCAACGCTTCAACGCCATTCGGTCGCGTTGGAAATCCGTGGCCTCTCCGGACTGGGTCGGTCAGACCTGATTTGTGTTATATTGGCTACCTGCGGCTTCTGTGGATTCCGCTTTTCAATTCCCCTCTGAGGTTAGTGACAGGAGACAGGTTATGAACCTTCGTCCGCTTCACGATCGTATACTCGTCAGGCGACTGGAAGAACAGGAACAGATGCGGGGCAGCATCATTATTCCCGACTCGGCCAAAGAAAAACCACAGCAGGCCGAAGTGGTCGCTGTGGGCAACGGCAAGCTGCTCGAGGATGGCCAGCGGGCGAAGCTCGATGTCAACGCCGGTGATCGCATCCTGTTCGGGAAGTATTCCGGCGCCGAAGTGAAAATCGAGGGCCAGGAATACCTAATTCTTCGTGAAGATGAAATCCTGGGAGTACTCGCGAAATGAGTAAGCTCGCCCTCGCCATACTGGCTTGCAGCGCTTTTCTTGGCATCGCCAACGCGCAGATCAAATTAGCCGTGATCAATTCGCAGAAGGCCATCCTCGAAACCGAGGAAATCAAGAAGGCCCAGTTGGAGCTGACAGCCAAATATAAACCTCGCCAGGATCAGCTCGAGAAGCTGCAAAAAGACCTGCAGGATATCCAGAACCAATTGCAAGGCGGAAAGCTAAATCAGTTGGGCGAGCAGGAACTCACCGCGCAGGGACAGAGGAAGCAGCGCGAATTGCAGCGCCTGCAGCAGGATCTTCAAGAAGACGCCGATAAAGACCGCAATGAAATCCTGCAGCGCGCCGGGACGCGCATGCAAGAGGTGGTCAAGAAGTTGGCCGACGAAAAGGGCCTCGATATAGTGGTCGATACGGCCAATACTCTCTTCTATAAGACCACCCTCGATCTCACTCCCGACGCCGTTACCGGCTACAACAAAGCCTATCCGGTAAAATAATTGGTAGATGGCCAGCTATCTGGAAACGTATGGAGCGGCGGAAGAGCACCGCGCCAAACGAATCCACCTGATCAAGAACACCGCCATCGTGGTGGCCTCGGTGATCGTAGTTGCGCTCATTGCGTATGCCATCTTCAAGAATCGATCAGAAGAGCAGCAGGCTAAGACCTTCGTGAGCCTCTTGCAGGCGCATGATTATCAGGGCGCCTACCGCTTATGGGGCTGCTCGGACGCGCATCCCTGCCAAGATTACCGGTTCGATAAATTTATGGAGGACTGGGGTCCTAAGAGCGCCCACGCCGATCAGTCCACGGCCAAGATTGGTCTGTCGCAGTCGTGCGGCTCCGGCGTGGTGATCCGATTGGACTACCAGGGCTCCGAGGAACCCGTCACTTTGGACATCGAGCGCGGCACTAAAGTCATCAGCTTCGCTCCCTGGGCCGAATGCCCCGGCCGGCATTTGCATATCGGAGCCTGGCTGCGGTCGCTGTTTAATCGATAGCGATCTATCTTCGGTCGTTAATGCGTCCTTAATTAGTAAAAGCTCACCGCCTAACTTTCCCGCCGCTGTAACGTTCTTTAGTGAGCGGAGTATTCACGTCATGGGCAACCTTGTACAAGATCTGCGTTACGCCGTAAGGACCTTCCGAAAGTCACCCGTATTTGTCGTCGTTGCAGTGCTTTCGCTGGCGTTTGGTATCGGAGCCAACACGGCCATCTTCACGCTGGTGGATCAGCTCCTCCTCCGACTGCTGCCTGTCAAAGACCCGCAGCAGCTGGTGCTCCTTTGGGGCCGCGGGCCGCATTACGGCAGCAACAATGGCCGCTACAAGCTCTCCTATCCGATGTATGAAGATTTCCGCGACCACAACCAGGTCTTCAGCGGTATGTTCTGCCGCTGGGAGACCTCCATGAGCGTGAGTTCGGATGGCAGAACCGAGCGCGTCGACGGAGAACTGGTTTCGGGAACCTATTTTCCCGTGCTGGGCGTCGGCCCTGCCCTCGGGCGCCTGTTCACTCCGGAAGACGACAAGACCCCAGGCGGAGCCCCCTACGCCGTGCTCAGCTATCGTTACTGGCTAAGCCGCTATAGCGGAAGTCCGCAGGTCATCGGAAAGAAGCTGATCGTGAACGGATATCCTCTCACCATTGTCGGCGTGAGCCAGGCCGGCTTCGATGGAACCGACCCCGGGAAGTCTCCCCAGGTCCGCGTGCCCGTGATGATGAAGACCGAGATGGACTCGTTTGGATCCCATTTCGATTACAATTTCAAGGCGCGCCGGGGCCGATGGGTCAATGTCTTCGGACGACTGAAACCTGGCCTGACGGAGCAGCAGGCGAAAGCGGCTCTACAGCCGTTTTTCCACCAGATGCTCGAGATGGAAGTGCAGCAGAAGGAGTTTGCCACCACCGCTCCTGAAACCCGCCAGCGATTTCTCACCATGTGGATCGAGCTGTTGCCTGCGGCGAAGGGCGATTCCGAAATGCGCCGCCGATTCTCGAGCGCACTGCTGGTGCTGACGGCCATCGTCGGGCTGGTACTGCTAATCGCCTGCGCCAACGTTGCGAATCTGCTGATCGCGCGTGCCACGGCGAGGCAGAAGGAGATCGCGGTGCGGCTGGCCCTGGGAGCGAGCCGCTCGCGCATTGTTTCACAGCTTTTGATCGAGAGCCTGCTGCTGGCCATCAGTGGCGGTGTCGCGGGCTTGGCGCTGGCGGTGTGGATGGATCGTGCTCTGCTCGGATTTTTGCCGGCCGGCGATACTCCGCTGACCATTTCCACTTCCCCGGATTGGCGCATTCTGTCTTTCAATCTCGCTGTGTCCCTGCTGACGGGAATTATTTTCGGGCTTGTCCCTGCACTCCAATCGACGCGCCCGAAGCTGGCTGGCACGTTGAAAGATCAAGTCGGCTCAATTGCCGGTGGAACGTCCGTCGGCCTGCGCAAGGCCTTGGTCGCTGCACAGGTGACGCTCTCGCTACTGTTGCTCATCGGCGCGGGCCTATTCATTCGCAGCTTGAAAAACCTGAAGGACCTCGACCCGGGGTTCCGCACTAACAATCTGGTTGAGTTTTTAATCGACCCGTCGAGGAATGGATACAAGCCCGAACGCAGTCTGGATTTTTATCGCCAGCTCCAAGAGCACCTCGACGCCATCCCGGGTGTCGAATCATCCGCCTTCGCGGTAGTCCCGATTCTAACTGGCGACGAATGGGACAACAGCATTGCGATTGAGGGCTTCTCCCATAAACCGACAGAAACCCCCGATCCCCACATGCAGTTCATCTCGCCCGACTATTTCAAGACCATGAATATCCCGCTCATCGCCGGCCGCGATTTCCGCATGAGCGACGACGCTAGTGCACCAAAGGTCTGCATTGTGAATGAAAGATTCGCCAAGCGGTATTTCAAGGACGGCAACGCGCTAGGGCGGCACATCGGCATGGGCGGCAATCCGGGAACCAAGCTCGATATAGAGATTGTTGGCGTGGCGCGCGATACCAAATACGAAAGCATGCGCGACGAGATCCCCTTCGAGGTGTACGAGCCTTATCATCAAATGCCCTTTGTACTCGGGATGATGGCCTACGTTCGCACCGCTCGCCTGCCGGAACAGGCGTTTCTGAGTGTCCGGCAGGTAGTGAACGGCCTTGATCCGAATCTGCCCGTGTCCGAAATGAAGACGCTCGACAAACAGCAGGAAGAATCGCTGATCACAGAACGCCTGGTGGCGTCGCTCTCCACCGCATTCGGCATTCTCGCAACGCTGCTTGCCACCATCGGTCTGTACGGCGTGATGGCGTACATGGTGGCACAGAGAACGCGCGAGATCGGCATTCGAATGGCGCTCGGCGCCGCGGGCTCAGATGTCCTTTGGCTGGTGATGAAAGAAGTGCTGCAGCTGGTCGTGATTGGCGTCGCGATCGGCCTCCCCGCGGCATGGGCCCTGACCCGATTCGCAAAGTCGCAACTGTATGGCATCCAGCCCAATGACGCGCTGACCATCGCGCTAGCGACAGCCGGGATCGCGCTGGTGGCGATTTTTTCCGGCTACATTCCTGCGCGCCGCGCCACGCTGGTCGATCCGATGCGCGCCCTTCGCTGGGAGTGAGGGCTACGCTTGGAAATTCTTCCGCTGCATCGCAATAGTCTCGGGAATCGTCGTCGTGTACGGACTGCTCACTGGGAAACGGATGGACGGATGGACTGCACTCTTTCTGATGAGCACAGCCGCGACGAGCGTGACCTGGAAAGATCTGGCGCCGACCCAGTCTGAACCGCCCTTCCTGGCCGCGCAGCTCGTATTCTGGCGCTGTTCGCGTTTCTTAGTATTCTCGCGGTGAAGAAGTTCCGGATCCAGCCGGCCGTTGTAAGTTAATGAGCGGGACTTCGGTTCAGAAACTCCACTAATTTAGGGATGACTTGATCGGGCGCTTCTTCCATGAGCCAGTGCCCGGACTTACGAACGACCACGCCCTGCACATTTTTCGCTACCAGGCGGCCTTGCTGAATCAGAAACTCGCCCGAAGCCTTTTCTCCGGTCAGAACCAACATCGGCATAAGCAAGGGGGTTTGAGCAAAGCGAGCGAAATCCTGCGCGTCCTTTTCGAACGCCCGAAAATACTCGAAGCCAGCGCGCATGCCGCCCGGACGGGCATAGGCCTTCGTGTAAACCCGGCGGTCGCGCTCCGGCACGGAATGCTTGGGGTTGGCGGCGAAATCGTTCCAGAAATGTTCGAAGTAAATGCGTTCACGGCCGTGTACCAGCGCCAGCGGCGTCTTGCCGTAAAAATGGAAATGCCAAAGATCCCGCATTAGCCATACATTGCGCCAGTCTCCTACGCCTGGCAAGAAGGCGTCCATTAACGCAATCCGATCCACTTCGCTCGAATACTGCGCCGCATATGCGTACGCCACCATCAACCCAATGTCGTGCCCTACAATCTGAATGCGCTCGTAGCCAAGTTTGCGCATCAGGGCGTGGATGTCTTGCGCCATTTCGGCCTTGGTATAGCCGGCGGCCGGTGTAGACGATTGGCCAGCTCCGCGCAAATCCGGGGCCACGACCGTGTGGGTTTTTGCCAGCTCCAACATCAGTCGGCGCCACATGTGGCTCGTCTCCGCATAACCATGCAGCAGGATCACCGGGTCCCCTGCACCCGCGATGAGATAGTGCAGACGCACGCCATTGACAGTCGCAAAACGACTTTGGATCGATTGCGGGGATTTAACGCTTCTTACTTTCTTGTGATGTGGCATGACACAGTCTACATGACACGAAGCTACCCTGGAAATCGTCCTAGCCCTTTTGCGCTTCCCTGTTTCGCCTGCCTTCTGCCAAAATAAACATGGGCAGCTTGGTTGTCGGCACTGCCCAAGACTCTCTTAAAAATGCAATTGCGAGTGCTTGCGTTTGTGCTGGCCGGAGGCAAAGGAACACGCCTCTATCCGCTTACCAAAGAACGTGCCAAGCCCGCCGTCCCGTTTGGCGGCCGTTATCGCATTGTCGACTTCGTCCTCAGCAACCTGGTCAACTCGGGCATCTATTCCGTCTACGTCCTGGTACAGTTCAAGAGCCAATCGTTGCTGCAGCATCTGCGCGAGGGATGGGAAGCCTCCAGCCTCTTGCGAAATCATTTCATCATCCCGGTTCCCGCCCAGATGCGATCCTTAGGCGAAGACTGGTATCGCGGCACTGCCGACGCCATTTACCAGAACATCAATCTGATCGAACAGGCCGAGCCGCATGTAGTAGCCATCTTCGGCGCCGATCACATCTATCGCATGAATATCCGCGAGATGGTGGAGTTTCACGTCGATCGCGGCGCCCAGGTGACCGTTTCGGCGATCCCCGTCGAAAAGGAACAGGCCGTCGAGTTCGGAGTCATCGAAACCCGCGAGGACGGCTCCATTCGTGGTTTCCACGAGAAGCGGCCGGATGCTCCCACCATGCCGGGCGATCCCAACCGGGTCTACGCGTCCATGGGGAACTATCTTTTCTCGACCAAGTTGCTCCTGGAGGAGTTGCGCGCTGACGGTGAAAATGAGCGCAGCTCTCACGATTTCGGCCGCGATATCCTGCCCAATTTGATCGGCCGGGCCGACATGTTCGCTTACGATTTTCAGACCAACCGTATCCCCGGCGATCCGGCCGGCGCCCCGATTTACTGGCGAGACGTCGGAACACTGGATGCGTACTTCGATGCCAATATGGATTTGCGGTCCGTCTCCCCGGAGCTAAACCTGTACAACCGCCAATGGCCTCTGAGAACGGCCGGTTACTTCGACGCCCCCGCCAAGTTCATCTTCGATTACGATGGCCGGCGCGGCCAGGCTTTGGATTCCATCGTCTCGGGTGGCGCTATCCTCTCTGGCGGCTTGGTACGCGGCTCTATTATCGGAAGGGGTGTCCGCATCCACTCCAACGCCTACGTTGAAGATTCTATTATCTTTGACAACTGCGACATCGGCCGGCGCTCGCGGGTCCGCCGGGCGATTCTAGACAAGAACGTCCGCGTCCCGGAAGATGCAACGATCGGCTTTGACCTTGATCGGGACCGCCAACTTTACCATGTCACTGATAGCGGGATAGTTGTCGTGGAAGGCCACCGTTCGCCGGTCGATATTTCCGCCATGAACTTATAACGGATTAACAGAGCTGAAACGGACGGGCCATAATGAGATGATGCCCTCCCCGCCAGCCAAAAAGCCGTCCTCTGGAAACGTCGCGCGCTACGCCGATATGTTTTCCGCGATGGGAACCGAGTCACGACTGCGGATCATGCAACTCCTTCTCACGGCCCACCCCACCGGCCTGGTGGTTAGCCAGATCCAGGAAGAACTGGAGATCCCGGGCTCCACGCTATCCCACCATCTCGATAAGCTAAAAAACGAGGATCTAGTAACCGTGCGGCGCGACGGTACCTATCTTTGGTACAGCGCCAATACTGCTGCTTTGGAGGAACTCCTGTCTTTTCTGTATGCGGAATGCTGCACCCGTAACGCCGTCGTCGACCCTTCAAAGATGATTCCGGTCTCGGCCCTCCACCGATCCAACCGCTAGGAAACCGTAAGCTGGTCCACGTAAAAGTTCCGAAGGTTAAAGCAGATTCACCTGTAACTAGTTACCACGAAAGAGTGTCGAACTAAATGAAATGTATGATTCAGCCGTCACCACAGCAATCGACGATGTCACAACTACTCTGAACGGCGTTCCCGCCGTTGAGATCAAGTCGGAACTGGATCGCATTCTGCGCAGCCGGGCATTTATTCAATCTCATAGGATCCGCCGTTTCTTGCAATTCGTAG
>Ga0185299_10001218_pt1 | contig 53536 bp, 51 predicted proteins | sample PaiPotPPA55metaG_FD_128002 | JGI IMG/M metagenome (GOLD analysis project Ga0185299, IMG submission 128002) | Iron sulfur acid spring bacterial and archeal communities from Banff, Canada, to study Microbial Dark Matter (Phase II) - Paint Pots PPA... ... | reverse complement strand
CCGCGAGTTGATAAGAACCTTGCCCCGATGCCCCTGTTGTGGCGCCCTCGCAGCGTCAAGAGGACGCAAACACTCGTGACGCAGTAAGACTAACCCACCCTACAGCCTAGCCAAGCGGCTTCAGGCCCGCTTCGATCGCGGCGCGGCGTGGCTCCAAAAACGGCGGCAGCGCCAGTTTTTCGCCAAGCGTCTCCATCGGTTCGTCGGTGGCAAAGCCGGGGCCGTCGGTGGCGATCTCGAACAGGATGCCGTTGGGCTCGCGGAAATAGAGGCTGCGGAAATAGAACCGGTCGATCTCGCCGGAATTGGGAATCCGGAATTCGCTCAATCGCTGCGTCCAGGCATGGTATTGCGTCTCATCCGGTGTGCGGAAGGCGACGTGATGCACGCCGCCGGCGCCCTGGCCCGCGGCCGGCTGGTCCTTCTGCTCGAGGATATGCAGCTCGGCGGCGGGACCGCCCTCGCCCATCGTGAAAACGACGATCCGCGCGTCCGTATGCGGCGAGGCATAATCGCGGGCGCGGCGCATGTTCATCACACCGGTGAGGACCTGTTCGGTGCGTGCGAGATCCTGCACGGTGAGCACGATCGGGCCGAGGCCGCGAATTTGATGCTCGGCCGGCACTGCGCTCTTTTCCCACGGCGAGGCCGGCGCCGCGCCGCCGTCATCGACCAGCACCAGGCGCTGGCCCTCGCCGTCTTCGAACGGCAGCGTCAGCCGGCCGTCGACTTCGACGACATCGCCGGCGTGGCTGCCCGCTTTCTTCAGCCGGTCCCGCCAATAACCAAGACTCTTTGCGCCGGCGACGCGCAAGCCGGTGCGCGAAATGCTGTTGCTGCCGCGCCGCTCGGGAGCTGCGGGAAAATCGAAGAAGGTCAGATCGGTGCCCGGATTGGCCTTGCCGTCGGCGTAGAACAGATGATAGGCGCTGACGTCGTCCTGGTTGACGGTTTTCTTGACCAGCCGCATGCCGAGCACGCCGGTGTAGAACGCCAGATTCTCGCGCGGTTTTGCGGAGATCGCGGTGAGATGGTGAATCCCCGTCAATTGCATCGAACGATCCTCCTCATCACTTTCCAGGGAAACTCGCCCGGGACATTTGGGCGTCATCCGCGGTCATGTAGGATATGGTTTGAAGATCGCCAGCGGTAGCGTTTTTACGAGAGAGAATGCGATGCGGCTTGACAAGGTATCGCCGTCACATGAACCGACCGATTTTATCGACCCTTGCTTTATCGACCCTCGCGGCGCTGCTGGCGCTGTGCCCGGCCGCGCGCTCGGGCGCGCAGACGCCCGCGCCGATCGACTTACGTATTCTCGCCATCAACGATTTCCACGGCAACCTCCGTCCGCCCACGGGCGGCATCAGGATCGCCGATCCCGCCGACAAGACCAAGAAGATCGCGGTGGCCGCCGGCGGCGCCGAATACATGGCGACGCTGGTGAAGGAGCTGCGCAAGGACCACCCCAACAATATCTTCGTCGCCGCCGGCGATTTGATCGGCGCGAGCCCGTTTTTGTCGGCGATGTTCCACGACGAGCCGACGATCGAGTCACTCTCGATGATGGGGCTCGCGGTCGCCTCCGTCGGCAATCACGAATTCGACGAGGGCAAGGACGAGTTGCTGCGGATGCAAAATGGCGGCTGCCATCCCGTCGACAAGTGCCAGGGGCCGCACCCGTTCGCCGGCGCGAAGTTTCACTATCTTGCGGCGTCCACGTTCGAGAAGGATACCGGCAAGACGGTATTTCCCCCCTACGAGATCAGGGAATTCGGCGGCATTCCGGTTGCCTTCATCGGCCTGACCTTGAAGGGCACGCCGAACATCGTCTCGCCGGTCGGCGTCGCCGGGCTCGAATTCAGGGACGAGGCCGACACGGTGAATGCGCTGGTTCCGGAATTGAAGGCGCGCGGCGTCGAGGCGATCGTGGTGCTGATCCATGAGGGCGGATTTCCGACCGGCGACTATAATGAATGCCCGGGCATTTCCGGCCCGATTGTCGATATCGTGAAAAAATTCGATCGCGCGGTCGATATCGTGATTTCCGGCCATACCCATCAGGCCTATGTCTGCGATATCGACGGGCGGCTGGTCACCTCGGGCGACAAATACGGCACCATCGTCACGGCCATCGACGTGAAGCTCGATCCCGTGACGCACGATGTCATCAGCGCCAAGGCCGACAACGTCATCGTCCGCAACTCAGCCTATGCCAAGGATCCCGACCAGACCGCGCTGCTTGCCGCTTACGACGAGTTCGCCGCACCGATCGCCAACCGGCAGGCGGGGTCGATCGCCGAAACACTGTCGCGCACACCCAACGAGGCCGGCGAGAGCCCGCTCGGCGATATCATCGCCGACGCCCAATTGGCCGCGACGCGCACTGAGAAAGACGGCGGCGCCGTGATCGCGGTCACCAATCCCGGCGGTATCCGTGCCGATATCCAGAAGCAGGGCGATGGCGCCGTGACCTTTGCCGATGTCTTCGCGAGCCAGCCGTTCCGCAACCAGTTGGTGACGCTGACTTTGACCGGTGCGCAGATCAAGGACATGCTCGAACAGCAATGGCTCGACCCGAAGCGGCCGCGAATCCTGCAGGTTTCCAGGGGTTTCAGCTATAGCTGGGACAACGCAAAGCCCTATGGCGAGTGCGTGATCGCCGATTCGATCTCGCTCAATGGCGCGCGGATCGAGCCTTCACAGACCTATCGCGTCACCGTGAACAATTTTCTCTCCGTCGGCGGCGACGGATTCACGGTGTTGAAAGAAGGCAAAGGCCCGCTCACCGGCGGCTATGACGCCGATGCGCTCGAGGCCTATTTCAAGGCGAACAGTCCGCTGGCGCCGGGCAAGCCGGATCGCATTACGCGCGTGAACTGAATTGCCGCGCGATGTCCGTGGACCGGGCCCTTTCCGAGCGGCCGATCAGCCTCTACATTAGTCCGTTCACAGACGCGCATTCGCGGCGCCGGGAAATGGCATGACGCTTCTTCTTACCCATCGGGCGAGTCTCGATCATCTGACGGCGCCGGGGCACCCCGAGCGCCCCGACCGGATCCGGGCGATCGAACAGGCGCTCGGCGACAGCCGCTTTGACAAGCTTGTGCGCGAACAGGCGCCGGAGGGCTCGCTCGATTCGGTGACGCTTTGCCATAACGAGCACTATGTCGAGGAACTCCGGCATATCGCGCCCGCAAGCGGATTGATCTATCTCGACGGCGACACCTCGATGTCGCCGGGCACCTGGGAAGCGGTGATGCGCGGCGTCGGCGGCGCGGTGGCCGCGACCGACGCGGTGATGTCGGGCGCGCATCACAATGCGTTCGTCGCGATGCGCCCGCCCGGCCATCACGCCGAAATTTCAAAGCCGATGGGTTTTTGCTTTTTCGACAATGCCGCGATCGCCGCCCGCCTCGCCCAGCGCAAATACGGCATCGGCCGCGCCGCGGTGGTCGATTTCGACGTTCATCACGGCAACGGCACCCAGGATATTTTCTGGGCCGACAAAAGCGTGATGTATTGCTCGACGCATCAGATGCCGCTGTTCCCCGGTACCGGCGAGCGCGGCGAGCGCGGCGAGCACGACAACATCGTCAATGCACCGCTGTCGGCGGAAGACGGCAGCGCCAAGTTCCGCGCTGCGTTCGAAAACGCGATCCTGCCGCAATTGCAAAAATTCGCCCCCGAGCTGATCGTGATCTCCGCGGGTTTCGATGCGCATTACCGCGACCCGCTGGCGTCCCTCAATCTCAAAGCGGACGACTTCGGCTGGGTTACGCGCAAACTGATGGATATCGCCGACACCAGCGCCGGCGGGCGAATTGTCTCGGTACTCGAGGGCGGCTATGATCTGCAGGGCCTGCAGGAGTCGGTCGAGGCGCATGTCACCGCCCTGATGGGCGCCTGAACACCCCGCCACAATACGCCCGCATACATTCATTCAAGTCCGCGCCGGGACAGGTGCGCATCCGGGAAACCAATATGGCCGAAAATACCCAAATCGACGTCACGAAGCTGACTTTCGAGCGCGCGATCGAGGAACTCGAATCGATCGTCAAGCGGCTCGAGGACGGCAAGGTGCCGCTGGAGGAGTCGGTTGCGATCTATGAGCGCGGCGAAGCCTTGAAGCGGCGCTGCGAGGAACTGCTGCGGCAGGCCGAGGCGCGGGTCGACAAGATCACCACCGACGCCAATGGCCAGGTCACCGGCACCGAGCCACTGGACGTCCAATAAGGCCCGACCGCGGGGCGGACCACGTCGCTCCCCGGCAACACAAGGGAATATTAGGCGAATTCACCGCCAGCCACCCCCGGGAAGGACCGAAATAGCTCTTGGCGCGCTACGCGGCCTGATATAGTCCCGCCGTTAGGGGCCAAGGATCATCAGTTACGTGCGCGTTCAGCACCGCCATATCATCTATGTGCAGGGATACGATCCGCGCGGCCTTGCGCAGTATTACCGCATGTTCCGAACCGAATTGCGGAAGTTCGGCCGGCTCTACGAGCTCGACGCCACCATCAGCCGCCCGGAAGTGGCCCCCGACGGCGAAACCGCGTCCTGGACCATCGAGACCAAGGCGGCCGACTGGCAGACCCGCACCGCTTACGATTTCCTGCGCTGGGAAGACCTGATCCAGCGCGACCTCGCCGCCCCGATCTGGGGCACGGTGTTCCAGGCCATCTGGATCTACTGGCGGTTGGTGTTCAGCGGCACGATCGCCCGGTTCTGGAAGGCGCATTGGCGGTTTGCGACCTTCATCACCTATCCGCACCTCATGCTGTTGGCCGAAGCGCTGTGCGTGGCCGGCTTCTCGTTCGGCTTCGCGAAAGGGCTGCTGGCGCTCGGCATTCCCCCGCCGTTTGGTGTGGCGGCCGCGGCGGCGCTGTTTGTCGCCATGCTCGGCACCATCCTTAAATACACGGAAAACCTGACCTATCTGCTCTATTTGCTGTCGGACACGATCTGGACCTGGGAATTCTCGCATCGCGAGCGGCCGGAATGGGATGAGCGCATCGACCGCTTTGCGCAGTACCTGATCGACGCCGCGCGGCGCAGCGACGCCGAGGAGATCGTCGTCGTCGGCCACAGTTCGGGATCGTTTCTGGGGGCCGAGATTCTGGCGCGCGCGCTCAAGCTCGATCCCGCTCTCGGGCGGCACGGGCCGCGCGTCGTGCTGCTCACGATCGGCGGCAATTTTCCAATCGTCGGATTTCACGCGGTGTCGCAGGATTTCCGCGATCACCTTCGGCTTTTGGCGGTCGAGCCTTCGATCGACTGGATCGACTGCCAGTCGCGCAAGGACGTGATGAACTTCTATCCGTTCGATCCGGTCGAAGGCCATGGCATCGAGGTCGGCCCGCTGCGGCGCAACCCCACCATCGTCCCGATCAGGTTCCGCGAAATCATCAAACCCGAGCATTACAACCTGTTCCGCTGGAAGTTTTTCCGGGTCCATTTCCAGTTCGTGATGGCCAACGAACTGCCCCATGCCTACGACTTCTTCATGATCGTCTGCGGACCGATCCCCCTGAACGAGCGCATGGCGCTTCCCGAGGCCGCACTGGTAATTGCCACCGGCGATGACGTGGCACGTGAATGGGCCTGGAAAAGCCTCGAAACGGCGTCCGTTAACCATTTGGATGCCCCCGATCTAGGTGAACTGGAACCATCGGCACGGCGCCGGGGTTAAGCATTCCGCCTTCCGGCGCCCTCATCAGCGGCCGCTGACGTTGCCGGCGGGTTGGCTTTGGCTCTCGCTTTAGTGTAAAGCTTTAGGGGCTATGGGCTGTTGAAGGCGGCCTGCCGCGATTTTATCGCGACAGCAAGTAATTGAAATAACTAAGAAAATGTCTGAGAAGGGTGAGATCGCCGAGCGTGATATAGATCACATTGAACGATCCGGATTGCCTCTAAGCTTTCAACTCAGGCTTCGGCCTGCTCAGGTGGCATCCGGCTTCTGGGTTTCCGCTGCGCTAGATGATGCGCAACCCATCTCACGTCGGGCTTTGGTTATCAAAACCTGGGTCCCGACATGCAAAATTGGAATATCGCCGTGACCACATTCAGTAAAACGCCGCTTCTCGATACCATCCGCACCCCGGCCGATCTGCGCCGGCTCAAGGTGGAACAAGTCCGGCAAGTCGCCGACGAGCTGCGCCAGGAAACCATCGACGCCGTGTCGGTGACCGGCGGGCATTTCGGTGCGGGCCTCGGCGTCGTCGAACTGACCACCGCGATCCATTACATCTTCGACACCCCGCGCGATCGCCTGATCTGGGACGTCGGCCACCAGGCCTACCCGCACAAGATCCTGACCGGCCGCCGCGACCGCATCCGCACCTTGCGCACCGGCGGCGGATTGTCCGGTTTCACCAAGCGCACCGAGAGCGATTACGACCCGTTCGGCGCCGCCCATTCCTCGACCTCGATCTCGGCTGCGCTCGGCATGGCCGTGGCGCGCGACCTCTCGGGCGGCAAGAACAACGTGATTGCCGTGATCGGCGACGGCGCGATGTCCGCGGGCATGGCCTACGAGGCGATGAACAACGCCGGCGCGATGAACTCCCGGCTGATCGTCATCCTCAACGACAACGACATGTCGATCGCCCCGCCCGTCGGCGCGATGTCGGCCTATCTATCGCGCCTCTATTCCGGCAAGACCTACCGGTCGCTGCGCGAGGCCGCAAAACAGATCAACAAGCGTCTGCCGAAGGTGCTGGCCGACCGCGCCAACCGTGTCGAAGAATATTCGCGCGGCTTCATGGTCGGCGGCGGCACGCTGTTCGAGGAACTCGGCTTCTATTATGTCGGCCCGATCGACGGCCACAACCTGGACCACCTGCTGCCCGTGCTGAAGAACGTCCGCGACATGAAGGATGGTCCGATCCTGGTCCATGTCGTGACGCAAAAGGGCAAGGGCTATGGGCCGGCCGAAGCTTCCGCCGACAAGTACCACGCCGTGGTCAAATTCGACGTCGCGACCGGCGCGCAGGCCAAGGCAAAGCCGAATGCGCCGGCCTATCAGAACGTGTTCGGCCAGAGCCTCGTCAAGGAGGCCGAGAAGGACGACAAGATCGTCGGCATTACCGCAGCGATGCCCTCGGGCACCGGGATCGACATTTTCAACAAGGCGTTTCCCGATCGCACCTTCGACGTCGGCATCGCCGAGCAGCATGCGGTGACATTCGCAGCAGGTCTTGCGACCGAGGGCTATAAGCCGTTCTGCGCGATCTATTCGACCTTCCTGCAGCGCGGCTACGACCAGGTCGTCCACGACGTGGCGATCCAGAGCCTGCCGGTGCGCTTTGCGATCGACCGCGCCGGGCTTGTTGGAGCTGACGGTGCGACCCATGCAGGTTCCTTCGACAACGCCTATCTCGGCTGCCTGCCCAATTTCGTCATCATGGCGGCCTCCGACGAAGCCGAGCTGGTGCACATGGTCGCGACCCAGGTCGCGATCAACGACCGGCCCAGCGCGTTGCGCTATCCGCGCGGCGAAGGCCGCGGCGTCGAGATGCCCGAATTCGGCGTTCCGCTTGAGATCGGCAAGGGCCGCATCGTCCGCGAGGGCACCAAGATCGCGCTGTTGTCGTTCGGAACACGGTTGGCCGAATGCGAGAAGGCCGCGGACGAACTGGCCGCGCACGGCCTTTCCACCACCATTGCCGACGCCCGCTTCATGAAGCCGCTCGACGTCGACATGATCTTGAAGCTCGCACGCGAACACGAAATCCTGTTGACGATCGAGGAAGGCTCGATCGGCGGCTTCGGTTCCCATGTCATGCAGAGCCTGGCCGAGCATGGCATGCTCGACGGGGGGTTGCGGATGCGCTCGATGGTGCTGCCCGACGTATTCCTCGATCACGACTCGCCGGGCGCGATGTACGCCCGCGCCGGCCTCGACGCCAAGGGCATCGTCGCCAAGGTGTTCGAGACGCTGGGCAAGGATTTCAAGGTCGAAACCGTCAAGCTGGCCTGACGATCGGCACCCGCCGCGGGCCTTTGCGCTGGAGCCCGATTCAACCGAGTTGAATCAGTCTCTTTTGTTTGAGCATGATCTTTTCGAAAAACCGGTACCCACTTTTCCGGATCATGCTCTGGCGTTATCCTTTTTTTGAGCATGATCTTTTCGGAAAACCGGTCTCCACTTTTCCGGATCATGCCATAGCCCGCGCAAGGGCGAGCCGAATATGTCCCCTCCCCGCAAGCGCATCGACACGTTGCTGGTCGAGCGCGGCCTGTTCGAAAGCCGCGCCCGCGCCCAGGCCGCGATCGAGGCCGGTCTCGTCACCGCCAACGACAAGCAAGTGACAAAACCTTCCGAGAGCGTTGCCGCGGATGCCGTGCTGCAGGCGCAGCCCGCGCATCCCTTTGTCTCGCGCGGCGGCGTCAAATTGGCGGGCGCGCTGGAACATTATCCCATCGACATCGAGGGTCATGTCTGTCTCGACGTCGGCGCTTCGACCGGCGGGTTCACCGAGGTGCTGCTCGCCAATGGCGCCAGTCTGGTGTTTTCGATCGATGTCGGGCGCGAGCAGTTGCATCCCTCTTTGCGCGGCCATCCCAAGGTGGTTTCGATGGAGGAAACCGACATCCGCAGTTTCGAAGGCAAGCGCCTGCCGGCGCGGCCCGATATCGTCGTCATCGACGTCAGCTTCATCTCGCTGAAGGCCGTGCTGCCGGTGGCGTTGTCTCTTGCCGCGGCACCGATGCATTTGCTGGCACTGATAAAGCCGCAATTCGAGGCGGCGCGAAAACATTCCAAGCGCGGCATCATCCGCAACGCGATGGTGCATCAGGAGATCTGCGACGACATCGCAGGCTTTGCGGCTTCGCTCGGCTGCAGCGATATCCAGCTGTTCCCATCATCGATCACGGGCGGCGACGGCAATATCGAATTTTTTCTCGGCGCGCGCCGTGGTTGAGCGGCTCGTCATCGACCATGTCGGCCATCGCGGCGACGGCGTCGCGTCTGCCGACGGGCAAGCCGTCTATGTGCCCTACACGCTCGGCGGCGAAACGGTCGAGGTGGCGCCCGTATCAGGTCATCCCGATCGCCGGCGCCTGCTCGCGGTCGAGCGCGCAAGCGAGGCGCGGATCGCGCCGTTCTGTCCGCATTTTACGGTCTGCGGCGGGTGCGCGATCCAGCACTGGGAGATGGAGCGCTATCGCGCCTGGAAACGCGACATCGTGGTCGAGACTTTGGCGCAGGCAAAACTCGATTGCGAGGTGGCGCCGCTGATCGATGCCCATGGCCTCGGGCGCCGGCGCATTACCCTGCACGGGCGGATCGGCACGCATGATGTGCTGAAAGTGGGTTTTGCCACGGCCAATTCGCACGACATCGTTCCGGTCGATCGCTGCCCTATCCTCGCACCGGGCCTCGACGGCGCGCTGGAGGCGGCGTGGGCGCTGGCCGAGCCCTTGATATCGATCGGAAAACCGCTCGATATCCAGATCACCGCGGCGGATAACGGCCTCGATGTCGACGTCCGCGGCACCGGACCGCTGCAGCCCAAGATGATCGCGACGTTGTCGCGCCTCGCCGAGCGGCATGGCCTGGCGCGGCTGACGCGTCACGGCGAATTGGTGCTGATGCGGACGCCGCCCATGATCGCGATCGGCACCGCGCGGGTAATTCTGCCGCCGGGTTCGTTCCTGCAGGCGACCGCCGCCGGCGAAGAAACGCTGGCGGCGCAGGTCGGCGAGCATTGCAAGCGCGCCAAGCACATCGCCGATCTGTTTTGCGGGGTCGGGCCGTTTGCGCTCCGACTGGCGCAAAAATCGCGGATTTCGGCATTCGACAGCGATGCCGGTGCGGTCACGGCGCTGCAGAAGGCGGCGGCAGCGACACCGGGACTGAAGCCGGTCAAGGCGGAAGCGCGCGACCTGTTCCGGCGGCCGCTGATGCCCCAGGAACTGCGCGACTATGATGCGGTCGTATTCGATCCGCCGCGGCAGGGCGCGCAGGCGATCGCACAACAACTCGCCGCGAGCAAGGTGGCTGTGGTGATCGCGGTATCCTGCAACGCCGCGACGTTTGCGCGCGACGCACGCATCCTCGTCGATGGCGGCTACCGGCTGGAAGGCGTCACCCCCGTCGACCAGTTCCGCCATACGCCGCATGTCGAATTGGTGGCGCGGTTCGTGCGCTGACGTTGAACCTCCGCTGCCGCCGGATGACATACCCAAGTGGAAGCCTGACGAGGCGATCCATCGCAACACTTGCTCGAGCGACCGCTCGCTAGTTGTGCGTGTGGCCCGATCAAGCCACTTGTTGAAAATTTCCGGTATTCAAGGGAGGTCATCATGGACGTCAATCCTGACAAGCTGAATGCATTTATGGGAAAGATGTTGGGCGATGTAGGTGCGGCGATGAACGCGTCGCTGATGCTGATCGGCGACAAGCTCGGCCTCTACAAGACGCTTGCGGCGAAGGGACCCCTCACCTCAACGGAACTCGCTCAAGCGACGAAAACCAGCGAACGTTACATCCGCGAATGGCTCGCCGCCCAGGCCGCATCCGGCTATGTCGATTACGACGCGGCATCCGGCAAATTCTCCATGACGCCGGAACAGACGCTGGTTTTTGGAGACGAAGACAGCCCGGTGTTCATGGGCGCGGTCGGCAACCTGGTCTCAGCGACGTTCCTCGACGAACCGAAGGTTTCCGAGGCTTTCGAGACCGGCAAGGGGGTCGGCTGGAACCGGCGCAGCGAATGCCTGTTCTGCGGCACCGCGCGTTTCTTCCGTACCGGCTACAAGCACCATCTGGTCCAGGAATGGTTGCCGGCGCTCGATGGCGTCGTCGAAAAGCTAAGGCGCGGCGCCAAGGTTGCCGATGTCGGCTGCGGCCACGGCGTGTCGACGCGGTTGATGGCGGAGGCATTTCCGAACTCGCGCTTCTTTGGCTTCGACTATCACGCTGGCTCGATCGAGACCGCGCGGCAGTCTGCCAAGGAGGCCGGGCTTGCCGATCGCGCGCGCTTCGACGTCCATTCCGCCAAGACCTATCCGGCGGAGGGCTATGACCTCGTCTGCTTCTTCGACTGCCTGCACGACATGGGCGACCCGGTCGGCGCGGTGAAGCATGTGCGCGAGACCATGGCCGCCGACGGCACCTGCATGCTGGTCGAGCCGTTTGCCAACGATCGCCTGGAGGACAACCTCAATCCGGTCGGGCGTATCTACTATGCGGCGTCGACGGTGATCTGCACGCCCGCTTCGCTCGATCAGGAGATTGGCCTCGCACTCGGCGCGCAGGCCGGCGAAGCTCGGCTTCGCGAGGTCGCTCGCCAAGGCGGCCTGACGCGATTCCGTCGCGCCACCGAAACGCCGTTCAATCTGATTCTGGAGGCGCGGGTCTAAGGCCGATTTTCTCGCTTCTCTCTCCCCGATTGCGGGGAGAGAGAAAAATCCGTTACCGCCCCCACCGGTCCTGCCAGATTTTCTCGCCGATCATGCAGGAGACGCGCGGCTCCTTTTCGACTTCCGCGACCGGGACGACGCGGCGCTCGGGGGTGCGGCCGGCGACTTCGAGCAGCAGTTTGGCGCGGATCGCCTCCTTGAACTTTTCGCGATCCTTGATCGAGACCACGAACGAGCCGGGGCCGCCGATCACGCAATCCTCGTAGTACCAGTCGAGATTGTCGATATCCATGGTGGAATAAGACGGCTCCTTCACCATGATCGGCAGGCCGTTGATGACGATGCCCTTGGCCAGCGCAGCATCCCGCACCGGGGTGACCGGCACCCCGTTATTGTTGGGCCCATCGCCTGAAATATCGATGACGTGCCGCGGCCCGTGATAGGGGTTCTCGTCGAACAGCGGCATCGCGAAAGTGATCGCGCCCGAAATCGAGGTGCGCGAGGCGCGGCGGATCGGGGTCTTCATGATCTCGTCGGCGACGGCGTCCGCGGTCTCCGGGCCATCGATCATCCGCCAGGGGATGATGATCTTCTGGTCGTTGGTTGCCGCCCATTCGAAATAGGTGATGGCGATCTTGCCGTTCGGCAGCGTCTTCAGCGCCTGCAAGAATTCCTTGGAGACGATCGCCTGCGCATAACCTTCGCGCTGGATCGCGAGTTCATCCATGTCCATCGAATAGGAGACATCGACGGCGAGGATCAGCTCGACATCGACGGCGGTTTTGTCGTCCTTGGTTTGCGCGAGCTGAGTTTGGGATCTCGGCGCCGCAATGCCCGCGACGTCGCCGCCGGCCATCGCGCAAGCGACAAGCACCGCCCCGATCGAGACACACCAGCGCATGAGCGGCCCTCCCGTCGTATGACGCGATGGTGACACGCAAAGTGGAATTCGAAAAGCGGGAACATCGTCTGTCCGCTACACATTCAAGTTAGGCGGCTGCCACAATTTCACCAAGGCCGCTGCTTCGAAGCCGGCGGGTTTTATGCCGGGCTGAAGGACGCGGATCTCGCCGAGATCATCGCCTATCCGCGCACGGTGCCGCCGCTGCAATGAAGCCACGCAAAACAGCCGGTTCCAGAGCCGGCCGGAAGATTGTATTCTTGTTCGATGATCGACACCGTCACCAAGCCCAAGACAAAGGTCAAGACCAAGACCGAACGGCCGCGCCTGCACAAGGTCATCCTGGTCAATGACGACTTCACGCCGCGCGAATTCGTCGTCACCGTGCTGAAGGCCGAATTCCGCATGACCGAGGACCAGGCCCACAAGGTCATGATCACCGCGCATCAGCGTGGCGTCTGCGTGGTCGCCGTCTTCACCAAGGACGTCGCCGAGACCAAGGCGACGCGCGCCACCGACGCCGGCCGCGCCAAGGGCTATCCGCTGTTGTTCACCACCGAGCCCGAGGAATGACGCCAATTGCGACCACCGGGAGAGCTACGATTGGCCCGCCGGCGTCTCATCCGCCAACCCATACACCCGCTCGGCCTTCGAAAATCCCGCGATTGGAAACTCGCCCAATTCGGTCCAGCCGCCGGCGCAGATGCCGGCGAAACCTTCCGACGCCACGATGGTGCGATGGAGGCGGCCGGCGATCTTTTCCAGCCGCGCGGCGAGATTGACGGCGGGACCGATGCAGGTGAAGTCGAGCCGGTTGCCGCCACCGATATTGCCGTAGAGGACTTTTCCGAGGTGCAGCGCGACCCCGAAACGAAAATGCTCCAGCGCTTCGCCGACCGGATAATGCATGGCATCGACACTGGCGCGGGATTCGCGGGCGGCGTCCAGCACGCGTGAGCAAACCTGCCGGCTATTGCCGTCGGCCTCCGAAATCGGAAACACCGCGAGCAGCCCGTCGCCCATGAATTTCAGGACTTCGCCGCCATGGGTCCGGATCGAGTGCACCTGGCAATCAAAATAGTGATTGAGGATATCCACCACGGTTTCCGCGGGCAGCCGGTCCGACAGCGCCGTGAAGCCGCGCAGATCCGACAGCCAGATCGCGGCCTCCATCGTATCGGCATGGCCGCGGCGAATTTGCCCGGCCAGAATCCGCTCGCCGGCGCGGTTGCCGACATAGGTATCGAGCAGGAGCGTGGCGGTGCGGCGCAAATTGATGATCTCGATGAGCCGTGTCAGCGGCGGGATCAGCGATCGCAGCGCGTTCAATTGTTCGTCGCTAAATCCGCCAGGATGCCTGGTGGTCCAGCTCGACGCGTGGGTATAGCCGGCGGTCGTCAAAAGCGGCAGCGCGATATAGTCGGTAACCCCTTCGGCGCGGATGTCGTCGAAAAACGGAAAGCGTTTTGTCTCGGGATCGTCGAGCCGATACCTGACCTCGCGCACCTTGCCGAATACGATCGCCAGCGGACTGTTTTTATATTCCGGCGAATCCACAAAACTGTGATCGGCGCTGCCGGTGACGACCTCGGCACCCGGCCGCCAGATGAAATTGAGGCCGAGTATATCGGGATGCAGCGTCCGCACGAAAACGCCGACGCGCCATAGCGGCAGGCCGGCGCTCACCAGGCGCTCGCAGATTTCCGCCATCATCTGGGGCGAGCCGGCCGTGGACCGCGCGCCGTCGATGAGCCAGTCGGTCAGTTTCTGCAAATCCAAGGCATTCATGAGAAACTCGCTTGTCGTGCGCGTTCCGGAAACGTCAAGCTAACACAAAAGCTTTGCGTTTTCGCGTCATCAGGGCAAAGTTGGCGCAACCAACGTCGCAGGAAGCGAAAATGCTGGATTCCGGGCTGGAAGCATCGGATGACAACGCCGACATGGGCCGCGGACTGGAGGCGGCAGATCCCGCGACCCTGCTGCTGACGCTGGTGCAGCTCACCGGCGAGCGGCATTGGCTGGGATTGGCAAAACCCTTCATCCGGGGCCCGATGAGCTATCAGGAATTCATGCCGGAAGAGCTTCGGGCGCAGGTCCGCGACCGCATGGGCGAGGTGCTGGGGGAAATCGCGCGGACAAAAGCGATCCCGCGCCGGCGGCTCGACGATGGGCTGCTGCGCGAGATGATGGCGGTCGCGACCGGGGAGGTGGTTTCCGACGAATATATCGCCATGATGCGCGAGGACCTGACCGCCGACAGTCTGCAGTCGCGCAGCCTGCAATGGCGCAAGCGTCCCGGCGCCGATGCGCTGAATGGCACTGAAGTCGTCATCATCGGCGCCGGCATGTCGGGGCTCTATGCGGCTATTCAGCTGCAACAGGCCGGCATTCCCTTTGTCATCCTCGAAAAGAACGATGCCGTCGGCGGCACCTGGTATGAAAACATCTATCCCGGCTGCGGCGTCGATACGCCGAACCATTTTTATTCCTACGCGTTCGAGCCCAATCACGACTGGTCGCACTTTTTCGCCAAGCGCGACGAGCTCTGGAATTACTTTGAGCGCGTCGCCGACAAATATGATTTGCGAAAGCATATCCGGCTCGGCACCGAGGTCGTCGATGCCCGCTATGACGAGGCAAGCGCGAGCTGGCGCATCACGGCGCAGAGCACTGACGGGATGGCGCATAGGCTGTCGGCGCGCGTGCTGGTATCCGCGGTCGGCGTGCTCAACCGGCCGAAACTGCCTGATATTCTGGGGTTGGCCTCGTTCGCCGGGCCCGCGTTCCACACCGCGCAATGGGACCAAAGCTTCGACTGGCGGGGCAAGCGCGTCGCGATGATCGGCACCGGCGCCTCCGGCCATCAGGTCGGGCCGAGCATCGCGGGCGACGTCGAACGGCTGATGATCTTTCAGCGCTCGCCGCATTGGATCGTACCAAATCCCAACTATCATAAGGGCGTCAGCGAAGGGAAAAAGTGGGCGCTGACGAACATCCCGTTTTATCTGCGCTGGTACCGCTTCCAGTTGTTCTGGGGTTTTGCCGACGGCCTGCACGAAGCGCTTCGGGTCGATCCCGAATGGCCGCAGCCAAACCGCTCGCTCAATGCGCTCAATGAAAAGCACCGGCGCTTCATGGAGCGGCATATGCGCAGCGAACTGGCCGATCGGCCGGACCTCTTGGCAAAGGTCGTTCCGGATTATCCGGCGTACGGAAAACGCATCCTGATCGACAATCACTGGTTCAGGATGTTGAAGCGCGAAAACGTCGATCTCGTCACCGATCCGATCGATTGCATCGTGCCGGACGGCATCAAGACAAAAGACGGAGAAATCTGGCAGGCCGACGCGCTGGTGTTCGCCACCGGCTTTAAAGTCAGCAAGATGCTGCACCCGATGAAAATCGTGGGCCGCCACAGTCGCGAGCTGCACGACATCTGGGGCCCTGACGACGCGAGAGCCTATCTTGGCCTCACCGTTCCCGGCTTTCCGAACTTTTTCATGCTGACCGGTCCGAACACCGGCCTTGCGCATGGCGGCAACCAGATCTTCATGACCGAATGCGGCGTCCGCCACATGATGCTGGCGCTGCGCGAGCTTTTGGAAGGCGGTCACCGCTCGATCGAATGCAAGCCGCACATCTACGAAAGCTACAACCGCGAGGTCGACGCCATGCACGCGCGCATGGTGTGGACCCACAAGGGCATGACCAACTGGTACCGCAACCCAAACGGCCGCGTGTTTGCGATCACGCCGTGGCGGCTGGTGGAATATTGGGAGATGACGTCGGGGTTTGAGAAGGGGGAGTATGAATTTGGGTAGCACTGCAATCTCCGCCCGTCGTCCCGGCGAACGCCGGGACCCATACGCCGTGTCGCTCGTTTTGGGAGATGCTGTTCCGCTTCGCTAAAGCTTCGGCGGACGCGTCGACGACTTTCGCGCAACAACGCAGGCCTGTGGTTATGGGTCCCGGCGTTCGCCGGGACGACGATGTGAGTAGCACAGACCCGCGATCTCGCGGCGCGATGCGTCCGAGGTTTGCGTCATCTTTCACCCTCCTGGAAAGTCGAGGGCGCAGGGAAAGCCGGGTGCGCGCTGCACCCGCGGTCTCGCGTGCAAAATGCATATAGAAGACGCACACGAGCATACAGGTTCAGCGGAGGCAATCCGGCCTTCCCTGCACGGTGGTTTACGGCTTACTTCGCGCTCTCCCCGGTGACTGGGCTTTCTTGCCACCGTCACCTGCGGTTACCTCCGCCAACTTGACACCAGCGTCGGGGTGTCAGGACCACACGACTTCGCCGTCCGCTTCAGCGCTGTTCGTCAAGAGCGCCGCCGCGTCCACCGCATCCCGCCCCGCGTCCGTGACGATCGCGACACGCCCCTCGAGTGGGACGAGACGGCGGTGGATATAGAGGTGATTTGGGTCAAGCGGGAAGGGAAATATTTTTGCAAATCGGACTGGACGACCCAAATCACGTTGATCCGGCTCAACAATTTAACCTGTGCGCGCACGCGGCATAGCCCGAATGGAGCGGTCAAAAAAATCCGCACCGCCTCCTGCACCTGAATTCACGCCCGCACGACAACGGACATGTCGCCGGCCTTGCGTCGCGCCGCGGGCTTCACGGTCACCTCGATGTCCTGACCCAGCACATTCAGAAACTCCATCAGCCGGCCGACCGACACAGACACCGGCCGGCAACGCATCAGCGCGGAGACTTGTGCCTGAGTGGTGCCGAGCAACTTCGCCGCTTCACTCTGCGTGACCCCATGTTTCCTGAGCAACTTGTAAATTTCCACGGTAAGCTTGGCCTTGAGCATTTCCTGTTTGGAATTCCGAAAACCAAGATCGGCAAAGACGTTACCGCTACTCTCTTCAAAATCAGACTTGCGTTTCATTGCTGGTTCTCCGTCCGCTTCATCATATGTATCTCACTGGCGCGCTTCAGCCGCTCCCTGATCAGATCGATATCGCGCTGCGACGTTTGCTTGCCGCGTTTCGATTTCTTCTGAAAAACGTGCAGCACATAGACCGCGCTCGAAAGGCTTACCGTATAGACCGCCCGATATGTTCCGCCCGCGTCATCCTCGATCAACTCGAGCACGCCCGCGCCGCCAAACCCCTTGAGCACCTTTGCTATTGGCGGCGTCAAACCGATCTGAACGGCATAGAGCGCCACACCGAAGCTACGCCGGACTTCCCGGGGCATCGCCTGCATATCGCGGCGGCTGGAACCGATCCACACCACAAACCGGGGCTTCGTCTCAGCCATATCTAATTATATATATTTATGTATGGGGATGCAAGGACTGTTGCGGACAAACGTCCGCGCGGATTGGGCCGAAGGCGGTATCAGGTCATACGCTTGGCGAAGCGAGTTAAGTGCACTGTCACCGTAATTCCGGTGACGGGGGATTACACTAGCGCTAATCCGCCCCACGGGCTCGTAGGCTCGTTAGGCACCGATTTCTGTCAGCATCTGCGCCACGATCGGCTGCAGTTTGGGCAAGTGGACCATCGCGATTTCCCAAAGCTGCTTGTCGTCGAGGCGCTGGTATTCGTGCCGCAAGATATTGCCGATCCCGATAATCGCGCTCCACGGCGCATTGGGGTATTTGGCGAGGAAGTCCTGCGGCAACGCCTTCGCGGCTTCCGATACGATCTGCACGGCGCGTTCGACCGCGCGGCGGTGCATATAGCTGCCTTGGTATTGCGCGAACGAAAGGCCGCGAACAATCATGGCGACACCCTCGATCTCATCGCGGATATGAAGCATACGGGCGCGGGGGCTCTTGCTCGCGGCCATTAAAAAATCCGCACCGCCTCGCGTTCGACATCCCTTAGGATGTACGGCGACAAGCCCGTGCGAGTCGAATAACCGATCTCGACGGCATCACCAAACGCTTCTTGGATTGTTTGATACGCGTCCATGAACGGCAGAAATCCGAAATCGCGGTCGGTGGCCGGGTCGACGAAGACATCTACGTCGGAATCTGATCTTGCTTCGTCGCGGGCGTGCGATCCGAACAGGTAAAGCGCCGCCACCCCGAAATCCCGCAAAGCAGGTTCAGTGGCCTTCAATTTTGCAATGACGTCATCGCGGCGCATGTACGGAATATATGCCAAGGAGAATAAATTTTCCATGCCGGCAATGGCGGATTACGCTGGCGCTAATCCGCCCTACGAACTACCCACCTGCCCGCGCTGGCGCAAGAAATGATCCGCCAGCACGCAGGCCATCATGGCCTCTCCGACCGGCACGGCGCGGATGCCGACGCAGGGGTCGTGGCGGCCTTTGGTCAGGATGTCGGTATCGGCACCCTTGCGATCGACGGTGCGGCGTGGCGACAGGATCGACGACGTCGGTTTTACCGCGAACCGCGCGACCACCGGCTGGCCGGTCGAGATGCCGCCCAGAATGCCGCCGGCGTGATTTGATAAAAAGCTGACGCCCTGATTGCCCATGCGCATCTCGTCGGCGTTTTCCTCGCCGGATAATTCGGCGGCGCCAAAACCTGCGCCGATCTCGACGCCTTTGACCGCGTTGATGCTCATCAGCGCCGCGGCCAGCTCCGCATCGAGTTTTGCGTAGATCGGCGCGCCGAGACCCGCCGGCACGCCTTCGGCGATCACCTCGATCACCGCGCCGATCGAGGAGCCTTTTTTGCGGATGCCGTCGAGGTAATCCTCGAAAAACGCGGCCTTGTCCTTGTCGGGGCAGAAGAACGGATTTTTTGCGATCTCGTCAAAATCCCATTTGTCGCGGTCGATCTTGTGCGGGCCCATCTGCACCAGCGCGCCGCGCACGGTGACGCCGGGCAAAATCTTGCGGGCGATGGCGCCGGCCGCCACGCGTGTCGCGGTTTCGCGCGCGGAAGAACGACCGCCGCCGCGGTAGTCGCGCAGGCCGTATTTTGCCTCATAGGTGAAGTCGGCATGGCCCGGGCGGAACTTGTCCTTGATGTCGGAATAATCTTTTGAGCGCTGGTCGGTGTTTTCGATGAGTAGCGCGATCGGCGTGCCGGTCGTGACCTGCAGGCCGGTCTCCGGATGCGCCATCACGCCGGACAGGATCTTGACGGCGTCGGCCTCCTGGCGCTGGGTGGTAAAGCGCGACTGGCCGGGGCGGCGGCGGTCGAGATCGTGCTGGATGTCCTCGGCCGTCAGCGGCAGCAGCGGCGGGCAGCCATCGACCACGCAGCCGATCGCGACCCCATGGCTCTCGCCGAAGGTCGTGACCCGGAACATATGGCCGAAGGTGTTGAAGGACATGTTTAAGTTCGTTGGTGACAATTAACGTTCACGTTGAATGTCAACGTGGTTGTGTGTCGTAACGCGCCTCTTAAGAAGGGTCAAATGCCCTCTCGTTCGTCATGGCCGGGCTTGTCCCGGCCATCCACGTCTTCCTTTGCCTGGTCCTGAAAAGGACGTGGATGCCCGGGACAAGCCCGGGCATGACGGTGGGCGGGTTAACTATACTTCGAAAGCCCGCCGTCGCTGAACACATAGACCGCGCCCTGCTCGATGGTCAGGTCGGCGGCGCTGTCCGGCGTCTCGAAGCCGAGCGCCACCATCAGCGCCCGCGCGGTGCCGCCATGGGCGACCGCGACGGTGTCACCGGTCAACTGATGGTACCAGTCGTTCACCCTCGCCTGCACCTCGACATAGCTCTCGCCGCCCGGCGGCGCCACCGTCCACTTTTGCGCCTGACGGCTGGCAAACAGCGCGGGGTCGAGGGCCTGCATCTGCGGAAGCGTAAAACCTTCCCACTCGCCGTAGCCGATCTCGCTCAGGCGCGCGTCGATGGCGTAATCGCCGGGCGGCAGCTTTAGCGCGCCGCGCACCAATTCCACCGTCGCCCGCGCGCGGCCGAGCGGGCTGGCAACGAACGGGAGCGAGGTCTCGTTGCGACCGTCGCGCGCAAAGAGATCGGCGAGGATGCGGCCTGCATGCGCCGCCTGGCTGCGGCCGAGATCGTTGAGCGGAACATCCTGCGCGCCCTGCAGCCGGCCTTCGGCGTTCCACTGGGTCTCGCCGTGGCGAATGTAATAGATCGTCGGCATGCCAGTGTCGTACCGCCCCCTCGTCATGGCCGGGCTTGTCCCGGCCATCCACGTCTTTTTTTCGGCAACCAGCAAAGCAAGACGTGGATGCCCGGGACGAGCCCGGGCATGACGGATTGTGCCCGATCAATCCTTTACCAGCGAAATATCCGGCGCATCCGGCCGCTTCATGCCGACGATGTGATAGCCGGAATCGACGTGATGCACCTCGCCGGTGACGCCGCGCGATAGCTCCGAGAGCAGATACAGCGCGCTGTCGCCGACTTCCTCGATCGACACCGTGCGGCGCATCGGCGCGTTGTACTCGTTCCACTTCAGGATATAGCGGAAATCGCCGATCCCCGAAGCGGCGAGCGTCTTGATCGGGCCCGCCGAGATCGCGTTGACGCGGATGTTCTTCTCGCCGAGGTCGGCGGCGAGATAGCGCACGCTTGCCTCAAGCGCTGCCTTTGCAACTCCCATCACGTTGTAATGCGGCATCCATTTCTCAGCGCCGTAGTACGTCAGCGTCAGGATCGAGCCGCCGTCGACGAGAAGCTTTTCGGCGCGCTGCGCGATCGCGGTCAGGGAGTAGCAGCTGATCAGCATGGTCTTTGAAAAATTATCGGCAGTGGTTTCGAGATAGCGGCCGTCGAGCTGGTCCTTGTCGGAGAACGCGATCGCGTGCACCACGAAATCGATTTTGCCCCATTTCTGTTTCAGCACGTCGAACACGGCATCGATGGTCGCGGGATCGGTGACGTCGCAATGCCCGAGCAGGATAGCATCGAGTTCTCTGGCCAGCGGCTCGACGCGCTTCTTCAAGGCGTCGCCCTGCCAGGTCAGCGCGATCTCCGCGCCCGCTGCATGACAGGCCTTTGCAATGCCCCAGGCAATCGAGCGGTTGTTGGCGACGCCGAGGATCACGCCACGCTTGCCCTGCATCAGACCTGAATTTTGCGCCATTTTGGGTTTCCGATCGACCTTGCCCGGCTCTGGGGGTACACCAGCGCCTCCACCCGGTACAGCCCAAATCCGCCGCGTTAGCGCCGGCCGCGCGCCTTGCAACGCTACGAGCCGGAATAGCCCCGCCATTTCGGTGTTACGTTGGGGTAAGGCGTTGGCGATTTGACGCCGACCGGACAAAGCCTGGATCGAGCGTCGATGACCGCCTTTCGCGAGAGTGTTGAAGCCATGATACCGGCCCTGCGCCGGTATGCGCGCGCGCTGGCGCGTGATGCCGACATCGCCGACGATCTGGTTCAGGATACGCTGGTGCGGGCGCTGCGTTCGGAACGGCTGTTTCTCGGCGGCGACGTCAGGAGCTGGCTCTATACCATCCTGACCAACCTCAACAAGAACAGGCGGCGATCGCTGGCGCGGCGGCCGCAATTCGTGCCGCTCTTGGACAACAACCCCGACGCCAGCGGCACCGAGGCGGAAGGCCGCGACATCGCGCGTGCGTTGTCGACGCTGGTGGAGGAGCAGCGCGCGGTGCTGCTGCTCGTGATGCTGGAGGGATTGAGCTACCGCGAGGTCGCCGACATCCAGGGGGTGCCGATCGGCACCGTGATGTCGCGCCTGGCGCGTGCGCGGGCCCATGTGAAGGCGTCGCTCGAGGGCGAACGGCCAGCGCTGCGGCGGGTGAAATGATGCCAAGTATTATGCATACCAGCGTTATTCGTGTGGGCGTTGCCGATGTCAGCGTTATGTTACCGGGCGTTGCGCGTATCGATGCGGAATACGGGTTCAATTCGCGGCGGTCTTATCCGTCCTCTCGGTGGGGAGGGTTTTTGCAACCGGCCGGCAAGCCATTTTCGATTTCGATGAGACAGAGACAACGACCATGACCGACCCAGATATCCCCGTCACCGAAGACGAGCTGCACGCCTACGTCGACAACGAACTGCCGGCGGAGCGCCGCGGCGATGTCGAGGCTTGGCTTGCCGCCCATCCCGACGATGCCGAGCGGGTGCGATCGTGGCGGACGATGGCGGACGCGCTGCATGCGCGTTACGGCGCCGTCGCCGACGAGCCGGTGCCGAAACGGCTCGAGATCGAGCGGCTGGTGCGGCGGCCGCGCCGATGGATCTACGGCGCTGTCGCGGCAGCGCTGGTGGCATTCATCGCCGGCGGCAGCGCCGGCTGGGTGGCTCGCGGCGCGGCGGCGGCGCCCTCGGCCTTCCGGAATCTGACGCTCGATGCGCTGGACGCGTACCGGCTCTATGTGGTCGAGGTGCGCCATCCCGTCGAGGTGCCGGGAAGCGAGCGCGACCATCTGCAGCAATGGCTGACCAAGCGCTGCGGTTGGGACGTCCGCGCCCCGGAACTGGATGCGACCGGACTAAAACTGGTCGGCGGGCGGTTATTGCCCGGCCCGACCGGTCCGGCATCGTTTTTGATGTATGAGAGCGCATCCGGCGAACGCTTCACGCTCTACACCTCGCGCGCGAAACCGGAAAGCGCGCAGATGCGCTACACGGCGGAGGAAAACTCCGGCGCGATGTACTGGTCGGAGGACGGCGTCGGCTATGTCCTGAGCGGCCCGACCGACAAGGACCGCCTCAACCAGGTGGCGCGGCTGGTCTATGACCAGACCGAGAAAAGCGGCGACTGAGCGGAACTTGTAGCCCCTCGCGAAGCCCAATATTCGCTGTCATCACCCGGCTTGACCGGGTGATCCAGTACGCCGCGGCTTCTCGATTGATCACCGGCATCTCTGGAATACTGGATCGCCCGGTCATAGGCGAGCGGAAGCGACGCCGTCCTTCGGACGGCTATGCCGGGCGATGACAGCTGCGTAGGTGGCGCGGCTGGTCTGCGACCAAACCGAGAAGAGCGGCGGGTTAGTGGAACTTGTAGCCCGTAGCGAAGCCCAAAACTCGCTGTCATCACCCGGCTTGACCGGGTGATCCAGTACGCCGCGGCTCCTCGATTGATCACCAGCGTCTCTGGAATACTGGGTCGCCCGGTCATAGGCGAGCGGAAGCGACGCCGTCCTTCGGACGGCTATGCCGGGCGATGACAGTTGTGGGCTACGAGCGCCAGACCGGCGGATAAGTTTCAAATGGCGGGTCTTGTCCAAATTCCGACATCGAAAATCTGGAATCAAGACATCGACGCGTCTCAATATCGCACCAGGTGATCACGCGAAAATGAGGTGCGTTCGATCCGCCGATCGACGCGAAGCGGCCTCGATTGGGGTTTTGTACCGCGCTGGTCCCCTTTTCGAGGCCGCACCTTTTTCGGCGGAGCCGTCGGCGTCGTGGCTTCGATCAGCCAAGATCGCTGCGCGGATTATAGGGATGTCCGTCGCGCCATTTTTGCATCAACGTCTCCAGTTCGGCATCGTTCCCGTCCGGCAGCATGATGCGCGTGGTGACGAACAGATCGCCGCCTGCGCCTGCAGCCTTCGGCACTCCCTTGCCTTTCAGACGGAATGTGCGGCCGCTCGACGTGTTCTTCGGGATCGACAGTTCCACCGCACCCGTCAGGGTCGGCACGCGAACCTTGCCGCCGAGCACGGCTTCATAAAGCGTGATCGGCAGGTCGACACGCAGATCGCTGCCGTCGACCTTGAAGAAAGGATGCGGTGCGATGTTGACGGTGATCAGGAGATCGCCGGTGCGGTGGCCGGGCGCGGTCTCGCCCTGCCCTTTCAGCCGGATCTGCTGACCGCTCACGACACCTGCGGGAACCCTGACGTTGAGTTCCTTGCCGTTCGGCAGCCGGACGCGCTTTTCGCCGCCCCTGACCGCCTCTTCCAGCGACACGCTCATGGTGACGTTGAGATCGAGGTCGAGCGCGATGCCGCCGGGATCGAATTCGAACGTCGTGCCGCCGCCACCCGGCCGCGCACCGCGCGCCGCGGCGCCGCCGAACATGCTGTTGAGGATGTCCTCGAAATTGCCGCCGCCGCCGCTGCGGAAGCTGTGGGTCTCGAAACCGCTCGCGCCGGCGCGGCCGCGCGGGTCGCCGCCGGGAAAGCCCTGAAAACGCGGCTTGCCGTCGGCGTCGATCTCGCCGCGATCGAACTGCTTGCGCTTGTCCTCGTCGCCGATGATCTCGTTGGCCGAATTGATCTCGGAAAAACGTGCCGCAGCTTTCGGATCGTTCTTGTTGGCGTCGGGGTGATGCTTCTTGGCAAGCTTGCGATAGGCGCTCTTGATCGCCGCAGCGCTGGCGCCCCGCGGCACCCCCAAGACCTCATAGGGGTCGCGCATACCTCTCGTCTCCTTCACGGAAAATCAGATGTTAGCCTTTGGGCTGCCCGCCCACCACGGCTTCATTTGGTGTGTTCGTTGCATTTTTGCAACGGGGTTCCAGCGCATGATCCGATTACGTTGAATTCGGAGCATGATCTTTTCGGAAAACCGGTGCCCACTTTTCCGGATCATGCTCTATCCCCGCCGCCACGGCTTCAGCGTATGAATTTCCCACCGGCCATGCCCGGTCTGACAGGCGGCACCCTGCAGCCACCTTTCCGCATTACGATTGACATAGCTTGCCAGAAAATCGCGGCAGGTCCGCCCCTCCGAGGAATAGGCTTGCGCCAGCGGCGTCACCGAACCGCGCGCGCCGGTTTCGGGATTTTCCCAGGGCTGGCTGGAATCCTTGGTCCCCTTGGTCAGAACGTCGGAGGCAGCATTGCGGGCGAAGGCAAGGTCGCCGTCGGTCGGCGCCGGGTCGCTTGCGGCGATCGACCCCGTTACCTCGTTGTCGTCCAGCTTGGCGAAGGCGCCGTCGCCGTGGGACATGCTGCAGCCGCCGGCGCCGAGGCCGATTAGAATCAATGTCACGACGGCGCCCACCGGGCCGATCGCCGATAGGCCAACGCGTCCCCATACCTTATATAGGGCAAGCCTATAGTGGGGCACTGGCGCGCAATGGACCGCGGGCGGACGCAACTCGGAACTCCTGTCATGGCCGACACGACCTCCATCAAACACCCGACACCCTTAACATCCGGTGATTTCACCGCGGCCGAGGAACCGTTTGCGCTGTTCCGAGAATGGTTTGCCGAGGCCGCGAGCGCCGAGCCCAACGATCCCAACGCGATGTCGCTCGCAACCGTCGACGCGGACGGTATGCCCGATGTGCGAATGGTGCTGATGAAGGGCTATGATGCCGACGGTTTTGTGTTTTACAGCCACATCGCCAGCCAAAAGGGCCGCGAACTCGCCACAAATCCTAAGGCGGCGTTACTGTTTCACTGGAAATCGCTGCGCCGACAGGTTCGGATCCGAGGGGCCGTGTCGCAGGTCGCCGAAACCGAAGCCGACGCCTATTTTGCCACGCGGCCGAAGCAGGCCCAAATTGGCGCCTGGGCCAGCAAGCAGTCGCAGCCGCTGGAAAGCCGGTTTGCCTTCGAGCAGGCCATCGCAAAAGTCGCGGCCAAACACCTCGTCGGCGAGGTGCCGCGCCCGCCCGGCTGGAGCGGCTGGCGGATTGCGCCCTCCCAATTCGAGTTCTGGCACGACCGGGCGTTCCGCCTGCACGACCGCATCGAATTCCGCCGCGCGGCGCCGGATCAGCCATGGTCCAGGACGCGGCTTTATCCCTAGAGTAGGTAAGTCGTTATGGCCGGGCTCGTCCCGGCCATCCACGTCTTTCTTCTCTGCGACGACCAGGAAGACGTGGATGCCCGGCACGAGGCCGGGCATGACGGAGAAAAAGAGAACCGTTCATGCCGAATTCCGTCAACACGCCGCGGCGCACGCTGCTTCTGACCGGGGCCAGCCGCGGCATCGGGCACGCCACCGTGATCCGCTTTTCCTCAGCCGGCTGGCGCGTCATCACCTGTTCGCGGCACCCTTTTCCGGAAAATTGCCCTTGGGACGCCGGGCCGGAGGATCACATCCAGGTCGACCTTGCCGATCACGATGACACCGTGCGCGCGATTGCCGAGATCAGGGGACGGCTCGAGGGCGGGGTGCTGCATGCGCTCGTCAACAACGCCGCGATTTCGCCGAAGGCCGAAGGCGGAAAACGGCTCGGCTCGATCGATACCGACGTCGAGACCTGGAGCCATGTGTTCCGGGTCAATTTCTTCGCACCCATCATGATGGCGCGCGGGCTGATCGAGGAATTGAAGGCGGCGAAGGGTTCGGTCGTCAACGTCACCTCGATCGCGGGCTCCCGCGTGCACCCCTTTGCCGGCGCGGCGTATGCGACCTCGAAGGCGGCGCTGGCCTCGCTGACGCGCGAGATGGCGTCGGATTTCGGCCGCGTCGGCGTCCGCGTCAACTCGATCGCGCCGGGCGAGATCGACACCTCGATCCTGTCGCCGGGAACCGAGAAGATCGTCGAGCAGCAGATCCCGCTGCATCGCCTGGGCACGCCGGACGAGGTGGCCAAGATCATCTACGTGCTGTGCACGGAGACGAGTTCCTACGTCAACGGCGCCGAGATCCACATCAACGGCGGCCAGCACGTGTAGGGCGCACTTCACCCTCCCCTGTGGAGGGGGAGGGCAAGAGACGAGTTCGCCAGTCACTCCGCAAAAAACATACGCGGCCCGCGCACGCGCGGCGTCTCGGTGTTGAAGGTACTGGAGCACTCGTCTTCGTTCTCGCCTTCCGACAGCGTCGCGCCGCAATGCCGGCAGTTTCGCGCCGAGATCGCAGGCGCTTTACCGGTACCGTTGCGGACGATTTGGTAGCGCGAGAAATCGATGACGTTCTCGGGTAACGTTAGCTGTTTTTCAACCATTGCTGTCCTCGCGGCTTGTGACAGCGTTATGGCAGAAACATTTCGCTCAAACGTTCAGCCCAATGCTCAAATTTTAGCATAGGAAATGAGGCGGAATTCTTGCCGCTTTGTGGTACGCGGAACTCTGCAAGCGCAGATGGTTTACAACCACTTCTTCCATTTGAAATACAGGTACGGCCCTGCTGCGGCGAGCAGCATCGCCACTACTGCCAGCGGATAACCGTGGGTCCACTCCAGTTCCGGCATGTCCTTAAAATTCATGCCGTAGATCGAGGCGATCAGGGTCGGCGGCATCAAGACCACCGCCATCACCGAAAACAGCTTGATGATGTTGTTCTGCTCGAGGTTGACGACGCCGAGCATGGCGTCGAGCGCGAAGGTGATCTTGTTGGAGAGATAGGAGGCGTGATCGGTCAGCGAGATCACGTCACGCTGCATGGTTTTGAGCTGTTCGCGCATGTCCTTGGACCATTTGACGCCGTCGACCGCGGCCGCCACGAACGTCACCACCCGTCCGATCGAGACCAGGCTCTCGCGCACCTTCGAGGTGAGATCGCCCTTGCGGCCGATCGCGATCAGGATGTCGGCATAGCGCTTGGCCTGGCCGGTGCGCGCGCCGCCCCCGGGTTCGAAAATATTGTGGCTGATGGTGTCCATGTCGCTGCCGGCGCGCTCCAGAATGTCGGCGTTGCGGTCGATCACCGCGTCGAGCAGCTCCATCAGCACCATTTCGCCGGTGATGCCGGGCGGACACGAGCGCGCCAGCTTGTTCTCCACCAGGACGAACGGTTTTGGTTCATCATAGCGCACCGTCACCAGGCGATGGCTGGCGAGGATGAAGGTCACCGCCGCGGTGCGCGGGATCTCGGTATCGGCGGCGCACATCAGGGTCGCCGTCATGTAGCGCGCGCCGTTCTCGATATAGAGCCGGCTCGAAATCTCGATCTCCTGCATGTCCTCGCGGGTCGGCACCGCGATCCCGGCCAGCCGCTCGACGGCCCGGTCCTCCGCCGCGGTCGGTTTGACGAGGTCGATCCAGACCGCGCCCTCCGGCAACGCGGCAAGATCGGCGCCGCCGACTTTCTTCAGCGAGGATTCGGAAGGGATGAACGCCGACAACATCGCAGACTCCGGAACTTTGAGCAGCTGGCTACCCAACAAGACTTACCCAACAAGGCTTACCCAACAGGACTTTACCCAACAGGACTTGGCGCCGATCTGACAAGCGCCCGATGACGGTGCGTTAACCGGCCGTCCACTTTTGTGGCGGCGGGGTGGCGGCAGCATGGCGGTGATTCGGCATTTCCAGCCGCCTTGCCCAAGAATGAACCAAAACCTGGAAAACTTGTGGCAAAAAAGACGCAGCCGGCCTCCCGCAGCGCGGGACAACCATCTAAAGTCTGGAATTGTGGGCAATTTCGGCGATAATGCGATTAATGGAATCGTGGCGTTTGAGGCGCAGGGTGGGCGCGCTGGCGCCGGGCTTTCGATTGGAAGTACAAATGTCGTCGCTGAAGGTGATACTAGGAGTTCTGGCCGCCGGCCTGATGTTGTCGGGCTGCATGCAGGCCACGACCTATGAGGCGACCAATACCAGCAATTTCAAGCCGCGCGATAAGGAACTGCTGGCGAAGATCCGCTACACCAATGTTCCCATCCCCGAGCCGTTCCGGCGTGCCATCGTGGAATATCACCGCAAGGAAGCGCCCGGCTCGATCGTGGTCGATTCCGACAATCACTATCTCTATTACGTGCTCAACGACGGCAAGGCGATCCGCTACGGCATCACCGTCGGCGAGGAAGCCATGGCGTGGTCCGGCATTGCCAAGATCGGCAGCATGACCGAGTGGCCGCCCTGGCATCCGACAAAGGGCGAGATCGAACGGCTTGGCGTGCCGACCTTCGTGGCGCCGGGACCGGACAATCCGATGGGTTCGCGCGCGCTCTATCTGTATTCGGGCGGCAAGGACACGCTGTTCCGGATTCACGGCACCAACCAGCCGGAATATATCGGCGCGTCGATTTCATCCGGCTGCATCCGGATGACCAATGAGGACGTGATCGATCTGTATAACCGGGTGAAGCTCGGCACCATCGTCGTCGTGCTTGAACCGCATCATGGCGACTCGCCATACAACTCGACGCTGGCGTTGCAAGGTGGCGGCAACAGCATCCAGTAGTCGCTTCGCTCTTGTTGCGAGATCAAAAGCGCCGGTTTACCGGCGCTTTTTCGTTGGCCTTTTCGTTCCCGGCGGTATCGTTGGCGGCTGGGTGTCGCCTTCCGCCGGCTGGGTCATGTCAGGTTTTTCGGCATCCGATTTCGCAGCTTCGGGTTTCGCCGCGTCCGATTTCGCGGCGACCTCGCGCGGCGGCGCCTCGTCGGGCCGCTTCGCCGGCAACAGCGGCGCGACCTGCGGCAGCGGGTCCCACACATTCCACTGGCAGATTTTGTAATTGTTGTGCCGCTCCATCAGATCGAGATGGATGTGCTCCTCGTGATACCCGTCCGAGCCCGGCCCCAGCACGGTCGTAAAACGCGCGCACACCGAATGCAGCACGTTTTCGCGCAAGTCCCGCGACACATTGCGGTCGGTCAACGCGATCGACTGGCCGTTGGCGAGTTTTAGGGCGCGCACATCAAGCGCATTGGCGCGGCCGTGTTCGGACAGCGGGGCGCCGGCGACGCCATTGAAGCCGCGGCAATCATACGAATCGAAATTGTCGAGGTCGCTGATGACGCTGCCGAGGCCGGTCGCCAGAGGCGCCATGTCGGTGCGGATCCAGTCGGCGATCGCGGATGCCATCTTGCAGCGCAGGGTCGCCGCGGGCTTGAGCGCGACCTGATGCTTGTCCGGCAGCACCACCGCTTCCAATCGCACCAGATCCTCGCCGCCGCAGCCGCCGGGGCCATGGATGTCGGGAATGGAGGGGGCGATCGCGATCTCCTCCGTCAGCGCCCGCCGGCAGGCCGAGAGCGGCGCTGGCGGGGGCGGTTCGGCCGGCTTCTCGGTCTCGGCCGGCGTCTGTTTGGTCAGCTTCGGCTTGTCAGGCGGGGTTACCGGCGCCTCCGCCGGACGGGGTTTTGGCAACGGTACCGAGGGGGGAAGGGCTGCCCGGCGCAGCTTCGGCCTCCGATGATCTCCGAACAGGTCTCCCCATGGCGCCAGCGGCCAGGCCGCGGGCCTCCTCGCCGCCGCCGCGGGAGCGGCCAGCGCGCAAAGCACCGCCAGCGCGGTTGCAGCGGTAACCATTTTGGCCGCCCGAGCGCGGCCGCTGCGGCCATAAGGCCATTTGCGGCGTGCGTTCTCCGCGCTAAAGTTCATGGCAATTCTGCGATCCGCGACAAGCGATGGCACACTCTGGAGGGACGTTCGTATGCTTGGATTGATGCAAGACTGGCCTTTGCTTTGTCACCGGATTATCGAGCACGCGGCGCGGATTCATGGAACGCAGGAAGTCGTCACGCGGTCGGTTGAAGGCCCGATCCACCGCACCAATTACAGGAACATCCGGGATCGCGCACTGAAAGTCTCGCAGCGGCTGGACCGCGACGGCATCAAGCTCGGCGACCGCGTCGCCACCATCGCCTGGAACACCTGGCGCCATCTCGAAGCCTGGTACGGCATCATGGGCATCGGCGCGATCTGCCATACCGTCAACCCGCGGCTGTTCCCCGACCAGATCGCCTGGATCGTCAACCATGCGCAGGACCGCGTGGTGATGACCGACATCACCTTTGTGCCGATCCTGGAAAAGATCGCCGATAAATTGCCAAGCGTCGAGCGCTATGTCGTGCTCACCGACAAGGCCCACATGCCGCAGACCAATCTGAAGAACGCGGTCGCCTATGAGGACTGGATCGGTGAAGTCGATGGCGACTTCAAATGGAAGACCTTTGACGAAAATACCGCGGCCGCGATGTGCTACACCTCCGGCACGACAGGCGATCCCAAGGGCGTTCTGTATTCGCATCGCTCCAACGTGCTGCACGCGCTGATGGCCAACACCGGCGATGCCCTTGGCGCCGGCGCCGCGGATACAATGCTGCCGGTGGTGCCGTTGTTCCATGCCAATAGCTGGGGCATCGCGTTCTCGGCCCCCTCGATGGGCACCAAGCTGGTATTCCCGGGCGCCAAGCTCGACGGCGCCTCGGTGTTCGAATTGCTCGAGACCGAAAAAGTGACGCATACCGCCGGCGTGCCGACGGTGTGGCTGATGCTGCTCAATCATATCGCCGCCAACAAGTTGAAGCTGCCGCATCTGCGATTTGTGGTCTGCGGCGGCTCGGCGATGCCGCGCTCGATGATCAAGGCGTTCATCGACATGGGAGTCACCGCGCGCCATGCCTGGGGCATGACCGAGATGAGCCCGATCGGCACGCTGGCGGCGCTGAAGCCGCCGTTTGCCGAACTCGAAGGCGACGCCCGGCTCGACCTGCTGCAGACCCAGGGCTATCCGCCGTTCGGCGTCCAGATGAAGATCACCGACGACGCCGGCAAGGAACTGCCTTGGGACGGCAAGACCTTCGGGCGGCTGAAGGTCTCAGGCCCCGCGGTGTCGAAGGCGTATTTCCGCGTCGATGCCAACATCCTGGACGAGGACGGCTATTTCGACACCGGAGATGTCGCGACCATCGACGGCCACGGCTATATGCGGATCACCGACCGTTCCAAGGACGTCATCAAGTCCGGCGGCGAGTGGATCTCCTCGATCGATTTGGAAAATCTCGCGGTCGGACATCCGGCCGTCGCGGAAGCGGCCGTGATCGGTGTCCATCATCCGAAATGGGACGAGCGTCCGCTGCTGATCATTCAGCTCAAACAGGGCGCGACCGCGACGCGTGAGGACATCCTGAAATACATGGACGGCAAAATCGCAAAGTGGTGGATGCCCGACGACATCGTGTTCGTCGACGGCATTCCGCATACCGCGACCGGCAAAATCCTCAAGACCGCGCTGCGCGACCAGTTCAAGGCCTACTCCTTCCCGAACGCGGCCGCCTGAAGCGGACGCCTTCTCCCACAGGGGGAGAAGGGAAGAGTCGCATTGCGCGACCCGCGTAACACCTATTCCTTCCCGAACGCGGTCGCATGGCATAAACCATCTTCCGCGCCACACCACAGATAGCGACGAAAGGCCAATTGGAACCCACCTGTTCGCTCACTAGTTTGCCGCCACCGAAAGTCTCAAAAATCAAGGAAACGCTGGGAATGAAGAAATCAATCGCACTTCGAACAATCCCGTGGCTGTTGTTTGCGTCATTGAGCGCAACGACCGCGTACGCCGCGGGCGACAAGGTCGTGATCGGCGACATCGACGACATGTCCGGCCTCTACGCCGACGTCATCGGACCCGGCGGCATCGAGGCCGCCAAGATGGCGATCGACGATTTCGGCGGCAGCGTGCTCGGCAACAAGATCGAGCTGCTGATCTCGGATCACCAGAACAAGCCGGACCTCGGCGCCCAGAAATTTCGCGAATGGGCGGACCGCAACGGGCTGACCATGGTGCTCGGCGGCTCCAACACCGGCGTCAGCATTGCGATGGCGACCATCGCCAAGGAGAAGAAGACGCCGTTCTTCGCGATCGGGGCCGCCGGCGCCTCGCTGACCGGCAAGGACTGCACGCCCTACACCGTGCACTACGCCTACGACACCACGGCGCTCGGCAACGGCACCGCGACCACCATGGTGAAAGAGGGCGGCAAGACCTGGTTCTTCCTCACCGCCGACTACGCGTTCGGCGCGCAGTTGCAGGAAGCCGCCGCGAAAGTCGTGGAAGCCAATGGCGGCAAGGTGATCGGGGCGGTGCGCGTGCCGCTGTCGACGTCGGACTTCTCGAGCTATCTGCTGCAGGCGCAAAATTCCGGGGCGCAGGTGCTGGGCCTCGCCAATGCCGGCAACGACTTCACCAACTCGATCAAGGCAGCCGACGAGTTCGGCATCGCCAAGACCATGAAGCCCGCGGCGCTGCTTGCCTTCATCAGCGACATCCACAGCCTGGGACTGAAGACCGCCCAGGGCCTCTATCTCACCACCGGCTGGTACTGGGATCTCAACGACAAGACCCGCGCCTTTGCCAAGCGCTATTACGAGAAGACCAAGCGCGAGCCGACCATGAATCAGGCGGCGTATTATTCGGCCACCCTGACCTACCTGAATGCGGTCAAGGTCGCTGGCAGCACCGACCCCGACAAGGTGATGGCCGAACTTCACAAGGTGAAGATCGACGATATGTTCACCAGCAACGGAAAAATCCGTCCCGACGGGCTGATGGAACATGAAATGTACGTCATGCAGGTCAAGAAGCCCGAGGAATCGAAATATCCCTGGGATTACTACAAGCTGATCCAGACCATGTCCGGCGAACAGGCGTTCGGGAAACTCTCCGATTCGGCCTGCCCGCTGGCGACGCATTGAGCGGCGACGCGATAGAGCGGCGACGCATGAGGCTACCGCGCGCCCTGCCGCGGCAGGGCGCGCCCTTAAAAGGCCGCCATTGCGCCGGCCAGGACGGCTTTTTCCCGTCATAAACCGCTTCACAGTACGGCGGAAAATGCGCTAGGTCACCTCCCGAGCCTGTCGTCGGGCGATCCCGGCGGCGACCAAATCGATATTGGAAATTCGAGGATGGCCCGCAGGTTTTCCGCTCCCTACCAGTCGGAGCCCGTGTCCAGCCTCGCCTCATGGGCGCGCAATCTCGCGGTGTTCTCGGTGGTCGCGGTGGTGGTCTCGATCCTCATCGTGCGCTTCGGCTTTCTCGAGATGAAACCGGCGCTGGCGACGTTCTTCGGGGCGCTGGCCTGCGCCGGGCTTTCGATCCTGGTCTCCTTCGCCGCCTTTGTCGCGATCTGGCAGAACGGATCGCGCGGCATGAGCCGCATCCTGCTGGCGCTTCTGATCAACGCGGTCGTGCTCGCCTATCCGGCCTATCTCGCGCTGCAATACCGCAAGCTGCCGGCGATCCACGACATCACCACCGATCCGATCGATCCGCCGCGTTTCGAGGCATTGGCGCGGCTGCGCTCTGGCGACGGCACCAACACCCCGGTCTATGCGGGCCTCTATTCGGCCGAACAGCAGCGCCGGTATTATCCCGATATCGAGCCGGTAGAACTCGAGATCCCGGTGCAGCGCGCCTTCGACATCACGCTGCAGCTCGTCACCAAGCGCAAATGGCTTGTGATCGACGAGCGCCCGCCGCTTCCGCCGCGCCGCATCGGCCGCATCGAGGCGGTGGCGCGGACGCCGATCATGGGATTCCGCGAGGACGTGTCGATCCGCGTCACGGCGGACGGCGAGGATTCGCGGGTCGATATCCGCTCCTCGTCGCGCTATTTCGAGGGCGATCTCGGCAGCAACGCCGCGCGTGTGACAAAACTGATCGACGACATCAATGCAGCGGTCGACAACGCCAACCTCAAGCCGGCCAAGAAACCGCCTCCGCTACCGCTGCCGGTCAAGCCCGCGCCGAAGGTGGTGAAGAAGTAGGAAAGGGGCGAATGGCGAATGGGGAGCAGCGAATAGAAAAGCAAAATAGCGCCCCGCACCTTCTTCCCTATTCGCTATTCGCTATTCGCTACTCCCCATTCGCCCCTTCATTCGCTATTGCCTACTCGCCATTCGCCAAGCGATAGCGACCCCCGATCACCGGGTCGCCGTCGGTCGCGACGATGCCGCGGGCGACCAGGTCTTCCAGATGCGCCAGCACGGAATAGCCGGCCGCACCCGTGAGCCGCGGGTCGATGCCGATATAGATCGCGCGCACCATGGTCGGGATATCCGTTTCCCCCTTGGCGAGGCGATGCAGGATCGAGGCCTCGCGGGCCTGGCGGTGGCGGATCAGGAAGCGCACATAGCGCGGACCTTCCGGGATTTCCGGGCCGTGGCCGGAGAAATACAGTTCCTCAGTCCGCGCCGTCAGCCGTTCCAGCGAGGCCATGTAATCGATCATCGATCCGTCCGGCGGCGCCACGATCGAGGTCGACCAGCCCATCACATGATCGCCGACAAAGGATATTTTTCGCGCCTGCCAGGCGAATGCCAGATGGTTGGCGGTATGGCCCGGCGTTGCCACCGCCTGCAGCGCCCACCCCTCGCCCTCGATCGTCTCGCCGTCGCGCACGGTGACGTCGGGCTTGAAGTCGCGGTCGGCGCCCGATTCCGGATTGTGTTTTTCGCTCTCGAAGCGCGGCCGCGAGGCGCGATGCGGGCCCTCGGCGCAAACGGTGGCGCCGGTCGCCGCCTTGATCCGCGCGGTGTTCGGCGAGTGATCGCGATGGGTGTGGGTGACCAGGATATGCGTCACGGTCTCGCCGCGCACGGCATCGAGCAGCGCCGCCGCATGCGCTTCACTGTCGGGGCCGGGATCGATGATCGCGACCTTGCCCTTGCCTACGATGTAACTCACCGTGCCGGTGAAGGTGAACGGGCTCGGATTGTTGCAGAGAATCCGCCGCACGCCGGGACGGACCTCCTCGGCCACGCCGTGCTTTAGCGGAAAGTCGCGGTTGAACGGGACGTCGTCGTTATCGGCCATGGGATTCCTATTTGATGTTGGCCGGACGCGTCAAACAACCGCGGTCGTCATACCCCGCGAAAGCGGCGTATCCAGTAAACGCAGGCGTTCGAGATAAGACGCGACGCCGCGGCGTACTGGATCGTCCGCTTTCGCGGACGATGACAGCGGAGTGTGAGGCCACGCCCAGGATTCCGGTCCACGCTTTACGAAAACGCCTGGATGCCGGTAATGGCACGGCCCAGGATCAGGGCGTGGACGTCGTGGGTGCCTTCATAGGTATTGACGGTTTCCAAATTCGCGGCGTGGCGCATCACGTGGTATTCGATCTGGATGCCGTTGCCGCCGTGCATGTCGCGCGCCATCCGCGCGATGTCGAGCGCCTTGCCGCAATTGTTGCGCTTGACGATGGAGATCATCTCCGGCGCCATCTTGCCCTCGTCCATCAACCGGCCGACCCGCAAGCTCGCCTGCAGGCCGAGGGCGATGTCGGTCTGCATGTCCGCGAGCTTCTTCTGCACCAATTGCGTTGCCGCCAACGGCCGGTTGAACTGCTTGCGGTCGAGTGTGTATTGCCGGGCGCGGTGCATGCAGTCTTCGGCAGCGCCCATCGCGCCCCAGGAAATGCCGTAGCGGGCGCGGTTGAGGCAACCGAACGGCCCCTTCAGGCCGGACACATTCGGTAACAGCGCGCTCTCCGGCACCTCGACGCCCTCCATCACCACCTCGCCGGTAACGGACGCTCGCAGGCTCAGCTTGCCGCCGATCTTCGGCGCCGACAGGCCCTTCATGCCTTTTTCCAGAATGAAGCCGCGGATATGATTGTTGTGTTCGGCCGATTTTGCCCACACCACGAACACGTCGGCGATCGGGGCGTTCGAAATCCACATCTTGGTGCCGGTGAGCCGGTAACCGTCGGAGGTTTTTTCGGCGCGGGTCTTCATGCCGCCGGGATCGGAGCCGGCGTCCGGCTCGGTCAGGCCGAAGCAGCCGACCCATTCTCCGGTGGCGAGTTTCGGGAGATATTTCTTGCGCTGGTTCTCGTCGCCATAGGCGTAGATCGGATGCATCACCAGCGAGGACTGCACCGAGTTCATCGAGCGATAGCCGGAATCGACCCGCTCGATCTCGCGCGCCACCAGGCCGTAGGCGACGTAGCTCGCGTTGGCACAGCCATATTCTTCCGGCAACGTAATACCGATCAGGCCGAGCTCGCCCATCTCGTGAAAAATGTCGCGATCGACCTTCTCCTCCAGATAGGCCTTGGTCACGCGCGGCAACAGCTTGTCCTGCGCATAGGCGCGCGCGGTGTCGCGGATCATGCGCTCGTCTTCGGTGAGCTGCTCGTCGAGCATGAACGGATCGTCCCACTGGAAATTCGCCACCGACGGCTTGTCCTTGGTCTGAGGGCGCACGCTCATGAGAATTCCTTTCGCGTCATTGTCCTTCGAATTTGCTTGCTAATTTAAAGCGCTATGGGCCGAAGCGCAATTGAATTGGACGATCCGTCATTCCGGGGCGCATCGAAGATGCGAACCCGGAATCTCGAGCGAATAACATGATCTCCAGATTCCGGGTCTGGCTCTTCGAGCCATCCCGGAATGACGAAAACCTACCCTTCAAGCTGTTCGTTGGAGACGATCTCGATGCCGAAGCCGGACAGGCCCTTGTAGTCGTGCACCGACGACGTCAGATGGCGGATCGAGGTGACGCCGAGATCGCGCAGGATCTGCGCGCCGACGCCGACCTCGCGCCATTGCCGGTTGCGGTCGGCCTCGGCGGATTTCTCCTGCGGCAGCGGCGCGACCGGAACGCCGGCGGCGCCGTCGCGCAAATAGACCAGGACGCCGCTGCCGGCCTTCCTGAAATGTTCGAGCACGGCCTGCATGCGCTTCGGCCCGGTAAAGATGTCCTTGACGATATTGGGCTTGTGAAAGCGCGTCAGCACGTTCCTGCCGTCGCCGATGCCGTTATAGACGAACGCCACATGCGCGATCTCGTCGAACGGCGAGCGATAGGCATAGCCCTGCAGCGGCCCGATCGGGCTTTCCGTGACGAAGGTCGCGACCCGCTCGATCAGTTTTTCGCGCGCCTGGCGGTAGGCGATCATGTCGGCGATGGTCACGTGCTTGAGCTTGTGGGCGGCGGCGAAGCGGGCCACCTGCTCGCCCTTCATCACCGTGCCGTCGTCGTTCATCAATTCGCTGATGACGCCGACCGGCGGTAGCCCCGAGAGCTTGCAGAGATCGACCGCGGCCTCGGTATGGCCCGAGCGCAGCAGCACGCCGCCGTCGCGCGCGATCAGCGGAAACACATGGCCGGGCCGGGCGAAATCATTGGCACCGGCATTCGGATTGGCCAGCGCCCGGCAGCAGGAGGCGCGTTCGTCGGCCGAAATCCCGGTGCCGCCGTCGGGCTTGTAGTCGATCGACACCGTAAAGGCGGTGGTGTGGTTGGATTCATTGTGCGCGACCATCGGATCGAGCCGCAGGCGGCGGGCATCCTCGGTGGTGATCGGAGCGCAGACGATGCCGGAGGTGTGACGGATGATGAACGCCATCTTTTCGGCGGTGCACAGCGAGGCCGCGACGATCAGATCGCCCTCGCCCTCGCGGTCATCGTCATCGGTGACGACCACGAGTTCGCCACGGGCAAAGGCTTGCAGAACTTCCTGGATCGGATCGGCCATACGTTAAGGTCTCGCATTGCTGGGCCGAGCATTAGCCGGACTCTCAAGGCCGCGCCAGCATCATTACGCAGGGCAGATCGGCCGGGGGCATAACGACAAGCGCTGCAGACTTGTCTATGATCGGAACCAACAAAGAACAAGGGAGACGCCTTCCAATGACTTCGGCTTCCAAGACCTCGGCTTCGGTAACTTCGACAGCGTTCGACTTCGCCCCCCTGCTGCCGGCGGGTTTGCCCGCGCCTGCCGCGAGGTGGACGGGCCTTGCAAAATACAGTTTTGTCGGCGGCAATAACGATCCGGACCAGGTGCCGGTCGACGGCCTGATCGACGCCGTCACCGCCGTGCTCCACCGCGAGGGCCAAACGCTTGCCACCTACGGTCTGGCCAGCGGACCGCAGGGTTACCGCCGCCTCCGCGAATTTCTGGTGACAAAATTGAAGCGTGACGCCGGCATCGGCTGCTCGGCCGACGACATCCTGATCGTCTCCGGCTCGCTGCAGGCGCTCGACCTCGTCAACGCGACGCTGCTTTCGCCCGGCGACACCGTGATCATCGAGCGCGACAGCTACCAGGGCGCGCTGAACCGGCTGACCCGGCTCGGCGTCAACACGGTCGGGATACCGCTCGACCGCGAGGGCATGCGGATGGATGCGCTGGCGGCGGCGCTGGCCGACCTCAAAAGCCGCGGCATCACGCCGAAATACATCTACACCATCCCGACCGTGCAGAACCCGACCGGCACCATCATGCCGGAGATGCGCCGCGCCGAGCTCTTAAAACTGTCGCAGCAATACGGCGTGCCGGTGTTCGAGGACGATTGCTATGCCGATTTGATCTGGGACGGCAAGCGGCCGCCGGCGCTCTATGCGATGAGCGGCCATGGTGGCGTCATCCACATCGGCTCGTTTTCAAAGTCGATCGCGCCGGCGCTGCGGGTGGGCTTTATTGTCGCGCCCTGGGACATGCTGTCGCGGATGCTGGCGCTGAAGACCGATGCGGGAAGCGGCGCGCTCGAGCAGATGGTGCTCGCGGAATATTGCGCGCCGCACTTTGCCACCCACGTGCCGAAATTGACGCGGGGCCTGCGTGCCAAACTCGAGACGCTGATGGAGGCGCTCAACGAGCAATTCGGCACAGCGGCCGAATTCGAGGAGCCCAAGGGCGGCATCTTCCTGTGGGTCAAACTGCCCGACAATGTCGATACCCTAAAACTTTACCAGGCAGCACTCGCCGCCGGCGTCTCCATCAATCCGGGGCCGGAATGGTCGACCGACAAAAACTATGCCGGCAGCCAGTTGCGGCTGTGTTTTGCCAGCCCCTCGCATGAGCAGATCCGCGAGGGTATCGCCGTGCTGGCGGAAGTGTGCCGAAAGGAATTCGGTGTGCCGGCGCGGATCGCCAATGTCGAGGCGCGGGGGCGGACGTCAATTTGAGTTCGGACTGGCAGGATCGCCAGCCGCGATTGGGCGCCGCCCTGGGTACTGACAGGATTTCCCATATGGCAACCGCGCATTCGCAACACCGCGCAGGCATCGCGCTTGTCGTCGCCGCCGCCGTGGCCTGGAGCACGGCGCCGTTTTTCACCCGGCTGCTGCCGTTCGACTCCTGGACGATCCTGTTCTGGCGGGGGCTGTTCGGCGGCGGCCTCATCGCCACCATTCTGGTGCTGATGCAAGGCCGGGCCGGCCTGCGGGATTTGACCGGGGTGGGAAGGAACGGCTGGCTGGTCGCATCGCTGTCGACATTGGGCATGGTTTGCTTCATCCCGGCTTTGCAGCTCACCAGCGTATCGAATGTTGCGATCATCATCGCAACGGGGCCGTTCGTCGCTGCGGCAATTGCCTGGATATGGCTGCGCGAAGCCGTCCGATGGCAAACCATGCTGGCGAGCCTCGTGGCGCTCGGCGGCGTCGCCATCATCGTCGGCCATGCCCGCGGCAGTTCCGACATCCTCGGGATCGGCCTCGCCTGCCTGATGACGGTAGCGATCGCGGCCATGACGGTCACGGTCCGAAGGCACAGGGACACACCGATGGTGGCGGCGGCGGCGTTGTCGAATGTCCTGGGCAGTATTGTCAGCATTCCCTTTGCCCACGGAATTGCCAGCGTGACCGGACCCAACATGGTCATCTTCGCGATGTTCGGGTTCTTCCAGGTCGCGTTGGGTCTGACGCTATTCGTGCTTGGATCGCGCCTGTTGCCATCCGGTCAGGCCACCCTGATCGCAACGCTGGAGACGCCGCTGATGCCGTTTTGGGTGTGGCTGGCGTTCCAGGAAGTTCCTTCCTCGCGGGCGCTTGTCGGCGGCGCCCTGGTGATGGGCGCGGTCATCGCCGACATCGTCAGCGACAGCCACGCGCAGGGACAATTGGGTTGATCCGGGCAACTACGGCGGACGCGCAGTTGAATTGCCGCGCCGATGAGGGCGACTACGCTGCCGCGAGAAGCTCACGATCTCGGCCCAGTTCGGATTCTTCCCCACAGCGCCGACGCATTGCACCGCGAGATCGAAATGCTAAGCTTCGATCGCAGGTCATCTTGATGAAGCGGAGCGCAAACCTTGAATCGGCATTTGCGATGGCTGGCGTTGACAATTGTTTCTTCGCTACCGCTTGCGCATCACGCATCCGCGGAAACGGCAGCCGAGACCGTACACAAATGGGGATTGATCGGGCCCTGGTCACTGGACTGTTCGCTTCCGGCCGGCAGAAACAGCAGCGGTCTGCTGGCCTATGAGATTGTGCGAGATGGCCGGGTCGTGCTCCGGCGCAATTTCGGCGATACCGCAGATGAGAGCGAAGTGGTGGCCGCCAAGGTTTCCGGAGATGGCATGTTGAATTTGCGCGTGTTCTTTCCGAGCCTCAAGCAAACCCGCGAGAACGGATTCATGATGCAGCAAGACGGCTCCATGCGCACGATGTATAGTCGCGGCCTGCAGGGCGAATACACCATCAGGGACGGTAAATTCACCGCCAACGGCAACCCGACGCCATCACTGCATAAGTGCGAGTAGCGCTTAGCGACGCACCTGTCGCGCACCGCAGCCAAGCTGAACAACCGTTCAGAATTCTCTTCCGGTTCCGCGGGAACGTTCCCCAGGCCTCGATGTTTTATCTTCACTCAATGGAGGAGAAAGCATGAAGAGGCTTGGATACGTTTTTGCCGCACTCGGTGTGATCGCGATCGCGGTACCGTCGATGGCAAGCGCCGAGGACGTCGTGATCAGACACGGCGACCGTCACGACGGCGCCCGCGCCGAATACCGCGACCATCGCGACCACGACCGCGATCACGGCTGGCGCGGCCATCATGACAGAGTGGTGGTCATCAAGCATCGCCACCACGACGAACACTAAACGGCCGACACAGGAATGGCCCCGCAAGGGGCCATTCTCCTGTTAATCCCACGCCGGGGCAAATCCAGGGTTCACGCAGCGCTTGTCTTTCGGCAATCCGGCGATGGCTTTCATGTCTTCGTCGTCGAGCCCGATATTCTGCGCGTCGAGATTGGCTTTTTGGCTTTCGCGGCGCGAGGCCTTCGGGATCGCGGCGACGCCATCCTGGTCGAGCAGCCATTTCAGCGCGACCTGCGCGGCGCTGGCGCCATGCTTGCGGCCGATCGCAGCCAGCGTCTCGTCGGAGGCGACCCGGCCCTGCGCCAAGGGACAATAGGCCACCAGCGGGATCGACTTCGCCGCCAGATATTTTCGGACCGGGGTCTGATCGAGCATCGCGTGATATTCGATCTGGTTGCAGGCGATCGGTGCCTTGATCTCCTCGACCACGGTCTTCAACAGCGCGATATTGAAATTGGCAACGCCGATGGCGCGGGTGCGGCCTTCTTGTTTGAGCTTCATCAGGGTTTCGAACATCGCCGGCAGGTTCATGTTCTTCGCAGGCCAGTGCACCAGATAGAGATCGACCGTATCGAGCCTGAGTTTTTTTAAGGAAGTGTCGAACGCCCGGCGGATCGCGTCCGGCGCGAGGTTCTCGTTCCAGACTTTGGTGGTGACGTGCAGATCCTCGCGCTTGATCCGCGCAGCCGCAATCGCTTCTTCATTGCCGTACATTTCCGCAGTGTCGATATGCCGGTAGCCGAGCGCCAGCGCGCTTTCGACCGCGGCGCGGCAGGCATCGCCCTGCATGCGATAGGTGCCGAGCCCGAGCCGCGGCAGGCGGATGCCCTGGGTTTGCAGATATTCCATGATTTCTCCCAAAAGATACTGCATCCGGCGATGCCGCTCGAACGTAGTTTCGGTAAAGGTTGGATGAGACAGTATGACAGGCGTTTGATAGTCTGCCCGCAGCGCGGGGTCCAAATCAAGATCGAGTTAACATGGTCAAGGCGTTGCGGCGATGGCTGGAGGCCAACGAATTGTTCGCGATCGTCACCGGCGTTGTCGGGGCGCTCGTGGCGCTGTCGATGCTATTGGTGTTCGGCGGCTATCTGATCGTGGCCCGCCAGATATGCTGGGCGAGGAATTGTCCCGGCCACGGCTCGTATGATTTCGTCTACCGCTTCCAGTCGCAGATGCCGCCGGACCTGCACGGCCAGACCTGAATCCGCATATCCCGCGCTTGTGCGTCAAGCGGATTGCCGTGCCGTCGCGCGAGCCTGGTGCGCGCTGCGCCGCGCGGCTTTTGGACAGGCGCTCGCACCACTCTCGTGCGGTGCATGGTGATCTTGGGCTCGGCTTTCGGTGCCGCGTTCGCCTGCGCGCCGTCGCTGGCGCGATCGCCCTTGGCTTCGACCTGAACCGGCTCGAATTTCGACGGCGGCCCGAGAGGTTTTGGCGACAGCACGGCTTGCGAAAGATCGAGCCCGAGGAACTGATCGGGACGGTATTGGTCGGCCATCGACAGGCCGCTCCACGCCAGCACGATCGCACAGCTTGCGGCGGCAAAGACATTTTTCAGGGTCATTGGAGACCTCCTGAAATACTCTGGAAATTCCTGGAAATTCGCAACACCACGTCATTTAGGCAGCGCAACCCGCAATTCCAGCGCTTGTTGGCGGCAAGGTTACCGTGCACCGAAAATCGCCCGTCCCGAAGGTAACGACGGGCGCCTGCGAAGGTTTCGGCCGGAGCTGAAATCCGCTTTGCCAAGTCGCCGGGAAAGCCTCCTAGATGGATATCTTATTACCTATCAAGATCAACATGTTACCCGTTCAATTTAAAGTCGCTACCGGACAGGCTTACGTCCCCGCCGCTGCACTTGCATGAATGCGTTGCGACCGCATCTGGTGCGCCGCCGCCTCATGATCCGGCAGCCGCAACAGCCGCACGGCAACATGCTTGTGATAGGGCGTGCCGGCGATCGGATCGCGGTTGCCGCTCTCGGTCAAGAGGTTGATCCGCGGTCCATTGGTCAGGCGCTCACCGCCCTCAGTGGGATACGCCTGGCCGTAGCCGTGCGGCAGCGCGAGCTGGCCGCGCCGCATCGAGCCGTCGATCTTGCAACGCACGACGAGGCGCCCCACGACCGATTCAACGGCGATCCAGTCGCCGTCTCTGGCGCCGAGTTCGCCGAGGTCGGCCGGATTGACCAGCAGCGCGCCGTCCGGATCGTCGCGCCGCCATTTTGGATCGCGAAAGATCTGGTTGGCGTTGAACATGCGCCGCTGCCCGGCCGCCAGCAGATAAGGAAACTCTTTCGGCGCGCCGGCGCTTTCGGGGTCGAGACGCGCAAGCCATTCGAGCATGCCGGGAACCGCGAGGCGAATCTTGCGGTCGGGATGGCCGATCAGCGACCAGACCTCATCATATTCGTGGTGGGTGACGGCAACGCCCTGCCGCGTCCCGACGATGGCGTCGAACAGCGCATCGCCGAGCGCTTGATCCGGAACCTCGTCCGGCGCCCCGATCGCCCGCCTCACCGCTTGCGGCGACCGCTTGGCACAGGCCAGCGCCGCGTTCCACAGCGGCGCGGCGGCCGCGGTGCCATCGGGAAGCGTCTGCCCGAGCGTATGATAAAGCACCAGCGCGGCGACCGAAGCTGCCGAGGGGTTTTCTGCCATGAAGGTGCGAAACGCCGCGGCGAATTCCGGCCTCGAGCGCCGGGCCGTCTCCCGCAACGGCGCCAATACGTTGTCGCCCGGTAGATATCCGAGCGCACGGGCAAGCCGCGTGTAGATTTCGGGCTCCGGCAGGGTGCCCTCAAGCGGCGGCAGCACGCCGGCGCGAACATGAAAATAATTGGTCGGGAATTCGAAGTTGAACAGCGTGAACTCGGTCTTCTCATATTGCGAAGACGCCGGCAGAACGTAATGCGCGAGCTGCGCGGTCTCGGTCATGGCGACATCGACCACCACACAAAGCTCGAGCGATCGCAGCGCGCGCTCGACGGCTTTGCTGTTCGCCGCGGTGTTGGCGGGGTTGGAGCTGTCGACCCAGACGCCGCGCAAGCGGTCGGGATGGTCGCTGAGCACCGCCTCCGGGAAGATGTTCGGCGGCAGAAGACCCGCAATCACCTCATCGCCGGTCGGCGCGAATTTCTGGCCGGGCGAGTTTCCCCACAATGGCTGCAGCCAGCTATGCAATTGGTTGGTGCCTTTGCGGCCAAAACTGCCGGAAAGCATGATCAGCAGCTTTTCCAGATAGGAATTGAGCGTCGAGTTGACGCCCTGCTGGATGCCGAGCTCGACTCGGACCACCATCGCCTTTGCCGAGGCGATCATCGCGGCGCAGCGCTCGATGTCAGCCATCGGGATTTCAGCGGCGGCGGCCCATTCCTCGACGGGAATCCTCGAGAGCACCTCTCTCACCTCCGCAAAACCGACCGTATGCGCGCTGACAAATTCATGGTCGATGAGATCGGACCGCACCAGCGTGGCGAGCAGCGCGCCGAGCAGGAACGCATCAGTGCCCGGGCGAACCGCAAGATGCAGATCGGCCATCTCAGCGGTCTCGGTCCGGCGCGGATCGACGACGACCAGTTTTCGCGCCGGGTCCTTGCGGATCTGGTTGAGATGGTCGCGGGCATTTGGAAAGCCGTGCGCAATCCACGGGTTGGCGCCGATCACCAACAGCAGATCGCAATGGTGCACGTCCTCGGCGGTGTGGCAGGTCTGGCTGCCGAACATGTGACCGTTGATCCAGAAATCACCGGTTTTCTCCTGCGACAGCGCGTTGAAGACGTGGCGCGAGCCGAGCGCGCGCAGCAAGGCATTGGCATAGGCGCCGCCGGCGTGGTTGCCCTGCCCGCCGCCGCCATAAAGCGCCAGGCTCGTGCCGCCGTGCCGCTCGACGAGATCGCGCAGCCGCTCCGCGATCTCGGCGATTGCCACATCCCATGTGATCGCATCGAACCCGCCGTCGGCGCGGCGGCGCAGCGGCGTGGTGAGCCGGTCCTTGTGATGCGCATAATAGGGAATGCGCGCGGCCTTGTTGCAGAGATAACCCTGTGACTTGGGGCTGGACCGGTCGCCGCGGACCTTCTCGATATGGCCGTCATCGACCAGGACTTCGATGCCGCAATTGACATAACACAGATTGCACGCGGTCTTGTGCCAGGTACCCGATGCCATGTTGGCTCTCCCCTGCTGACCCTAAGGCTTGCTTCGGCGCGAAGCGTGATCTACCCCGTGACTTTGGAAAAATCGGGCTTGCGGCGTTCGGCGAACGCCGCAAACGCCTCGCGCGCCTCGCCGGTTTGCAGGCGCTCGCGAAACAACGCGCCTTCCCGGCTGATCTGGGCGGCGATCTTCTCCATATCGCGCATCAGCGCCTTTGTCTGGTTGAGCGAGCCCGCCGGCCGTTTTGTCAGAGCCTCGGCGGCGGCGCGGGCTTTTGCGCGCAACTCCGTGGCCGGCACCACCGCATTGGCCAGACCGCAGGCCAAAGCGGTCGCGGCATCGAGCGGTTCACCCAGCGCAAACATCGCATAGGCGCGGACGTGACCGATCCGCGCCGGCAACAGCCAGCTTGAGGCTGCCTCCGGAACCAGCGCCAGATTGACGAACGGCGTCATCAGTTTTGCGGTGTCGGCGAGATAGACGAGGTCGCAATGCAGCAGCATGGTGGTGCCGATGCCCACCGCATTGCCCTGCACCGCGGCGACGACCGGACGTGTGGCTTTGCTGATGGTGCTGATGAATCGATGTGCCTGGCTCTCGGTGGTGTCCTTGCCGTTGGCCTGTGCGCTGAAATCGGAGATGTCGTTGCCGGCGGTAAAACTGTCGCCGTCGCCCTGGAACAGAACGACGCGCACCGCCGGATCCTTTTCCGCACGCTCCAGGCCGTCCGACATCGCGCTGTACATGGCGTTGCTCAGCGCGTTTTTCTTGTCGGGCCGCGCCAGCGTCAGCGTCATGATGCCGGCGTCAATTTCGATTTTCACGTGTTCAGTCATGATTGCTTCCTCTCAAGGGGTGGTTCGTCGTCACCACTTTTCCGCGAACGGCCGAAGCTCGGTCAGGAACGACCAGGCCGAGCGGTCCTGGTGATAGAGGTGCCACAATTCGTCAGCGATGGCGGATGGTTTGATGAAGAATTCGTCCGGCGCATCGGGCAGCCGCTCGCGCATGCGCGGCACATCGATCACGGCATCGATCAGGACATAGGCAACATGGATGCCGCGCGGCCCGAGATCGCGCGCCATCGATTCCGACAGGATGCGCTGGGCGGCCTTGGTCGGCGCGAAGCCGGCAAAATTCGCCTTGCCGCGAATGGCCGAAGTGTTGCCGGTGACGAGGATCGCGCCGCTGCCTTTCTTGATCATGTCCGGCGCCACGTCGCGCGCCAGATACATCAAGCCCATCACGTTGACCCGGAAATTACGCTCGAGCATTTTGGGGTCGATTTCGAGAAATGTTCCCCACCCGCCGCCGACCGCATTGTGGATCAGGACGTCAGGGGCGCCATGGGATTTGCGGATGCTGGCGACGGCGTCGGTGACCTCGCTCTCGTTTGCGACATCGCAGATCATCGCGTGCGTGTCCGGAAGTGCCTGCTCGAGCGCGCGGATCCGATCCGGCGACCGGGCGAGCGCAATGACGCGAAACCCGCCACCCGCAAAGCGCCGGACAATCGCGGACCCGGTGCCGGGGCCGACACCTGTAACTATCGCAAGCGGTTTGTCCGTCATGGATGCTGCCTCGTCATCGTCGATATCCTGCCCGCGCATTTCGGGACGGATGACCCGTCCGGTCAGCAACCCTTCAAAATCCCGCTTTTGGGTCATCTTAGATGATTGCCGTCATATAACGCAACCGCGTTTGCTGTGTTCCACGGCGTTGTGACAAGCCGGCCCGGCATGGCGGATCCGCGTTATCCGTCGTTTGGAATCGCCCGATGTATGCCGCACGGCGCCGGGATCATTTGTGCCCGCGACGGCGCCGCGGCGCTGATCTCCCTGCGCCTCGCTCCTACTCCTTCGACACCACGAGTTTCAGCGAGATCGACGCGACAGCCGCGGCGATCATGATCGCGGCTACTGCAGCCAGGCCGATGACGTAGGAACCGGAGAAATCCTTCAACCAGCCCATCATGGAGGGGCCGACAAACCCGCCGACCGTGCCGATACTGTTGATGAACGCCAGGCCGCCGGCGGCGGCAACGCCGGTCAGGAATCGGGTCGGTATCGACCAGAAAATGGCCCGCGCCGCGGTGACGCCGACCAACGCCACGCTGAACCCGATCAGCGCAACACCAAGCGAACCGGACAGGATCGGCGCCAGAAGACCGGCGCCGCCAAGAAAACACGTGATCGCCAGATTGACGATGCGCCGGCCTCGTTGGTCGACATAACGTGCCCACATGATCATGCCGGCCGAGGCAAACAGATAGGGAATGGCGGCGATCCAGCCGATCGCCAAGGTCGAGAGGTGATATTCCCTGAGCATCAGAGGCAGCCAGATGCCGATGCCGTAGGATCCGAGCGTAAAGCCGAACTGGATCGCCGCAAGGATCAACACGCGAATATCGATCAGGGCGGCCAGCAATGAAGCGTGCGGCCGGTCCCGCACTTCATTGGCAAGCACGTGACATAGCGCATCGCGTTCGTCGCCGCTCAGCCAGTCCGCGGTCTCCGGCCGATCGGCGAGCAAGCGCAGCGTCAACAGGCCGAGCGGAATGCACGGCAGGCTGGTGCCGATAAACAGCCATTGCCATCCGGCCAAACCCCAGATGCCGTCCATCTGCACAAATACAGTTGAATTGTCACGCAATATCAGCATCTTACTGATAAGACTAGTGGATTCGCGCCTGAGAAAATACAAAGGCGCGCACAAATGGCATTGCGAATGGTCGCGTTAAATAGGGCAGCAGACAACAGATGGTTCGCACGCAAAGGCATCCCCGAGGACGTGCGTGAGGAGTACGTACGTCTCTACGGCGTGCGGCGTGAAGCACAGCTAAAGCTGCCAGCGGATACACCCCGCCCCGAAGCAAAGGCACGCCTCGGGGAGTGGGAAGCCGAAATTGAGACCCGCATTGCGACGCTGCGCGCGAAGAGGAACGGTGAAGGGCAACCACTCACCAAGCTCAACGCAATCGCGCTCGCTGGCCAATGGTACACATGGTTCATTGGGCAACATGAGAATGATCCCGGTCCAGCCAAGCGCTGGAAGGATATGCGTGACCACCTCGTTTGGGACGTGATCCGCCCCGAGGCACCTGATAGCTACGAGGAGAACCCTAAGACTGATCCGTCCTGGGAATGGGCCAAGGCGCCCGAGGTTCGCGAAGCAGTGAGGCCGCAGGTTGCCGAGTTGGCCCGTGTGGCGACCTTCCTTGCCAGCGTTGGTATGGCCTTGAACGCCACCGCCTACGCGCTCTTTGTGGATGCGGTCAGCGACAACCTGCTGTTGGCGCTTTCGGTGCTGGAGCGGCGCGCTAACGGCGACTATTCCCGTGATGACACGCCTGACAGCTTCCCGCCGTTCACCGATGGTCCCCCACGGGGTACAGGCGTCAGTTGCTGGGAATTGTTTGAGGCATTCGTTCTCTCAACAAAACCTGCTGAGAGCACCGTGCAGCGCTGGCGCCCTGTGTTCATCGAAATGCAGCGTGAGTTTGCGGAAGCGGGTGCTGACGGTATCACGGAGGATACAGCTCGTGCTTGGGTTCACGGCTTGATTTCTGCCGGTAGGTCAGCATCCACCGTTCGTGAGACGTGGCTTTCAGCATCGCGTCGCGTCTTCAGGTGGGGACGCGAACACAAACGCATTCGTCAGAACCCATTCGCTGAAATCAGAGTTGATGTGCCGCGCAAGGTGCAAACGCGAGAAGGTGGCAAGGCGTTCACGGATGAAGAGGTGCGTATCATCCTGAATGCAAGTCTGAAGTACAGCAAACCAGCCACTCCCACTGAGAGAACGCGCCGTTGGGTACCGTGGCTCTGTGCGTATTCGGGAGCGCGGGCAGGCGAAATCACGCAGCTTCGCGGCAGGGACATTGAAGCCCGAGATGGCATGTACGTGATGAAACTGACGCCGGAAGCAGGCACGGTGAAAACCGGCCAGATACGCGTCGTGCCTATACATGAGCACATCATAGCTCAAGGCTTCATCGAAATGGTGGAGCACGTCGGCACCGGAGCGCTATTTTACAACGATGCTACGCCGCAACGGATAAGCGCTGACCCGCTTAAACCAACGCGGAGCCGTGCGGAGGTAGCACGTTCATATCTAGGCAAGTGGGTACGTGGATTAGGAATTAACGATCCTGAAATCAGCCCTAACCACTCTTGGCGTCACCTTTTCAAGCGCGTTGCTGACAAGATTGGAATGCCAGAGAAGATGAACGACGCCATAACGGGACACACGCAAGCCACCGAGGGGAGGAAATACGGACAGCCGAGTGTGGCGGACATGGCCAAGGCTCTGAAGAAATTCCCGCGATACAAGCTCGATTGATCGATTACCCCGGTGACCGGCCTGTCGCGTGTCGGCCAACGGGGATCACAGGAACCACGCGGCACCATAGGCGCATCCCAATCGGCCTGTGGCCAACATACGGAGATAACTAATGCCGAGAAAAAGGATTGAGATAGAAACCTTCGCACGTGAAATGCTGCGTGGATGGGATAGAGAGTCCGAAGGTGAGCAGATGATAGACGAAGGCGTTGCCATGGCGTGTGATGCGGAAAGCCGAGCTGTGGCGGCGGGGATCGATGTCCAGGACGTGATCGATTTGGCGAGACAATTCCAAGAAATGCGCCGGCCGCCGCAGGGGCAGGTCCCGACGCCAGATAACCCCACGCCACGTCAGTGAACAAAGGCCGCACACGGGGATGTATCTGGACAACCTGTGTGCGGTCGACGGGGACAACACCCAAAACAATCATACTGTCCGATAGGTAATAAGAACCAATGAGAACCCGTTGCCGAACTTGGAGCCTCAGGTGCGGCATGCGGCTCGTGTCAGCTCAGCAGTGGCGTTGGTAACCCCCCGCGCGGAAGAACAGCAACAGCGATGAAGCCTCAACTTAACCACAAGAAGAAAACGCGCGCTCCCGGAGCCGTGTCGGAAGCAGCCGCATGGCGCGATGCGACTTGGGCCTCTTTGGAGGGAAACGCGTCCACCGAAGCATCACGTGCTTTCACCGAAGCCGTCTATGCGCTGTCGGTGCAGGAATTAGAGCGCGGGGAAGCCACCGGGAACACCAAGACGAACCGCAAGAAGCTTAGGCTGGCGGTCGCCGCTTTCTTGGCTGATTTGCTGAGCGCTCCACGTGAATGGGTTTATCGGTCGCTCAAGAACACGAGCTTCACAGGCCCAGTAGGTAGACGTTCGTTCTTTCCTCTCCAACGCGTTCTGCAAAAGCTAGGCTTCGTGGAACATAAGCAGGGCGTCATTCAATGGTTTGGCGGTTTTGACGAAAGCGGCCCGGAGCAGATAGAGCGTCGATGGGCTTCGCGCTACCGCGCCACCGATAAGCTCATTGCGCTCGCGGCCGAACACGGGATCACCTCGGATAACGTCTTAGATAACTTCGACTACGGCTTACCGAAGGAGCCGCTTCAGAAACGTGCTGCGAGTACACGGGATGCTGACACTGGCCGCAAGCTCCAAGGCCGGATCATCAAATTCGAGCCTGACGACCTTTCTCGAAAGCTTGAAGCAGATGTGCACGAGCTGAACGAATATCTCGCGAAGCAGGCTTTCGGTGGTGGCTGTGTACACCGGGGCTATCTACGCATTTTTCAGAATGGCGACAGTCAGCGCTTTAACTGGGATCAGGGAGGGCGTCTGTACAGCCAGCCACCAGACACGAACTACCAACAGCAGAAGGGCGCAAAGCGCCTTGAGATAACCATCAACGGATCGCCTGTGGTCGAGATTGATCTGCGTGCGAGCTACCTAACCATCTTTCACGCCTGGCACGGGAAGCAGCTCGCTGTCGACACGGACCCCTATGTCATCCCTGAGTTAGGCGAGGAGGCGCGTGAAGTCGTCAAGCTTTGTGTGGCGGCGACATTCGGAAATATCACGCCGCTCACCAAGTGGCCTTCGGACTTACTGAAAGCCTACGAAAAGAAGAACAGGCACCCACTCGACCGCAAGCGATACCCGATAACCAAACTACGTGAGAAGATTATCGCTCATCATCCCATCCTCGACCAATGGGGTAAGCCGCTGGATGGCCGTGTGCGAACATGGGCCGACCTGATGTTCGCTGAGAGCCGGGTGATCGTCGACACGATGCTCTGGCTGAAGCGGAACAAGGACGTTCCGAGCTTGGCTGTGCACGATAGCCTGATCGTTGCTCAGGAGCACGAGGGACTGACTGCAAGGACGATTAAGGCTGTCTACTTTGGCCATCTCAACGTCGTACCATTAATCAAGATCAACGGGCCGGCCACCAGCAGCCTAAGATCATAAGGGGAACCTTGGAAACCTCAGGAAAACCTGAGTAATATCAATAGAGGATATCTATGTAGATAGTACAATACTACCTTAGTAAATACCTAATGATGGGACCAGAGCATAACGGGGACCAAATTTAGCGCCCCCACCACATCGAAAGCCAAGGGTTCCATGTGTTGCATAAATGCCGTAGCAAAGGGGGAGGGTAATGGTCATCTTGGACGATAAAGCCGGGATAGGCCCTAGGCGGGCCAGAGATGACTCAGGATTCGTTTGTTCCGCGTTTGGCTACTAGGTAGCGGCCGGGACCAAAGGCCTACCAGTGGACTCCTGAGAGTCATCCAGACGGTAGGTGCGCCAAGGTATCCCGTTCTGCCCAATGTTCCCCCGTGGGCAAACACAGCGGCGCAGTGTAGCGCCGCGCGTATTCACAGTGATTCTAAGAACTTCGACTGCTTCCGCAGTTCTTGGAACGCTTGGCAGTCCCTTCTGGCGAGATAGAAGTTAGCATTGCCAGTCAAACTGATCTCCTCTCCAGCGTGCCCCAAATCCCCATCGTAGCCATCGTCACTTATGTTGAGACTATCCCAAAGTGAACGAGTAATTGCACTGTGTATTCTTCCCCAATTTTCTTCGCGGATGTCTCGGCTATCGATGTGCCAAGCAATACCTGACAAAAACGTTACAAGAGTGTCGAAGCTTAGGAGACGAAGCCATTTTAGCTCTATCGACGCCCTCACATTTTTCGTGGTGTCATAATCGTATGACGGTTCAATCTCCAATGTTCCCAATTTCGTCGGGCCACAAAACACCTCATAGCGCCTGCCATACGATGGTGAACCGTCTCTTCCTATTTGAAGCTCCGTGTCTTTCAGTTCCTGGAGGCGCCATCGACTTGAACTGTGCTTGTCATCAAAGCACCAATTCACCACGTCGCCAAAATCGTAAAACGCATTGAAGAACTGGCGACCACTTTCATTTAATCCGAAGTGAAGTTCCTTGATCGGCTCGGGTCGAGAGTGCTTCGGTGTGATCGCTGGTCCCGAGACAAGCTTCCAATATACTTTCTTTTTTGGTCGGCCGCGCTTTGGATTTGTCCGATTGAACAAGACCCCTAAAGCGAGAGTATTTACGACAACAAGAATGCTTAGCCAAGTAGACTCCATGCCACCGCCCTTTCCCCAATAATTTCTTGAGATATATCCAGTTTATTGCGGGGGCTACAACATAGAGCAAATGAGTAGGCGCAAATTGGAGCCCCGGTGGAAAGACGGACGCCGCTCGTCTTAGCTCGGCAGCGGCTGGCCAGCGAAGCCGACAAATCTGAAGCCGGGGATGGCCGGCTTTTGAAAACCGTAGGTAGGCCGTACGCCTCCGGCGGCGGCCGCCTTGCGAAGTGGCTTGGGGACTAAGAACCTGTCTCTATGGACAGTGATAGGCGCAGCGCCCAAGTCGAGCGGCTTCAGGTGGTGGACACAGGCCGGCGACGGCG
>Ga0185299_10001217_pt1 | contig 53538 bp, 52 predicted proteins | sample PaiPotPPA55metaG_FD_128002 | JGI IMG/M metagenome (GOLD analysis project Ga0185299, IMG submission 128002) | Iron sulfur acid spring bacterial and archeal communities from Banff, Canada, to study Microbial Dark Matter (Phase II) - Paint Pots PPA... ... | reverse complement strand
CGCCAGAATAGCCTTCGCTTGATACTCGTGAATCTTCATCAAGGTTCCATCAGTGATAGAATTTTGCGTTCGTGAAACAGTAAAGTTTAACCGGAAGGCTGAGACGGAGCAAGGACACCATGGCGCCCTCGCTTTTGCAACGCGTCGAAAACGGAAAAATTTTATCGCGCACGCAAGCCGAAGAGGCCATGGAAGAAATCCTTTCCGGCCGCGTGGAAACTCCCGAAATCGTAAGTCTCCTCCGCGCCATGAATGCGCGCCCCATCGAGCCGCAAGAACTTGCCGGCTTCGCAAGTGTGATGCGCCGCCACGCCGCCCCCGTTTTCCCAGACGAGCGCTTACGCCCCGCGCATTTGATCGACACTTGCGGAACCGGTGGCGATGGCTGTGACACCTTTAATATTTCCACCGTGGCTGCAATTGTTACTTCAGCCGCAGGCGCGAGCGTAGCCAAGCACGGTAATCGCGCAGCGAGTTCGCGCTGCGGCTCTGCCGACGTTCTGGAAGCGCTCGGCGTGCGCATCGATATCCCGCTCGAACGTTGCGGAGAGGCCATCCGTGAAATAGGCCTGGGCTTCCTCTTCGCCCAAGCGGCCCACTCCGCAACTCGCCACGCCACGCTCGCTCGTAGACAAATCGGCGAACGCACCGCATTCAATCTGCTCGGCCCATTAACAAATCCGGCAGGCGCTCATTCTCAACTCGTCGGTGTTTATTCCATCGAAGTAATCGACTTGATGGCCGCCACCCTTGCCGAGCTAGGCGTCCAGCGCGCCTTTGTCGTACACGGAGCGGATGGCTTGGACGAAATCTCCTTGAGCGGCGAAACCTACGTCGCCGAAGTCAACGAAGGAGCCGTCAAGCGCTACACCCTCACCCCCGAGGATTTCGGCATGTCGCGCGTTCCCATCGAAACCTTGCGTGGCGGCAATGCCCAGGAAAACGCTGCGCTCATCCGCGAAGTGTTACAAGCCCGGCCTGGCCCGCGACGCGATATTGCCGTCATCAACGCTGCCGCCGCTCTGGAAGCCTCCGGGATCGCCGCCAATTTTCTCGATGGCGCACAATTGGCCGCCAAAGCCATCTCTTCCGGCTTGGCGCAAAAAAAGTTGGCCGCATTGGTGGCCTTCACAAATTAAATCTTCATCACAGGAAATGATTTTGCTGCGAAACATCGCGCCCTCGGGGGAAATTTGAGAAGTCTACTGCTCGCCATGTTCATCGCCACCTTCGCCGGCGGCATTTCCGCGCAAAGAATTCCTTCGCCACCCGAACGCCCGCCCAAACTCAATCCCGACCAGGTCGCCCAGGAAGTCCGCGACTACCGCATGAACAACGAAGACCGCATCGTTCGCGAACTCTCGGAATTCCTCACCATCCCAAACATCGCCAGCGACACCGAAAACATTCAAAAAAATGCCACTCAATTAGTCTCCATGCTCGAAGCCCGCGGCATCGAAACGCACTTACTTTCCATCTCCGGCCGCGGCCCAGTCGTCTTCGGAAAATTGGCCGTCCCCAATGCCCACCACACGCTGATTTTCTACGCGCACTATGACGGTCAACCTGTCGATCCCGCCGCCTGGACCGACGGAAAACCCTTCGAACCCGCTCTGCGCACCGACTCACTGGAAAATGGCGGCAAGCGCATCCCTTTGCCCGCCAATAACCCCCAGCATCCCGCCATCTATAACGACGACTGGCGGATCTACGCGCGCTCTTCTTCCGACGACAAATCTCCCATCGTCGCCTTGCTCGCCGCGCTAGATGCCCTGCGCGCCAACAAAATTCCCCTGGGCATAAATCTGAAACTAATCCTCGAGGGCGAAGAAGAAGACGGCTCCCCAAATCTCGAGCGCGTTTTACTCGCCCACAAAAATCTTCTGGACGACGCCGATGTGCTCATCACTGGCGACGGCCCCGTACACCAAAGCGGCCGCCCACTCGTTTTCTTCGGCAATCGCGGAATTCTGGGATTCCAGATCACCACCTACGGAGCAATTCGCGCGCTGCACAGCGGCCACTACGGAAACTGGGCTCCCAATCCCGGATTCACCCTCGCACGTCTGCTCACTTCCATGAAATCCGCAGACGGCAAGGTCCTCATCGAAGGTTTTTACGACGACATCGTTCCGCTCAACACCACGGAAAAAGACGCTCTCGCAGCCATGCCCAATAATGACGCCGACCTCGAACGCGATCTTCAGTTCGCCAAGCCGGAAGGCGGCGGCAAACGTCTGATGGAACTTCTCCAATATCCTTCCCTAAATATTCGCGGTCTGCGCAGCGCGTATGTTGGCGAGCAAGCTCAAAATGTAGTCCCCGAAAAAGCCACCGCAGCCTTGGATGTGCGTCTCGTAAAAGGAGAAGACCCCGACAAGAAGTTCGAGCAGGTACTCAGCCACATACGCAAACAAGGTTTCTTCATCACCACCGCCGAGCCCACAAAAGAAGAACGCCTCGCCCATCCGCTCATAGCTCGCGTCGCAAAAGATCCCTGGAATTACCCCGCCTCGCGCACCTCCATGGAGTTGCCCGTCTCCGAGGCACTGATAAAAGTCGTGCAGGACGCCACCGGCGGCCAAAGTGTAATAGCGCCTTTACTAGGCGGCAGCGTCCCCATGTACATTTTCGAAAAACTGCAAATCCCCTGGATCGGCGTGCCCATCGTCAATTACGACAATCATCAACACAGCTCGGACGAAAATCTCCGCCTCGGCCATCTCTGGCGCGGCATGGAAATTTACGCCGCCATCCTAGCCGACCTGAGCTGGTAAATTAGCGCTAAGTTGAATTGAATGGGGGCGTGACGCGCGCCGCCGGCGGGTGCCCCAGGTTCGCAGTTGACTTATGTGCGTTTCGGGGGAAAAATATCCGTCCTGTATGACGGGTCCTGAAGTTGCCTTCTCTCCCTGTTCGAACCCATCAGCCATCACGTTTTTTCTAAAGCGACAAAAAATTCTTCAACAATTCCTTCCCTGATTCCGTAAGCACCGATTCCGGATGAAACTGCACTCCCTCAATCTTGTACCGCCTGTGCCGCAATCCCATGATGATCCCGTCCTCCGTCTCAGCCGTAATCGTCAGCTCGCGCGGCAAATTTTTTCTTTCCACAATCAACGAGTGATAGCGCGTCGCGGTAAACGGATCCGCCAGCCTCCGAAACACTCCCTTCCCATCATGATGAATCTCGCTAGTCTTCCCATGAAACAACGCTGGCGCACGCTTAATCTTCCCGCCAAAAGCCGCACCAATGGCCTGATGCCCCAGGCACACGCCCAGAATCGGAAACTTCCCCGCCAGCTGCTCGACCAGCTCCACGGAAATCCCCGCCTCCTGCGGCATGCATGGACCCGGCGAGATCACAATACGCTCCGGCTTTTTCCGCGCGATATCCTCGACGCTAATTTTATCGTTCCGGTGCACTTCCACCTCGCATCCCAACTCGCCCAAATACTGCGCCAGGTTATAAGTAAATGAATCGTAATTATCCAGTAGTAGAATCAATTCAGTTTCTCCTGCCTCGCCTGCTGCCAGCCTTCTTCCCACGCGCGGCGGCCGTACCTATTGTCCCACCCTTATTTTGATGCGCGGCTTCCAGCGCCGCCACCAACGCCCGCGATTTATTTAATGTCTCTTGATATTCCCCGATGGGCGTGGAATCCGCCACCACCCCGCCCCCCGCTTGGACATAGGCCATGCCGTTCTTGACCACCATGGTGCGCAGCGCGATGCACGAATCCAGGTTCCCCGCAAAATCCATATACAGCACGCCACCTGCATAAATTCCCCGCCGCGTGCGTTCCAGCTCCTCGATAATTTCCATCGCCCTGACCTTCGGCGCTCCCGACACCGTGCCCGCCGGAAAACAAGCCATCAGGGCATCGAAGCAATCCACATCGTCCCGCAAACGCCCCTTCAAACTCGAAACCAGGTGCATCACATGTGAAAAGCGCTCCACCAACATCAGTTGTTCCACTTTGACGCTGCCGTATTCGCACACGCGACCCAGGTCGTTGCGCCCCAGGTCCACCAACATCACGTGCTCCGCGCGCTCTTTCTCGCTAGCCAGCATCTGCTTCTCGAATCGCTGGTCTTCTGCTTCATCTCTCCCGCGCGGCAAAGTCCCCGCAATCGGCCGGTAAAATACGTCGCGTCCCCGCACCCTCACCAGCATTTCCGGAGAGCTTCCCGCCACGTCGACATCATTCATATGCAAATAAAAAAGATACGGCGAAGGATTCAACGCACGCAGCTCGCGGTAAATCTCAAACGGGTCCGCCTGTACCTTCGTGGAAAACCTTTGGCTGATCACCACCTGAAAAATATCGCCCGCGCGAATATAAGCTTTTGCCTTTCGAACCGCGGCAAGATATTCCGCCTTCCGAAAATTGGAAGTAACCTTCAACGGCCGCGCTTTTTTCCTCGCCGCCTTCCGCACCAGCTCGGCTGGAGCGGGTTCCTCCAACAATTCCCGAGTCCGTTTTATTTCCCGCACCGCCGCGTTATATTTCGCCCGCAAAGTTCCCGGACCTTCCGTGAACACGTTCCGCACAATCCACAAACGGTGTTGCACGTGGTCGAACGCCAAAATGCCGTGATAAAACATCAGCACCGCATCATATAAACCGATTTCATCGCGCAGGGTCTTTGGCAACCGCTCAATCAGCCGCACCATGTCGTAACTAAAGTACCCAATTGCTCCCGCCACCAAAGGCGGCAATCCCGCGATTCGAACCGGCTTAAACTTCTCCATCCGTTGCCGAAGAAAACTAACTGGATCCCGTTCTTCCCACACTAGCTTGTTACGGTTCTCCAGCACGCAAGCGCCATTCGCGTAACGAAACACCTCTTCCGGATGCGCCCCCGCAAACGTGTACCGTGCAATTTTCTCGCCGCCCTCCACGCTTTCCAGCAAAAACGAATAGCGCGCGCCTCGCGCGATCCGCAGATACGCGCTTACCGGTGTCAACAAATCAGCGGAAAACACATCGTAAACAGGTACAAGATTGCCCTGCTTCGCGAGTCGGTGGAATTCCCGAAAGTCCGGCTGAATCACGCGCGGCTCCCGTGACTCTTCCTCCGGGGCTCTTCTTCCGCGCGCAACGACTGCAACACCGTGCGGCGCATCGCGGCTTGCGGCGCTTTCTTCCCGGTCCACAATTCCCATTGCGCAAATCCCTGCGCCAGAAACATTTCCACTCCCGAGACAGTACTGATCCCTTTTTTCCGCGCGATCTTTAGCAACTCGGTGTCCAGAGGGCGATAAATGAGATCCATCACGATGCGACAGTTTAACTCGCGCGCCGAAAGCGGCGAAATCTTGCTATGCGGATACATCCCCATCGGCGTGGCATTAATGATGACCTCAAATTTCTCGCTGCGCAGCGCGCGCCGCCCAAGAAATTCCCCGCCAACCCCGCGCGCCAGTTTTTTTCCCCCTTGCTCACGCCGTGCGCAGATCACAACCTGCGCACCCGCGCGCGCCAACGCAAAAGCGGCCGACCTCGCCGCCCCGCCGGCTCCAAACACCAGAACGCGGCTTCCGCGAAGCCGCATCTTAGCCTGCAGCGCCCGCAGAACGCCTACATAATCCGTATTCAATCCGTACAAGGACCCGTCGCCGCGAACCACTACCGTATTTACCGCCCCGATCGCGGCGGCCAATGGATCGCAGTCCTTCAAATATTTCAGAATCGTCTCTTTGTGCGGCAGCGTAACGCTAAATCCGCGAATTCCCAGCCTTTCCACCGCATCCAGAAAATCTTTCAGCCCATGCACCAAAAAAGGCAAATACACCGCATCCACATCTCGCGAAATAAATCCCGTATTGTGCAGCAGCGGCGACAAAGAATGCCCGACCGGATCGCCAATCACTCCAAAAACCCGCGTCCTCCGCGTCAATTCATGCGCGCGATACAAATGCATCATCTCGCGCAGCGACACTTGCCCCGGCGCAGTCGACTCTCCCACCGGCGCATAAGCTAACGCGCTACCTTCGCGAAGCGCCAGAATCCGCGCAGGCAACCCAATTTCTCCCATCGGCACAGCAACGAAATTTGTCGAACGCCGCGCCAGTCCCAAAAGTCGCACGCTGTCAGCAATGGCGTTGGCCCTCGCGGCAATTTTCATCGCCGTAATGCCACCGTGATCCGCCACGTTCATCTCTCGAGCCGACGCTGTCCCCTTAAAATCGTGCACCGACAACAGCACCCGCGACGGCAGTCCATACCCGCTCGCCGTTTTACCCGGCAACTCCCGCAACGTTTCTACCTCTAAATCGCACCACTCGCACCCGGCTTTCCTCGCTTGCCCAAGCCAGTACATTTCCTGTTTGATCCCGCTTTTAAATCTCCCTCCGCCAGGCACCCGGCGGCAGGTAGCCATCCGCACCACGCGCCTGCCAAACTTTTGCCTCTTCACCCACGCCAGAAATCTGCGCCTCTCCGCATCGCTCCTCAGCCAGTCCAGCCGCAGCTCCACCGTCGGTGTTTCCCGAAGTCCCGCCCGAACCTGCATCGCCATTTCCCTCGCGGTCCCAGCCGCAGCCACCGCGCAAACCCGGCTTTTCCCCGTCCCAAACAACCCCATTAGCCGTCCCGCCCTCTCCATGCCATTGAAAACAAGCCTCGTAGTACTGCGTATACTCGCAGTATCAAACTTGTAAAGCAACTCTGGCCATTTTGTTGACGTCACCCATGGCCCCTGCTACTTTCGGTCTAGAAAGTTCTAGTACCGCCACAGGACGTGTTTCCGAAGGAGCATTGCAATGCGCGCTAAGCTAGCAGGACTGACTTTCTTCCTATTTTTCGCTGCCGCCACCATTTCCGCGCAGGAAAGTGCGCAGCCGGGCTCGGCCACGAATTCGCCCGACTATTCCGCCGTGAACTGCTCCGGCTTCGTCTCCGATAAAGTCCCCGACGATATTCGTGTCATCTCCGGCGAACAGTCCAACCTCAAAATCACTTTTTCTCACGGCGATTACGTCTACATCAACCGCGGCCGCGATAAAGGCGTTCAAGTTGGTGATCGCTTTTCCGTGGTTCGTCCCGATAAAGACCCTGTGGACGTGCCGTGGTTCAAATGGCAAAACAAATTAATCAAAGCCATGGGTCAGATTTATACCGACGCCGGGCAGATTCGCGTCGTCAACGTACAGCCCAACGTCTCCATCGCCCAGATAGATTTGTCTTGTGGCTATGTGCAGCGTGGCGATATCGTGCGGCCCTACGTGGAACGCCCCAGTCCACCCTTTAAGGATGCCTCGGCCTTCGATCATTTTGCGCCGGTCAGCGGCAAGCATGTCGCTATGGTTGTCGCTGCAATCGACTACAGCCAGTTGTACGGCAAGAACACCGCAGTCTACGTAAATCTCGGTAGCAATCAAGGCGTGCGCATCGGAGATTATTTCCGCATCTTCCGTTATGAGGGCACGCTGGCTGAAACAGCGCCGCAAAGCAGAAACTATCAGTATGAGTTGTACGGTTTTGGCAGCGCCCACGCCAAGTACAGCTGGAAAGACTTGCCCCGCGAAGTGATTGGCGAAGGTATCGTGATTAACGAAGGCCCCAACGCTTCGACCATGCTCATTACTTACAGCTCGTTGGAAGTCTACGCCGGCGATTACGTCGAAGTAGAATAGCTCACATCAGCTCGGCTAAAAATCTACACCCCTCGTAGCCGCGCGGTTTTTTTCCATAACCTGTAACGCGGCTAATTCGCGCTTGCCCGTTTTGCATCTGAAAACACTTCGCAAGTGAATCCTTGGATTCTCGTCGATGGCCATCGCCACGCTTCTTGCGGCAGCCTCGCCTTCCGGCATGTTTCTGCCAGAAACTGCTCCCGGTTCAAACCATGTTCCGGCGCCACTTGCGGCAACAGCAACCCTCTGTGGTTTTCATCGGACACCACCAGTCCGTGGCGCCCGATCTCGATCTCTTCCGGCCGAATCGGCGCGAGTGGCGAAAGCACCGAAATCTCGATGTCCAACTCCTCCAATTCCTCGCTGCGCATCGGAGGAAATCGTGGATCATGCAACGCCGCGCTCGCTGCACAGCGGACCGTGGCCTCCCCCAATGGTTCATCGTTTTCGGTCGTGCCTATGCAGCCCCGCAACTCACCGCGCACATGCAAGGTGACAAACACACCACGCCGCTCGCCAAAAATCCCCTCGTGTGGAATTGTCTCCGGAAGTTTCCTGCGGCTGACCGTCTCTATAATCGCCTTCCGCGCCAGAACCAACAAATTCTGACCATCAGTCTCAGAGAGGTACGGCATCCTGTGACTTCTTGCGGCTTTCCAGCATGCTCAGCCGCCGCCGCTGCTTGATGCGGTCGTCCACGTTTCCCCAGAAGCGGTGAAAATATTGGGCCGCCGATGTCAGCGCACTCACCACCACTAGCCAAAGCAACAGAAGTGCCAGCGGCTTTAATGATGGGTGCCGCGCCCCTGCGATTACCACCGCCACCGCGCACACCTGCAAAACCATCTTGGTCTTTCCCAACACCGACGCCTCAATCGTAAACCCTTCCGCCAGTGCGATATTTCGCAATCCTAAAACGGTAAACTCCCGGCCGATGATAATCACGACCATCCACGCCGGAACCAGTTGCATATCTACCAGCGACACGAAAGCCGCCGAGATCAACAATTTATCCGCAATCGGATCCAGCAAAATTCCCAGCGTGGTCACTTGCAACCGCCGCCGCGCCACATACCCATCCGCCCAATCCGTAGCCGCGGCCATCAGCAAAATCAAAACTCCCCAAAATTCGAAATGCATTGGGAAGCCCCACAACTCCACATTTGGACTTCGTGTTAGCAGGATAACAATCAGCACCGGCACAAAAAAGATCCGTAACAACGTCAGTGAGTTGGCAAGATTCATACGCGAGTAGAGGCTAACAATGACCCGCCCTGAGCCTTCAGGTCAGTGCCGAATCACTATAGTCTTGAGCTACGTACCCGTCAACGCTTCGCAGGTGCTGACTTAGGCACCTACCGTCAACCGTTTACAACTGTTCGTATTTCTACTGGCTATACTCATTCGTAACCCTTAGCTTCCAAATCTGTGCAAATGTGTGATTTACAAGCGCGACGGGGGCACACTGGGTGACTTCGCACGTATAACTCGCGAACCCGTGTATATTAATGAAGAGGACGGACTTACAAGGCGAGGACTCTCTAACACGCCGCAATAACACAAATGTTCGGCAAACTCTCTAAAAACACTCATAACGTTTCCCACAAAATTTTCCACAACCAGCAAATCCACGGTTTATGCGGATTTATCACCTGCGGGACGGCCAGCACCGACCCGTGGCATCATTCTGCGCTGTTTACTCGAAGGTTATCCCAATTCTCACGGACAGTTGAAAATCGCATTGCTCCCACGATTTTAATTGCTCTAAATTAGTTGCAATGCCAGGCCCCCAGGCAACGTCATTCCGCCTGGGCATGTCGTCGGTGAACATGTGGGTCCCTAAGCATGAGGCTCTCTTAAGTAGGAGGTTTCTCATCTCCATTTCAAATCGCCCGGGGCCCGCGCAGCAGCCTCACCGGAAGCAACAGCATCGCCGCTAGCAGCCCAAAAACTCCGTGCACCGCAATTCCTACAATTCGAAATGGCAGCATGATTAGCCAAACAAGCGGATAGAGAACCAGGGCCAGCAGCGCCACCGGCCAACAAAGAATAAAAAGAATACACCACAAAATAAACGCGGCCATGAGTACCTCCTCTTATCCTTACGTCAGAGCGAGCCTGGAAGTTCCCTCAACCACATAATCACTTAACCGCAAACGCCGCGCGATCGACACCGGTACCTCGGCGTCCAGCAGCATATCCTCATCTTCCACTTCCGATCGCAGAACCCTTCCAAGCGCGTGAATCAACGCCAGAGTGCGCCCTTGCGACAATGGTAACCGCAGCGACAGCGAAACCAGCGGGTCGGTGGGTAGCGCCACATCTATGCGTCGCAGCAATTCATCGAGGCCTTCCCCAGTCAACCCCGACACCAGCACCGGTCCATCATCATGGCTCATCTTTCGGTAGCAGTTTGCGTTGAGGCTCTCTCTTTCTTCAGCTGTCAATCGGTCCACCTTATTCAAAACCCGCAATATCGGCCGGTCAGCAACCCCCAGTTCTTCCAGAATTTTGTGCACCTCTTCGTCCAGTTCATCGTGATGTGCGTTGGATATATCGCTGACATGCACAATCAGCGCCGCTTCCTGCACTTCTTCCAGCGTAGCGCGAAACGCCGACAGCAAACTCTTCGGCAAATCGCGTATGAATCCCACCGTGTCTGAAACCAGCACTCGTCTGTTCGATGGCAGCCGCACTGCCCGAATCGTGGGATCCAGCGTGGCAAACATGCGCGCGGAAACCAGCACCTCCGCTTGGCTCAGCGCATTAAACAACGTTGACTTCCCCGCGTTGGTATAACCCACCAGCGCAATCGTACCGAGCGGCACCGCATTCCGCGCTTCCCGCCGCAACGCTCGTTGCTTGCGCAAGTCAGCAATACCATTTTGAATCCTACCCACGCGGTCTCGAATCCTCCGCCGGTCAGTCTCCAGTTTCTTTTCGCCAGGCCCGCGAACGCCGATGCGCCCCGCTCCTCCCGCGCCACCCGCTCCTCCACCGCCGCTTTTGCCTCCCAACCGGGACATCGCCGTGCCCTTCCCGGTCAATCGCGGCAGCATATAATTCAGTTGCGCCAGCTCCACCTGCAATTGCCCTTCCCGGCTTCGCGCATGCCGCGCAAAAATATCCAGGATCAGTTGCGTGCGATCGATGACCCGCCGCTCCGTCAACTCCTCAATGTTCCTCTGCTGCACGGGAGAAAGATTGCTGTCAAAAATAATCAGCGGTGCCTGGTGCGCATTGGCCTCCGCGCGAATCTCATCCAGCTTCCCGCGTCCCACCAGCGTCGCGGAATCCGCCGAATCGCGTACCTGAAACACCGTTCCCACAATCTCCGCACCGGCGCTTTTCGCCAGCTCCACTAATTCCGCTAAAGACACTCGCCCCTGCTCGCCCACGGGCATCCCCGGAAACCGCGCCGCCCGCTTCCAGCCCACGCCCACTAGCAGGGCGCGTTCAGCATTAGAAACATTGTGTTGTGGTGTCTTCGTCAAAAAGTGCGACCTGGCGGCACTACGGAACCATTTGTGGAGGGATCGTGCTCATCCTCGCGATTATACCCCTTTGCATTTTCAACCGCGACTACCGAGCCCAATCTCTTTACCCACCCATTCGGAAATCTCGCGCTGCACCCCGACGTCATCGCCCGGCCCCGCAAACCATCGTATTGACTTGTCCTTCCGAAACCAGGTCATCTGCCGCTTGCCATACTGCCGCGTGGCCAGTTGAATCGCCGCACGTGCCTTCTCCATCGTAAGATCCCCACGCAACACCGCCAGCATCTCGCGATACCCGATGAAATCAAAAATCTTTGCGTTCTCCGCGACCCCCGCCTCAAGCAATCCTCGAACTTCAGCAAGCCATCCACTCTCGATCATCGCCTCCGTACGTGCATCAATGCGCTCTTGCAGCATCTCGCGCGAAGGAATCAGTCCAACCTTCAACGTCCGCCATCCCTGCAATGGCTTCCGTCCCGCGCGATGAACCTCAGAAATCGGTTTATGCGACAAAATACAAATTTCAATCGCCCGTATCAGCTTTTGTTCATCCGTAGGCGCAATTCTTGCCGCAGCTTCCGCGTCCATCCGTCGCAGCACGCGATGCAGGTGCATCGCACCGCGTTTCCTGGAACTCGCCCTGAGCCGCTCGCGCAGCTCCTCCGAGCGCAGCGGCAAGTCCGCTAACCCCTCCAGCAGCGCGCGCATATACAGCCCAGTCCCCACAGTAAGAATCGGCAGCCTGACCCGCTCGCGCATATCTCGCAACACCGCCAGCGCCAGGTCGCGATAACCTCCCGCTGTCGCCGCCTCCGAAGCCTCCAGCACATCAATCAAGTGATGAACAACGGCTTGCCGCTCCTCCAAAGTCGGCTTGGCCGTTCCGATATTCACACCGCGATAAAGCTGCGTCGAATCGCAAGCAATAATTTCTGCCTGCAACGCGCGCGCCAGCGCCACCGCCAGCGCGGATTTGCCCGATGCCGTTGGTCCCACCACGACAATCAAAGGCAAACTCTTCAACTCAATTGTGTTCATGGAAAAAAAATGTGCCGCGCGCGAAACAACATCACCAGCAGCACAAGGAACGCGAGCACCAGGCTGCCCACGATTTGTTGTCGCAACGGTTTCACCGATATTTCACTGATACGCGGCTTCGAGAGGCAAATTGTACAGGAAGTAAAAGCGCAGTTCGATATACGGCCCACTGAACGCCGGGGGCAAAGGCTCAAACGGATTCGACGATCGGATCGCCGACACCGCCGCGCGGTCCAGCGGCTCTTTCCCGGAGTTCAGCAATCGCGTCGGCTCCCCGGTAGGCACGCTGCCATCGCGCATGATGCGGAATTGCAGCGCGACCCTGCCACGGTCGCCCAGCTGCGCCGACTCCGGCATCACCGCGTACCAGTTGCGTCGCACACTCGCCACTACCCGCTTCATGTAATCGCTGAAATCCACGCCCTCCGTCGGCGTAAGAATTTCATAGCCATTTCCATATGTCCCCGCGCCTTGGCCCGCACCACCGCCGCCTCCCGGAGAAGGCGCAGAGCGCGGCATCGGACCAATCACACCTCCAGCGCGTCCGCCGCTATTCGGATTTCTCGTGGCGTCCTTCAGCGAATCTTGAATCGAGCGGCTCGCGGAACTTTGTGGCAACTGCAAATTAGGACGCGGCACCGGCGTGTCCGGAGTTTCCAGTTTCAGCCCCGCCTTGGGAGTGTCGATCTTCGGCGCCGGCGCGGTCGTTTGCGGCTCTGGCGCCACCGCATTCTTCTGAGGTATCGGCGCGCTTGGCAATTCTTTTAGAGGTTTCGGGGGAACCGGTGCGGGCGTTGGCGCTGGCGTTGGCTCAACAACCGGCGGCGCGACTTTTCTCAGCACTCGCGGATCCACATGCACAGCAGGCGGACGCTGTACTGGTCGCGACGACGGTTTCGACGATTCGAACGCCCCCGGCGGCAATAGCAACGTCAGTTGCTTCCGCGCAATATCTACTTCCTCGGCTGTCGGCTCATGCTTCGGAAATAATCTCGCCTGTAACAAAATCGCCGCAATCAGCGCCACGTGCAGCACCACCGACGAAATCCGCGTGATCAAATCCGCCCGGGCCTTTTCGGGCGACGGTGGCGAAGCAATCAAATGAACTTCGCCAGTCGTGAAAATATCCGGATCGACCAGCTCGGTATCCACCACCGGCAACGACGCGCTGGGCTCCGGGGGCGCCGAGTTCTGCGGCACCGCAATGCGCTGATCCATTTCCGTCACTTGCAGCGGAATGGAAACGTCCTCCACCACCGAGTACGCTTCGCGCTGTATATCCCGCGGCACCACTACTCGCGCAGCGATCGATTGCAGCGGCAAATTTGTGGGGATGTTGGAATGCCCATTTAGCGCGACGATCGGCAGCATCGCCGGAACCAGCGTGCGCTCGTCCATCGTCGTCGGCCGCCGTCGCGCGCTCGCCGCTAAATCAGCGGCCGCGGGTAAGCGAGCATCCCGGGGTACAAGTGTGCGTTCAATCATATTTGGACTGGCTTATTTGATGTACGTGTAGCCAGTTGGACGCGATCCGCGTGTTCATGGATGCTTGTCATTACTCGTCCCGCCAATTCCAGCGCAGCACGTCCAGCCGCGCCGTTCACCCGGGGTTCCTGCCGCGAACGCACCGCCTCGACAAACGCGTCCAACTCCGCATGCAACGGCTCAATCGCCGGCGCCGGCAATTTTTCGAAACCAAATTCCGGCTGCGGTCCGGCTTTCTTCACCCCAACACGCAACGCATCCCGCCGCGCGTAATCCAGCGATATGTATTCGTGTTGCTGGAAGAACCGCATTTTGCGCACGCGCTCCGTGGAAACACGGCTCGCCGTCACATTTGCCACCGCCCCGCCGGTAAATTCCAGCCGCGCATGCGCGATATCCACCTTGTCCGTCAAAACCGGTATCCCCACAGCTTTAACTTCCGTCACCGGCTCCTGCACCAAAGCCAGCAAAATATCCAGGTCATGAATCATCAAATCAAAAATCACATCCACATCCAGGCTGCGCGCCGTGAACACTCCCAGCCGGTGCACTTCAAAAAATAACGGCCGGTTCACAATCGGCTCCACGGCAATTACTGCGGGATTAAATCGCTCCACATGCCCGACCTGCAAAATCCGCTGGTTTCTTTTCGCTGCTTTCAACAGCGCATCCGCTTGCATCAGATCGGTGGCCATGGGCTTTTCCACCAGTACATCGATCCCCATGTCCAACAATCGGCAGCCGACTTCGCTGTGCGATTCGGTAGGAACAGCCACGCTGGCCGCCTTCACGCGCCCGCGCAATTCCTCCAGGTCGCCAAATGCGCGAGTATGAAATTCTTCCGCCACCGCGCGTGCTTTCGCCACATCTCGATCGAGAATGCCCAGCAGTTCTATATTCTGAAGTTCGTCATACACCCGCGCGTGGTTGCGTCCAAATTCACCAGCCCCCACCACGGCAACCGGCAAACGCTCCGGCGCTGCGCTCATCCCTGACTCATTCCCTTGTTTTCCGCTTTTGGTTCCGCGGCCAGTGGAGAAACGGGCGGAGAAAAAGCCTCAATCGCGATCCCTTTTTCCTCGGCCAGGGCGATCAATTTCGCGCGGTCAAACAACAACGTCCGCCCAGCATCCACAGCCAACGCCGTCACCCCTGCACTGGACATCTGTTCGATGGATGGCAGCCCGATCACAGGTACGTCGAAGCGCATGTCTTGCCCCGGCTTACTCACCTTCACCACCACCAGCGGCTTTCCCCCGGCAATCCGCGCAGCTCGCGCAACCACTTCGTCCGTGCCTTCCATCGCTTCCACCGCCACGCAAGCGCAATCCGAAATCACCACTGTCTGTCCAATGTCCATGCGCGCAATATTTCTCGCCACGCTAAAACCGTAAGCGATGTCCGCAGCCTCACGCTCATCCGGAGCGCGTCGCGTCAGCACTCCCGCTTCTGGTACCAGCGGCTTCAGAAATAGAGTCGAATCCACCAATTCAATCCCTTCATCTCCCAGCACCCGTGCCACCGCCCCAATCAATGCGTCCGTATTTTTTCGCGGCAACGAAAATAAAAGTTTTGCCAGCTTCCAGTCCGACCGTATCGAGCTGAAAATTTTATTGTGCTTCACCTGCCCTGCCATCACCGCGCGGGTCACGCCTTCCTGGTGCATCAAATCAATCGCCTTGCTCAACTCCCCCAGACTCACCCAATGAATCCGCGAAGTAAATTTCGCCAACTCCTCGGACGCCTCCTCTTTCAGCGCAATCACCGCCATTTCCAGCCCCTGGCTCCGCGCCCCCTCCAACACCAAAAACGGAAATCGCCCATTCCCCGCAATCAATCCCCACTGATTTGTCTTCGTGTCAGCGCCCAATTTTCTTGTCCCAATTTTTTACTTCACCACTGCGCCCACAAGGCGGAGTGCCCCACCCTCGGATTTTTGGAGGGTGGGTCTTTTAACGTGGAACCACCAAAATCTCGGCGTCGAAGCATTCCCGATTTACTTCCGAAAACCACTCCTACTTCACAATCCCCCGTTCCGCCGCTTCTATAAATCTCACCAGTTCCTGCACGTCCTCCGACTCCCCCAACGTCGCCCGCATCTCCGCCACCGCCTGCGAAGTATTCATCTTCGATTGCAGCAGCAGTCGATAAGCACGTCCCAAAACCTGCAACCGTTCCTTCGAGAATCCTTTGCGCTCCAACCCAATCGAATTCACCCCGTAACTCTTCGTACTCCGCTCCGTCACCACCCGTGAAAACGGCGGCACATCCTGCGTAATCACCGTCGAAGCCCCCACATACGCATATCGCCCAATCCGGCAGAACTGGTGCACCGGCGAAAACGCCCCAATCGTAGCGAAATCTTCCACCGCCACATGTCCCGCCAGCGTCGCTCCATTGGCGAAAATAGTTTCGTCGCCTACATGGCAATCATGCGCGATGTGCGAGTAAGCCATGAACAAATTCCCGTTCCCGATGGTCGTTTTCCCGCCGCCCCCCACCGTCCCGCGGCTCACCGTCACATATTCGCGAAAAGTATTTCCTTCGCCGACCACCAATCCCGTCTGTTCGCCATGAAATTTCAAATCCTGCGGATCGCCGCCAATCGAACAAAACGGATGAAACACATTGTGCCGCCCAATCGTCGAAGGCCCCTGAATCACCGCATGCGCATCCACGGAACATCCTTGGCCCAGAGTCACGTGCTCCCCAACAATCGCATAAGCTCCAATTTTTACCCGCGCCCCAACCCTCGCGCTCGCGGACACCACCGCTTGCGGATGAATCTCAGTTTTAGTTTGCGTGCTCACAAATTTTCAGCCCTCAGGCGCCAAGTGTCATTCATCCGCATTCATGTATTTGGCAGCGCTTTCTCTTCTCCTTCGCCGCTGCGAAGGAGGCTGGCTTGCCGGTTGAGGAGTCTCTCTTGATCAATCGCGCACGCCACTCGGCGCACTCATTTTCTCAGCAGTTTTTGGCTGCTCCAGATCTTCGCGGTCCACCATCTTGCACATCAAAATCGCCTCGGCGGCCAATTCGCCGTTCACTGTCGCTTTTCCATCCAGCTTGCAAAAATCCCCGCGCCACGAAATAACTTTCACTTCCAACTTCAATTGCTCCCCAGGAACCACCGGACGCCGGAATCTCGCCCCATCAATAGCCACAAAATACAAAAGCTTCTTCTCTCGCTCGCGCTCAGAAACCTCCATCAGCAGCAGCAACCCGCCCGTCTGCGCCATCGCTTCAATGATCAGCACCCCAGGCATGATCGGCTTTCCTGGAAAATGCCCCTGAAAATGCGATTCATTGATGGTCACATTCTTGATTCCCACGATGCGCTTCACGCGTTCCATCTCTTCAATCGCATCCACCATCAGAAATGGATAACGGTGCGGCAAAATCCTTTGTATTTCCGTAGTATCCAGAATCATTCGCACCCCCGTCGCGAATACTTCAACACCTGCGGCGTCCAGGCTTACCCGGCAAACTTACAATTATATGCGACCAGAGACCCACAAGGCCCGCGTATCTTGTGCCCCAAATGCAATATCTCGTGATATCCCGCCAATCTCTCTCGCGCGCCTGTCCCCGTTTCCGGTCGATGTCGGCAACCCCATGTCTCTCCCCGCGTTGCCCATTCGTCGCCTCATTGTTAGCATGTTCGCACAATGCCCGCTCTCTTTGTCGCGCAGAAAATCAAAAACTTCCTGCAACCAGCGCTACCGCAAATGATCGACCTGCTTCGCCGTTTTGTAATCGCCGAGTCACCCAGCCTCGAAAAAGCCTACGCCGACCGGTGCTGCGAAATCATCGCTGCCGAATGGCGCAAACATGGCCTGCAAGTCCGTCGCATCCCGCAAAAAAATCGCGGCGATCATTTGCGCATCGTATCCCCGCCAAATTCCCCTCGCCCCAACGGTCAACTCCTCGTGCTCGGCCATTACGACACCGTATACGCGTCTGGTACCCTAAAAAAAATGCCTTTCCGGCTCACCGCTGGCAAGGCCTACGGCCCAGGCACCTTCGACATGAAGGCGGGCATCGTGCAAGCTCTCTTCGCCCACCGCGCGCTCCAGAACCTGAACCTCGCCTCCAACAAACGCATTGTTTTTCTCTGGACCTCCGATGAAGAAATCGGCAGTGATTCCTCCCGCAAGCTAATCGAAACCGAAGCCCGCCGCAGCGATGCCGTTTTCGTTCTCGAGCCTTCGTTCGGCCCCCGCGGCATGATAAAAACCGCGCGCAAAGGCGTCGGCGAAGCAGAAATCATCGTTTACGGCCGCGCCTCTCACGCCGGTTTGGCCCCCGAAGAAGGCATCAACGCAGTTCACGAACTTTGCCACCAGGTATCGCAAATTTTAAAATGGAACAATCCGCATCGCGGCACCACTGTAAACGCCGACATCATCCAGGGTGGCACCAGAACAAATGTCATCGCCGAGCGCGCCCGCGCCGTGCTCGATCTTCGAGCCACCAGCATCGCGGAAATGACCCGCCTCGAACGCCAACTCCTCGCCTTGAAACCAGTTCTCCGCGGCGCGCGGCTCGAAATCCACGGCGGTTTCAATCGCTCTCCGCTGGAGCGCAAAATGAGCGCAGCCTTATTCAAACGCGCGAAATCCCTGGCTGCCCAAATGAATTTGTCCCTCGAGGAGTGTGTAGTAGGCGGGGGCTCAGATGGTAATCTTACCGCCGCGTTGGGAATTCCCACCCTGGATGGCTTGGGCGCCGTGGGAGATGGTGCGCACTCAACCCATGAACACATCCTGATAGCGGCCATGCTCATCCGCGCAGCGCTGCTGGCCGCACTCCTCGCCACCAGTTAAACCGTCAAATTATCATTATTTTCCAAAAAAAATGGCCGCCTAGCGCGAGTACGTTCTGCGCAAGTAATCCGCACTGGATCTCATCACATCGTTGTAATCGTCATGCAGCACATCACGCAACGCCGCTTCCGTCGAACTTCCCGAACCAATCCGGTCCAGGATTCGTTCCACGTCCCCCATGCCGTCAGCCTGCACAATATATTCAATATTCGCGAGCGCCCACGCATACGCATAAACCGCCGCGTCACTCGGAAACCCCATCCATGATCCTTCCAGACTCCCCAGAGAAATCGCATGCCCGTCGCCATAAATCTCCAGCAGCGCCTCAGCATTCTCGCCGCTGCGCTTGCCTTCCATCCACTGCGCCAGTCCTTCCTGTATCCATGTAGGCGCGCGCCCGTGCGTCTTCTGCTGCACAAAGCTATGCGTCAGCTCGTGTTTCAATACCCGCGATAACTCCTCCGTCATGCTGCTCAACCCCTGCACCGGAACGCGCAATCTCCCATCGTTCAGCGCACCCGCCCATCCAGGCGCGCGTGTAATATCCGCGAAAGCCTGCTGCGTATACAGAATCACGCCGATGGAATCCGGCGGCGCAAAATTCAGCTCCGAATTAATCTTCGTGTAATGCATTTCCAAGGTTCGCAGCACCTCTCGCGCGAGCGCCGGTTCCGCGCTCCCGCTGTAGCGCAGCGTAAAATGCGCGCTCTCATTTTCCTTATAGCTTTCCTCTTCCCCGTTGTCACGCTCCGCTTTTTCTAGCGCCGCTTGCACTTCCGCATCCGGCCGCAGCGCCAAAGCCCGTTTCCATTCCGCCACCGCCTCCGGCAACTTGCTCATCCCGTAATAAGCCCAACCCGCCAGCTTGGCCACCTCCGGATTGTTCGGCGCAACCCTCTGCGCGCGCTCCAGGTAATACAGCGATTCCTTGTACTCACTTCTGCGCAAATGCAAATACGCCACGTTCATCAGAAGCAGCGGTCCCTCCGGCGCGTACGTGAGAGCCGTTCGCTCGTCAGCCAGCGCATGATCCATGTCCCCGTGCGCAAGTTCAAAGCTTGCTGCTGCATGATGCGCAACCGCCGCGTCCATTCCCGCTGCCGCTGAACCGCTGCGCGTTTCAGACTCCAATTTCGCAATGTATTGCCGGTCAATCGAACCACCGTGTATCACCGCGTGCTCAATTTCTCCGCCGTTGCCGCGCGGCGCATCCATGACCGGCGGAGTCATCGCCATATTCGAAACGTTACTGCCTTTCTCGATGTGGTCGACGATCGACTTGGGAAGACTCAATTCCCCCACACTTGTTTCGTACCGAATCTTGTCGCCCAGCTCCACCACATTAGTACCCGAAATTCGATGCCCGTTCTTCAAGACAATAGTGTCCGCCCACACTCCTGCGCTTCCCAGCGCCAGCGCAACACTAAACACCCCGGCTCGATAGCTGCGTCCAATAGAGGGAGACCCCATGCCTCCCATTTTACCCGCACCGCAACGCTTTGAATTTTTCCCTACACATTCTTGTTCCATTAGCAAACTCGATCTAAAAATGGCGCCCCGCATACTCTTGTTCCACAACGCCCAAAATGACTACACTTTCCCCATGAGGCTCGCAGCAGCCTTCTTCGTGTTGTGCGGCCTTACAGCAGCCCAACCCTCGCGTTCTAGCCCGCGCACCGCCCATCAACTCTACGATGCCCTCAATGCCCTGCGCCTCGACCCCGCTTCCGCTTATCAAATTAAACCCGAGCATCGCATCGAGCTTCGTCGTGGCGACGCGAAAATCTCCTTCGATCAAGGTGAGCTGATTTTTTTTGCTCCTCTCGATAGCGAAATCACCGGCGCTGTCTTTGCCGGCCGCGGCCACATTCTCGCTCTCCCGCGCGAAACCATCGAAAAGCAGCAAATGGCTCGTTTCCTCGACTCTCCCATCCTCGACCAGGATTTTGCCAGCGCGTACATCCGTTTCACCGACACCACTTCCGCCGACTTGTTGCATCAGCTCCAGACCGCGGGACTCAAGCCGGAATCCGATAGCGCCGCCGCTTCCCATTGGGATCCACTCCTCTCTCATCTCAATGCCACTCACTCCCTGCGTATTTTTTGTGGCACCCTGCTCGCCACACCGCCGCCATATTTCTACGCAAGCCTCGACGGCATCGCTACCGGCCCATTCGATGTGGTTCTCGATTCCATGCGTGTCGAACCCTTCCTGTTAGGGCAGGTGCGCAGTACTGCCGGCTCCAGCTTTTACGATGTTTGGGCTTCCTATAAAATCCCGGATGCCGTCCCCATGGCGCCAGATTTTCGCACCCTGCACTACACCATCGACACTTCTATCCTCCCCGATCACTCGCTCGACGCCACCGCCACAGTAAATCTCCGCGCTCTTGGCGCAGGTCATCGTTTTTTAATTTTCGCTTTGTCCCGGGCCTTGAACGTTGAATCCGTTACTGGCGTGGATGGCCAGAAGCTCGAATACTTTCAAAACGAAGACATGACCCCGCAAGAACGCAGCGTCCGCGGCAACGACTTTTTATTCGTAGTACTTCCCCGCGCCCTCGCGCGCGACGCCGAATTTTCTATTCGCTTTCACTATCGCGGCAACATCATCACCGATGCTGGCAATGACGTTTTCTTCGTGGGCGCCCGCGAAAGCTGGTATCCGCACTTTGGTGACGCCGCCGATTTCGCCGCATATGACCTAACTATGCGCTGGCCAAAAAAATTGCGCCTGGTCGCCACCGGCACAAAAATCGATGAACATGAAGAAGCTGACTTCCGTGTGGGACATTGGAAAACCGACAAACCCGTCTCCGTCGCCGGCTTTAACCTCGGCGAATACGCTTCCTCCTCCGTCACCTCCGCGAATTATTCCATCGACGTGTACGCCAATCGCCAGGTGGAACAACAGCTGGCCAAACGCTTAGCCAACTCCGTTACCTCTGAAATACCACCCGCCGGACCTCGTCGCTCAATACTGGATATGAACCAGGATATTCAACCCTTGCCCCCCAACCCCGCCATCGCTCTCAAACAACTCGGGAAAGACATCGATGCATCTATTCGCTTTTACGAAACCTACAGCGGCCCTTTTCCTTTTCGCAATCTCAGCGTCTCCCAAATCCCCGGAACTTTCGGGCAAGGTTGGCCCGGCCTGCTCTACATTTCCACCTACTCCTTTCTATCCGCGGATGTGCAGCGCCGTGCTGGCCTGTCCAGCAGCAGTCAGGAACATTTCAGCGAGTTGGTGCCCTTCCACGAAGTCGCTCACCAATGGTGGGGAAACATTGTCGGATGGTCCAGCTACCGCGATCAGTGGATCGACGAAGCCATCGCCAATTATCTCGCGCTACTTTTCGCCGACATGCACAAAAATCCCGATCACACCTTACACGTGTGGCTCCAGCGCTATCGCCAACGGCTCATCGAAAAAGCGCCCAACGCCGACCAACCCGCTGGCGAAATCGGCGCTCTGGCCCTCGGCACGCGCCTCAATTCCTCGAAGTCTCCCGACGCGTACGACGATCTCATCTACGCCAAAGGCGCGTGGGTAATCCACATGCTCCGCGAAATGCTGCGCCAGCCGGGGGCCAATCCCGACGCGCGCTTCAACGCTCTACTCCGCACGCTAGTCACAAAATACGCATACCGCGCTCTATCCACCCAGGATTTGCGTCGTGAAGTTGAAGCGGTGATGACCCCCTCAATGGATCTCGAAGGCGGTCATTCCATGGAATGGTTTTTCGAGCAATGGATCCAGGGCACCGGCATTCCCCACTACCACGCGGAATTCACCGTTCACAAAAATGATAGTGGTACCGGCTACTCCATACGAGGAAAACTCGTTCAAGAAAACGTGCCGCAATCTTTCATCGCTAGAGTCCCTGTTTACGCAGCCATCCCCGGCGCCCGTCCCGTCCTTTTAGGCACGGTAGTCGTCGCCAGCCCGGAAACTCAATTCCACTTCACCTCATCAACGCAGCCCCACAAACTCCTCATCGACCCACAAATGACTCTTCTCTGCACCACGCAATAGCCTCCAAGCACACTCTCCCGCTCCTCCCCTACTTACTGGCCGGCGCCTTAATCCACTTCTTCCTCAGTGGACTCTCCGAATTAATCTCCGCCTTCCCCGCTTCCGACAAAACATACGGATACCCGAGCGGATCGACAGGCTCCCCAAGCAAAAGCCCACTCAGCACCAGGTCACTCATGGTTGCTAGCCGCCGCCCAAACTGTTTCTGATACTCGGCCGCCGCCGCATCAATCTGCTTGCAATCTTCTTGCGCCCGCAACAATTGCAAATGCGTCAACGCATTTTCCTTCACCGACGGATCGCTAGTCGTGTTGTAAACGTCTTGCCATAGAAAACTGGAAGTCTCCGTCGAACCGCCTTCAGCGGCAATCCTCGCAGCCATCGTTTTCATCCAGAAGTATGCTTTTGGATTTTTGCTGCCCTCGTAAAATGCTGCGGATGCCTTCGGATAATCCTTCATATCAAAGTAGTACACGAACCCCAAATCGTAATACAGCCGCCATTCGTCCGGATTCGCTCTCAACCCACGCTCCAGCAACTCCACCGCCAGATCGGGCCGCCCAGCCCCCCGCGGCGCTGCGTCACTCAAGAACATGGACCCAAAATGATAAACCGGCATCAGATACGGATCGAGCACGCTCGTCACGTCCAACAGCGGCCAAAGCAGCCGCAAATCAAGTTGCTGCCCCGCGTGCTTGTTCCCGAAATATTGCACCACTCGCGTCCAATAGATGTCCGCCACCAGTGGTGCATATTCCAGACTCAAGCCCTTCACTAGTTTGCTGGAGCGCAACATCACCTGGTCGTCTTCGGTTTCCACCGCTCTTTGTTGCACATCAATGCGTTCCTGTAAGCGCCACACACCCGCGAAGCCCAGGATTACGAACAAAATCAACGCGATGTAGCCCTTTGAACTCATTTCAGGTTACGCTGCGAAAAAATCGCCATCGCTACCACCAATACAATCGCGCAGTAAAGCGTGGCATAAATCGTATTCTGTGCAATCAGCATCCCCGGTATAAGCCGCCCGTGCGCCGCCGCCCCCATAACATCGAAGTTCTCGAAATTCGGCAGCACATAAGAAATCCACCGCAGCAAACGCCCCAACACCGGATCAATCATCCCCGCCTGCAATCCGCGCATCTCGTGAACGAATAACCCCGCGATGTAAAGTCCCGCCGTAAACAGAATCGCAAGCAACGGTGTCGTGAAACACGAAAACAGCATCGCCAGCGCCACCACCAGCGCCAGCTTCAGTAAAATGAAATACACTGCCACCAACACCGCCGTGTCGGCCCGCCCGATCGAATGCTTCACGTAAAACAATGCCAGAAATAGACCCGCAGCCATCGCCGCGGTATTTACCGCCAACGTCAGCGCCAGCCCGGCGAATTTTCCTAAAATAAATTCCCAGCGCCGCAACGGCTTGGCCAGCAACGCATACAAAGTCCGTTTGTCGATCTCCTTCGAGACCAATCCCACGCCAATAAACACCGAAATCAGCAATCCAATAATGGAAATCGCGCTTAATCCCAGACTGACAATCACAATCTGTTCTATCCCGATGGATATCTGCCCTACCAGAATCGCCGCCGCCATCATCACCAGCGCGAAAAACACCAGGTTGTACAGCACGCGATCGCGCACCGCTTCGCGAAACGTATTTAGCGCTACCGTTGCAACGCGTGTCACTTTGCTCTCACTTCCACTGCCGCGGCTTGCGCGCGGTCAGCCTCCACCAGGTGCATAAAATATTCTTCCAGCGACGGTTTTACCTGCGTCACCGACAATATCTTCGCGCCGGCTGCATGTAACCGTTCCATCGCCGCATACAACCCACTCTCTTCCACTTGCAGTCGATACCGGTCCCCGGTTCGGGTAGCTTGCGCCAGTAACTCTCCTCCGCCAGTGGCGCTCGCAGCGCTCTCAGGCAACTCAAACAGAATCTCCATCCCCTGCGCTTTCAAACCCACAAGTTCGCTCGGCGCCCCAACTCCCTGCAATTTTCCTCCGACAATCACACCCACCCGGTCACACAACATTTCCGCATCAGACAAAATGTGAGTGGAAAATAAAACCGTCTTCCCGTGTTTCTTTAATTCCAAGATAATGTCGCGTACTTCCCGCCGCCCCACCGGGTCCAGCCCGGACATTGGCTCATCCAGCACCACCACCGCCGGATCATGCAAAATAGCCTGCGCCAGTCCCACCCGCTGCAACATCCCCTTCGAATATTTTCTCAACTGGAGGCGCCCAGCCGACTCCAGACCAACTCTCTTCAACATGCGCTCCACGCGCTCGCGCCTCTCTGCCGCGTCGAAATCATGAAAGCGCGCAAAATAATCCAGCAATTCCGCCGCAGTTAGGTAGTCATAGAAGTAAGGTTGCTCTGGCAGGTAGCCAATATCCCGGTGCATGGCAATATCGCTGATCGGCTTCCCAAGAATCCGCGCCGATCCCGCCGTAGGAAAAATCAAGCGCATTAGCAACTTGATCGTCGTCGACTTACCCGCGCCGTTCGGCCCCAAAAAACCAAATACTTCCCCCTCCTGTACTTGCATGGTCAAGCTTTCCAGCGAGCGCCTCTTCTTCAGCTGAAGAAACCCGTACGGGTAATCCTTGGTCAGATTTTCAATATCAATTGCCGGCTCAGCCATGCATTCATTCTTGCCATACACGCCAAAAGCGTCAATCGCCCGCCATACCCCCTGTGCGCGGATAGAAAATACCGCATAGACACAGGGCGGAAATGATTGTTACCAAAGCGCGGTCTGTTACTTAAAACTGGCAGAATTATCGGGCCAGTCTCTTCCTAACCTCGTGTCGCGCTGTCATCACCGCTTCTAACTCCTCGTCAAAAAGGCGTAGAATACTTTCCATGGCCAAGCAAAATGTAGACAACCTGAACGTCACTTGCCCATGTTGCCATTCCAAACTGGTGATCGACTCCGTTTTCGGCGCCGTGCTTTCCCACGAAGCTCCCCCGAAAACCGGCCCCAACGTCGACCTCACCGATGCCGCCGGCATTTTGAATGAGCAACAACGCAATCGCGAAGATAAATTCCGCGACTCCTGGAACCTGGAACACAATAAAGAAGACATCCTCGCCAAAAAATTTGAAGAAGCCATGAAGAAAGCCAAGGACGCTCCAGCAGGAAAGCCACTTCGCGACATCGATTTGGATTAGTTCCGCCGGCCGGAGCAGGCCGACCCCGCTTCTACCAAACGGTTATTCCGTCCGGAACAGGCCGACCCTTTTTCCCCTCGTTCGTCCGCGAACCAGTCGGCCTGCGCAGCGGAGGAATCGCTCTTCGATCCCTCGCGCAAACCAAGTCCGCTACTGTCTCTTCGATCCTCACCCAAGCCAAGTCCGCTACTACCAAACGGTCATTCCGACCGGAGCAGGCCGACGCTTTTCCCCTCGTTCGTCCGCGAACCAGTCGGCCTGCGCAGCGGAATCTCTCTTCGATCCTCCGCCCAAGCCAAGCCCACCTACCCTCACAAATAGCCGCTCGTGTTTCGCACTCATCTCACCCGAGCGCCATCAACTGCCTTTGCATTACACTGCCAGTTAAATGATTCCGCGTCGTGACTTCCGGCTGAAACTCCGCACACGCACACTTATTCTCGGCCAACGCACTCTCGTCATGGGTGTCTTGAACGTAACCCCCGACAGTTTTTCCGACGGCGGAAATTTCCTTTCTCAGGAAAAAGCCGTGCAACATGCTTTGCACATGGAGCGTGACGGCGCGGACTTGATCGACATCGGCGCCGAATCCACGCGCCCAGGCTCCCGTGGCATCAATGCCGAAGCAGAATGGAGCCGCCTCGCGCCGGTGTTGGCGGCATTACGCACGCGCCTAAAAATTCCCATCTCCGTAGACACGCGCAAAAGCGAAATCGCCGCCAAAGCCATCGAAATCGGTGCGGAACTCATCAACGACGTGAGCGGCCTGAAACATGATCCCCGCATCGCCGACATTTCTGCCCGCGCACGCGTTCCCCTGATCCTCATGCACATGCGCGGAGAACCACAAACCATGCAGCAAAAAACTTTCGCCCGCGACGCACTGAAAGACGTAACCCAAGGCTTGCGCGCATCCCTCTCGACAGCCCGCAAAGCCGGGGTGGCCAACTCCCAGATCGTCCTCGATCCCGGCATCGGCTTCGGAAAAAGCTACGCCCAGAATTACGAATTGCTCGCCGATCTGCCCCAACTCGCAAAACTCGGATTCCCATTACTCGTCGGCACTTCACGCAAAGGTTTCATCAGCAAAACTCTCGCCCAGGACGCCAAGCTCGAGCCATCGCCGCACCTCGCCGGAATCGCAGCAGAACTAAAAATCTGGGGCACCGCCGCCACCGTCACCGCGAGCATCCTCCACGGCGCACACATCGTCCGCGTCCACGACGTAGCCCAAATGGCTAGCGTCGCCCGCATCGCGGACTGCATCCTGAATCCCACTCTAGCCCCCAAAAGCTAACCCAGCTCTTAGATCGCACACAGTTTGTGTTCAGTCGATCGAAGTCCCCGCATCGCACCTCACTAAACCCCACAAAAACGCGGAGGGTGCCCCACCCTCGATTTGCAGGGTGGGTCTTGGGTTGTCCGATTTCAAGTCACTTGCGTGCTCCCGACGGAGTTTTACAACCTTGAATTTCACGCAATTACAGAGTGCACCCCATTAGCCACCCATCTCACTCTTCCGGTATAATCCGCCGCAATCCAAAATTTAGTTCACATCAGAAAAAGGCTCCCGAATGCGCCACCTCACCGTTCTGTTAATTATTTTGACGTGCACCCTCGCTCTCGCATCCCACACCCACGCCCAAATCCCGCAGCCCAACCCCGCAACCGAAAACGACCCCCTCCATCGTGCTCAAACTCCATCGACAACCGCCTGCACCACCGACGCCTCCTCGTCCTGCGCGGAAGTAGCCGCAAAAATCTTGCCCCTGATACTCGGCCCTTCCCCCCTACAAGAAAATCTTCGCCGCCTCACTGATGAAATCGGTGGCCGCGTAACCGGCTCTCCCGCCATGGAACGCGCCGTCCAATGGGGCATCTCCGCGTTTCGCGCTGCCGACGTCGACGTACACACAGAAAAATATCAACTCTCCCTGACCTGGACCGAAGGCGACACGCACCTCGAATTACTCGGCGAAATAAAATTTCCTCTTCGCACCGTAAGTCTAGGATGGTCGCCCGCCACGCCGCCCGGCGGCATCGAAGCCAACATCGTGGACATCGCCTTCGGCACGCCGCACGACTTCACCGCTGCCGCCGCACAGCTCAAAGGCGCCATCCTCCTCGTCCACACCGACCTCGGTTCCAGCTGGGCCGACCTATTCAACGAATATTTTCGCCCTCCGGAAATCATCGACCGAGCCCTAAAAGCCGGCGCCGTTGCAATCCTCTGGGAAGGTGCCCGCGAACGCCTCCTTCTCTATCGCCACACCAATACCAGCGACGGCCAACTCGAAAAAATCCCCCAAGCCGTGGTCGCGCGCGAAGACGCTCTCCGTCTTTCGCGCACCGCTCTCGCTTACCCCGGAAAAATTCGCGCCCGTTTTTCTATGCCCAACAAGATCGGCCCGCCAATCGAGCAGGAAAATGTCGTCGCCGAAATCCGCGGCTACGAAAAGCCCGACGAGAGCGTAATCCTTGGCGCGCATCTCGACTCCTGGGACCTGGGCACCGGCGCGCTCGACAATGGCTGCAACGCAGCCCTGGTAATCGAAGCCGCCCGCGCCCTGAAAGCCACCGGTTTGCGCCCGCGCCGCTCCATCCGCTTCATCTTATTCAGCGGCGAAGAGCAAGGCCTGCTCGGCTCCTGGGCCTACGTAAAAACCCATCGCGCCGAGCTCGACAAAATTCGCGCCGTAATTATTTTTGACTCCGGCATCGGTCGCATAACCGGTTACTCACTCGGTGGCCGCGCCGACATGGCCCCCGCCGTGCGCGAAGCCCTCAAGCCACTCGACTCCTGGGACGCGAATCGTCACACCATCGACGCCCAGACCGGCACCGACCATTTTGACTTCCTGCTCGAAGGCCTCCCCACCTTGGTCGCCAATCAGGAGGAAGCTAACTACCTGCCCAATTACCACGCCGCCTCCGACACTCTCGACAAGGTCGATATTCGCGAGCTGAAGCTGAACACCAGCATCGCTGCCCTCACCGCCTGGGGGTTCGCCGACCGCCCCACTCCTCTCGGCAAGCGCCTGTCCCGCGCCGAACTCGAAACGCTCATGAAAGAAACCGGCCTCGATCAGCAAATGAAATCCATGGGTTTCTGGCAGTCTTGGCAAGAAGGCACCCGCGGCCGCCAACCGTAATCTTGGGCGTCCGCCGCGCCACCCGGTATACTAGGAAGGTGACGCAGTTGCTCACTTCCAAAAATCAAGCTAAGCCCGCCACGATACTGGCGCTGGATTATGGCCGCGCGAGAATTGGTCTGGCCATCGCCGATGCCGAAGCGCGTCTTGCCAAGCCTCTAGCCACTTTGGAACGCATCAATCGCAACGAAGATATGCGCCGCCTGCGCGAACTGGCTCGCGAGCAAGGTGTAACGCAAATCATCGTGGGCTTGCCTTTGCGCCTCGACGGCTCCCACGGCGAAATGGCCGAAGAAGCATCGCGCTTTGCCGAGCGAGTACGCAAACAAATCGGATTGCCCGTCGAAATGGTCGACGAACGTCTCACCAGCTGGGAAGCCCAGCGTCTGCTTGAAGAGCAGGGCGGCAGACCCATGAATCCCCCCGCTCGCACGGCACCGGGCAAAGATCTGCATACGCCCAAGCGAAAGCCCAGGACGGAAGGCAAATTGTCAGTTGACGCCCTGGCCGCCGCCGTTATGTTGAAAGAATATTTGCAGCGGTAGCTTTCTCGGATGTGTAAAGCATCTAAATTACGAGCGTGAACGAGCGCTCCATTGCGGAGTTTAGGCTGTGGGCAAGTTGCTACTTTTTATTCTCCTGATCGCTGCGGCCGCCGCCGCATGGCTCTGGTATTCCATTAAGTATCCATACCAGGGTTTCAGCCCCGAGGGCGTCTTCGTCGAAGTGCCCCACGGCTCATCCAGTCGCAGCGTCGCACGCCTTCTCGAACGAAAAGGTGTTATCCGCAGCTCCGTCGCCTTTGAACTTTACGCCCGTCGCCATTCGCATCGTTCTCCGCAAGCCGGCGAATATTTCTTCGATCGCGCCACCTCTGCTCACGACGTTTTTTGGAAGCTCGCCAATGGTCAGGTATTCGAACAACCTTTCACCGTACGCGAAGGCGAAACCATGTTTGATATCGCCCGCGACCTGGAAGCCGGAAAGTTCATGCCCGCCAACGATTTCCTGCTGGCCGCAAAAGATCCTACCCTCATTCACGATATCGCCCCCAAAGCCGCAACTCTGGAAGGCTTCCTCTTCCCCGCCACCTATCATCTATCGCGTCATCCGTCCGCCACGGCCCTCACCACCGACATGGTCAGAAAATTTAGAGAAGAATGGAACGCTGTCACTACCGCCATTGTTGCCGGAGACGGCATCCCCGATTCCGCGATAGTTAACTCCACCACCCCTTCGGACTCTTCCGATTCCAATTCCACCTCCTCCGCAACCCTTGGACCCGTGAGTACACGCCCAGTCACTGCCGTCGTTACACTGGCTTCACTAGTCGAACGCGAAACGCCCAAAGCCGAAGAGCGCCCGCTGGTCGCCGGCGTCTTCGAAAATCGCTTGCACAAAAACATGCTCCTGCAGTGCGATCCCACCGTGATCTATGCGCTTGAGCAACAGGGTCGATACAACCACACACTCAGCACCGCTGACCTGCACATCGATTCGCCGTACAATTCCTACACCCACACCGGCTTGCCCCCCGGCCCCATCGGAAATCCGGGCGAAGCCTCGCTACGCGCCGCGTACCAGCCCGCGCGTACCCATTATCTCTACTTCGTCGCCAACACCCAGGGTGGACATTTCTTCAGCGCCACGCTGGCGGAGCACAATAATAATGTGATTAAGTACCGTCGGCTTCTCGCCGGGGAGCAGGCTGCGAATCGATGAACGAATCGTCCAACACAAAAAAATCGCTCATCCTGCAAGCTGCCCGCCAGATCGGCGTGCAAAAATGGACGCCCGCGGAAATCGATCAGTTGCGCCGTCGCCTCATCGCCGAACATGGCGAAGCAGGAAGGACCGGCAGCGAATACATCGCCGATGTTCTGGAAGCCGCTGGCCTGAAATTGGAGCTCACTCTGCAGGAAGAAGCTGAAGACCAGTATGAAGAAGAGTTCGAAGACCTGCTCCATTTCAAAACGCTGGAAGACGCCGAAGTCAGTGTCATGCGTCTGGACGAGCTAATGCGCAAATTCCGTTCGCAAGGTGAACACGCCGCCGTCGAGCGTGTGTTAAACGTCGCGCGTCTTGGCAAGCGACGTGCCGAGATGATCTCGCGCAATCAAAAAGTTGAAGCTCCCAAGCGCGCCGAAAAAGAAGAAATCGCCAATTGGTTCCGCATCTGGCTCGAAAACCCCGATGCCTTCTTCGATTGGCTCGACCTGCGAAAACAGTCCCCGGAATTCCAAACCAAATTTCCCCAGGCGGGACTAGTAGAATGAGCTCTCCCGGCAACGCTCTCGGAAGCGGCGCTCTCGATCTGCCCCCTTTTTCCCTCGACGTGGAAGTATTAAATCTCGGCTCCGATGTAAAAGCCGTCGGCCTTGAATTGCTCGAAACGGAAAGCCGCGAGCCCGTTAGAGGGAATAAAGCCGCGCAAATTTGGTCTGCTGCCTTCCCAGTTCTCGCGGGGGAAGAATTTTACGTCCTGGACTTTTTCAGCCACCTCGATCGTGTCCGCGACTTCTGCAGCACCCGCGAAATCCCCTTTCGCGAGGCCGCCGAGCGCTGCCTCGTCATTCCCAAACCCACTCAAGAACAGCTCCTCGATATCTTGACCCGCTTCGAATCGGAAACATTCGGCATGCGCGTCGGCCCCGCCGCCGAGACCCCCGATCCCGCTATCGAAGGAGAACTCTCCAAACGCGGCCTCGACGCCTACCCATCCGCCTACGCGCGCTACACCTTTTGCGCTGTCTGTGAACCGGAAGATGGCTGGATCACTCTGCTCAGCGAAAAATTGTGGCCCAGCGAAGTGATCCGCCGCGTACGCCCTGCGCTTCAGCCTTTTGACGTGCACATTGCACGGCCCAACTAATTCTCGTGCCAGCAAATCCCCAGCCCACCCCAACCACGCGACGCAACTCGCTCCGCGTTTCCTTGCTGATGCTCGCGCTAATTTTGGCGGGCTGCGGAGGCCAGGTAAGCGTCGTTAAGAACACTCCCCCCGCCGAAAAGCCCGTCGTCAAAGACGCCACGCGCGAAGAATTACTGGAAAAATTCAACGCCACCGCAGGCTTAATCAATAGCCTCAACGCCACCGTCGAGCTGAAGCCCATCGCGGGCTCCAAATACAGCGGCATCATCGAGGAATATCACGAAGTAAAAGCTTTCCTTCTCGCCGAGCGCCCCGCCAACATTCGCGTCATCGGCCAAGCTCCCGTAATTGGCACCACCGTTTTCGATATGGCCGCCGACAGCCAGGAATTTCGCGTTTCCATCCCTTCCAAAAATAAATTCCTCGTCGGCCTCGTGACTCTCGAACGCGCCGGCAGCAAACCCATTGAAAATCTTCGCCCGCAACATTTGCTCGACGCTCTTCTGTGGCCCGAAATTCGTAAACAGGAAACCGTGTTATTCGAGGAGTTCAACGATGAAGCCGCTCGTTATTACGTACTCACTGTTCTGCGTGGCGGTTATCAAACGGAAATCCTCCGCAAAATCTGGTTTGATCGCTCCGTTCTGGAAGTAGCACGCCTCCAGACTTTTGGTCCTCGTGGAATTTTGCTTTCTGACATCCGCTTCTCCAATTGGCAATCGGTGGACGCCGCCAAAACCGCTCCCGGCGCGCCCGCACCAAGCCCCAATCAACAATTTCCCCGCTCCATTCGCATCGAGCGCCCCCACGACGATTACCGTCTCGATTTGCAGATCGCCAAAATTACTTTGAACGAGGACATCCCGCTCGATCGCTTTAAGCTCGAACAACCCTCCGGTTCCGATTTAGTTCGCGTCGGCGAATCCCCCGAAGAAAAACACGAAGAAAAGCAGCCCAGTCAAGGCGCCAAGCCCCAGGGTGCGAAACAATGATGGGCGAGCTCATTGCCCGCAACCTTCTTCACCGCCCCATGCGCACCTTCATCGGCGTAATGGCCGTCGCTGTCGAAGTCGCGCTCGTCGTCCTCATCGTGGGCCTTACTTCCGGTCTGCTCACCGAAACCGCCAAGCGCATTGAAGGCATCGGCGCGGACATCATGGTTCAGCCGCCCGCCGCTTCCGTTTTCCTGGGATTCAGTGGTGCGCCCATGCCCATCAAAATCGCCGCCGTGCTGAAAAAGCAAAAATATGTTCAATCTGTGGCCCCCGCCTTATTGCAATTTAATTCCACTGGTGGAGTGGATGTCGTTTACGGCATCGATCGCGACAGCTTTCGCGCCGTGTCTGGCGGCTTCGTTTTTATTCAGGGTCACGATATGGAGGGCCCCGACGACCTGCTCGTAGACGATTGGGCCGCCAAAGCAAAAAAAATCAAGATAGGCGACACCTATAATCTTCTCAACCACGACTGGCACGTCGCCGCCATCATCGAACACGGCAAAGGCGCCCGCCTCTTCGTACCGCTAGCCACACTGCAAGACCTCGTCGGTGCTCGCGACAAAGCCTCCATTTTTCTTCTGCGCTGCACTCGCCCGGAACATACCGAGGACGTAATGCAAGAGCTTCGTCACGTCCTGCCCGGCGGCTACACCATTCGCCCCCTCAAAGATTTTCTTTCGCTCATGACCGCCACCAATATCCCCGGCCTACAAAGTTTCATTCACGCCATGATTGGCCTCGCGGTAGCTATCGGTCTGCTGGTCATTTTTCTTACCATGTACACCACCGTTATCGAGCGTACCCGCGATATCGGCGTTCTAAAATCCCTCGGCGCGGACCGCTCTTTCATCATTCGCGCTCTCCTCAGCGAATCCACTGCCCTCTGCATCCTCGGCATCGCGACAGGAGTCGGTCTCGCCTACCTCGTGCGTGCCGCGTTTCTCGCTGGTTTCCCCACCCTCTCCATCGACATCACTACAGCCTGGATCTTACGCGCTTCCGGTATCGCCCTGGCCGGGGCCATCCTAGGCGCCAGCTACCCAGCCTGGCTCGCCAGCCGCAAAGACCCCGTCGAAGCCCTATCCTACGACTAGCGCGCCCCACCACGATCCCAGCCACACGGAGGGTGCCCCACCCTCGATTTTCAGCGTGGGTCTTGAAATTTCCGCGTCGTGATTTTGCAGTTGTGACCCGCGAAAACTATCGCCACACAGCTAGGCAGCCATCCCAATCGCAGTTACAATACAAACCTGCCACAAGGCCGTATCTCAAGAAAAGCCATTGGAACCGATACTTAAAACGGAAAATCTGTGGAAGCTCTATCGCGCGGGCAAAGTGGAAGTCCCCGCTTTACGCGGCGTGAACTTTGAAGTGCAACCAGGCGAGTCCGTAGCCGTTATGGGACCTTCCGGTTGCGGCAAATCTTCCCTGCTCTACGTAATCGGCGGTATGGCTCAAGCTTCCAAAGGCACCGTCCTCGTCGACGGCAACGAACTCACCACCATGAGCGACGCCGAGCGCACCAGGCTCCGCCGCCACAAAATTGGCTTCGTCTTTCAACGTTTCAATCTGCTCCCTACGCTTACCGCCAAAGGCAACATCGCCATCGCACAATTCATTCACGGAAATGGCTTCGATCCTCACCGCTTCGATGTAGTCACCAAGATGTTGGGTCTCGCCGGACGCCTCAAGCACCGCCCCTCCGAATTATCCGGCGGCGAACAACAACGCGTGGCCATCGCCCGTGCTTTGATCAATGAACCTAAAATCCTCCTCGCCGATGAACCCACCGGCAATCTCGATTCCAAGAATTCCGAAATCGTGTTACAGATGCTTCGCCAGCTCAACAAAGAACTGGGCCAGACCATCGTCATGATCACCCACAACCCCGAAGCCGTCGTCTATTTCGATCGCGTGGTGCACATGCGTGATGGCGTCATCGTCGACGGCATTCCAGCGGATTAGCATGGCCAGCCTCGGACAAATTTTTTCCCGCACATTTTTCTGGTGTTACGAACGCGGCACCTGGCAATACGATATCGCCGTCGCGGTCATTCTGATCTTCGCCCTGCTCACCCCGCGCCACTGGTTCCACGACCAACCCGCCAGCGGCGTTCCCGCGGCACCAGGCCAGGTCTTGCTCCTCTCCCAGGACGGCAATCGCCAAACCTACCGCGTAGACACACGCGTGCTCGCGCCACCCACCAAACTGGCCTTGCAGAACGACTTGCACAACGCTTTAAAAGAAGCCTTGCCCGACCTGCACAAAGGCAATTTTTCCATCCTGAAAATCGAACCAGAACGCGACGAACAAGGCACCGCCATCGCCTATCACGTCGAAATCCGCCGCTGACCTTACTCTTCGACGAATTTCTTCAGCCGCCCCAGCGCGTCCTCCCACTGTTTTGAAATGAGTTCCAGGCAATGCCGCGCCTCTCTAAGCCGCCGCTGTTGCAATTGCCAGATTCTTTCCCGCCCGCGTCTAGTGTTACGCACCAGCCCCACCTCTCTCATTACTTCCAGATGTTTGGTGACCGCCTGCCGCGTAACATTCGTGCCGCGGGTCAGCCGCGTGATCGACATCGGCCCGTCATTGCAGAGGCGTGAAATTAACAAGAGGCGCGTCTCATCACCCAAGGCCGCGAAGATCGCTGCCGGCCGCCCCGGCTGCCCTCCGGCCCGCGACTTATTTCGCGCGGACAAAGTATTCCTCGATTAGCTTCAGGACCATCCCCCATCCTTCTTCATTCGCCGTGAACGCCTTGACCCGGCGCGTAAGCGGGATCTGATCAAACCCCGACTCTGTGACCGTCAGCATCACTCCATCTTTTCTTTCGTCCAGAACAAATTCAATCAGCGTGGTCGGCTCCTTCGAATAGTCGACGCCAGGCTCAATTGCATACGGATGCCACCGGAAGGCCCTCGTATTTCTGCTGCGCCTTGGCCACCTCGGCATTCACCTTTGTGGGCATGATCACCCCGCGCATCAACGCTCCCGGTACGAACGGCCCGCTGAACTTCATCCCGAACCAGGTCCCGAACTCCGTGGAATCAGCCAGTGCCGTCCAGATTCTCTTTAGCGGAGCATGCAGCAGAATCTTTTTCTGAATCCGATCAGTATCCATGTGCAACCTCCGAGTTGCATATTAACAACAGCGCGCTCGATATGCAACCGCAAGGTTGCACAACAAGAGAGCCAGGTCCAGCCGCTGCCGTGTTTCAGACTGACACCATTGACTCGCTAACCTTCATTCACCAGTCACGGCGGCAACCGTGAAACGCCGCACCCCCTCAACGCGTCTCTTTGTTATGCTAGGATTCACGAAACTATAAGGGTTAGCGTCCACATTTCTTAGGGGCCACGATTGAGACGTTTTCTGCTGATTTTCCTATTTCTAATTTTTATCCTGATTGCGCCTGGGACCACTATCTCACGCGCTCAAGGCACACCGCCGCCCACCACCGACAGCGTGCTGGCCATGATGGACAAATCCGCTAAGGATTTTCATACCCTGACGGCCGACATCGAGCACATTAAATACACCGACGTAGTCAAAGACACTTCCACGGAAACCGGCAAGCTCTTGGTGCGCCGCGATGAAAAAATGCGCATCGAGTTCTCCAAGCCCGACCGCCGCACCATCCTTCGCACCGGCGATTCCCTGTTCGTCTTCACTCCCAAGATCAATCGCGTCGAGGAATATGACCTGGGCAAAAATCGCGACCTGGTCGATCAATACGTCTTGTTGGGTTTTGGCACCAAAAGCGACAACGTAAGGAAAAGTTATGAGGTCAGCGTGATTGGCGAGACCGAGCTGGACAACAAGAAAACTGTACAGATCGAGCTCACCCCAAAATCCGACCAGATGCGCAAGCAAATCGCCAAAATCCAGATGTGGATCGACGAAGCTTCCTGGCTACCCATACAACAAAAGTTTTTTGAGTCCGGTTCCGAGGACTACCTGATCTTCCATTACACCAACGTAATGAAGAATCTCAAGATCGGCGATAATCAATTCAAACAGGATTGGCCCAAAGGCGTCACCCGCACCAAACCCCGCTCCTAGCATCATCCCCGCGGCATTAACTTCACAGCATTAACCTTGTCTGGCGAGATCTTCACGCGAATTCTTCAATCGCCTTGAGATTTGTTCGCGCCTTTGCGCTCGGCACTCAACAGCTGCTCCTTACACGAAAGCCCCCAGCGATAACCCGCCAGATTTCCATCTCCCCGAATCACCCGGTGACAAGGCACCACAATCGAAACCGGATTGGTCGCACAAGCTCTCGCCACCGCGCGCACCGCCTTAGGTTGCCCCAGCGCTTGCGCCACCTGCGTGTAAGTACGCGTCGTCCCCCGCGGGATTCGCTGCAGCTCCTGCCACACTCGCCGCTGAAACGCCGTCCCCTGCACATCCAACGGCAGTTCCAGGCTCGACGGCTTCCCCTCGATCTGTCGCACAATCTCGCCCACCCACCGCTGGTACGATTCCTTCGCCGGCGCAATCTCCGCGTGCGGATACTCTTCTCGCAGTTCGCCAATCAATTTGTGTTCCGCCTCACCCAGATAAACGGCGGACACACCCTTTTCCGTAGCCGCCACCAAAACTTTTCCCATCGGTGATTTTGCAATCGTGTACTCGAGCTTCATTCCCTTTCCTCCCTTTTGATAAGCCGCCGGCGTCATTCCCAGCTGCGCATCGCTGCGCTCGTAAACGCGGCTCGAAGAGCCATAACCCGTTTCATACAACGCGTCCGTAATATTTTTTCCAGCGCGCAACAAGCTCTTGAAGCGATTCAGCCGCAGCGCATCCGCCAAATCCCGCGGCGCCAACCCGGTAACTTGTTGAAAAGCCCGTCGCAACGCCGAAGGCGTAACACCAAGTTTTCCCGCGAGCGTAGCTACGCGCAAAATGTCTTCCTCGCCGCGCGCCAATTCTCCCGCCGCACGTTCCACCAACCGCAGCGCTCCCGATTTCTCATTAGGCTTGCAACGCAAACACGGACGAAATCCTTGTTTCTCCGCTTCCTCGCCCGTGCCAAAGAAAACCACGTTCCGCCGCAATGGCCGCCGCGCCGGACACGATGGCCGGCAATAAATCCTTGTCGAAAGCACGCCCAATATGAACGTGCCATCCGCCCGCGCATCACGCGCCAGCGTAGCGCGCCAATACTGTTCCGCCGCGTTCGCAGTTATCTTCATTCCCGCCTGTATCGTCGCGCTACTCATATTGCACCCGTCAAAATTAACTCACCCCGAAAAACAAAGCTATCCGCTAACGTGCATCAAAGCCAACGCCTCTGATTCTTGTTCTTGACCGCACCAATATTTAGCTTTATAGTGCAAAGTACTTTCTAGCGCTCCACGCGCCAGCCCGAAAGGAACCGACCTCATGACCCCGCAGCAACTCAATCGCCTCAGCTCCAAAGTAATCATCGCCCTGTCTCTTTTAGCTTTGCTTACCGTTCTTAGCGGCTTTACTCACCCGTCCCAACCGCCCGAACCCGATGAGGGCGCGGCCGCACATATCTTTCAACTCTCAATTGTGGCCGTAGCATTCTCGATCTTAGTTTTTCTTGTCACCACGGATTGGAAGCAGGGCCTGCGAGCCGTGCGCCCACTAGCATTTCCTGCGGTTGCATTAGTTCTGGCGTTCGGTGTCCTTTATTACGTTGAACACCTTCGATAAACTCGCGGCACACCAAGTGCCGCAAACTTCCACTCAATGATCCTCGACTCTAGCCGCAACAGCCCGCGGCGCGCTAATTACCAGCACCACCGCCGTAAGTATCACCGCCGCCGCAATCGCCGTCCGCATCGTGATCGTCTCCCCAGCTAGCGTCCACCCCAGCAAAAGCGCCACCACCGGATTAACAAAAGCATAAGTCGCCACTTTCGAAGCCGTACTATGTTTAAGAATGTACAGGTAAGCCGTGAAGCCCATCCCCGACCCAAACACAACCAGGTAAATCAGCGCCATCCACGAACGCCCCGAAATCGCTGCGAAATGCAGCGCGCGCACTTCCCCCGAAAATATCGCGGCAATCCACAACGCCGCACCACCAGCCAGGCTTTGCATCGCCACCACCAGCAGCGGCGACTCCGGCATAGTCCGCTGCTTCGAATACAACGACGCGCACGCCCACACAAAAGAGGCAATCACCAGCACGCCCGTCCCCACCAGATCGATTCGGCGCGCTCCTCCCAGATTCGCAGGACCAACCAGCAGCGCCATCCCAATGAATCCCAGCAGCAACCCGACAAATACACGGGGCCCCGGACGCGTACCTCGTGGCCTTAGCCAGTCCAAAATCACCAGCCACAGCGATATCGTCGCTACCAGCAGCGCCGCAATTCCCGAAGGCACCCTCTGTTCCGCCCAGCTCAACCCTCCGTTGCTGACACACAGCAGCGACACACCCGTCACTGCGGCAGTCCACCAATGCGCCGCCGTAGGCCGGATACCCGTCTTGATTCGTAAAATCGGGTAAAGAATCAGCCCGACCAGCGAGTGTCGAATGGCAGCCATCGCCAACGGAGGAATCGCCTCAATCGCGATGCGTATCCCAAGGAATGTCGATCCCCACAGGATATAAACAGCCGCGAAAGCCAGCGGCACCCAACGTGCCGATTCCGAGCGTGAAGCTTTTAGAGGTCTGAGAGGGCGTTCAATTTCCGTGGCGGTGCAAGCCATTCCGTACGATCTACCTCTACAAATATCTTGGCCGCAGCCTGGCGTCCAGCACCATATTGGTCGGTCGCGCGGCCACAAATTAAAACACCGCGCGGGTCATCCCTGCCATCCGGATTCGAACACCGAATCGAGTACTATTACTAAGTGTTTCAGTTTAGGACAACTCCCGAAATTTCTGCTGGTTGACTCGTATCCCGTCCGATGGCATCTTAGCGACCCGATCCTAACCTGTGGATTTCTTCCACGCTTAAGCTCGGCCGGCCAAGTACATAGCAGCATCTCTGAGCCCTGAGGGAGAGATGAGCGCTAGCAATCTCGCACTTTCAATCAAGGCACCGTCAAAGCAGCCGCAGCCTGCTGCCGCCCCCACTGGCCCGGCACTTTACTGCAAGCCCTTACTTCGCCCTGAGTTGCCGCGACGCTTTATTCGCGTGCCTACCCACGCCGTCGGCGTTCACCCGGAGCATCGCGAATACCCGCGAGCCAGCCTCCAACTGCCATTAAAACTTCAAAGCGTCGACGGGATCGTCGAAGACTTCCCGGTCACCTTGGTCACCCGCGATATCAGCTCCACCGGGGTCTATTTTTTGTGTCCCAGGCAGCTTCCCCTGTACTCTGCCATTGAGCTGCAAATTGTCCTGGTAAGCCGCCCCCTGGGCCAAGGCAACGTTGTCATGGCCAGCAACGCGCATGTGCGTCGCATTCATCCTGCGGCAGTGCCCGGTTGGTTCGGCGTCGCCGCAAATTTCGATGACGTCTCCTTCGACCGCGACGACTTCATCCCTTCCCGCTTCCTGGGCACCTGATTTTTTCGCATCACCTGCCTTTTCCAATACACAACACCTTCATTTGCAGGTCTGCGTCCATGGAACCCGGTCTCCGGATTGGCTGGTCTCGGACCTCAGCGCAAAACGCACCCCGTCCTTTAGACGTGGGGTCTTTGACTTTATTCCCTGGCTCTGTGATGTTGATGGCTCATGCCCCCCGCCAAGAAAAACCAAGCGAAAAACGAAATCAAAGGCGTGCTCTTTGACTGGGATGGCACTTTGCTCGATTCCTTCCACGCCGATTCATCCGCCTACCTGGCCATGTTTCACGAAATGGGCGTTACCTGGGGTTTAGAAGAACTCTCGCAGCATTACTCTCCAAACTGGTACGACGTCTACCGTGCCGCGGGCCTGCCGAAGCACCATTGGGACGCCGCAGACACCGCGTGGCGCAAACATTATTCAGGTTTCCGACCAAAGTTAATCCCCGGTGCTGGTAAAGTCCTCACCGCCCTGGGTCGCCGCTACAAGCTGGGGCTGGTGACCAGCGGAGACCGCGACCGCGTCCTTCGCCAACTGCGCGAATTTCGCCTCACCAAATCCTTCCGTGCTCGCGTATGCAGCGGTGACACCGAGCATAAGAAGCCACATCCCGGCCCCCTGAATTTCGCCCTTCAATGCCTCGGCCTGGAACCCGCGAATTGCGTTTACGTGGGTGATTCGCCAGAAGACGTGCAAATGGCCGAAAGCGCGAATGTGCGCGTCATCGGGGTTCTCGGCCCATTTCCTACTGAAAAGCGCTTGCGCGCGGCCAGACCGGACCTCCTCCTAAGCTCCATCGCGGACCTGCCAGCAGCTCTAAAGCAGCTGGCGTCATAAAGCAGAGTTTCAGGTCGACTATTGACTTGATGGAGCGGAGCTCGCGGGCGCGGCAGCTCGTGGCGACGCAGAGGGAGCTGCAGATGGCGGCGCAGGGGACGGCGCGGCACCCGGTGGCGGTGCAGGAGCAGCACCCGGTGATGACGCAGGCGATGGCGATGGCGAAGCCACTGGCGGCGTACCGCTCGACGGACTTGGCGCCGCCTTGGGCACGCTCTGGACTGCGCCGGCAGGTTTAAAATCCGTCCACTTAATTACCAACCGCATCGGAATGTCGCCCTCTTTGGTATGCAACGTATCATCGGATCGCAAATAATCAGGAAACCAGTACTTCCCGTCCACATTTTCGCGATAAGTCTCGAACAACGAGAAAGGCAATTGTGCAATCCCGCGCGTGTCTCCCTGATCGGTCACCCACTTCCCGTAAGTTTTCACCACTTCCAGATATTGCGCGTCCACCCACACCACGCCTTCAAAATACGCCTTGGCTCGCTCCACCGTCTTCGGTTTAACCTGAAAAATGTAGCAATCCACTTCGTCAACCAGCTCCCGCCCGATAAATTTCAACTCGTACTTCGCTAGCTGCCCACTTGTCAGCGGGTACACCGGAATCTTATCGAGAGCGTCTAAGTCCTCCGGAGCGAGATACACTCCCTGCAGCGTCGATTGCGGTTTTTCGATGGCGCGCATCGCCACTCGACCGTCCGCCAACTTCTGATATTCCGTGACCCGCAAAAATTCCCCAATCGCGCCGCCATCAGGCCCAAATTCCTGAATGCGGACACTCTTGCGAAATCCGTAGTTCGGGCGCGATTTCACATATTCATCTTCCTTCACTGAAAACCGCCGAATGATTTCTTCCACCGGCAACGAAGGCGGCGCCGGCGGCTCAGGCTCGGTACCAATCCGGCTGACATGATGCTCCGCGGGCGCCTCCATGGGCCCCTGCGGACCTTCCTGCGCCCGCAAAGCTGTCACGCCAACGCCAAACACGCCAGCCATCGCAAATGAATACACCAAAAATCGCCGCAATAATCGTAATAATTTCATACCCGCTTAGATGCGCACGATACGCCCGAACGCCGCTTCATCATCATCGCTCACAGTTTTACCAGCTTCTACTCCGGCATCATACCCTGCACGCATCCCCGAGGCTGAATTGGAATTCGTAAAATTCTGAAAAAGGTCTATCGCGCCGCTTCATTCATAACGCAACGCCACCATCGGATCGACACGCATCGCCCGCCGCGCCGGGATGAAACTAGCGATTAGAGCGACAGCGCTAGAGAGCCCAATTGCACCAGCAAATATAAGTGGATCATTCCACTGCAAGCCATAAAGCTGCGAGCGGGCAGCTCGCCCGGCGGCAAGGGCCAGAAGGACGCCGATACCGATGCCAATTACCAGCAGCACCAGCATTTGCCGCAAGATGATGCCCCCCACGTTGGCCCTGCTCGCGCCGAGCGCCATTCGGATGCCGATCTCGTTCCGGCGCGTTGCTCCGACATAGGAAATCACTCCATAGAGCCCTATCGCGGTGAGCAATGCTGCCAGCCCACCGAAGATGCCCGAGAGGAGAGCCATCATCTTTTCTCGCACGAGGCTATGGTCAATGTCTTTCTGAAACACCGAGAAGTTCGTCTTGATTTCGGGATTCACGCGGTCGATCTTTTCTCGCACCGCGGAAATCAGGGCTGGCGGAGACAATGAAGAATGGATGAACACGCCGCTCCAGTCGGAAACAGGTGGAAATTGCGACGCAGCAGCAAAACACTGCGGTTGGATTTCTTCCCGCAAGCCGGCATATTTGGTGTCCTTGACGACACCCACTATTTCGTATTCTGCTTCGGGAAAGTCCGTTTCCGTCACAGTACGCAGCGTTGCCCCAATTGGATTGGCGCGGTCAAAATACTCCCGAACGAATTTTTGGTTCACGACCACAGTGCGCGGCGATGCCGGAGTGGCTCGATTATCCAGATCACGCCCCGCAACTAAAGGAATATCCATGGTCTGAAAATAATTTGCTGTAACCCAAGAGAATTTTGACCAGCCCTCCATGCCGTTAACATGCAGCCCCAAGGTCCAACTGCTGCCGTCCAAAGGTATGTGCGTCGACGTTGCGGCGGATTGCACCTGAGGAATAGATTGAATTTCTCTTAGCAAATCTCGCTGTAAGCTTTCGTAATATTCGCGAGCAGGAAGCTTGAGCTCGGATAGATCCAAAAACGCAATCACGATGTCTTTCTCGCGGAACCCTGGGTCAAGAGTGATTAAATTGAGGAAGCTCCGCACAAATAACAGCGCGCTGACCAACAACACTACTGAAGTCGCAATCTGCGTAACTACCAGAAATCCCTGGAATGAGAATCGCTTTCGCCCAGGGGTCGTTCCGCGACTCCCTGACCTTAATGCCGTCGCAGGATCAGCCCGCGAAGATCGATAAGCAGGAGCAACGTCGAAGATCATGCAGGTCGTCAACGCCATAGCAGCAGTAAACGCCAATACCCGCCAGTCCAGCGTTAGATCCAGATGCAACATATCTGCTCCTGGACTCACCAAAGCGACCATCGCCCGGCTGAATACATTGGCCAAAAACACGCCTAGCAATGCACCGGTTCCAGCGAGTATCAATCCTTCGGAGAGCGTCTGCCGAATGAGCCGCTCCCGCGGCGCACCCAGTGCCGATCGAACTGCCATCTCGCGTTCACGACTTCCCGCTCGCACCAGCATCAGGTTTGCAAGGTTCGCGCACGCGATCAGCAGCACCAGACCAGTGATTCCAAGTAGCAACCACAGCGAGACATCGTAATCCTTACGTAACTCGCTCACCCCGTTAGCGGCCGGATAGGCGCTCAGTCGAAATGCGCGATACCGTTGCTGCGACTCTGTGCTGACTCCTTGCGGCACAGTAGTCTCGAATAAGCCAGGGCTTATTGTCTGCAGTTGCGCTGACGCCCGCTCTGCTAACCAGCCGGGTTTGAGGCGTCCCATCACCGTTAACCAAAAATAATCGCGACGAACTGAATCCTTTGGATCCAGTCCGATGGCCATACACAGCGGCACTGCAAAATCAAATGTCTTGCCAACTTCAAGGCCGAAAAAGTTGGGCCCTGTCACTCCAAGAATTTCGACGGGTTGACCTTCTATGATCAACTTGCTCCCGACCGCCGAGTCCTGACCGCCAAATTCGCTCTGCCAAAATGAATAGCTGATCACTGCACCCGGCGCTCCACATCCTGTGTGGTCATCTTCTGCAGTAAGCAGGCGTCCTCTTATCGGAAGTAATCCTAAAGTTGAAAACGTCTCCCCGCTGACCCGCAGTGCCTTTGCTGGTCTCGCCCCAGACCCTTGGCCCACCCGGACGCCCTCGGCTCGGGCCCATGCAAACACACTTGAGAATCCTTCTTGGTGCGCGCGGATTTGCTCCCACAGCGGATAGGTGAGTTGCGTTTCATAGCGGCTTACCCCAAAACCCCGATTGCCGCCCTGGATCTGAATCACCGCGAGCGCCTCAGGCGTCACCACCGGCAGGCTTCGCAGTCGTACTGCGTCGAGCAGCTGAAAAATTGCGGTGTTAGCTCCGATCCCGAGCGCAAGAGTGAGAATTGCGGTTAGGGTGAACCCGGGACTTTTTCGAAGAGTGCGCAGCGCGTAGCTCACATCGGTGACAATGCCCTCTATCAATTGCCACCGCCAAGCTTCTCGGCCATCCTCTTCAATCAACGTCGCGTTCCCAAATTCGCGGCGCGCGGTGGGCTCAGCCTCTTTTCTGGGCATGCCCTCCGCAATTAACTCCTCGATCCTTTCCTCCAGGTGTTCCTGAATCTCCGCGGAAAGATCGCCATATATACGGCGCCGCGAAAATAACTGTTTTATCCAAGTCATGACTTTATCGTTGCCAGTATCCGCGTAATGCCTTCAAACATCCTTTCAAACTTTGAAGCGGCGCTTTCATTCATAACGCAACGCCACCATCGGATCGACACGCATCGCCCGCTGCGCCGGAACCATGCACGCAGCCACCGCGACCAGAATCAGTAATATGGCCACACCGCCAAACGTGACCGGATCAGTCGTGCTAACGCCCAAAAGCTGGCTGCGCATGAAACGCGCCAGTGTCAGAGAAACCCCTATGCCGATCGCCACGCCAGTCAGCGTCAGTTTCAGTCCGTGGACAATCACCATGCGAAGCACCCTCTCGCGGTCTGCACCCAGCGCCATGCGAATACCAATCTCTCGTGTCTGCTGAGAAACCACGTACGACATCACCCCATAGACTCCTACTATCGCAAGCGCGAAACCCAGCCCGCCGAAAATTCCCAGCAAAACGCTTTGCGATCTGGGCGCCCCAGTGTTCTCTTCCATCTGCTTCTCGATGGTCTTGATTGACGTCACCGGCCGGGCTTTATCGAGCGACCAGATGCGATCTTCTATCGCCGCAACGATTGCCAGAGGATCCGGCTTCGTCCGAAATACCAGAAATACTCCCGCAGCCTGGCGGGTCTGCACAAATGGCCCATAAATTTCTGGTTTAGCTTCGGCGCCGGGATCCAGATCGCGTACATTCCCGGCCACTCCGACAATCTCGCCCCACACCGGACGGTTTGAGTCTCGTCGCGCGGAAAGCCGTTTACCAACCACATCCACTGAACCGAAGACTTTGCGTGCAAACGCCTCATTCACAATGAACGCAGGAGATTTTTCTTTTCGATCATCCGCGTTGAAGTCCCGGCCAGCAAGCAGCGGAATTCCAAACGTGTGGAAGAAGTCCGGCTCAACCAGGTTATTACGAGCCATTCGCCGGGCGGCTTTTGTATCGCCAGTCGACTGCTCCGTCTCGAACATCGTTTCCGCCACCTCATCTCCCAGCGGGAACACTATCCCCGCCGATGCCGCTTCCACTCCCGGAATCGCACGCGAAGCTTCCAGAACCTGTTGCACAAAATGAACCGACTGGTCTACTTTGGCAAAACGAAACTCCGGAAAATCAATCCGCATGGTTATCAAATGGTCGGGACGGAACCCCGGATCGACCCGCAGGATGCGTGCAAAACTTTGCATCGCGAGCGTTGCGCCAATCAGCAAAACAATCGCAAGCGCCACTTCCACGATCACCAATATCTGCCGTAGGAAATTATGTCCTCTACCGGAGCCGCCACCGGCCCCGCTCTCTTTTATGGCCGCGCTCACATCTTGCCGGGAACTCAACAATGCCGGCACGAAGCCCGACAGCAACGCCGCCAGCAATGACGCGCCCAAAGTAAACCAGCCTACCTCGCTATCGATGCGAATATCCTGCAGGCGCGGAATTTCCGGCGGAAGAATCGTGCGGATTCCTCGCACCGTCCAAAGCGCCATGAAAAATGCGCAGGCACCTCCCATCAACGCCACCAGCGCGCTTTCCACCACCAACTGGCGCAACAATGCCCCGCGCGTAGCGCCCATCGCTGTGCGAATCGCGAACTCTCGGCGCCGCGCCCACCCTCGCGACAAAAATAAGTTACTTACGTTCGCGCACGCAATCAGCAGGACAAATCCTACCGAGCAGAAAAGAACCAGCAACGGTTTCTGCGCATCCCCTAACAAATATTTTCTCAACGGAGTGGTGCGAAAACTCCAACCTTTGTCGGCGTCCGGGTAAGCACTCGCCAGCCGCGCAGCAATGGTGTCGAGTTCCCTCTGCGCCTGCGCAATATGCGCATGTGGCTTCAGCCGCGCCAGCACGTTGAAGTAGTGATTCTGCCGCGCCGTGAGTTGCTCTTGCGTCGGTATAAAAGCCGTCCACACCTTGCCATCGGTCGCGAAGTCGGTGCTCGACAAGTCTGGCATCACACCGATCACCGTATACGTCTCACCATCAAGCCGCAGCGTTTTTCCGATCGCGTTTGCCTTGCTGCCGAATCTGTCCCGCCACAAAGCATGGCTCAAAATCACAGCGTGAGCCCCCGGCTGCATATCCGAAGAAACAAATGCTCGCCCCAGCAATGGTTTGACGCCCAGGTCAGGAAAGAAATCTTCCGAAATATCAGCCCCCGCGATCCGCTCCGGTTTGCCGTCCCCGGTCATTTCCTTCGAAGACAATTGGTAGGGAGAAAGATTCGAAAATGAAGTGCTGGTGGCGCGAATATCGGCGATGTCCGGCAACGATACGCCCAGATGCTCGAAATCAAACAGCGTGCTGCGTGCACAAAGATCCGCAAGTTGCGACGCGTTCGGAAACGGCAATGGCCTCAGCAGCACCGCATCGATCACGCTGAAAATCGCGCTGTTCGCCCCGATCCCCAGTGCCAGCGTTAGAACCACAATCACCGTAAAACCTGGCGATCGCCGCTGCGAACGAAGGCCGTACCGCACATCGATCGCAAAATTCTCAATCGATCGCCACCGCCACACTTCCCGGCTGTCCTCTTCAATTAACGTTGCGTTCCCAAATTCGCGGCGCGCCGCGGCCGCAGCATCTTGTTTGGGCACACCCTCCGCGATCAACTCCTCGATCCTCTCGTCCAGGTGTTCCTGAATCTCCGCGGAAAGATCCCCATATATGCGCCGTCGCGAAAACAACTGTGTAAACCAGCTCATGACTTTATCGCCGCCAAAACGCGCGTAATCCCTTCAAACATCTGTTCAAATCTTGAAATCTCGCGCTCCAGGTGCTTCGCGCCGGCTGCAGTCAGCTTGTATATCCGTACCCGGCGGTTAGTGGAAGAAATACCCCATTCAGCCTTCACCAGCTCCGCTTTGAGAAGCCGCTGCAGAGCCGGATAAAGCGACCCTTCTTCAATTTGCAGCAAATCATTGGACACATGTTTGATGTGTTTCGCGAGCGCGTAGCCATGCAGAGGCTGCTTCTTCAGCGTGCGCAGAATCATCATCTCCAGCGCACCCGGAAACAGATCGCGTTGTTCCCGTCTTCGCATTTGCCCTGCCAAACTGTCACTCAGGATATTTTAATCAAGGCCTAGACCAACATAGTGTCAGCCCGAAGTCAAGCCTGTTCATTCGCGAAGGGTGCCCCACCCTCGATTTTTAGGGTGGGTCCTGGCTTTGGCCGTGGGTCCTGGTTTTGCCCGTTAGTCCTGCCTTGCCCTGCCTGTCCGTTTAATTACAAACACTCCACTTTTTCGCATCAGCCTCCTCTCTGTTACAATTTTTTGGTTCGTGACCGAGCCAAAACAAGCCAGAAAGTATTTGATCTCCGGCACCGTCCAGGGCGTTGGCTACCGTTATTTCACGCAGCGCGCCGCAGCCAAGATAAAGGTTGGGGGCTACGTAAAAAACCTTAGCGATGGCCGCGTCGAGGTGTACGTAATGGGCACCCCGCAGCAACTTCGCGAACTGCGCACCGTGCTCGAGCGCGGCCCGCGCTTTTCCAGCGTCACCGAAGTCCGCGAAGAAGTTGCCTCACCCGATCCACAGTACGACCAGGTATTTGTAATTGGCCGCGGCGATTGAGCCATGCACGTCTAACGATCCGTCCGCTGCCGCCTTAGCTCATTAAACCGGCGCGACCATAGGAGCCCTTTGCATGGACGAATTAAAAAAGCTGATCCGTGAAGTGCCCGACTATCCAAAACCGGGCATCCTGTTCTACGACCTGACCACGCTGCTGAAAGATAAGCGCGGTTTTCACACCCTGATCGATCGCTTGTGCGAACACTACAATGGTCACACCATCGATGTAGTCGCCGGCATCGAAGCCCGCGGTTTTATTTTTGCTCCCGCATTAGCTTATCGGCTCAACGCCGGCTTCGTTCCCGTGCGCAAACCTAAAAAACTCCCCGCCAAATGCGCCAGCATCTCCTACGCTCTGGAATACGGCGCAGACACGCTCGAAATCCATGAAGACGCCATCAAGCCCGGCGATCGCGTCATTATCTGTGATGATTTGCTGGCCACTGGCGGCACCGCTGCGGCCACCGCCAAACTCATTCAGCAATTGGGAGGCAAAGTCGAAGGCTTAGCCTTCGCCGTAGAGCTAACCTTCCTGAAAGGTCGCTCCAAACTCCCCGGCCTCGGCGTCTTTTCCCTGATTCAATACGACAAATAATTATTTCGCTTTCGCCCCTCGCTGCCGCAAGGCCTCAAACAAAACCACACCCGCCGCCACCGATACATTCAGCGATTTCACCGGCCCGCTAGTCGGCAGCGAAACTACGAAATCACAACGCTTGCGCGTCAATTCATGCAAGCCTTTGCCCTCTCCTCCTAAAACAATTCCCACCGGCGAGGTGTAATCCACTTGTGTGTATGTTTTGTCGGCCGCCTCGTCCAGCCCAATCAGCCAGTAACCCGCTTCCTTCAACTCTTCCATCGCCCGCGCCAGATTCGTAACCCTCGAGATCGGTAAATGTGCCAACGCCCCGGCCGACGCGCGCGCCACCGTGTCCGTCAAGCCCACGGCACGCCGCTCCGGTATCACCACTCCCTGTGCGCCCGCCGCCAACGCCGTTCGTATGATGGCACCCAGATTGTGCGGATCTTCCACCCCATCGAGCAGAACAATCAACCCGCCGTGCCCGCCGGCCTTCGCATGCGCGAGAATATCGTCAAGCGACCCCGCCGCCCGCGCCGCCGCTAACGCCACCACTCCTTGATGATCCTTGGTGTTCGCCAACCGGTCGATCTGGCTGCGATCCTCAAATCGCACTGGGATGCCGCGGCCGCGCGCCAGTTGCACAATCTCTTCCGTGCGCGTGTCCTGCCGACCGCGCGCAATCACCACGCGATCAATCGCGCTACCCGCTTGCAGCGCTTCGCGCACCGCGTTAATTCCCGTCAACCGGTCAATCAAAGGACTCATGCGAGCAGACAGTGTACAAGCCGCTGCAAATCGGCGAAAGCGCCGAACGAGCCAGGAGAATGCCCAATTCAAGCGCCCACTACAAAGTTTAACGATTCAAAAACACGTACTTAATCAAGCGCGGAACAAAATTCCACCATCCGGGCACGCGCAGGTTTCACCGCCACAGCAAACGGCAAGGCCGCAGCTTCATCAATCAGCAGAATCACGCGATCCAGTTCCCCTTCACCGGCCCTGCCGGCCAACGCCAACCGAATAGGATGAAACAAATCCCGGCTCCGCAAGTCCGATCCTTCTTTCATGATCGTGATTATTTCTTTGAATCGTTCCGAATCGAGCGCCCCACCGTCCAGCAGCAACAGCGCCAGCCGCCGCACCACTTCCCTGGCTCCATAACGCGCAAGCACCGCATGGCTTTCGACTCGCTCCAGCACTCTCTGCGCGTCATATTGAAAGATCAAATCGAGAAGATCGCTGAGGGCCGCGCGATCAGCCACGTGTGATCCGAGCAAGCCCGCCGCGCGCGCGCACCACAAATGCAACTCCGGAGAAAACTCTTTGGATGCGGCCCACCCGCGCTCGCGAAGAATCTCGGCCACATCGGTGCCAGTAAAAAGATTGGGCGCCGCAACCAAATCTCGCGTTCGCCGTTCGGAAGTCATGTGAGAGGAAGTCTACAGCAGAAAATTATTCGCCGTTAAAAGAGCAATGGTCAAAAATGTTTTCTCCACCAAATAAACTCGTCAGCGGGTCTCCAGCGTCGCCACCACGTACGCGGCAATCGCCTCGCCACGTCCGACCGCATCAACCCCTTCATTCGTTTTGGCTTTCAAGTGAATGCGGTCCGCCGTGACGCTAAGCGCCTTCGCCAGCGCCTCGCGCATCTTCGGAAAGTGTGGACCCAGTTTCGGCTTTTCGAGGATCACTACCGCATCAACATGCTCAATAGAAAATTCTTTCTCGTCCAGCAGGCGCGCTGCGTGTTCCAAAAATTGCAGGCTGTTAGCGCCTTTCCACTTTGCATCGCTGTCCGGAAAATGCGTGCCAATGTCGCCCAACCCCGCCGCCCCCAAAAGCGCGTCGCAAAGTGCGTGCGCCAAAACATCGCCATCCGAATGTCCCGCCGCCCCTTTATCAAAAGGCACCTCAAGCCCGCCGATAATCAGTTTGCGGCCGGCTTCCAGCCGGTGCAGGTCGTACCCGATGCCGCAGCGCACGCTCATTTTTTGTTGCGCTCGCGTTCGAGGTAAAACCGCGCCAGCTCCATATCCGCCGGTCTGGTGATTTTAATATTTCGCTCTGACCCCAGCACCACGTGCACGTCGTGACCAATCCGTTCCACCAGGCCAGCCTCGTCCGAAGCATTCACCCCGTCAGCCTGCGCACGCGCAAACGCTTCCTTCAACAATTTCGCGGAAAACGCCTGCGGTGTTTGCGCCAGCACCACCCGCTCTCGCGGAATCGTCCCAATAATCAGCGCCACATCTTCCGGCAAACTCGCGCGCTTCACTTCCTTCACCGTATCCATCGCCGGAATGCCCAGGATCGCCGCTTTGCACTTTCGCGCCTCTTCAATCACGCGCGTAATCTGGTCCACGGTAACAAACGGCCGCACCGCATCGTGCACCAATACAATTTCCGTATCCGCCGGCACTTCGCGCAGCGCCTGCGCCACGGAATCCTGCCGCGAATCTCCGCCACGCACCACGCGCACAAATTGCGCAATCTTTTCCGCTCGAATCGTAGCTTGCAGCGATTCCAGTACATCCCCGCGCGTAGCCACTATAATGTCCGTGACCAGCGGGCACGCCGCGATGCGCCGCAGGCTGTGAATGACAATCGGCGTTCCGTCGAGCTCCAGAAATTGCTTGGGCGTCTCCGCGCCCATGCGCGTACCCAGTCCCGACGCCGGAAGAATGGCAGTAATTCGTCCCATTTTTATCGTTTGAGGGTCGTGTCGATTGATCCGATGAACCCGGTGAACATTGATCCGACGGACGGCTGATTATATACCGAGTGGAAAATTCGGAGTCCTTTGACGCTTCTCGGCCGACGACGCGCTATTCGACTTCCGTTTGCGGGGGTGTCGCTGAAGAATTCTGATCGCCGCCAAGGGCGTCAGTCCCACGATTATTTTCCTCTTCTCGCGTCGCATTTGACCCGGCGCTGTACGATGCCGTCGAATTACCGCTGACCCCGCGTCCCGCCACCGCGGCCCGCGCATAAGGACCCACCGGCTCGACGCGCTCATCCACGCGTCCAAAAATCATCTTGCCGGCCGTGGTCTGGTGCACGGAAGTGACTATAATATCGATCGATTTATTGATCATCCGCCGCGCGCCATCGACTACCACCATGGTACCGTCGCTCAAATACGCGACTCCCTGCATGGCTTCTTTGCCCTCGCGCTGAATCAGAACATGCATTGTTTCGCCCGGCAACACCGCCGGCTTAAGCGCATTAGCCAGCTCGTTCACGTTAAGCACTGAAAAACCCTGCACTGTGGCGACTTTATTCAAATTAAAATCATTCGTTACGATTTTCGCGCCCGTGCGCCGCGCCAGTTCGATCAACTTGTGGTCCACATCAGCGGTATTCGGAAAATCGTCATCGACCACTCGCACTTCCACCTGCGGCATTTTCTGAATTCGCTGCAATACTTCCAGCCCGCGCCGCCCGCGTTGCCGCTTCAACGGATCGGAAGAATCGGCCACCAGCTGTAATTCATGCAGCACAAATTGCGGCACCGCCAGCACCCCTTCCAGAAATTGTGCTTCGCAAATCTCCGCAATGCGGCCGTCGATAAGTACGCTGGTATCCAGCAATTTCATCAGTTCGTTTGCAGCACTATCGTCGCTCGCTTTCGCTTTGCGCCGTGGAGCTCGCCAGTGCTCGCCGCAACGAAAGCCCGTCGTCATCCCCAGATAACTGAAGGCCAGCAAGGAGATAAAATCGAGAAATGATTTCGCGGACGCCGGCTGCGAAGTGTAAGAAATGATCAACGTCAGCAACAACGCGGCAGCCATTCCCGCCAGGGCTCCGAAGGCTCCCCCGATCAATCCGCCCATGCTCGCATGCGCCAGGCGGGACTCCGCAAACACAATGACCAGCGCAAGCAGCACGCCAACTCCCGCCGCGCTGCCCCGCAAACCAAACGGCGCGAAGGCATAGCAAAGCACTCCGATCAATACGGTAAACAGGCTCCGTACAATCCAGAACTCCCAATGCATCGATGGCTTTGTTTTGGTCGTGTCCAGCAGATCAGTAGACACAACAGAATCAATTTGCGGGGCCGCGCGGTTCTCGGCGGCTCGCGTTGGCGGCGTAACTGACGATAGTGACGGACGCGGTCTAGTGCCTGGTGTTTTTCGGTTCATGCGAAATAGTTGTGAGACAACATTACAGCGATTTTGTTACGCCGTAAGCCCTCTTTCGCTGCGAGCTCACCGACCTACTCTACCGTCCCCCGACGGCACGCCCGTAATCGCTTATATACTATGTCATCCGTAACAGGTCAAGTCGCATATCGAACCTTGTAGATGCTCCAAGATAATGTCACCCCTTAACTGCAACGAGACTTTGTCACCCTGTGAGGATGGTGACAATGAGTCAGAAGGAGTTTCAACGGGTGAAAGTGATTGAGAATGCAGTGGGCGGGAGG
>Ga0185299_10001214_pt1 | contig 53607 bp, 36 predicted proteins | sample PaiPotPPA55metaG_FD_128002 | JGI IMG/M metagenome (GOLD analysis project Ga0185299, IMG submission 128002) | Iron sulfur acid spring bacterial and archeal communities from Banff, Canada, to study Microbial Dark Matter (Phase II) - Paint Pots PPA... ... | reverse complement strand
GCCGGGGAGCCGGGCGACGGAGGCCAGGGGGTCGGCTTGTACCTGTTGGGTCATTGTCAGATCGTAACGGCGCCCGCCGACGCCGCCGCCGGACGGGGGCCGGGTGGCGGCGATTCGCCGGGCCCCGTCTTCCGCCGGACCTCGGACTGCCGTACCGTCACAGATGTGGACTCAGTGACCACGTCCATTGCCATCGCCGGAGTCCTGGCCATTCCGGTAGGCGCCGCCATGCGCGCGGCGCGGCGCCATCACGTCTACGGCACGGCCACCGAGCGGGCCGCCTACGAGGCGATGCACACCGTCTCGCTCGCCGCCCCGGCGCTGCGCGAGGGCCTGTCCGCCGACTCCGCCCGCAAGGCCGCGCGGCATCTGCGCCGGCTGCTCGACACCACCGCCGTCGCGATCACCGACGCCGACGAGCTGCTGGCCTGGGAGGGCAGCGGGCACCGGCATGAGGTCGAGGCCTTCAGCCACGCCAAAGAGGTCATCGCGACCGGCCGGGTCAAGCTGCTCGACTGGATCGAGTGCGGCAGCGAGGACTGCACGGTGCGCGACGCGGTGATCGCGCCGCTGGTCGTCGAGGGCGAGACGGTCGGCACGCTCGCCGCGTACAACACCGCCGCCTCCGTCGCGCTGACCCGGGCGGTGTGCGAGGTCGCGCGCTGGGTCTCCTCGCAGCTCGAACTCGCCCAGCTGGACCAGTCCCGGGCCCGCGCGGTCGATGCCGAGATCAGGGCGCTGCGTGCGCAGATCTCCCCGCACTTCATCTACAACTCGCTCACAGCCATCGCCTCTTTCGTACGCACCGACCCCGGCCGGGCGCGCGATCTGCTGCTCGAGTTCGCGGACTTCACCCGCTACTCGTTCCGCCGCGGCGGTTCGATGACGACGGTGGCCGAGGAGCTGCGCTGCATCGACTGCTATTTCGAGCTCGAGCAGGCCAGGTTCGGCGACCAGCTCGAACTCGCGGTGCGGGTGGCGCCGGAGATCCTCGCGGTGGAGATCCCCTTCCTGTGCCTGCAACCCTTGGTGGAGAACGCGGTGCGGCACGGGCTGCGCGGACGCGGCGGGCAGGGTACGGTGACGATCACCGCGGAGTGCCGCGGCGACGACGGGATCGACGAGCATTTCGCGATCGTGATCCGCGACGACGGCGTCGGCATGGACGAGGAGATCATCCGCAGCTCGATCGAGGGCACCGGATCGACCGAGGCGCACGCGCTGGCCAACATCAACGAGCGGCTGCGCGCGGCCTTCGGCACCGGCTACGGTCTGGAGCTGACCTCCTCTCCGGAGACCGGGACCTGCGTCACGGTGCGCATCCCGCGGTAGAGGGATCCGGCGGCGGCCGAGCGGTCGCCGGCGGATCGTGCAGAGCGATCGAGGAGCGCGCGGTGACTGAGCAGACCGGACTTTCCGTGCTGGCGGTGGACGACGAGAAACCCGCCCTTGAGGAGCTCGCCTACCTGCTCGAGGCGGACTCCCGGGTCTCCACCATCCGGACCGCCAACGGCGCGGCCGAGGCGCTGCGGGCGCTGAGCGAACCCGGCCGGATCGACGCGATCTTCCTGGACATCCGAATGCCCGGGGTGACCGGCCTCGACCTGGCCGCGACGCTGGCCCGGCGCAAGGACAGCCCGCACGTGGTGTTCGTCACGGCGCACGAGGACTTCGCGGTCAACGCCTTCGACCTGCACGCCGTGGACTACGTGCTCAAGCCGGTGCGCCAGGACCGGCTCGCCGAGGCGGTGCGCCGGGTCGAGGAGCGGCGCACCGCGCGGGCCAAGGGCAAGGAGGCGCCGGACGAGGTGGTGCCGGTCGAGCTGGCCGGCGTCACCCGCTTCCTGATGCGTTCGCAGATCCGCTATGTGGAGGCGCACGGCGACTACGCGCGGCTGCATACGGCCACCGGCTCCCACCTGGTGCGCATCTCGCTGGCCACGCTCGAGGAGCGCTGGACCGAGCACGGCTTCGCCCGGATCCACCGCTCCTACCTGGTGGCCCTCGGGCACATCTCGGAGGTCCGCTGGGACGCCGGGCACACCACCGTCACGGTTGGCGGGAAGGTGCTCGCGGTCAGCCGCCGACACGCCCGGGAACTGCGTGAACGGCTGGTAAACCTGCCAGGTCAACGGGGCTGAGGCGCGGCCGTTCGGCGCGCTCCGATGACCTCTGGGCGCACAGGTACCAACGATCATCTGCGGGAACAGCGGGAGCGGGCACAGATGCGTCAGAACCCTACAATGGAGAAGGGATCTCGGCCGCATCATGAGCACTGAAAGCACTCCCGCCATCACCATCGCCGATCCGGCGCCGCTGGGGCTGCTCGGCTTCGGCTTCACCACGCTGATGCTGTCCTTCGCGAACGCGGGCCTGATCAAGGTCGGCGACGGCGCCGCGCTGATCCTGGCCCTGGCGATCTTCTACGGCGGCGGCGCCCAACTGGTCGCCGGCCTGTGGGAATTCCGGCGAGGCAACACGCTGGGCGCGACGGCGTTCTTCTCGTACGGCGCGTTCTGGCTGATCATCTGGTACTGGTTCCACAACGAGGCGGCGTCCGCGACGAGCAACGTGACCGCGTTGTTCTTCCTCGGCTGGGCGATCCTCACCGCGATCTTCACGATCGCCGCGCTCAAGACGAATCACGCCCTGATCGCCGTGTTCTTCTTCCTCACGGTGACCTTCCTGTTCCTGGCCTTCGGGCAGTGGCAGGCGGGCGGCGTCTTCAACCCGCTCAACGACCCGGGGCTGACGAAGGTCGGCGGCTATCTCGGCATCCTGACCGGAGTGCTGGCCTGGTACACGGCCGCGGCGACCGTCATCAACAGCTCGCACAAGCGCGAACTGGTGCCGCTGAACCTCAAGCGGTGACCCGGCCGTCGTACGCAGAACTCGGAAGATAACGCACCGCGGCCCCGACCTCCGGGGCCGCGGTTCTGCATAATAGGTCTAGACCAAATTTACGGCGCAGACCCTTGCATGAGAACGCCCGAACTGCTGTGCTTGGGCGCACAGAGGGGTTACGGATCCCTCATCCCGGCAGGTCTGCAACGATGCCCTTGAAGGAGTTCGAGCGTGTCCAACGAAGCGCTGTCAAACCTTTTGCACGAGGAGCGACGGTTCGCGCCCCCGGCGGAGTTCGCCGCGGCGGCCAACGTGACCGCCGAAGCATACGCCGAGGCCGAGGAGGACCGGCTGGCCTTCTGGGAGACTCAGGCCCGCCGTCTGGACTGGGCCGAGCCGTGGACGCAGACCCTCGACTGGTCCGGGGCCCCGTTCGCCAAGTGGTTCATCGGCGGCAAGCTGAACGTCAGCTACAACTGCGTCGACCGGCATGTGGAGGCCGGGCACGGCGAGCAGGTCGCGATCCACTTCGAGGGCGAGCCCGGCGACTCGCGCGCGATCACCTACGCCGAGCTGCAGCGCGAGGTGAGCAAGGCGGCGAACGCCCTGCTCTCCCTGGGCGTCACGGCCGGCGACCGGGTCGCGATCTACATGCCGATGATCCCGGAGACCGTCTTCGCGATGCTGGCCTGCGCCCGGATCGGCGCGCCGCACTCGGTGGTCTTCGCCGCCTTCGCGCCGGACGCGCTGCGCTCCCGGATCGACGACGCCGGGGCCAAGGTGCTGATCACCGCGGACGGCTACAACCGCCGTGGCGGGATCGCCAACCTCAAGCCGAACGCGGACGCGGGCGTCGAGGGCGCGGCGTCGATCGAGCACGTGCTGGTCGTGCGGCGCACCGGCCAGGACGTGCCGTGGAACGCCGAGCGCGACATCTGGTGGCACGAGCTCGTCGACGCGCAGCCCGACCAGCACACGCCGGAGGCCTTCGACTCCGAGCACCCGCTGTTCATCCTCTACACCTCGGGCACGACCGGTAAGCCCAAGGGCATCCTGCACACCACCGGCGGCTACCTGACGCAGGTCTCCTACACGCACAACGCGGTGTTCGACCTCAAGCCGGACACGGACGTCTACTGGTGCACCGCGGACGTCGGCTGGGTCACCGGGCACTCGTACATCGTCTACGGGCCGCTGTCGAACCGCGCCACCCAGGTCCTGTACGAGGGCACCCCGGACACCCCGCACCAGGGCCGGTTCTGGGAGAACGTGCAGAAGTACAAGGTCTCGCTGCTCTACACCGCGCCGACCGCGATCCGCACGTTCATGAAGTGGGGCGACGCGATCCCGGCGAAGTTCGACCTGAGCTCGCTGCGGCTGCTCGGCTCGGTCGGCGAGCCGATCAACCCGGAGGCCTGGATCTGGTACCGGGAGCACATCGGCGGCGAGCGCTGCCCGATCGTGGACACCTGGTGGCAGACCGAGACCGGCGCGATCATGATCTCGCCGCTGCCGGGCGTGACCGAGACCAAGCCGGGCTCGGCGATGCGCCCGCTGCCGGGCATCTCGGCGAACGTGGTGGAGAAGGACGGCGCGATCGTGCCGAACGGCGGCGGCGGGTTCCTGGTGCTGGACAAGCCCTGGCCCTCGATGCTGCGCGGAATCTGGGGCGACCCGGACCGCTTCCGCGAGACCTACTGGTCCCGCTTCGCCGAGCAGGGCTACTACTTCGCCGGCGACGGCGCGAAGAAGGACGCGGACGGCGACCTGTGGCTGCTCGGCCGGGTCGACGACATCATGCTGGTCTCCGGCCACAACATCTCCACCACCGAGGTCGAGTCCGCGCTGGTCTCGCACCCGAAGGTGGCCGAGGCCGCGGTCGTCGGCGCCAAGGACGAGGTGACCGGCCAGCGGATCGTCGCCTTCGTGATCCTGCGCGGCGGCAACGCCGAGGGCGACGACCTGAACGACGAGCTCAAGGCGCACGTGTCCAAGGCGCTCGGCCCGATCGCGAAGCCGAAGCAGATCCAGTTCGTGGCCGAACTGCCGAAGACCCGCTCCGGCAAGATCATGCGGCGCCTGCTCAAGGACGTCGCGGAGGACCGCGCGGTCGGCGACACCACGACGCTGGCCGACTCCGCCGTGATGGACCTGATCAAGGCGAAGCTGCCGCACGCCGGCGAGGAGTGAGTCTCCCCGTCACATAAAGCCGGGTGCCCCGCCGCGTGGATCGTGGCGGGGCACCCGTGTTTTCAGATCCCGAGCGAGAGCCAGGGCTGGATGTCGGAGGCGAAGGCCTTCGAGACGGCGTGCGCGGCTCCGGTCGTGTGCTCGACGATTTGGCCAGCCGCGGCCAGCGCCCGGAGCGTGATCCCGCCGAGGTAGATCGAGCCGAGTTCGCGCACGTCCACGGTGATGTCCGCGGCGGAATCGGTACGCTCGCAGCTCGCGCCCTTCTCGTCGCCGACCAACTGCCAGCGCCCCGCGTTCCAGGGACAGAACTCGTCCACGACCTCGAGGACCACGTCGATCGGCGCGGCGTACGTACGCGCGGCGAGGGCGCGGTCGACGTCCACCAGACGGACGAACAGGCTGTCGCCGATAGTCGGCTCCGCGTACCGCAGGGATTCGAGCATCGCGAGCAGCGGGTCGTCCACCGGGATCGGCTCGACGACGGTCGCGTTCGCCAGGTCGACGTTGAGCAGCATCCGCCAGAGCGCGGCGTACGCGGCCGGATCGTCGGCGTATACGCCTCGGACGTTCGCTTCGCCGTCGTGCCCGGGCCCGGTGACCTTGGTGCGGTACGTCGCGTAGCCCACCGGAACGCCGTCACGCTCGGCCAGCACCAGCCGCAGACTCGACATGCCGTCGCGCTGCTCGGGGAGGTCCGCGATGTCGTATTCGTACCACCAGTCGGGTTTTTCGAGCATCCCCGGACGCAGCAGCACGTGCCGGGAGTACTTCTCCTTGCAAATCTCGACGGCCGACTTCGGATCGACGAGCCGCAGCGTCACGTCGTCGGTGCCCGGCGGCAGCCGTAGCGCGTTGTGCGAGCGCGGGATCGTGAGCGACACGGCCGAGGTCGCGTGGCCATAGCCGTAGCGTCCGTAGATCGCCGGGTGGCTGGCCGTCAGACCGGCGACCGGCTCCGCTCCGGTCTCGTGCAGCGTGTCGAGCTGATGGCGCATCATCTTCGTCAGCCCGCCGCGGCGGCGGTGCGTCGGCAGCATGCTGACCCAGGTCACGCCCGCCATGGGCACCTGCCGCCCCTCGGGCACCGTCAGCGACATGGTGAACATCGACGCGCCGCCGACCTGCGTCTGCCCGTCGAACACACCGATGCTGCGGTCGGTCTCCAGGAAGCGCCGCTGCCACTCGATCTGCTCGGGACTGGACGGAACCTCGAGGAACGCGATGGTGTCGACCTCGATGAAACGGTCCAGGTCCGCCCCGGTGAGCGGGCGCAGGGAGAGTTCGCTGGCTGGCATGGGTCCTGGCTATCACGCGAGGGCGGCAGGCGCGAGCGGATTTCGGAATATGTCGCTTCATCGATTTGTCGATAAATAGATAAGGAGACATCGAGGCCCGCGGACTACCCGCCCGGCGTAATTCCGGAGTGGTCCGGCGGCGGCCCGGGTAGTGGCGGCGGCGAGCGTCAGCCATCGGGAGGAGCAGCATGTCGGCCGAGACCGAGCAGAAACTGAGCGCCCTGGTGTCCAGCGCGGCCCAGGACGTCTCCTGCCTCCTGCGCGGGGAGATCGCGCTGGCCAAGGCCGAGGTGCGGCAGGACGTCAAACAGGCGGCGAGCGGCGGCGCGCTGTTCGGCGCGGCCGCGGTGCTCGGCGTGTTCGCGCTGATCATGCTGTGTTTCGCGGCGGCCTACGGGCTGCACGCGACCGGTCTCGGCCTCGCCTGGTGCTGGCTGATCGTGGCCGGGGCCTTCCTGCTGCTCGGCGGGCTCTGCGCGCTGGTCGGCCTGAGCCGGTTCAAGCGGATCAAGGGAGCCGAGGCGACCCGGCGCTCGACCGGCCGCACTCTCGAGGTGCTGCGGCGTGCGGACGGTTGAGCGGCCGTCGGAGCACGTGCCGGGCCACCATTCCTCGGTCGCTCTTAGTGTCGAGGGCACGGCCCGGACACCGGAATGTGCCATGCTGACGAGCATGGCTTCCGATCTGACCCCGGTGCTCGCGGACGGGCCGTGGACTCACCGGGACGTCTCCGCGAACGGTGCCCGGTTCCACATCGTCGAAGTCGGGGATGGACCGCTGGCGCTGTTCCTGCACGGCTTCCCGCAGTTCTGGTGGACGTGGCGGGACCAGCTCACGGCCTTCGCCGAGGCCGGCTACCGCGCCGTGGCCATGGACCTACGCGGCATCGGCGGCAGCGACAAGCCGCCGCGCGGCTACGACCCGCTCACCCTGACCATGGACGTCACCGGCGTGATCCGGGCCCTCGGCGAGTCGAACGCGGTGCTGGTCGGGCACGGCTGGGGCGCCGGCCTGGCCTGGACCGCGGCCACGATGCGGCCCAAGGCGGTGCGCCGCCTGGTCGTCGTCGGCGCCGCGCACCCGCGGCAGCTGCGCACCTCGCTGCTGACCAGGCCGGCGCAGATGGCCGCGAGCAAGCACGTCTTCGCCGCGCAACGGCCGCTGCAGGCCGAACGCGGTCTGGTGAAGGACGGCGGCGCCACCGTGGCCCGGATGCTGGAGGCCTGGAGCCGTCCGGGCTGGCCGGAACCGGATGTCGCGCAGCGCTACCAGGACGCGATGCTGATCCCGGGCGTCGCGCACAGCACCATGGAGTACTACCGCTGGCAGATCCGCTCGCTGATGCGACCGGACGGGCTGCGCTACCACCAGCGCATGCGGGCCCTGACGGAGGTGCCGACGCTGCACCTGCACGGCGCGCTGGACACGGTGATTCTCGACTCGACCGCGCGCGGCTCCGGCGGCCAGGTGAACGCGCCGTACCGGTGGCGGCTGCTCGAGGGCCTCGGGCACTTCCCGCAGGAGGAAGCCCCGAAGCTGTTCACCAACGAGGTGCTCGGCTGGCTCAGCGACGAGGAGCCGGACCGCTAGCTCCGCGCGGCCGCAGCATCGGCGTCAGCGCTCAGTGCGGGTGCTTCACGGCCAGGAAGACGAGGACGAACGCGCCGACCGCCATGACCGGGGTGAGGAACGCGGTCTCGAACTTGTTGCCGGTGCGCCGGATGATCGGGATCTCGAGCCGCTGCCTGATCGGCCAGAACAGCGGGCAGCCCTCCTTGGTCAGGCAGTCGCCGGCCAGGTGGATCAACGCGCCGAGGCCCACCGAGGCGGGCAGCCACACGGGGTTCTTGGGCAGGAACTCGTAGGACGCGGCGGTGCCCGCGGCCGCGACCATCACCACGACGCCCCAGGAACCGATCCCCTTGCCGGACGGGCACAGGTGCAGCGCGCGCACCGCCAGCGAGAAGAGGATGTAGATCATCGCGAGGACGAACCAGCGTCCCCAATAGTGCGCCCCGGCCCAGGTTCCGGCCGTGACGAGGGCCACGAAGAGGAACGAGTGCGTCGCGTGCCGGTGGCCGCCGGAGACCTTCTCGACGAAGCGGCAGAACTGGTGCGAAACCGGGCCGAGGAAGTGCGCGATGGTGCCGTCGGGGTGGTCGAGGTCCGGCAGCAGCGCGGCGCCCGCCGTGGTGAACGCGCCGAGCACTATGTCCGCGACGGTCAGCTGCTGATGGCCCAGCAGATCCGCCCACCAGGTGACCGGCGCGGCGGCCGCCGCCGCGCCCCAGGCCAGGGCTCCGCTGGTCGAGTGCGAGTGGCCGAGCACGGCGTCCCCTCCGACTTTCCGCTGTGTTCCGCAGTATTCAGCAGTGTTCTGCTATTGAGAAACCGTTGTCCTGCTTGATCAGCAAGGAGGCTACACTGCGCAACCTTCGGTGTCGACCGGGCTCGTGAGGTCAGCGCCCTGCTGGGCGTCCTGCTGGACCTGACTGGCGGTCAGCGCGTACCCGGTCGTCGCGTCCTGGAGCGACTTCGCGAATACGACCCCGTACACCTGGCCGCTCGGAGTGAGCAGCGGACCGCCCGAATTGCCCTGCAGGACCGTCGAGTAGAGCGAGAAGATGTCGCGGGTGACGGTGTTCTGATCGTAGATGTCCTGACCCTGCGCGTCCATCTCCTGCCGGATCCGCGCGGCCACGGCGCTGAACGGACCGTCCTCGGGGAAGCCCGCCACGACCGCGTCGTCCTCGGCCTTGCCGCTGGTGTCGAACTGCAGCGAGGGCGCGTCGAGGCCCGGAACGTAGAGCACCGCGATGTCGGTCTCGGGGTCGTAGAGCACGACCTGCGCGCGGTAAAGCTGGCCGACGCCGCCGATCTGCACGGTCGGGCTGGTGACGCCGCCGACGACGTGCGCGTTGGTCATCACGTGCTGCGGCGAGATGACGAAGCCGGAGCCCTCGATCTGCTTGCCGCAGCTCGGCGCGTCGCCCACGATCTTCACGATGGAGGACTCGGCCGAAACGACGCCGGGCTCCTTGAGCACCGCGGGGTCCGGGGCCGGCACGTTGGCGATCGTCTCCTGCGTGAACGGCCCGAACACCTGCGGGAAGCCGCTGCGGCCGAGCACCGCGGAGAAGGAGCGGAACCAGGAGGCCGAGTCCGCCGGCAGCACCTTCTGGATCCCGGCCAGGATCCGCGAATCGTGCACCTGGGTGACGACCACCGGCATCGCCGAGGTGGCCAGCGCCAGACCGAGGAACCACGTGACCAGCAGCACGGAGACCACCGAGACCACCGCGCCGGCGCCCTGGTCCATCGCCTGCACCGGACGCCAGGTCAGCTCGCGGCGCACCCGTCCGCCGACCGTGGTCGCGATGACCTGGCCGATCACCGCGAGCGCGAGCACGGCGCACAGCGAGATGGTGGAGACGACGAGCGAGGACTGGAAGTGGCTCATCACCTGCGGCACCAGCCACACGCCGACGAGCAGGCCGCCGACGAAGCCGACGAAGGACATCACGCCGACGACGAAGCCCTGCCGGTAGCCGGAGAAGGCGAAGCCGACGCAGATCAGGATGATGATCAGGTCAAGCAGGTCCATGGGCTCTCCGGATCTCGCGCACGTCCAGTGGAAGCTCGAGCATCTCGGCCGGTTCCCAGGGCCGTTCCCAGCCCGCGAGACGCAGCACGGCGTCCAGCACTCCGGCGGTGAAACCCCAGACGAGCAGCTCGTCCACCAGGAAGGCCGGGCCCTGGTAGCCGGAGGGATGGCGCAGCCGGTAGCGGTTGGCGGGGTCGATCAGCGCGGCCACCGGAACGCGGTGCACGGCGGCCACCTCCTCGGGACTGGCCACCGCGGCGCGGCCGGGGGTCTGCCACCAGGCGAGCACCGGGGTGACCAGGAAGTCGCTCGGCGGCAGGTAGAGCTCGGGCAGCTCGCCGAACACCCGCACGCCCGCCGGGTCGACCCCGGCCTCCTCGCGCGCCTCGCGCAGCGCGGCACGCACCGGGCCCTCGCTGCCCGCGCCCTCGAGCTGGTCGATCCGGCCGCCGGGGAACGCCGCCTGACCTGCGTGCGAGCGCATATTCGCGGAGCGCTCGGTGATCAGCACGTCCGGGCCGTGCGGCAGCGAGTCGGCGAACAGGATGAGCACGGCGGACGGGTTCGGATCGCCGGTCAGCGACGAGGGGCGGCGCAGCAGCGGACGGCCGAGGTAGTGGTCGCCGGGCTTGATCGCGGCGACCGCGGCGGCCAGCGGATGCAGCCATTCGGGCAGGTCGGCGAGGTCTTCGGGGAGTTCCGGGTCGGCTAGGGCCTCGGCAGGCAGGGCGGACAGGTCTTCGGGGACGGTCCCGGCGTACTCGGGCCCGTCGAAGTCTTCCGGGGGCTCCGGTCTGTCGTCGGTCACGGCTGCGTCACCCCGGCCTTCGGGCGCCGCTGAGCGGTCAGCTTCGACTTCGCCTCGGCGGCCTGCTGCCTGCGGACCTCGGCCAGCGCCGCGGCCTCGCGCGCCGATGCGGGCTTGAGCAGCGCCTCCGCCTTCACCGGGTCCATCTCGCCGGTGCCGTAGGAGGGGCAGAGCGCGGCCAGCGGGCAGGCGCCGCAAGCCGGGCGGCGCGAGTGGCAGATCCGGCGGCCGTGGAAGATCAGCCGGTGCGAGAGCAGCGTCCACTCGGACTTGGGGAACAGCTCGCCGATCGCGTGCTCGACCTTCACCGGGTCCTCGAGCTCGGTCCAGCCGAAGCGGCGCACCAGCCGTCCGAAATGCGTATCGACGGTGATTCCGGGCACGTCGAAGGCGTTGCCGAGCACTACGTTCGCCGTCTTGCGGCCCACCCCCGGCAGCGAGACCAGATCCTCGATCCGGCCCGGCACCTCGCCGCCGTAGCGGTCGCACAGCTCGCGTCCCAGGCCCAGGATCGAGGTGGCCTTATTGCGGAAAAAGCCCGTCGGCCGGATGAGCTCCTCGAGCTCGATCCGCTCGGCCGACGCGTAATCCTCGGCGGTCTTGTACTTCGCGAACAGCGCAGGGGTGACCTGGTTGACCCGCACGTCGGTGCACTGCGCGGACAGGATGACGGCCACCGTCAGCTGCAGCGGACCATCGAAGTCCAGCTCACAGTGCGCGTCCGGGTACAACTCGGCCAGGAGCCGGTTGATCTTCCGGGCGCGGCGCACCAGGGCCGCGCGGGACTCTACCCCCTGGGCGCGCGTAGATCGTGACTGCCCACCCTCGTTCAGCACCGCCACTTCTCGCCTCGCCGACCCTTCCCGACCGACCCACTCCGGCCCCGCACGCCCGGACTCACCGAGCTAGCCTACGGTCGCCCGTCCCGACTAAGCGAACACCGGCCAGTGTAGGAAACGCGCCACACCCCCGTGAGCGTTCCCGGGGCCGTGGCCGGATCCCGGCGGGTACTCGAGTGTCCGAATACCGGTCCGCATGTCCCCGGGGACGCACGTTCATGCAGCTGAAGTCGCATCGTTACGGTCAAGCAGATCAACCGACTAGGTGTTCGACGGTGTCGTAGGCCACACTGGAGGGAGAAACGACATAACACATTGGAATCCGAAGTCGAGTGGCCCCCACCGGCCATCGGAGACCTTGAGTGTCCGTGAAGGACTGTTGGAGGGTTCGCCCGTGGACGACGTGCTTCGTCGGAGCCCGCTGTTCGCCGCGCTCGACGAGGAGGCCTCGGCCTCCTTGCTCAAGTCGATGACCGAGATCTCGCTGACGCGCGGGGACGCGCTGTTCCACGAGGGCGATCCGGGCGACCAGCTCTACGTGGTCGTGGAGGGCAAGATCAAGCTCGGCCGCACCTCGGGGGACGGCCGGGAGAACCTCACCGCGGTGATGGGCCCCGGCGAGATGTTCGGCGAGCTCTCGCTGTTCGACCCGGGCCCGCGCACCTCCACCGCCACCGCGCTGACCGGCACCAAACTGCTCGCGCTCGGCCACGCGGAGCTCCAGCCCTGGCTCTCGGCCCGGCCCGAGGTGGCCCGCGCGCTGCTCAAGGCGATGGCGCGGCGGCTGCGCCGGACCAACGAGACGCTGGCCGACCTGGTGTTCTCCGACGTCCCCGGGCGTGTCGCGAAGGCCCTGCTCGACCTGTCCACCCGCTTCGGCCAGCCGGCCGGCGAGGACCAGGAGGGCATCAAGGTCTCGCACGACCTGACCCAGGAGGAGCTGGCCCAGCTGGTCGGCGCCTCCCGCGAGACGGTGAACAAGGCGCTGGCGGACTTCGCGCAGCGGGGCTGGATCAAGCTTGAGGCCAGGGCCGTGGTCCTGCTCGACACGGTCCGTCTGGCGCGACGGGCGCGCTAGGAATCCGCATTTTCATGCACTATTCCGCATGATGTTCCACGTGGAACATGTGGAACATCATGCGGAACCTCAGCTGAAGCGCGCCGGGTCCAGGTAGTGCAGCTGGGCCCGGACTGAGAGTTCCGCCGCAGGCCAGACCGCCCGGTCCACGTCTGCGTACACGCGGCGAACGACCTCGGCCGCCGACGCGTCTCCCGCTTTAAGGGCCGCCTCCACCTGCGCGAGGCGTTCCTTCCGGTGCGCGAGATAGAACTCGAGCACGCCCAGCCCGTCCGAGACCACCGGTCCGTGGCCCGGCAGCACCGTGTCGAACTCCCGCCGCTCCGCCGCGTCGCGCAGCAGGTTCAGCGAGTCCAGGTAGTCGGCCAGAGTGCCGTCCGGATAGGCCACCAGCGTCGTCCCACGTCCGAGCACCGTGTCCCCGGTCAGCACCGCGCGGTCCGCGGGCAGCAGAAACGAGAGGCTGTCGCTGGTGTGCCCGGGCGTGCCGACGACCCGCAGTTCCAGGCCGCCGGCCTCAACCACGTCGCCGTCCGCCAGGCCCTCGGCGCCGAGCCGGTGCTTCGGGTCCAGCGCGCGCACCGGAGCCCCGGTCAGCTCAGCGAAGCGGACCGCGGATTCGGAGTGGTCCGCGTGGCCGTGCGTGAGCAGGATCTGGGCGACCCGCGCGCCCTGGTCCTCGACGGCCGCGAGCACGGCCGCCAGGTGACCCTCGTGCAGCGGCCCCGGATCCACCACCACGGCGGCGGCGGACCCGGGCTCGCGCAGCACCCAGGTGTTCGTGCCCTCCAGCGTGAAGGGCGAGGGGTTGGGGGCCAGGACCAACGTCGAGCGCTGCGTCGTCAAAACCGCTCTCTCGTTCCTACTCGACTTCCACGACAATCTCGACCTCGACCGGCGAGTCCAGCGGCAGCACCGCCACGCCGACCGCGGAACGAGCGTGCACGCCCGCCTCGCCGAAGACCGCGCCGAGCAGCTCGCTCGCGCCGTTCACCACGCCCGGCTGGGCGGTGAAGGACGGGTCGGAGGCCACGAAGGCCAGCACCTTGACCACGCGCTTCACCTTGGCCAGGTCGCCGATCTCGGCCTTGACCGCGGCCAGCGCGTTCAGCGCGCACAGCTGGGCCAGTTCCTTGGCCTTCTCCGCCGAGACCTCGGCGCCGACCTTGCCGGTCGCCGGCAGCGTGCCCTCCACGAAGGGCAGCTGGCCCGACGTGTAGACCAGGGTGCCGTTGCGCAGCGCCGGGACGTAGGCCCCGGCCGGCTTGGCCACGTCGGGCAGCTTCAGACCGAGCTCGGCCAGCCGCTCCTCGGGATGCCCGGCCATCAGGAGGCCACCTCGCGCTTGAGGTACGCCACCAGGTTCTCCGGGTTCGGGCCCGGCACGACCTGCACCAGCTCCCAGCCGTCCTGTCCCCAGTTGTCCAGGATCTGCTTGGTGGCGTGCACCAGCAGCGGGACCGTCGCGTATTCGAACTTCTTCGCCATGCCGCCTACGGTAACGCGTTCCGACTCCGCGTCGCCCGCCGCCCGCATGCACGGGTTACGCTCGGACGGTGACTACCGCAGACTCCGCAGCCGCCAAGGACTGGGCCGGTGTCCGCCTGCACGTGGTGACGGGCAAGGGCGGGACCGGCAAGACCACGGTGGCGGGCTCCCTCGCCCTGGCCCTGGCGGGCCGTCCGGCATCCAGGCGACGCGCCTCGGGCCCCGTCCGCACACCGCGGGTGCTGCTGGTCGAGGTGGAGGGGCGCCAGGGCCTGGCCCAGCTGTTCGACGCGCCGCCGCTGCCCTACGAGGAGCGGCGGGTCGCGACCGTGCCCGGCGGCGGCGAGGTCTGGGCGCTGGTGATAGACCCCGAGCAGGCTCTGCTCGAGTACCTGGACATGTTCTACAAGCTGGGCGCGGCGGCCAAGGCGCTCAAGCGCTTCGGCGCGATCGACTTCGCGACCACGGTCGCCCCCGGCATCCGCGACGTGCTGCTGACCGGCAAGACCTGCGAGGCCGTGCGTCGGCGCGCGCAGGAGGAGGGGCGCACCTTCCACTACGACGCCGTGGTCATGGACGCACCGCCGACCGGCCGGATCACCCGCTTCCTGAACGTCAACTCGGAGGTCTCCGGGCTCGCCCGGATGGGTCCGATCCACAACCAGGCGGACGCGGTGATGCGGGTGCTGACCAGCGCGCAGACCGCGGTGCACTTCGTGACCCTGCTGGAGGAGATGCCGGTGCAGGAGACGCTGGACGGGATCAAGGAGCTGCGCTCGGCCGGGCTGCCGGTCGGCGGGATCATGGTCAACCAGGCCCACGACGTAGTGCTCAGCGACGCCCAGCTCAAGCGGGCCGCGGGCGAGGGCGTGGACCGGGCGGAACTCGCCAGTGGTCTCGAGGCGGTGGGCCTCGACCGTCCCTCGGTCGTGGACGCGCTGGCCGTGCTGGCGACCGAGCACGCCCGCCGGGTGCTGCTCGAGCAGGAGCAGCGCGAATCCCTCAGCGACTGCGAGGCGCCGATCTACGAGCTGCCGCTGCTGACCGAGGGCGTGGACCGCGTCGGCCTCGACCGGCTGGCCGCCGCGCTGCGTAACCAGGGGGCGGCATGAGTAGCGAGAATGTGTCCCCCGACCTGGAGCTCGACGCACTGCTCGACGACCGGGCGAACCGCATCATCGTGTGCTGCGGTTCCGGCGGCGTCGGCAAGACCACGACGGCCGCGGCCTTCGCCTTGCGCGCGGCCGAACGCGGCCGGGACGTCGTCGTGCTCACCATCGACCCGGCGCGTCGGCTGGCCCAGTCGCTCGGCCTGAACGAGCTGGACAACACGCCGCGTCCGGTGGAGGGCATCGACGGCACGGCCGGCGGACGGCTGCACGCGATGATGCTCGACATGAAGCGCACGTTCGACGAGATCGTGGTCGAGCACTCCGACGCGGGCCGGGCCGAGCAGATCCTGTCGAACCCCTTCTACCAGTCGCTCTCCGCGAGCTTCGCCGGCACGCAGGAGTACATGGCGATGGAGAAGCTGGGCCAGCTGCACGCGCAGGGCGACTGGGACCTGATCATCGTTGACACGCCGCCGAGCCGCTCCGCACTGGACTTCCTGGACGCGCCCAACCGGCTCGGCTCCTTCCTCGACGGCCGCTTCATCAAGATCCTCACGGCCCCGGCGAAGGTCGGCGGCTTCGGCGCCTTCAAGCTGCTGACCAGCGGCTTCGGCCTGGTGACCGGGGCTCTGGGCAAGCTGCTCGGCTCGGGTCTGCTGTCGGACGTGCAGTCCTTCGTGAGCGCGCTGGACACGATGTTCGGCGGCTTCCGGCAGCGCGCCGAGGCGACCTACAAACTGCTGCAGGCGAAGGGCACGTCCTTTGTCGTGGTGGCGGCGCCCGAGCCGGACGCCCTGCGCGAGGCCTCGTTCTTCGCTCGGCGGTTGGCCGAGGAGAAGATGCCCCTGGCCGGGCTGGTGCTCAACCGGGTGCACCCGCGGCTGACAGACCTCACCGCGGAACGTTCACTCGCCGCGGCGGAGCAACTGGACGTGCCCAACCCCACCTCGGCCCAGTCCTTGGCCGGAGGTCTGCTGCGGTTGCACGCGGAACGGGTGGAGGTCAGCCGACGCGAGACGCGGCTCGCCGAGCGTTTCGCGGCCAGCCATCCCGGAATCAGCATGCTTCGGCTGCCGGCGCAGGCCGAGGACGTGCACGACCTCGACGGTCTGCGCGCGGTAACAGACGCCGCGGTCGCGGCGGCCGGATAGCTCCCGATCTCAGAAGCCTGTACATGAGAATCGTGGGTGGGTGAGGGCACGACGGATCGCGTCGCCGTGCTCGGTGAAATGAAATCGCCGTACGGGTGCCGGCGTCGTTGACGGATATCCGTGCTCGTACGTGCTTGACGGTCGTTCTTAAGCGGTCACATCGGGTTCCGTGAACTGTGCTCGAGTGCTGTGCCTGATTGCCGTGCGGCGCGACGGGCTCGCGGTGCCCGCCCGCACTCTTGACCTGTTCCGCGGCGATCCGGAGTTGGACTGCCGCCGCTCAGGCTTCGGCGCTCAGCCCGCGGCTACCGGTTCCGGCTCGAATGGCCCCACCAGCGCCACTTCGTCCACGTCCACCGGCAACGCCTCGTGCCCGCTGGACAGCGACGCGACCGGCTCGGGCACGATCAGCACGGCACCGGTACGCTCGAGATACGCGTCACGCGCCTCCTCGAGCACCTGCCGCCAGGAACGCACCTCCGGCCGTTTGCGCAGCAGCGCACGCCGCTCTCGCTCGGTCATCCCACCCCAGACTCCGTACTCGACCCTGTTGTCGAGGGCGTCCGCCAGGCACTCGGTACGCACCGGACAGGTCGCACACACGACCTTGGCCCGATTCTGCGCCGCCCCCTGCACGAACAGCTCATCCGGGTCCATCCCCCGACAACCTGCAGCTATGGTCCAATCCTCAACCCAAGCCATTTCCGGTGCAGTCCTCTCCGCACTCGAGGCTCCCCAACCGAGGCCTCCCACCCGCGTGACCGCCCCCGCGAGGTGAAGACACGGCATCCGCACTTGCCGCACACTCTTGACTCCTAGCCGACCACCGTGACGGGTGGCCACTTTCCGTACCGCAACGACTTCTGTGAGTCGTGCTGTCCGCTGCCCGGTACCGAGGGCCCGGGGTCTCCGGTATCCCTCAGTAAGCACGACAGTACGGAAAGCGGACAACGGGCGACAGTCCCCATACTGGTCAATCTCTGATGGCCCGTCCGGACTATTTCCCCTGTCGCAAGTGGGCCACAGTTAGGACGAGGCAGCCCCACGCGTTCCCCGGATCGGATAAGGAAAAGTACCCTGTGGGGCATGGCCAAGTCAGAAGGCGATTATTCCGGTTTGGGCGGTATAGGCCGTCTTGCCGCACATCTCGGCACCTTCATCGTGATCAGCTCCGTGGCCGGCCTGCTGCTGGCCGGTCTGGTGCTGCCCGCGACGGCCACCGCGGGACTCGCGGCGAAGTCGGCGTCCGACCACTTCGAGGATCTGCCAAACGACTTCCAGACCCCGACCCTGCCGCAGCGCAGCTCGATATACGCGGCGGACGGCTCGCTGATCGCCACCACCTGGGACGACGACCTGCACGGCAACCGCGTCGTGGTCCCGTGGAACCAGATCAGCTCGACGATGCCGGAAGCCATCGTCTCGATCGAGGACCAGCGGTTCTACCAGCACGGCGGCATCGACCTCAAGGGCACCCTGCGCGCCCTGGTCAACGACTCCTCCGGCGGCTCGCTGCAGGGCGGCTCCTCCATAGCCCAGCAGTACGTGAAGAACGTGCTCGAGGTCGAGGCCGGCAGCAACGCCTCGGCGCAGCAGGCCGCGATCGCGGACACCCTCTCGCGCAAGATAACCGAGCTGAAGTACGCGATCGCCGTCGAGCAGCAGATGTCCAAGCAGGAGCTGCTGGACCGGTACCTCAACATCGTGTACTTCGGCAACGACGCCTACGGCGTGGAGGCCGCGGCCGAGCGCTACTTCTCGACCAGCTCGGCGAAGCTGACCGTACCGCAGGCCGCCATGCTGGCCGCGATCGTCAACAGCCCCAGCCTGTACGACCCCTTCCAGCACCCGCAGGAAGCGCTGACCCGGCGCAACATCGTGATCGCCGACATGGCCCTGCCCACGCTGCACTACCTCACCGCCAAGCAGGCGGCCGCGTATGAGAAAACCCCCCTCGACCTGAAGCCGACCGTTCCGCAGAACGGCTGCATCACGGCCCAGGGCTCCGCGGCGTTCTTCTGCAACTACGTCTACGAGACGTTCATCACCGACGCGTCCTACGGGGCCAGCACCGCCGCGCGTGAGGCCATGTGGAACGAGGGCGGCCTGAGCATCACCACCACGATGGTGACGAAGAACGAGACCTCGGCGGACGCCGCGATCAGCTCGCGCGTCTACGCCACCGACAAGGTCGCATCGGCCCTGGTGGAAGTCACGCCCGGCACCGGAGCGATCGTGTCCATGGCCCAGTCCAAACCGATGGGCTCCGGCAACGGCGAGACGTATATCAACCTGAGTTCCGATCCCGCGCACAACGGGACCTCGGGCTTCCAGGCCGGATCCTCGTTCAAGATCTTCGTCGGCCTAGCGGCGCTTGAACAAAGCATCAGTCCCAGCATGAACATCGCCGCGCTGCATCAGATCGACGACTCGAGCTTCAGTTTCGCGGCGTGTCCCAGCGGCGTGAACACGACGGTGCCCTGGCAGGAAGGTTCGACGGTCTACGCGCCGACGAACGACGACAGCACCAACGGCCCCGTGGACATGATCTACGGCTTCGCGCAGTCGGTGAACACGTACTTCCTGCGGCTGGAGGAGAAAACCGGCCTGTGCCAGCCGGCCACGATCGCCGCGTCGATGGGCGTGACCCAGGACAACGACTCCGGCAGCGGCAAGGCACTGCTGCAGATCCCGTCGTTCACCCTCGGCACCAACAACATCACGCCGATCGCGATGGCCGAGGCGTACGCGACCCTGGCCTCGGGCGGCACGTACTGCAAGCCCTACGTGCTCACCGGCGTGACCGACTCGTCCGGCAAGCAGTACCCGGCGCAGACCAAGCAGTGTGCGCAGGTGCTCGACACGAACACGGTCAATGAGCTGACGTACCTGCTGCAGCAGGTGGTCAAGTGGGGCACCGCCTCCGGCGCCGTGCCGCTGGACGGCCGCGAGGTCGCCGGAAAGACCGGTACGACGGACAGCGGCGTGGCGACCTGGTTCGACGGCTACACGCCGCAGCTGGCCGCGGCCGTGTGGACCGGCTTCGAGAACTGGAACACGACCACGTCGATGTCGGACATGCAGATCGGTCCGAAGTACTTCAGCGGCCAGGTCTACGGCGCGTCCATCTCGGCGCCGATCTTCAACCAGGCCATGACCTCGGCGCTGCAGGGCGTGGCCGCGGAGAACTTCACCGCGCCCACCGGCTTCGACAACAGCGGCAACTCGCAGAACCAGGGCACGTCGACGTCCACCACCGGCGGAGCGACTGGAACGACGACGACAACCGGCGGAACCACCGGAACGACCACCACGACCGGGGGCACCACCGGCACCGGCAACAGCAACGGCTTCTTCGGTGGGATCTTCTAGCAGGCTGCGCTGCAACCGTCGAGGGCCCGGAAGCCAAACGCTTCCGGGCCCTCGAGGGTTACCCCGGTCAGCTCAACTTGGCCTTCACCGCGGCCGCGACCCGCGACCCGTCGGCCCGACCCGCCACCCGCGGCGTGAGCACCTTCATGACCGCACCCATGCCCCGAGGCCCCTCGGCACCGGTCTCGGCCACCGCCGCGTCCACCAGCTCCTGGAGCTCCGCGTCGGACAGCTGCGCGGGCAGGTACGCGGTCAGCACCTCGCCCTCCGCCTCCTCGCGCGCCGCCTGCTCGGCCCGACCCGCCCCCGCGAAGGCCTCCGCGGCCTCCTTGCGCTTCTTGAGCTCGCGACCGAGAACCTTGAGCACCTCGTCGTCGGAGAGCTCGCGGGCGACCTTGCCGGCCACCTCCTCGTTGGTGATCGCGGACAGCGCCATGCGGATGGTGGCCGAGCGCAGTTCGTCCCGCGCCTTCATCGCGGTCGTCAGGTCGGTGCGCAACTGGGCCTTGAGAGTCGTGGTCATGCTTCAAGGGTGTCATGAAAGGGCCCCGGTGGGATACGCGATTCAAGGTCGGCGGGCCGTGGCGGCGGGCGGGTGGATAGCATGGTCGGATGCGCAAGAGCATCGCAATTCCGCTGGGAGTGGCGGCGGTGGGCCTGGCCGGGCTGGGCTACGCCGCGGGGGTCGAGGTCAACCTGTACCGGGTACGCCGGTTCGAGCTGCCCGTGCTCGATCCGGGTGCGAGGCCGGTGAGGATCCTCCAGGTCTCGGACATCCACATGGTGCCGGGCCAGCGACGTAAGCACGCCTGGCTCAGATCGCTGGCGGAGCTAGAGCCGGACCTGGTGGTCAACACCGGCGACAACCTCTCGCACCCCGACGGCATCGGCCCGGTGCTCGACGCCCTGGAGCCGCTGCTGCGCGTCCCCGGCGTCTTCGTCTTCGGCTCGAACGACTACTACCAGGCGAAGAAGCTCAACCCGACGAAGTACCTGAGGAAGGGCGACCTTTCGCACGCCCCGAAGCGCCAGCGGACGCAGAACGACTGGCGCGACCTGCAGGCCGGCCTGGAGAAGCACGGCTGGCGCGCCCTGAACAACGCGCGCAGCACAGTGGAGCTCGGCAGCGGTGCGAGCGCCCGCCGCGTCGCCTTCGTCGGCCTAGACGACCCGCACGTGCAGCGCGACCGCTACGAGCTGGTAGCGGGCGGCCCCGACATCGACGCCGAGATCACCCTCGGCGTCACCCACGCCCCGTACCTCAGGGCGCTGGACGCGATGGCGGCCGACGGCCTCCCGGTGATCCTCGCGGGCCACACCCATGGCGGCCAGCTGTGCATCCCGTTCTACGGTGCGCTGGTGACGAACTGCGACATCGACACCGGCCGGGTGAAGGGCCTGCACACCCACACCGCCCCCAACGCACGTACGTCCTATCTGCACGTCTCAGCCGGCTGCGGCACCTCCCGCTTCGCCCCCGTCCGCTTCGCCTGCCCCCCGGAAGCCTCCCTCCTAACCCTCGTCCCCCGCCGCTGACCTGCACCTTCCCCCACCACTGCGCCCCCGCCCCCAAACGATTTCCAGTTACGCCCAGCTCTCCGCTAAGCTAGCCAGGCACAGCCGGGGTGTAGCGCAGCTTGGTAGCGCGCTTCGTTCGGGACGAAGAGGTCGTGGGTTCGAATCCCGCCACCCCGACGGTTGAGCAGCAGGTCAGAGGGCCCTTTCGAGAAATCGGAAGGGCCCTCTTTCACGCCAAGTCCGTGAAAAGTCCGTCGCGGCTCCCAGTAATCTCCCACGAACGTGTCCGAATTGTTACGTTCTGACGCCGGATCCGGCGCCGCTAACCCGCCCGGATCGCGGCGCCGATGTGACGACCCCGGCGGCGCCGAATTTCTTGGGATGCTGCCGCGTGCATGGCTTCCTATCGTGGAACACTGATACAGAGTTCAGGGTTGGCGAGCGGGAGGGGCGTGGGCCGGGGTGGGGCAGGGTGCGGAAGGTGGGACGCGCAATGACCTGTCCGGCCATGCTGGGTACGTTGTGCAGGCAGGAAGTGTTGCCGGTGGCGTTCACCTCCACGTACCGGAGGCCAGCACCTCGGCACCAGTCCCACGTCAGCTGCCGTTGGCTGCGAGCGGGTTCGTCAACCGCGTTCGCGAGCTCAAGAGGCTCGACAGCGTCACCGCCTCCGCGGCATCGAGCACCGGCGCCGGTGCCCCGCTCCTGGCGGTGACCGGCGGGCCGGGGGTGGGCAAGACGGCGTTGGTGGTGCACTGGGCGAGGCGTCATGACGACCGGTTCCCGGACGGGGAGCTGTATGCGGATCTCGGTGGCTACGAGTCAGGGACTCCCGCTCTGCCGGCGGCGGTTCTGGACGGGTTCCTGCGCGCCCTGAACGTCCCCGGGCCGAGCATCCCCGCAGATACCGAAGGCCGAGCAGCGCTGTTCCGTTCGCTGGTAGCCGGGCGCAGGATGCTGATCATGCTGGACAATGCGGTCTCCGCCGCGCAGGTACGTCCGCTGCTACCGGGCTCGTCCTCATGCGCGATAGTGGTGACCAGCCGCAGCCGGTTGGCGGGTCTGGTCGCGCGAGACGGTGCGGCGCGAGTCGGGCTCGATGTGCTTCCGCCGGGCGAAGCGGTCAGGCTGCTCTCAGCGATCATCGGTGAGGCTCGGGTCCAGCGGGAAGCCGAGATCGCGGCAGAACTTGCGCGTCGCTGCGACTACCTGCCGCTGGCGCTCCGGATTGCGGCAGAACGGGTCGCCTCCTCCGAACACACACGGCTGGCCGATCTGGTCGAGGAGCTCGGGCAGTCACAGGACCGGCTGAGCGCGCTGGAACTAGACGAGGACGAGCTCGCCACTGTACGCACCGTGTTCTCGTGGTCGTATCACGCGCTCGACGCTCCGATTGCACGGGCGTTTCGCCTTCTTGGCCTTCACCCGGGCCCAGATCTGAGCATCGAGGCCGCAGCGGCGCTACTAGGTTGCCCGATGCCCTCGGCGCGCAGGTTGTTGGACGCGCTGGTGGGCGTGCATCTGATTGAAGAGAGCGCCCGAGGCCGATACGCGTTCCACGAGCTGCTACGCGAGTACGCGCGTGAGCGTGCGGGACAGGACGAGCCAGACGCGGAAGCTCGCGCCGCGATCAAGCGACTGCTGGCCTGGTATCTCCACTCCGCAGACACCGCCGCCGGGCATCTTCCATACCGAGATCGCGCCGAACCCACAGTGCGCATAGTCGGGGTCACACCGCGCGGCTTTACCGGGTTCGACGACGCTCTGGCCTGGTGCGAGGCCGAACGCGCCAACTTCACTTCGGTAATCACGTGGGCTGCGTCGCTCGGTGAGCACGAGGTCCAGTGGAGGCTCCCGCTCGCACTGGGCAGCTTCTACAACCTGCGCAAATACTGGGGAGAGTGGATCGCTTCGCACCGCATCGGTCTTGCCGCCGCCGAGCATTTAGGCGAGTTGGTGGGGCAAGGATGGCTGCTAACCAGCCTAGGCAGCGGGCTTCGAGACCTTGGACAGCTCGATGAGGCTGCCACGTGCCAGCGCCGTGCTGCCGAGTGCTTCGAACGCGTAGGCGAGCTGATCGGGCTCGCCTCGGCCCGCAACAACCTCGCAGCCGTCCTACACACGCTCGGCGACCTCGATGGCGCACTGAGCGAATACGGGCGCGCGGTCGAGAGCCACCGCGCCGCCAGCAGCCTTCACGGACAAGCCAGAGCCCTGAGCAACCAAGCCACAGTGCTCACCGAGATCGGACGGACGGACGAGGCGATCACACAGCTGCACAACGCCCTCGTGCTTTTCGAACAGACCACCGACCGGCACGGCGAGGGCTTCACCCAGCATAACCTCGGCGACGCCCTGGCCGCGGCGGGCCAGCACGAAGCAGCGCTGACCGCCTATGCCGAGGCTCTTGAGCTACGGCGCGCGACCGGCAACATCTGGGGCGAAGCAAGGACACTGACAAGTCTGGGCACCTGCCGCCAAGCCCTCGGAGATCGAGCCCAAGCCATCGAGAATCTGACCGCCGCCATCGCTTGCTACGACCAGGCCAGCGACGCCCAGGGCCGATCGCAGACCCAACAGTTACTCAATGACATGGCCGCCGAGGACGAAGGCTGATACCGCTCGACTAGCCGCGCTCTCCGATTAGCCGCCCGAACTGCAGATACAGCGGATGCCCGACCGCAATCGCTTCGAGGCACGCCGCGAGGCGACGGTGGAACGAGGGACGCACCCGCGGCGCGATCTCCTCAAGCGTCAGAAACTTATACGCCGACAACTCCTCAGCCTGAAGCTTGACGCGTTCCAAGTCCTCCTCGGCAAGCATCCCGCCGTCGAAGATGAACATCACCCCGTCAGGCCACGGCCCGTGCGCCGGAACCCAGTCCGCCACCAGCAGATCACCGATCGGCGGCTCGATACCAAGCTCCTCACGTAGCTCACGAGCACACGCGTCGAGAGGCGACTCGCCGTCCTCAGCCAGGCCTCCAGGAATCTCCAGCGTCGGCTTGTACGTCGGCTCCACCATCATCAGCCGGCCGTCGGCGTCGCGGAAAAGCACCCCCGCACCGACCCGCTTACGCGGCAACCGTGAGGCGATCCCCGGATTGAACTCGCGCTCCGGCTCACCCTCGGCCAGCAGATCCTCGCTCAGCGACACGGCCGTCCGCCTCTTACATCTAGAGTCCGCCACCATCCCAGCATTCCACACAGCTCGACCCAGCCCGGCTTACCGCGAATACGACTAGGACGGAGGCCCTCTGAAAAGTACGACTGCCGGTCTCCCAGTGCGCGCCGCTCGAGTCATGATTCACCATGGCTCCCAGGCTGATGCCGTCTCAGCGCGCCTACGTTCGCGTAGCTCTCTGGGGGCCTGAGGGGTCTGGCCGGAGGCGGTGAAGTGCTCTGCCCACGGCACCAATATAGAATCTATTCTATGCGCAACAGGTACAAGACCTAGCTGGAGCCCGAGGTCAGGGAATGGCTCGATCTCCTGCCCGATCGACACTACGGCCACGTGATGAGAGTGGCCGACCGCCTGACCAATGCCGCCGAGACGCTTGGGGAGCCTCTCTCCCGGCACCTGCGTGGGCCCGTGCGGGAACTGCGGTTCGATCTCGACAAGGAGTCCTACCGCGTCTCCTACTGGCTCGCTCCCAACCGCCGCGTCATTCTGCTCACCGTCTTCCGCAAGACCAGGATGCGCGAGTCGAAGGAGATCGAGCGCGCCGTCGCCGCCCAGGCCGAGTGCGCCGCCGGCCACGACATCGCCCACGAGACCTACGACCGCCCAGCCAGGGAACCGGAGGAAGCATGAACGCCGACCACTACCGCTGGCGCACCCGCCGCGACCTGCTCGCCGAGGGCGAAGACCTCAGCCCCGAGGCCCGCGCCGCCTACGAGGAGGCAGGCATCGCCATGCGCATCAGCCAGGAGATCTACGACCGGCGCACCGCGCTCGGCCTGACCCAGAAGCAGCTCGCCGAACGCGCCGGAATGCACCAAAGCGACATCGCCCGCCTCGAACACGCCACCACCCCGCCCACCCTGCGCACCCTCGACCGGATCGCCCGCGCCCTCGGCGCGCCCATCACGATCACCGTAGGCCCCCGGACGTAGCGGCATAAGCAGCAGAGAGCGCGATCTTCCTAAACCGTGGAAATGATAGAAAAGATCGCGCGGCCTTGGCTGACAAAGGTACCGACATCAGATGCCCATCGATCTGAGATCCCTCTGTACGGTCCTGGTGCTAACTCTCAGTTCGTCGGCAATCTCACGGATACTCCACCCGTCAGCCAGCCGTCCGGCCGCTCGGCGAGCCCGCTCCGTTGGAGCTGAGGCCGCCTGTTCCTTTCTGTCTAGACTGAGATGCATAGCGACTTGCTTGCGGCCCTGCGGGCTGAGCCCGCCGTACCAGCCGTCGCGGGGTTCGTACATTTCCGCACGCAGGGCGGTGGCGAGGCAAATCAGTCGGTCTAGGCAAGCCGCACAAGCCCAGGCTGCACGCTCATCCAGTCGGCCGTCTTCGGGATGGAAGAGGTCTGGATCTAGTTCAAGACAGGAAGCGCTACTCAAACGCCGCCTCGGACTCGCCGCGTCCGAGGCGTGAATCAGATTACAGAGTTCTTCTTCACGGCCAGCCAGGAAGTTCAGGGATTCCACGTCGCAATGCTCCAGCTCATGGCCGAGTGTTCGGCCGCCGATGGGGTTCGGGTGAGCTGGACGGATCCTGGCGCACCCGCTCTTCGCCTCCCGGGTGCAAATCCCGGTGTGGCTCAAGCGGCAATGGACGCTGCGCTGGCTCCAAGGCTTACTGGTCGGTGAGTGTCCACGGAACGGAGCACCCAGTGAACCGGCGTTACCTCCCGTCGCCGTCGAAGCGGCGCGGTGAACGTGACACATGGCCCATGTCGCAATACTGACAATATCGCTGGGGGTGACACCGCCGGCCCGAGGTCATCCCCGGGCAGGCGGCATGAGTGGTGGAGACCTACACGACCTCGTCGTCGACAATCTCGTCGTCGGGGTCGACAAGGTCTTCGTCATCGAGGTTGTCCTCGTCCTCAAGCCCGGGGTTCTCGGGTGGCGCACCGTATCGCTGGGCGTTCTGGCTACTCCAGACCGGGAGCTTGCGCACAGCGTTAAACAGCACCTCCAGCCAGGCGTCGCAATCGATCGAGGGGGCACCCAGCGACTCGATCGCCGCCGAGCCGTCGTCGCCCCGGACCAACTCGACAACCTTGAGCGCGGATCCGACCGCCAAGATCGAATGGCCGAGCTCGCCCAAGGCGTTGCCGAGGATCTCAGCCGTGTTCATGGGCGCGGGCACGTACCCCGGCCCCTCGCCGGCCGGTCGATAACGTCGTCGCAGTGCTGCATCGTTGGCCAGGATGTCGCGCCCGTCGGCGTTGCGCTCCACCTCGCCGAGCTCGTCCACGAGCCTAATTGTGCGCGCGTCGCCAAAGTCGATGAGCGCCTGTCGAAGCTGGTGCACTCCCTGGGGCGAGACACGCAAGCGGTCGATCACCTCCCCGGGCTTGCGCCGGTCGGGTTGATCATTGCCCTGGGTTCCCCTGTCTCCAGTGAGCGCGCCGCTCACAATGAGCGAGTACGCGCTGCGCACGGCGAGCTCTCGGGTGGCTTGTCCGGGTTTCGCAGCCGCCTCGGCGAGTGCATCGGCCGCGAGTTCCTGCGCGGTACGGAAGGTGGCGTCCCACTCCTCTTTGGCTAGGTCCGCATGGTAGGAATCGCGGAGGTACTTGCGGATCCGTTCCCGCTTGCGGGAGTCCTCTTCTGGAACCGATCTCAGGATCAGCGAGGTGGCGAGCTCGAACAACAGCTTCGGGCTGGTGTTCTTCCTTGTGCTCTGGCTAGTGATGGCAACGCGAACGGCCTCGTGCACGTCCGGCCTGCGATCGGTCATGCATCGGATGATCGCCGCCGCCCGCACACCCGGATCAGCGCTGAACCCACTGGCCTCGGCTTCCTCGGGTGATAGCACTCCCGCCAGCCAGTCCGCCTTGCCACGAGTGATCAGACCGCGGCGTTCCAGTTCGTCGATGACGGCGTCGGCGAGCGACTCGTTTTCCGCCGCCTCCCCCCACGGCTTGGGGTAGTCCACGTGGCGCAGCGCCACGAGAGACTTGACCGCGACGCCGAAGTCGGCGGCGTTTTCACCGTGTGTCTCGAATCCAACGAGCAGCAGGGCTGGCAGCTTCTCGCAGCGTGCCTGGACTGCAGTGTCCGGGTCCACCTGGTCAGGGGAGCCCGCTGCGGCGATCTCGTCGTTGAGCTTTCGGATGAGGGCGCGCAGCTTACGTTCGTCCCGCGTATAGGGGACCTCGGCCGACCTGACTCCGAGCAGATCGTGGACACAGGTCATCCGGCTCGAGCCCTCCGCCGTCACAGGGACGGTGACGGCGGGGCCGCCGTCCTCGTCCTCGAGCGTCGTCGCTACGAGCCACACCTCCGTCATCACGCCCTGGTTCTTGATGGAGTTGCGCCAGTCGTTGTTCGCGAGCACGAAGTCGCAGGCCTGCTTGGCGTTCCAGGCCAGGTGTTCCTGGTTCCGAATCCTCTGCACCAGCTCGGGGCGGCTGGCTAAAGCGGCTCTCGGCTCGGCCAGCGGGGGCATCCGCGTGCTCTCGACCTTGCCGACGAGGTTCGAGACGGGGTGGCGACGGGCCGGGCCAATCCGGGGGTTTCGGGGGTCGGGCATGACGTACCGCGACCAGGCTTCGGTTCTGATCGCCAGGATCACGCCCCCGGGAACCGGAAGCCGCTCCGGGTTCTCGGCGGCGCGCCGGGCAGTGGCGGGGTCAACGACGGCGGACGCGAAGGCCTCTGCGGCCTCCTTGCTCAGGTCGAACTGCTCAAGGAGCTTATCGGCCAGTTTGTGTCTGCCGACCGCAACAGACGGCAAGGGCAGGGGCTCTACCGGCCGAGGTAGCACTGTATCGCCAACAGTTGTTGTGCTCATCGGGTTTTCTCCGATCTCCAGGTTCTGGTCGCCCGGGAGCTAGACCCGGACGACATGTCGTGTCATCCGAGGAGATCGGCCCTCATACATTTCCGCTCTCCCCCTCGGTTCGCCCGGGCGGAACCCGGTGTGTCCGAGGCGGCACCGGCAAGTCGGACCTTCCCCGAGGTGTACCGGCGCGGAATGCGCTGGCGTTGCCGCCCTCCGGTGCAGGTACCGGAGGTGGGACTGATCAGCCTTGCTGATGTCGCTGGCATCAAGCTAGCACTGGGGGTGACACAGCGTCCGCGGTTCGCAAATTTCCCACGCTCGTGCCGAGACGCCGCCCAGTGAATGAGAGATCGGATATCCTTCGGCGATTGTGTGTGGCTCACGGCGCATGTCGTAGCGCTCGCTAGCATGGGTCGCGCTGGACTACCACTGCAATCAGGGGCGGAGCGTACGGGACGGTGGCGGGCACGGAAGGGCGGAGGCCGGGGCCATGACGGACTTGCCGGACAAGATCGGGCAGTACGTGGTGTCCAGGCTCCTGGGCAGCGGCGGAATGGGGCGTGTCTTGGTGGCCCACACGCTGGGCGGCGAGCCCGTGGCGATCAAGCAGATCCGCCCCGACCGGCTCAACGAGCAGATGAGAGCCAGGTTCGAGCAGGAGGCCATCAAGGCACAACGAGTAATTGGCACCTCCCGGGTGGCACGCTTCCTGGAAGCTGACCCCTATGCCGAACAGCCCTGGATCGCCATGCAGCTTGTACAGGGGCCCACGTTGCGCGAGTTCGTCGACACGGTCGGCGTGATTCCCTCTGTGCTCGTCGCGAGCATCGGGGCGCTGCTGTCGGAGGGACTCGCTGCGATTCACAAGGGCGGGCTGCGCCACCGGGATCTCAAGCCGGCGAATATCATCCTGGGCGATGACGGCCCAGTGATCATCGACTTCGGCCTCGCGACGTTCGTAGACGCGACGAGCACACTTTCAACGGAGGGGCAGCCCATCGGCACGCTGGTCGCGATGCCGCCGGAACAGGCTGCCGGGCAGCTGCAGGTAACTCCGACCGCTGATGTCTACGGACTCGGAGTGGTACTGCTCTACGCGGTGGCCAAGCACTACCCCTACTGGAGCCTGGACCAGGAGGAGCTCCTCGAGCAGCTGACCAACCCCGACGTCGCCCCAGACCTGTCCGGCGTGCCCTCCGCCCTCGAGCCGCTGATCATGGGGATGCTCGCGCAGGACCCGGCCGAACGGCCGTCAGTGGACCAGGTCGCGGCGCAATGCGCCGAGTTGGTGGTGGCGAACAATATGACCACAAGACAGGCGCGCCGGGCGCTGCTCGCGCACTTGTCCCGCAATTGGACCATCGAGGACTCGGGCGCTGGCAACGACCCCTTCATCCTATCCCCGAGCCTCGAAGCGCGTCTCGATGCCGAGGCCGCCGAGGTGGCCGCGCAGCAGGCGCCGGGGGTGGAACTTCCGGACGGCCCGTTGGCCGGCTCGCCGGGTCTCTACGCTCAGGCGCTTCAAGATCTGGCTGAATCACCCGTGCCAGAGCTGCCCGAAGCAGTACCCAATCCCCCCGCACATGAAGCGGCCGAAGGCAAGCGGAGAAAGCGGGCGCCCGCATCGAAGCGGATTGCCAATGAGCTCCGCGACGCTTACGCACACAGCCCCGTCCTGTAATGATTCGACGGCGGATATCCGCGGCATTACGGTCACAACCGAGGCAACTGCACCTTATCCGATATGAAGAGCAGGCGGGACGGTCGAGAACTTGAGCAGCGTGGGGATTGCACCGGGTGCGCAGATCGTGGTGCGCGACGAGCTGTGGCTTGTGCGCAACACCCAAGAGACCGAGCACGATGGGCTACGGATCGAGGCGACCGGCGTGTCGGACTTCGTCCGCGACACCGAAGCGGTGTTCTTCACCGCCCTCGACGAGGACATTGAGCCGCTCGATCCGCGCAAGACCCGGCTCGTTCCGGACGGCTCCCGGGAACACCGGGTTGGGCGCCTCTATCTGGAAGCAGTGATCCGCAAGTCGTTCCTCCCACAAACGGAGCACGGCCTCGCCCTGGCCGACTCCTTCTTGATGGATCCCCAGGCCCACCAGCTGCGCCCGGCCGAGTTGGCCCTATCGATGCGCAATCCGCAGCCGCGGCTGCTGATCGCTGACGTCGTAGGGCTGGGCAAGACCCTGGAGATCGGGATCCTGCTCGCCGAGCTGATTCGGCGCGGACGCGGCGAGCGGATCCTGGTAGTCACCCCGCAGCATGTGCTCGAGCAGTTCCAACGTGAGCTATGGACCCGGTTCGCGATCCCGCTGGTGCGCCTCGACTCGACCGGGATCGGGCGGGTCGCCAGGCAGATCCCGGCTGGACGCAACCCCTTCAACTACTTCAAGCGGGTCATCGTCTCTGTCGACACGCTCAAGAATCGGGACCTGTACCGCCATCACCTGGACGTGACGAAGTGGGATGCGGTCGTCATCGATGAGTCGCATAACCTGATCAACCGGGGATCACAGCGGAACGATTTGGCGCGGACCCTCGCCCGGCGCACCGATGCGCTCATCCTTGCCTCAGCCACGCCGCACAACGGAGACCCGGAGTCCTTCGCGGAGCTGATGCGAATGCTCGACCCGGCCGCAATCACGGATTCCCGGAAATACAAGGCAAAAGACCTCACCCACCTGTTCGTCCGACGCACCAAGACGAGTCCGGAGGTGCGCGACAGCCTCAAGGGCGCGTGGGCGGACCGCGGACTGTCTACTCCGGTGCCGGTGGCTGCGACCGAGAAGGAGGAGGCGGTCTTCCAGTTGCTTGCCGACGAATGGATCACCGCGGGCAATCCCTCAGCTGCCCAGGAGGGCTTCACCGCCTTCACCCTCCTCAAATCGTTCCTCTCCTCGCCGAAGGCATTACTGCAGACCACTACGACCAGGACCAAGTCCCTGAACGAGAAACTCGGCAAGAGCCCGGGGGACGCCGCCGCCAAGCGGGAACTTGCTGCCATGGACAGGCTGTCCGATGTGGCCGGCCGCATCGGAGACGGCGAGCCGGCGAAATTGGACGCGCTGGCCAAGGAACTGGCGGATCTGAAGGTGAAGCCTGGCTCGGACGTCCGCGTAGTGGTGTTCTCCGAGCGCATCGAGACGCTTAACTGGCTCCGCCAGCAGTTACCGCAGCGTCTTGGGTTCACGGAACGCCAGGCAGACGGCGCGTTCGCAGTCTGGCATTCGAAGTCAATGAGCGACCAGGAGCAGATGCGGGTGGTGGAACGCTTCGGTCTGCGCGATGACCCGTTGCGGGTGCTGCTCACTGGAGATGCCGCTTCCGAGGGCGTGAACCTGCACCACCAGTGCCACCAGTTGATCCACTTCGATCTTCCCTGGTCTCTGATCCGGATTGAGCAGCGCAACGGACGTATCGACCGCTACGGCCAGGAGAGGAACCCTGAATTCCGTGCCTTGGTGCTGATCAGCCAAGTGCGGCGCGACCTGCCTGAGGAAAGCCTGGACGCTGAGGACGACGGCGAGGACGAGCGCCGCTATATGGACGACCGCCTGGTCGGCGCGAAACTACTCAAGCGCGAGGAAGAGGCCTACAAGATCGAGGGCACCTCCGAGGCCGAGATGGGCCTGTTCCAGGCAGAGCTCGAGGACAGGAGGCTGACGCAGGACCTGCTGCGCGGCCGCAGCGTCGAGCAGTCCATCAAGTCCGCGCACGACGAGCAGCTGGCCGACGGCGTCCTTGGCGACCTCATGGGCGGTCTCGACGCTCTCGAAGTACGAGCAGACATCCAGCGTGCGCAGGTCCCCAGCCTGTTCAAGAACACGGCGGAGTACTTCAGGACTGGTCTAGACGAAGTGGTCTCACGAAGCGATCTGCGCGTGAACGAAGACGCCGAGCGCGGCACGATCAGCCTGCGTCCCCCCGTGGACCTGCAGTACAGGCTACGCGCACTGCCGGATTCGTACTTGAAAGAGAAGCACATCCTGCCGAAAGACGAGGACGATCTGGAGGCACGGTTCAGAATGACCTTCGACAAGGCCGTGGCGAAGGACAGCCTGAAGCAGGCGCTTAACGACGCGAAGACCCAGTGGCCATTTGTGTCCTTCCTCACGGACATCCACCCAGTACTCGACTGGATTACCGATAAGGCGTTGGTGCAGCTCGGTAGACACCAGGCTTTCGTGCTGCACGCGAACGTGGAAGAACCGGCCTATCTGTTTCAGGGCACATACACGAACCGACTTGGTCGGCCAACGGTGGTCGAGTGGATGAGCGTGACCGGTTTGGCCGGGGAGACGAGAGTCGTACCGATGCAGCAGGTGCTCGTCGCGGCGGGAGTAAGGTCGAAGATGAGCGGGCTGACCGTGCGACCGTCGACTATAGAGCGCCTCCAGGAACAGGTGCCGGCGGCGGTCGACGCGGCCGCCCGCTTCCTCGAAAAGAAGCGTTCGGAGTACGACCAGAAGGTCGCCGAACCGCTCGAGGAGTACCGCAAGCGCCTGCGAGTGTGGAAGCAGGACGCGCTGCCGTTGGCAACGACCAGTGCGCAGTCGCGGCGGGTTAACGAGGCAGAATATGAGCGCAGCAAGTTGGTCGACGCGTTGGAGACAACAGGCGAACCAATGGTGCGGCTGCTCGCAGTCCTGACGGGGGGTGAGTAAGGATGCCGGACTTTGACAGTTTGGATAACCATGGCGAGTTCTTTGCCACGCACTACTACGCGGAGCAGCTGGACGAAGAACTGCGCAAAGGACTGTTCAAGACCTGGACCGACCGCGAGGATGACGAGCACGAGACCGCTGCGCGGCGGGCCACTCCGCGCAAGCAACTGCGCATCCTGCGCGGGATGTATTACTCAGACAAAGCGCGCACATACTTCGCCGAGCGGGCCGACAAGGGAGACTCCGCTTTTACCTACGGTAGCCCGGAATGGCGGTCGAGGATCGCATCGTGGCACCGTCAGGTCCTCACGGCGCTGGGCTTCGAGACCCCTCGCGCGGAAGGATCCGAGGAAGGCGACGGAGAACCTGAGGAGTCCAAGGAACCGACCTTCGTCGAGCTGACGGTGCACCAAGCCGGTAAAGATCACCAGGTGCGCGCCGCATACTCCGGGAACGGCGTAGTGGCGCTGGACTGCGGGTGGGCGAACGGCTTCGACGGGCTTCTCGCCCCAGACGGCCCAGCTCACTTGCTGGAGCCATTGCGGGTGAGCGGGAGTGAGCGGTACGAAGACGGCTCGGCCGTGGCGTCATACCTGCTGCATGCCGAAGAGGTGAACGGGTCCGAGCCCCCGCGGTTCGTCCTGCTACTTCTCGGCGGTGTGATTGTTCTCGTCGACAAGCGGAGCTTCGGTGAAGGCCGATATCTTGCCGCTAATCTGGACGCGGCGTTTCCGAGAGACCATCAGAAGCAGTCGAAGACCGGCGAACTGCCAACGATCGCAGCACTCTTCTGCCGAGAGCAGCTGGAACCCCGGGAAAACGGCGAGGGCCCGCTGCTGGACGGGCTGCTGGATGGCAGCACGAAGAACGCAGTGGGTGTCACCAACGAACTGCGCGACGGGCTGCGCGAGGCCGTTGAATTCATCGCGAACGAGGTGCTGGCACGGCTGCGCGATGCAGGCGTAGACCCGATCGAACTGGCGAAGTCGAGACTGGGGCTCAGCGATGCGCGCGAGTTCGCCAAGCTACTCAGCCGCGAGTCGCTCCGTTACCTGTACCGCATCCTGTTCCTGCTCTACGCCGAGGCGAGGCCAGAACTGGGTATCCTCCCGGCGGACGACGATGCGTACGAGCAAGGCTACTCGATCGCCCGGCTCCGCGAACTGGTCGAGCGCGAGCAGCGGATCCTGGACGAGCAATCGCGCAGGGGCTTCCACCTCTACGAATCGCTGGACCTGCTGTTCCATATGGTGAATGAGGGGCACCGGGAGTTCGGAAGCGAGGCAGGGGACGAGGATCTGGACCCTGCGAAGCGAAGTGATGATCTTGGCTTAAGGTTCGAGCCACTGCATGCCGACCTGTTCGGGCTCGACGCGGTGACGCTTATCGGTAGGCGCCTGCTGCCCCCGGACGTAGACGAGGACTCTCTGGATGAATCGGAGTTGGCCAGTCTGCGGCTGGACACACGTCTGCGCAATGAAACCCTGCACCGGGTACTACGAAAACTGACACTTACCACCGGCCGCAAGGGCCCGCGAGGCAAGCGCGAGCGTGGAGGGTTCATCTCGTACCGCAACCTGGGCATCAGCCAGCTCGGCGCCGTTTACGAGGGCCTGATGTCGTATACGGGCTCGATTGCGACCGAGGAGCTGTACGAAATCGCGAAGGGCGGGAACGCAGAAGGCGGCTCCTGGGTCGTCCCGGCGTCCCGGATCAGCGAGTATCCAGACGAGGTCTTCGTGACCTACAGCAAGGACGACGGCGAGGGCCGCTCGGGCCGTAAGCGATACAAGAAGGACGAGTTCGTCTACCGTCTCTCCGGCAGGGACCGGCAGACCTCCGCCTCGTACTACACGCCGGACAGCCTAACCTCTCTGACAGTGGAACTGGCACTGCGAGAACTGGCGACCGAGGGCACGACCGCGGCGCAGATCCTGCAGTACAAGATCTGCGAACCAGCCTTGGGATCCGGAGCGTTCCTCAACGAAGCGATCAATCAGGTGGCCCAGCTGTACCTGACACGTCGGCAGGACGAACTGGGCCGCGCTATCGACGGCTCGAAGCGACTAGAGGAGCTCCAGAAGGCGAAGGCATACATCGCGCTGCACAACAGCTACGGCGTGGACTTGAACGCAACCGCGGTGGAACTCGCTGAGATCTCGTTGTGGCTCAACACGATGCACCCCGGTATGCGCGCGCCCTGGTACGGCCTACATCTGCGCCGTGGAAACTCGCTCATCGGCGGACGGCGCGTGGTCTACGCAGCCGAGGACGTGGTCGAGGGACAGTGGGCGAAGAAGACGAAGACCCTGCCACCAACAGAGCTGTCGTTCCGCCAGGATGGTGCGTGGCAGCCGCTGCCTGAGGGGGCGGTGCACCAGTTCCTGCTTCCGGCAGTTGGATGGGCGGCGATCGCAGGCGAGAAGGACGCAAAGACGCTCGAGCCGACGCTAGCGAAGCAGTTGGCCGACTGGCGCACCGGAATCGTGAAAGTACCAAGCGCCAAGGCGCCGCGTAGCAGCAAGGCAGGGAGCCAGCTGGAGCGCCTGCAAGGGCTGGCTCGGCGCGCGGAGTTTCTGTGGGAACTGGTCGTCAAGCGGATCGAGCTATCGGAACGGCAGATCGCGCGGAAGATCGACGTCTGGGGCACGAGGCCTGAGGGCGACGAGGACCCGGACCTGTTCGGATTCATCCAGCAGCCTGAGCACCCGGTGTCCAAGGAGACCGTGTACGGGGACCTGTTCGACAATCCAGGTTCGCCGTACTGGCGACTCAGCAAGTTGATGGACACGTGGTGCGCGCTCTGGTTCTGGCCACTGGACAATGCCGGGCTTTTGGACGGGACGGACGACAGGTATCCGCCGGCAGATGCAGGCGTGCAGGCAGCAGACCCTGAGGGCAGCCGGACCACGCTCCCGCCACCACCAGCGACCGAGCCGTTGGACTTCAGGTTCGTCGAGCAAGGCGTGCTCTTCGGCGATTTCCAGGGGACGCTAATGTCGGCCGAAGACTCCGGCGAGTACTTGGCCAAAACGGTGAAGACCGGCGGTGGGACGCGGCGGACGGGAACGCGCAAAGCGACGATCGTGCGCCGCGCCACGATCCCGCTGAAGACGCTGGACGACTGGATCGACTTCGCCGAGTGTCTGCTCGGGCAGATTGATATGCCGGAGGACTCACTAGTCTCGGACTTCCCCGAGCTCGATGCGCTCAGCGAGTTCGAGGAGCAACTCCCGGCCGTGATGGGCATGGACTCACCGTTCAACCTAGGCGAGCGATTTCCCTGGCTCAACACAGTTGAGGAAATCGCGAAAGACCAGGGCTTCTTCCACTGGGAGCTCGCATTTGCATACACGTTCGCGGTGAACGGAGGCTTCGACCTCCAGGTCGGCAATCCGCCGTGGGTGAGGCCAGTATGGACGGAAGATCTCGTCCTCGCGGAGTTCGAGCCGTGGTTCGGCTTGACGGAAAAGAAGAACCAGGCAGAGAAAAACCGTCGACGCGCACTACTCCTCGGCACACCAGCCTCTTACTCCTATTGGCACGCCGAGCTACTCAAGACCACCGTATACAGTGACTATTTCTCCTCGCCACTTACTTATGCTCTACTTGCGGGCCAGCCTGACCTCTATCGCTGCTTTATGCTTCACACATGGGCAAGTAGCTCAGCACGGGGTTCGATCGGGCTACTCCATCCCGACACTCACTTCACGGGCGAAAAAGAGGGCGCCCTGAGAGGGATGGCATACCGGAGGCTTCGCATCCACGGCGACTTCTTCAATCCCGGGCACCGTTTCTTCCCAAAGCCAATTGGCGAGTCAAGCCACTTTGGCGTTCACGTATACGGAAGTGCTGGGGAAATTAGATTCGACCACCTCAGCTGGCTGCTATCTGCCAATACCATGAGAAATTCATGGGCACACGGCGGCGAAGGTGAACCACCAGGGGTCAGATATCAAGGCAAGCTCGATGAGCGCCCACATAGGCTACGTGTGGTGCGGGTTGACGACAGCACGTTGGGCCTGTGGCAAAAACTATCTGGCGATGTCGATGTACCGGTCGGGCAGGCACGCCTTCTCACTCCGGTGAGCACAGCCGAGGACCCGGCGATCCGCGCCCTTGCTGACTACCCATTTCGACTTAGCCAACTTAAACCGCAGATCACTCGCGGTTTTGACGAAAGCGGAGCAAAAAAGCGCGGTCTCATCAGGCATGATCTATCCGACCCTGACAATTGGGCCGAGGTCGTGCTCAAGGGCCTTCAGATCGGGTTGGCGAATCCATTTTTCAAAGAGCCCGATGCCGGTAGCAATGATCCGCCAATTAACCTTTACGAGCTTGCGGCAGACGCGGTATCGCGCACCGAATATCGGCCAAACGGCGATCGTGCCGTATTCGAGGCAGATAAAGACCGGTGGATCGACTACAAGCGACTCGCCGAGCTGCGGCTAGACAGTATTGAAATTGCTACTGCGCTAGCCGAATTAGGGGATTCGACATCCAAGGCTGGCTCACCTGTCACTGAACGAGAGATTGAAGCCCACCTTATCAATAAGGCCCGCAGGCCTTACACGGACTTCTATAGAATGGCTTGGCGAGAGCGGGTCGCTGACGATACAGAGCGAGCGCTGTATACCGCAATCATTCCCCCTGAAGTGTCGCACATCAATAGTGTCCGCAGCGCGGTTGGAAAAGATAACCGAACGACCGTACTTGCAGGAGTCTTTTGGAGCGGCCTCCCAGTTGACTATTTCCTACGTACCGCGGCGACTGGTCACCTGCACGAGGGGCCGTCACAACGTCTCCCCGCCCCGCAACCGAGCCACCCATTTGCAGAGTCTTTACTCCTTCGGGGAATGCGTCTAAATTGCTTGACGAGTGCATACGCTGACCTCTGGTCTGAGCTACACCAGCCGCTGTGGCAGGATGAGCAATGGGCGGTTGCGTGGCCAGGCGCAGAACCACTCGGAGATGTCAACGAGCAGTGGGCGATGGGGACTGGCCTGCGGAACGAGCTTGCGCGGCGTGCTGCCTCGATTGAGATCGATGCGATGGTCGCAGTCTGGCTTGGCATTGACGCCGACACATTGGTAACCATGTATCGAGCGCGTTTCCCCGTCCTAGGTAGGTTCGAGGACGCCAGCTGGTTCGATGCGAAAGGCTGGAAGATCGCTAGCAACGCGCGCACATACGGCGAACACCAGGCCAAAGACAGCTGGAAGCAGCTGGAGAAGCATCTCAAGGACTCAGAGAAGGAGCCCCCACCCGAGGGCTACACGCCTCCCTTTTACAAAGTCGACCGCGAGGGTGAGATGCGAGCGGCACACGCAGTTTTCCAGAAGCGTCTCGACGAAGCCGTTGCCCGGGGCGAGTGGGATCCGATCAAGCAGGAGGTGCCCGGGCAATGAGGCCGACGCTGGAGGCGCGTGGGCTCAAGGCGAGCCTGCTCCAATACCTTTCGACTACCTACGCCCTCACCGACGAGGGTGCACGGCTTGCCTTGGAAGAGTTCCTAGGCAACGAGACCTCCGGCATGTTCCGGGGGCCCTTCCTGCGAATCCGCACGCCATTCCGACACGCCGCTCCGGACTGGCGCGCACACCTCGACTGGACGCCGGAGGACTTCGAGCCTTACGCGCACCAGGCCGAGGCCTTCGCTCGGCTCTCCTCCAAGCACCACACTCCGCAACCCACACTCATCACCACCGGTACCGGGTCCGGCAAGACGGAGTCCTTCCTCCTGCCGATCCTCGACCACTGCCGTCGTGCGAGGTCCAGTGCCACCAGCGCAGGCGTAAAGGCGATCCTGCTCTATCCAATGAACGCGCTCGCGACCGACCAGGCCGGTCGCCTCAACGTGCTCCTAAGCCAGGATGCTCTCAAGAGCATCACCGCCGGCCTTTACATCGGCGACCGGGCCGCGACCCACTACGAGCACGTGCTCACAAGTCGATGGGACATGCGTCGCACGCCGCCCGATCTGCTGATCACCAACTACAAGATGCTCGACCTCCTTCTCCAGCGCGAGGACGACGCGGGACTTTGGAAGGGCTCTTCCATCCAGTACGTCGTCGTGGACGAGTTCCACACGTACGACGGAGCGCAGGGCACCGACGTAGCCATGCTGCTGCGGCGCCTGGCTTCACGGGTCGGCGCGACGGGCACCGACGCCGACTCTGGCTCCAACGGCGCACTCGGCTCTATCTGCCCGGTTGCCACCTCTGCAACGCTCGCCCGGTCTGCGGCCGCCGCCAACGCCCCCAGCTCCGCCGACGCGGCCAGTCGCGACACCCCCGCGGCCGACGGCGTTAGCGGCGCCCGTGACCTGTTGCGCGTCGCGAGCCAAGTCTTCGGCACCGAGTTCACTCCGGACTCGGTGATCGGCGAGCAGCGTACAACCGTCGAGGATTTCGTCGATCCAGACCTCGCCTACGATCCGCCGACCCCGGCCGAGATCGTCGCCCTGGATGATCCTGCTTCCGGTCCGCAAGCTCTCGCCGATCTTGCTGTGCTGGTGGCCGGCCCGGAGTGCCTCACCGAGGAAGGGAGCCTGGATCCCCGCAGGCTCGGCGCGCTCTTGAAACGCAGGATGCTGACATATGCAGTGATGATGGCGCTGGGTTCCCAGGCCAAGCCGTACGATGCAATTCTCACCGAGGCCTGGCGGCACAACGCGCAGTCCTGGTCCCGCACCGTGGCTCAGGATGCCGGGCTCGCGGCCGAAGCACTCGCCCGGTTCATCGCGTTGCTCTCCGAAGCACGCGATCCCGACTCCCCTCCTGGGCGCCCCCGTCCGCTCGTACATGTGGAGGCTCACCAGTGGGCCCGCTCCGTCACGCGTCTCCTGCGCGGCGTACTACCCTGGCCGAATGCTGAGTTTCGCTGGGACGCTCTCGATTCGGCCGACGCGCACTCCGTAGACGTCGACCGCAACGCGCCGTCTACGACCGCCGGGGCCGGGCGCCGTGCGAATCTGTTCCTTCCCGCTGTCTACTGCCGGGAGTGCGGGCGCTCCGGCTGGGCGGTGTATTCGCCGGAGAGCGACCCGCTTTTGGTCGACGTCAACCCGACTAAGATCCGACGTGCCTCCACCGGCCGCGACAAGATCCGGGTGCGCAACCTCGTTGTCGCTACCTTCCAGGAGGCGCTGAGCGCCCGCACGTCTCCAGGCGAGCCGCGTGCGCGGGAGGCTGGCGGGACTCTCATGGTGCTCGATGGGGTCAACCAGCGGCTCCGGCACGTCGATACCCTCAACGACTACAACCGCGAGTCGGGCGATCCGCAGTTGGGGGCTCGCGACAGCGCCTTCGTCCTCGTCCAACTCGATGAGAACGCCAACCGGGCCGCGCAGGACGACTGGTGTCCAGCTTGCGGCACTCACAACGCCATCCGCTACCTCGGCACCGGACTAGCCGCGCTGGCCGCTGCTGCCGTCACTCAGCTGTTCACTGGCGGCGAGCTGCGCGAACCGAACCTGGAGATCGGCGACCCCGGTGAGCGCAAAACCCTGATGTTCTGTGACTCGGTGCAGGATGCGGCGCACCGTGCCGGATTCGTCGCCTCCCGGTCCTACACTTTCTCGCTGCGCGCGCTCCTCGCCTCCCATCTGGACACCGAGACCGCCACTCCGCTCAACGAGCTCATCGCGGAGGTTATCGAGTCCACCGACGTCTCCACGGACGCTGGGCGCAAGACCCTCGCCGCGGTGGTCCCGCCCGACCTGCACGACCAGGTCGGCGTCGCGCGGCTGCTCTCCGGTCGCTCGCGTGGTGGTGACGAGCGGACCTGGCGGCTGATCGGCGAACGACTGACATTCGCGACTCTGCTCGAATTCGGGCTACGGGCGCACCAGGGACGCACTCTGGAACTGACCCGGACCGCGGCAGCCTTCGTGCGGATCCCTGACCCCGCCGCCGCTATCGCCGTCGTGCGTGACGTGCTCACAGGCCTGCCAGCGCCCATCGCCGAAGACGTACTCGACGACGACGCGCGCTTGCTCGCCTTTCTGCGAGGCTTCCTCGAACGGCTTCGGATGCGCGGGGCGATTAGGCACCGGTGGCTCGATGCGTTCATCTCCGATGCCGGGGTGAATCGCCGCTCCATCTGGGGCGACCGCCCTGAGGGCATGCCCGCGTTCCCCGGTGGGATGGCCGCGCCCACCTTCTTGATCGGTACGGACAGGGCCAGCCGCGATTTCGACCGCGCCACCGGCCGCCTGTCTTGGTACGAGATCTGGGCTCGACGCTGTTTGCAGATCCCACGTGATCAAGCCCCGGCGCTCTGGGGCGCTCTGCTTCCCGCGCTTGTGGCCAACGGTCTGCTGTCGGTCCGCACCGCGAGCGACGGCGCCACCCAGATCTATGGCCTCAAGCCGGGAGCGATCAGTGCGCGCCTGTTGAGCGATGCTGAGGTGAACGAGGCCTATGTACGGTGCGATACCTGCTTCTGGGAGCAGACCGTGCACCCCGAGCTGCTCCCGCAATGGCATGGACAACCCTGCCTCAGCTACCGGTGTGCGACGGGCCGCATGATTGCTGGCGACCGGAAAGAACACAACCCGCACGCGCGCGACCGCGATTATCGCAAGGACTACTACCGGCGTCTATACCGAGACGCGGGCACTTATCAAGTGATCACCGCCGAGCACACTGGCATGCTCACACGCCCACAGCGCGAACGCATCGAGAAGGCCTTCCGGGAGGGCGCGAACTTCAACGACCCCAACGTGCTGACCTGCACACCGACCCTTGAGCTCGGTATCGACATCGGAGACCTCTCCGCCGTCGTGCTCGCTTCCCTGCCGCGCACCCCGGCCAACTATGCGCAACGGGTGGGTCGGGCGGGCCGGCGTACCGGCAACGCCCATCTGCTCACGATCCCAGACCGGCGCAAGCGCGACCTGTACTTCCTTGAACGACCGCAGGAGATGATCTCTGGCGAGATCATCCCACCAGGTGCGCACCTGTCTGCGGTGGAGCTTCTGCGCCGCCAGTTCTTCGCCTATCTGCTCGACCTGGCGGTCGACGGCCGACTTCCACTCGATGACGGCATGTTGCGTGCGCTGCCACGCAGTTCCAACCTGTTGTTCGGCGAGGAGAGCGGCTATCTCGCCGACATTCTGGACGCGCTAGCGGTCGACCCGACCGGATATGCGGACCGTTTCCTTGCGCTGTTCCCCGCGACGCCCACGTTTCCGGAGTCCGGAGTCGGCGAGCAGGCCGCCGCCGAGCTGCGGGACTACGCAGTCTTCGGACTACGCGAGGCGATCATGCGGGCCGAGGCTGAATGGCGGGCCCGGCAAGAGCTTCTCCGCGAGCGCCTCGGACACATCGACGACGCACGTGAGGAACTCAACGTCTCAGATCCCGACGACGAGCGGCAGGACGCCGAGCTAGACGCGGAGCGCCGGGCGATCGGGGGTCGGCTGCGGCATATCGGAGAGTCCAGTGCCCACGAGACCCTCGTAGAGCTCGGTCTGCTGCCGAACTACGCACTCATTGACACGACCACCAAGCTGGAGGCAACCCTCTACTGGCGCACGGGCGCCGACGAGAAGACCGGGCGGAGCCTGTACCGGTCGGAGTTACGCGAGTACGAGCGTGCGCGGAGCCTGGCCATCACGGAGCTGGCCCCAGGCAACGAGTTCTACGTCAACGGCTACAAGCACCGGATCACCGGACTGGAGATCGGCACCGCGGCTCGGCCGGGCTGGCAAGTGTGGCGAGTGTGCCCTGAATGCGGTTATGCGCGCACCACAGATGCGACAGCGGACCGCTCACCCTGCCCCCGCTGCCACTCCTCGCACATCAGCGATGACGGCTCCTGCCTGTTCAACGTCGTCGAGCCCACCCTGGTCACCTCGAGGGATAAACGAGACGACGCGCGCATCGGCGACGACAAAGACGACCGGGAGCCGCATTTCTACGAGACCGTCGTCGCGGTGGACATGGCGCCTGAGGACATCGAGGCGATGTCCTCCTGGCGGCATCCAACCCAGGTATTCGGCCTCGATTTCACCCGGAAGGCCAAGGTGCGCCGGCTGAATCTCGGGCCAGCACGGTTCGACACTCCGCCGAGGGATGCGTTCGCCGGCTTCACTGTCCGACTCAACCCGTTCCACGTCTGCGACGGTTGCGGCGCCGCGACCGCAGACGGCAGGCCGGTGTTCGATCACACGGCCGACGGCCTGTCGGCTTCCGCGGCCCGCGACCCGGATACGCGCCACCATCGTCCGTGGTGCCCCGTCCGTCGCGGTAAGGCACCGGGGCGGGGTCCCTTCAAGGTGCTGCTTGGGCACCAGCTTGAGACCGATGCCGTGCGGGTATTGCTTCCCGCCGCGACGGTGCTGGTCGAGGAGCGCGTGCAGTCCGTCCGGGCGGCTCTGCGCCTCGGGGTGGATCGCGCGTTCGGCGGCGACCCGGACCACATCGAGGCCACAGTGTCCTTCATGTCCGACCAAGCTACCGGCGTGCAGCGCTGCTTCCTCGTGCTCTACGACACGCTGCCCGGTGGCACCGGGTATCTGCGGCAGCTCGCCGAACCGGACGGGTTCCGCCGCGTCCTGATCGAGGCGCGCACCGCGCTGACCGACTGCGCGTGCGCCGCGGAGGGCCGCCGAGCCTGCCACCGCTGTCTGCACCGCTACACCCCGGACAGCAAGCAGGACTTGGTCGACCGCCGGGAAGCCCTCGGCGTGATCGACCGGCTGCTCGAAGATTGGAGAACCGTCCCTGTCCCCGGCACCTGGGACATCGGCATGGACGCGCAGGTCGAATCAGACCTCGAGGAACGCTTTCTCGAGGCGCTGCGCGGTTGGTCGGCTCGGAGCGACGGCGTGGTCCTCGACGAGGAGTCGAGGCACGGTGCGCAGCTGCGGATCACCAGGCCTGAGGCCTCAGGCTCCGGGCGCTCTAGCGTGTCCTGGCAGATGAGCGCCCAGTACAACAAGGGCTGGACCCGCCCGGACTTCACCTTCCAGCGGATCGACGGTCCCACACAGAGCGTGCACGTCTACCTGGACGGGTTCCGCTGGCATGCCGAGCACGAGCACAACCGACTGGCCCAGGATGCGGGCGACCGGACCCGGCTACGGTCTCAGGGCCACCTCGTGTTCCAGCTGACCTGGGACGACCTGGATCTGTTTGAGGGAATCGACCGCGCCGAGCCGGTCTGGCCGCCCTACGCCGGCGGCGGACAGGAACGGTCCAGGACGGTGCACCGACGCACCGGTGGGGACCCGGCCTCGCTCGCCGAAGAGATCTGGACCAACCCGATGAACACTCTGCTGGCCTATCTCGGCGATCCGGACCAGGCCCAATGGGCACGTCGGGCCGGGTCCGCCGCCGCTGGCATGATCAAGCCGGGTACCCAGGGCGGCCGAGCTCCGCGCGAAGCGCTGCCCACGACACTCCGCGCGGCACTGGCCAGGCAGTCGATCACAGCGCAAGACACCGGCCGACACGCGGCGTTCGCGGGCCTGGACGACCACGGCCTGCCGCTGGTCCTCGCCTTCGACAACACCGATGCAAACAACCCCCTGTGGACCGTGCTCGCAGTGCTCGATGATGCAGACTCCGCACTAGCCGAGCCGGAGCATAAATTGCGCTGGCGCGCATGGCTCTATTGGTCCAACCTGATTCAGTTCCTCCCGGTCCGGGGCGGTGATGGCGTGCAACTGACGACGAGCCAGGTCGGCGCCTATCCGGTGGAAACTCTGGCGGTATGTGGCGGAGCTGGGGAGATGGCAGTTCTCACCGACTCGGTACGGGCCCGACGCGCCTCCGCCGCGGAAGCAGAACTCGAAGCCGCAGCCGCAGCGGGCGCGCGTACTCGCGATGAAGCCTGGGACACGGAAGTCTTGCCTTATCTCGACGAAGACGACTCCGCGTTGCTCGCCCTTGCCCACTCGCTCGCCACTCGCGGTGCTCCCGCGCCTGAAGTGGGATACGAACTCGGCGCCGGTGGCTACCTCGCCGAAATGGCTTGGCGCGAGCACCGGGTGGCCGTCGTTCTTGCCCCGCATGGTGATGGGGACCTCGAGGCAGCACGCCGCGACGCCGCGTACACCGAAGCCGGCTGGACTGTGCGCACCGTCGAACAATGGCGAGAACAGCTCGAGAAGCTCATCGCAAAGGTGACCGAACCCGCCGCTGAAGGACCCGCCAAGCCGGAAGGAGCGGAACGATGACCGCTCGTCTGAGCCTTTACCAGAAGGCCGAGCAGGAACTCTACAAGCTGGACCGCTCCATCAAGGCAAAGTTCTACGACTTCTGCCACAAGTTCCGGGAGAACCCGAACTTCGACGGGCACTTTAAGCCCCTCAAGGGCGAGAGCCGAATCTACTCGGCACGCATCGACGACTCGTACCGTGCACTGCTCGCGCCAATGGGCCGGGGCCCAAGAGGCGAGGACAGCTGGCTGCTCGTCGCCGTGCGGCATCGCAGGGACGTCTACAACCAGCTCTCGGTGGCTGTGAATCGAGTCAACGGCGAGATCGAGGTCGTCGACTTGTCGGTGGTTGGCGAATCCGCTCTACGGCGGGCCGGGATCGCCCTCACGCCGGCGGAGCCGGACGCACCCCAGAAGACCAAGGCGTCGGTCTCCACGCTCGAGCCGGAACCGACCACCGACCCACCTGCCCCACGGCTGCTCGCCGCATATACCGCCTCGCAGCTACGCGAATTCGGTGTCACCGAATCACTCATCGCTCTCGCACTCCAAGCAACTAGCAGCGAAGAACTTGAGCAGGTCATCGCGGACGCACCGCTGCTGAGCCGCGACATCTTGATCGGTCTCGCGGCGGGGATGAGCCCTGAAGAGGTACGCGCCGAGATCACAGACCCCGTCGCAGTCCTGGCCGTCGACCCCGAGGATTACGCTGCCGCGCTAGAGCGCACCACGGTCACCGTCCTCGGGGATCAGGACGACGTCCTCGCTGCGGCCTTGGAGGACAGCGATTTCCGTGCGTGGAAGGTGTTCCTACACCCCACCCAACGCAAACTCGCCTACCGGAACTACTCAGGACCCGCGCGGGTGACCGGAGGACCCGGCACTGGAAAGACCATCGTCGCTCTCCACCACGTCAAGCATCTGCTCTCCGGCCTGCAGCCGGGTCGTGACAAGCCGATCCTGCTGACCACATTCACGAAGAACCTCGCTGCCGATCTCAGCGCCCGCCTTGCCTCCCTTGTGGATCCCGCATTGCTGACGCGGGTCGAGATCGCACACGTCGACCAGGTCGCTGCAAGGGTCCTGGGCGAGAATGCGCCTCCTGGGCGCGGTGTCAAACGGCGCATCGACGACAGCCAGGCGCTGCACGAACTTCAGACACTCCTCGCCGAACTTGGCGAACGTGCCTTCGACCCGTACTTTCTGCTCGACGAATGGGAGCAGGTGATCCTCGGCCAAGCCCTGACCACCCGCGCAGCCTACTTCCAGGCCCGCCGCATCGGCCGCGGACGCCTGTCCAGGCCCCAGCGCGACAGCGTTTGGCAGCTGCTCGAACAGCTTACGATCCGTCTCGACAAGGCGGGGCTGGAAACCTGGGCACAGGCCGCCGAGCGAGCTGCACGATACGAGATGGACCGTGCTACGCGCGTCGCCAAGCGTAAGGCTGGCACGGCAATCATCAAGGACAAGGCGCTGGCCCTTCAGGACGACGATTCCGAGTGGGGATACCGCGAATACCGCTACCAGCATGTAGTCGTCGATGAAGCTCAGGATCTTCGGCCTGCGCACTGGAAGATGCTACGCGCCATGGCCGGTCCAGGACCCAACGACCTCTTTCTCGTCGGTGACGCGTACCAGCGCATCTACGACAACCACGTCTCACTCGGTTCACTGGGCGTCAATATCGTTGGCCGCTCCGCACGTCTGACGCTGAGCTACCGCACCACCAAGGAGATCCTTGCATCGGCCCTCGGCGTCATGGACGGACAGCAATACGACGACCTCGACGATGGCGACGACACGCTCGCCGGATTCCGCTCCGTCCTAACTGGGCCGCGCCCGAAACTGGGCGGCTACTCGACCTGGCTTGACGAACTCAGGGCGTTGACTGACACGATCACCGCGTGGCGCGAGGAACAGCACGCTCCAGGCTCCGGTGTCGGCAAATCGAGCGGCCGCATCGCTGTCGCTGTAGCCGAGCGCGACAAGGTTAATGAGGTCATGTGGCATCTGAAGCAGAATGCTGGCATCAACTGCGCCGAGCTGACAAAGGATGGTCCGCGAGGTACCGCCGAGATTCACGTCGGCACCATGCACCGCTTCAAGGGTCTTGAATACCAGAAGCTTGCCATCGTCGCCGCATGCGAGGGGATTCTGCCACGTGCAGGGATAGGGCAGTACCGCGAGTCCGATCCTGCCCGCTATGAACGCGAACTGAAGAAGGCCAGGTCCCTACTGTTCGTCGCGGAGACCCGTGCCCGCGACGGGCTCTCCGTCAGCTGGCACGGTACGCCGAGCCAGTTCTTGCGGGCTGCTGATCCGAAGGGACAATCCGCCTAGGACTGCCTGACGACATTACCTCCAGGGGATCTCCTTCACCACAGTCACCGTCAGATGGCGGCATCGGATGCGCATATCGAGCCAGGGGGCGAGGTCCACCCCGCCCAACCGCTCGATCAGCTCGACGCAGCGGTCTTCCCCGCCCTCCAAGGGGCTGGCAATGATCAGATGGTTGTCGACGGCTACGGGTCTATCGCCGGTGATGATGACCCCCATGCCACGCGGGGCCCCGCCAGAACCCTGGCCAGGACGTGAGGTCCGACGCACTACTACGAACGGCGGACGGAAGAGCCGCCCGGCATACCTCCGTTGGCGCAGACCGACAGTCGACGCGACGCCTTGCGCCGGGATGTTGCGCGCGGTGAGGAATGGCGCCCACGGCCCCTTCTTGGGATCACGGTTGTCAACCACTGGTCCCACTCGGACCTCGAAAAAGTCTGCAAGCGTAGCTCCCTCTGGAGCCGCAGGCCACCAGGTTGGCCCGGCCTTCGGGCTTTCAGTGCGTGCACGGCCATCCATGAGAAAGACATCGATATCCGTGTGCTTATCGAATAAGCCATAGGGTTCAACGCTGGAGAGGTCCAGATGCTGGGCCATGAGCTCGCGCCAAGTCCTGTACCGGCTTCCGCTGCGCAGGACATCAGGGAGGATTGCCGTGAGACGGTGAACCGAGTTGGCTGCCTCGGCAGCAAACAGCGCCGCCATCGACGTCTTTCCGCTTGACCACGAGCAGCCCCGCTCCACTTGGGTCGCGGCAAACGGCGGATTCAGTAGAACGTGTTTGCCGGAGGCGTGACCTGTGCGCAATGCCTCGAGGCCGTCACCTGCCACAACGCCCCTGAAGGACCGCTCAAGCGCCACCTGGCTGACCCGGACCCGGTCGCCCTGACGCCTGTGTCTATCGAACGCTGCAAGAGTTAAGCGCGATCGCGCTGCTTCTACAAATGCCTCATGAAGGTCCGTGCCGCCTAGCAGTTTGGACCAGGCTGCCAGCGTCCGGGTCGGAGTTTCCAGGAGCGGCAGATTCTCCGCCGCGGCAAGCAGTAGGTCACCTGCTCCGCATGTAGGGTCGTAGTACTGCCTTTCAGGCGCCGGCAACGACCTGAGCAGGCACGCGAAGCGATCCCGCGCTGATCCCGACGTGAAGAAGACCCCGTCATCCCGCCTGACCTGGCGGGGCACAAGGGCCCGAAGTCTCTCGGCGGCCTGTCCGTTAAGTGCGTGGACTACATCTTGCTCCACAGGCGCCCACACGCCTCGGCTGACGTCCCCCACAAGGAGACCTAGCTGACGGGTGTAGTCAGCGTACGCAGCTGTAGCCAATCTGCGCCCCCGCTCCTGTTAGATCTTTCTGGCGGATAGCCTGTCGGGATACCATTCTGCAGTAGCTAGGGCCGACAGGACGAGCACGCCCCATAACGATCGAGGAAAGGCCTGCCCATGCAGCAGAGCCACCTGCGTTTCGCTCCAGAGATCCTTGCGCGACTCGGCGAAGAGCTGGTCCCCCATGCCGACTTGGGCATCATGGAGCTGGTACGCAATGCCTACGATGCTGACGCGACGAAGTGCACGCTAAGTCTGACCAACGCCGCCGATCCCGGCGGCACCCTCGTGGTCTCGGACAACGGCGTTGGCATGACGCTGGACCAGCTCGCTTCCGGCTTCCTCGTTCTTGGCAAGTCGGAGAAATCAGACTCCCAGTTCACCCCCGACGGGCGACGCAAAGTCGGTGAGAAAGGTCTGGGGAGGCTCGCGGCGCTCAGGCTCGGGGGGGAGGTCGAGATTGTCACTCGACCTGAGTCTGAGCCCGGTCGCGCACACATTCTGAAGATTGACTGGTCGCGCTTCGAAGGCGCCGCGACCATCGAGGATGTCCTCTTCGACATAGATACCGTGCCCACACAATCTCGACGCGGTACTACAGTAACAGTGAGCGGACTAAGGAATGGTCTAGCACAACCGGAAGTGAAGCGACTATCTCACTCGTTACTCCTGCTGACCGGACCGTTCCAAGAAGAAAACGACTTCCGCATAGAGTGCGACGCACCCGAGTTTCGATCACTCCACGATGCCCTTGGGGCGAAATTTATCAGCGACTTCGAATACCGCCTTGTCGCGGAGCTGGACGTGGACGGGCAGCTCCGAGCAGACTTATACAATTGGCGTAATGAGGTCGAATTTCACGGGGAGCACCACGATGTAGCACTCAGTCGTACACGTGGTGTCAAGACTGTGCCGGTCCGGTTCTTCGCGCCTCCCGCAAGCTTCGAGCTTCGAATGTACAACCTGAATCCCTCACGATCACATGAGGTGCGACTGGCACAGCAGGATACTGAAGGGATCCGACGTTGGCTGCAACATGTTGGTGGAGTGCATCTTTACCATCGCAGCCTTCGAGTGCAGCCCTATGGTGATCCGGGCAATGACTGGCTAGGCCTTAACCTACGCAGAGCCTCGAGTCCGGAGGTCCGACCTTCGACCAACACTTCGGTCGGACGTATCCGTGTAGATGATCTCGATAATCTCCTCAGACCAAAGACGGACCGCAGCGGATTCGTTGAGTCCACCGAATTTCACGATCTTCAGGACTTCGCCAAGCGTGCTCTGGACTGGGCGGCGGCGAAGCGGCTGGATAAGCGAGAGCAGCGCCGGGTCGGCCAGGCCGCGAAACAGCGGGAGAAGGCGGCACAGACCGAGATTCGTTTTCGTGCTATGGCAGCACTGCTCGCACCGGAGGACGAGGGCACGCTTTTCGCCGAGCAGTCGGTGAGCACCGAACAGGTTAAAGAACTCGCGGCATTGGCGATTGAGACGATTGAGGAAAGCCGCGAGGAGACTGCTGCCGTACGCGAAGACCTTATGCTCTACCGTTCCCTAGCTACAGTAGGGACGAGTACAGCAGTCTTTGCACATGAGTCTCTCAAACCAAGCGGCTTGATCAAGAATGAAGTCCAGGTTATTCGCCATCAGGCTAAGCAGCGTGTCTCACCTGGCGACTATGAGGAGGATTTCAAGCCGTCCTTGGATCTCGTTGAGCAGTGCGCGGAGACCGTGGGAGCCTTCGCCCGCCTGCCACTCAGTCTATTGGAGAAGGTCAAGCGGACAGTCTCGGATGTAGACATTGACGAGAGCTGTAAAGCCGCAGCTAGGCTTTTCGATCGATTTGTCGGTGAACGGGATATAGAGATCGCTCTGGATCTAGGAGCGCCCGGGCTCAGTGTGCGCACAACAGTAGCAGACATTGAATCAATTGTCTCAAACCTGATCGCGAATGCTGCCCATGCACTGACTCGCACAGATGCGCCTCAGCGTCCGCGTGTATTCCGACTCCGTACCATCCCACTGGACGACGGGATCGAAATCAGCGCTGACGACTCTGGGCCGGGAATCCACGATATGCCTCTACCTGAGATTTGGCTACCTGGCAGAACAGCCCGCAACAACGGTACTGGCCTCGGATTGACTATCGTTCGTGACATCGTGGCAGACCTCAACGGCCGCCGTGAGGCATTCCCGCAGGGTGAACTAGGCGGCGCGAGCATCCGCCTGTGGCTGCCAACAGTCCAACTAGCTACGACTCCGGAGGGGGCGGGCTCATGACTGAACTTGTCATGGACCGAGGGAATCTCCAGAATATTCTGGTCGTCGACGATGAGCTTCAAGCCGCAGAGAGCATCGCGCGCTTCCTGCGCAAGGTCGGCGGGCTTGAAGCTGAGCCCTTAGGGGACCTGGACCAGTTCCCAGACGCAGAGTCCCTCGTAGAATACGCAGCCACCCGCTTCGATGCCCTAATCTGTGACCACGTGCTGCAAGCAAAATCGCAGGTGCGGTTCACCGGGGCAGAAGTGGTCAGTAAGGCCAACCATCGTTTAGCCGGGCCACTGCCAGCCGTTCTGATTACCAGCCACTACGGCACGGACCAGACTGGAACGATCCCGTTCTACCGTGCGGGTATCCCCGCATGGGTACCTAAGGGGGCGCAACTAGATCAGATCAACCAGGCGCTGCATGATGCGGTCGAAGAGATCAGAGGGGTCAAACCGCGCGGGCGCCGAGCCTTCCCCACTCCTATCGAGGTGATCGATGTTTCAGTAGGTGGAGAGGCGCCAACCGCGCTGGTCGTCGTCGTTGGCTGGCAGATCGACCAAGAGATCCATATGCCACTCAAACTCATCACTGAGGCGACGGGGCTGGATCCAGCAGCGCTACCCGGCATGTGGTTGGAGGCGCATGTGAACTGTCACGCGCGTACCGCTGACGAGCTCTTCTATGAGAACATTGTCATCGCTCCGCCCCTGCCCGACGAACTGGTCCAGGAAGGTCAACTGGGCGCGTGAACCAGCCTCTTGAATTGCATGTCCTCGATGTCGGACACGGCAACAGCGCGGTCGCTCGCTCCGGTGACGTATGCGCGGTGATCGATGCGGCACGGGGAGACGCAGTCGGCCAACACCTTGAGCTCATTGGGATCCGTCGAGTCGAATACTTGATCCTGTCTCACTCGGACAACGACCATGTCGCCGGCGCAGCGAGTCTTCTGCTGGACGATGCAATGGAAATCGGCGCTGTCTACTACAATGCAGACGGGCTGAAGGACACGAAAATCTGGAATCGCATACAACGAGCTGTAAGCATTCGTCACAGAAAAGAGCCGCGCGTAACGCGCCAAAATATCGATATCGAATCAGGCTTGAAGCTGGAATTCGATGGCGTCCGCCTGGAGGTACTTCACCCCGGCGTGGAGTTCAGTGGGCATGGACCAACCAGCCATGTCGTCGAAGGAGTGGGACGACTTACCGCGAACAGCTTGTCGGTAGTGCTTCGTGTACACCTCGATAATGACCCGGTGGCACTTCTCCCCGGCGACATGGACGCGTTGGCATTCGCAAGTATCCGTGAGCGCGGTTGTGATATCAAAGCACGTATGCTCGTTTTCCCACATCATGGTGGGCTCCCAGGCACGACCAATATCGACAAAGCGCGGGAATTCGCGAGCGAACTTGTCGCGGCGGTTCAGCCGGAAGCGGTTATTTTCTCCATTGGGAGCGGAAATCGCCCGGCCCTTAACCCGAGACCGGAGATTGTCGCGGGCGTTCGGGAGGCCGCCCCTGGGGTACACCTGGCTTGTACTCAGCTTTCGGCTCGCTGCCACCCAGAATCGGTCCATGTGTCAGGTGCTCACCTGTCCGAACACCACGCCGCTGGACGCGGCAAGGGCCGGTGTTGCTTGGGCACCATTACGATCACCCGGTCTGCCGATGGTGTCACTTATGAGCCGCCCTTGGCGACGCATCGTGAATTTGTCGCCAGGATTCCAAACACACCTCTCTGCCTTACCTCGCTCACAGTCCCAGAGCAACGTGATGACTCAGCCTCTCTTGTAGCCCAGAGCGAAGCCGGCGAGGCGAAGTCGATTTGAAGTGAATCGCTCCTGGTTCTGAATGGCGGTCCATATCCGGCCTGGACAGCGGCTGTATCGTGCGCGTGTGATTGCGGCTGCGAGGCCTCCGGTTCCGCGGTGCTGTCCGGTGTACGGAGTCTGGTCATCACCTGGTGCGAAGCCATCAGCAGTCAGTCTCAGCTGATCCTGCGCACATCGGAGAGGGCAGGCAGCCAGTTGGTGAGCCGGTCAGTGCGGACGACGTCGCCGGTTCTAGGGGCGTGCAGGACGAGGCCGTTGCCGAGATAGAGGCCGACGTGGCCTGGGGCGGTGGGGGTGCCATCGTCGCCGGGGATGAACAGGAGGTCGCCGGGGCGGAACGCTGCGGGATCGTTGATCGGGACGGGGGTTCCAGCGTTGACCTGGTCATAGGTGGTGCGGGGAAGTGGGACGCCGATAACGGCGTAGGCGGCTTGGATCAGGCCGGAGCAGTCCCAGGCGTCGGGGCCGGTGGCGCCGTAGCGGTAGGGCTTGCCGAGCTGCTTGAGGGCGAAGTCGATGACGGCGGTCACGGTGGCCGGGGTTCCGGCAGGAATCTGGTAGCCGGCTGGCGCGGGCGGGACAGGTCCGTTTCCGCTGCTGGTGCAGGTTGTAGGTTCCCACTTTGGATGTCGTTTCGCGGGCCTGCGACGTGGGGTTTCTCGGCGTTCTCAGTTGGTGTCGTGGGCCTGGTTTCTCAGTTCGATGTCGTTTTTCTCGTGGCGTCTGCGGCGTGGG
>Ga0185299_10001213_pt1 | contig 53639 bp, 52 predicted proteins | sample PaiPotPPA55metaG_FD_128002 | JGI IMG/M metagenome (GOLD analysis project Ga0185299, IMG submission 128002) | Iron sulfur acid spring bacterial and archeal communities from Banff, Canada, to study Microbial Dark Matter (Phase II) - Paint Pots PPA... ... | reverse complement strand
GGAATCGATCATGGAAAAGCTATCTCGCTGCCGGCAAACGTTGGAGAAGATTCAACCCGGATGCACTCTCCCACGAAGCAGAAAGAAGAGCAATCAATAATGTCTAGTTATTTCGCGGACACTACACTAGCTTGCCGCTGTGTTCTCGGAATTAGCGGCTCTAAATAGCCGGAACCCATCGCCATCCGACTCCCACGTTCGATGCTAAACAAGGTCGAGCGCCATCATGAGAGCCTCATTCAGATGGGTGACCTTAGAACTCGAAAGGGACCCAATGAAATTCGTAAGATCCGCCTTACGAAGGCTCACAAGGTTGTCACACATGATCCAGCTTGAGTGCTTCAATCCTTCTTCTGGCCCAATCGGGACCTGAGTTGATAGTCCTTCACCATGGGTGAAGACCGGTGCACATATTACCGTCGAAAATTTAGACTCAATAAGCACCTGTCGGCTCACAACGACAAATGTCCGGTGCGACTTTGGATCACCCCCGGGCTTGTGCACACGATAAAGCTCTCCGCGCTTCACACTCGACTCCAGGTAGTTATTCCACAGATGTTTGGTACTCCATTACATCCGCCGCCTCGGCATTGAGTTGATCGGCAGCATGGTTGATTCGTTCCAAATCACGGGCCTGCACGGCTGCCCGCTCACGCTCAAGCAAATATCTGCGGAGCACGCTTTCGATGAAGGCCGAACGGGAATGGTTCGATCCCGCTAAGCGATCGATTCTGGCCAAGACTTCACCAGATAGTGTGATAGATGTCTTCTCTTTCATACTACTAATATACCACCCAGGAAGAATTCATACGAGTATGCTACAGGTCCTCAGAGCTCGAACTCGACCGTTAAACAAACCCTGGCACGCATCAATTCCCGATCGGCTACTCAGTCGGACCGGCAATCCCTCCGCCTGAAGTGAACAGTCCAACTGAAGGAGAATATTCCTATTCGCTATCTAAGAACACTCCGGACCGAACCTCTAACATCCGATTCAGAGACATTGGCCGGTTAAGCACGGCAAACAGGAACTTATATAGACCCTGCACAAGAATGGCAGTGCGAACACCGAGCATCCATTTCTCCCCAGCTATTCCTGCCAGGAATAATCGGCCATTCGATTGGTTCGTAATCGGCGAGAAGGAAAAACCGAGAAGCCCGGCGGAGGGCCCGCCGCCTAAAATGCGTCAGTAAACCATTGATAATAAATTAGTTATTGGTGGAGGCGGCGGGAGTCGAACCCGCGTCCGAAAATGTTACTGGTCAAGAGACTACATGCTTATTCGCGTTCATGCCCTCGGCATTACCCGAGGACGTTCGCGGCCCACGCTCAGAACGGACAAGAAACGCTAGCCGCTAGCCTGTAATCTTAACCTCCCCGCCCAGACGTAGCGGAGAAGAGCAGCCCTCTGTGTGACGCTCGCTCACCGCCCAAGGGCAAAGCGGTGGAAAGCGGCTGCCTAATTAATTAGGCTGCGTATGCCATTTGTTGATTGGCAATTATCATTTTGCTCACGATTACGGGTGTGTGCACCCCGGCATGCCTCTTGGCCGCAAGCATCTCCGTCGAAGCCGTGACGCCCCCATTGGTGGGATTGGCCATACTCAAAGAGCTACTTCCAGACTAGGTGCAGACTGAAGGGAAGTCAAACTGCAAATTAGATGCCAATCACTTGCATGAAAGTATCGGAGCGCCACGAGAGAAACAGCTTACGACAATTTCGCGCCGCGGCCGCGTTTGGCGAATTACAAAACGCCGGGGCTGCAAAAGCCGCGATTGGAGGCTCTTTCCGCTTGCATCCCGTGCATCAGCTGAGGTAGAGTGCCAAGCGCAACGAGTTCGTTCGATCCTACCCCCTGCCAACGATCGACTTGGCTCATGCAGCGACAAACTGCTCGGCAGAACCAAAAAAATTGACAATTCTTTCGAACCACTAAGGAGATCGCATGCGACGTAACGTCTCAACACTGAGCGCTTCAATAGTTTTTGTCTTTGCTTTCTTTTCCGCGATATTTGTCTTTGGACAATCGCAGGAAAGCACGACCCCTCACCGATTTGAACTGAAAAGCCCACCACCCATCGTCCACGGCAGCGCGTCCAAAGAAACGAGGAAGAGGCTTGTCATCAATAGCGCCCAAAGCGCAGCCAGCCAACTGCCGGTATGGAACTATCAGGTCATTTCCCCGCGCGATGGCAATCTCTACGACGGTGTGATTGTGGGGCGCAATCCAAGTGAGCGCGGAACGAACGCAGAAGTTGGCGTCGCCGCCCAGGTGGTCCCGATCATTCTAAAGTTTCACAGGATAGGAACGTCCGTTAATTCGACGACTGGTGAAGTTACGACTGTGAGCGGGGCTGCTACTTCCGATCCAACCGTAGCCGACAGCGGCTGCTTCGCAGGAGCGAACAACGTACCCCTGAAACTTCTCGCACAATCGCCAATCTTGAGAAATGCTGACTTCAACTTTGGCGGCACCGACGTTGGCACCACGCAATATACCGACGCGTTTCAGCGGGGGAATTTCTGGAAGCTCATTGACAGGAACAATTATCACGTCCGCCTCAATCCGACAATTCTCGCGCCCGTTGTAGTAGACGTGCCCGCAGCAAACGGCCTGTCCCTGGCCGCGGATGTGTTTGCTCCTGCCTTCACGATGTGTAGCCCGGAGGGATTGGTCGATATCAACTTCCTGGATGCGGTGGTGGTAAGCGAGTTAACTCAGCTGAAGGGAATTAACCCGGGCACATTTCCCATGTTCATGATCTACAACACCGGAATGTCGATCGGCGATCCAGACAATCTCAATAACTGTTGTGCTGGAGGTTATCACTCGATCAATCCGGCCGGACCGACAACCTTCCAGACCTACTCGCCGTTTGACTTCGACGTGAGCGGATTCTTCGTCCCCTCCGCAAACGACACGGCAATCGTATCCCATGAGGCGGCCGAGTGGATGAACGATCCTTACATCATCAACGGTACTCCTGCCTGGGGACACACCGGGCAGGTCGGGGGGTGCCAGAATAACCTTGAAGTCGGCGACCCGCTGACCGGCTTCGAGGCGCCACGTGTCGTGATGCCCAACGGTTTTACCTATCACTTGCAGGAGTTGGCATTCTTCTCGTGGTTCTTTGGAAATCCGTCGCACGGTATCCATGGCTGGGACTCGGATAATGGAACTTTCCTGACCGATGCTGGACCAGTCTGTCAGTAAGGATTGGACTAGATCGCCGGCGCTCTACGGAATTCGTTTTCGGAAGCGATGGCCAACAAAAATGAAGCCGCCTGTAAAGGGCGGCTTCATTTTTTGAAGCTGTAACTCTTTCCCCGACTTATTTCTGAAATGGAATGTTGCAACTTGGAAGGACAGATCCAACCTTGAGTCCGGCTTCCAGTTGGCTCTTCACGCCGATCCATTCCGAATCCAGAATGCTGAAATACGTCGTATCGCGTACGCGGCCCGTCCATGTGATCAAATGCTTGCGCAGCGTGCCTTCTTCTTTAGCGCCGATGCGGAGGATCGCATTGCGGGAGCTCTGATTCAGTGCATCCGTCTTGAGTTCGACGCGCATGCATCGCCAGACTTCGAAAGCGTGGCGCAGCATGAGGTATTTCGCTTCGGTATTGACGGCAGTTCGCTGCCACGCTGGCGCGATCCACGTCGACCCGATCTCCATTCGGCGATTGATGCGATCAATATTCATGTACCGAGTGCTGCCGATCACTTTCCTGGAGCTGCGCTCGATAGTGGCAAAGACCACGGACTCGCCGCGTGCCTGCTCGCCAAGAGCTTTCTCGACAAGTTGCTCGAAATCTTCGGAGGTTTTCATGCGGTACGGAATCCACCGAAAGATATCATCGAGGGAGTCCTTGGCCGCCTGCCAGAAGAGTTCCGCATGTTCGCGGCGAATCGGTTCGAGACGGATCACCGAACCCTGCAGCGTGATCGGGATTTCGATATGCAGCGTCGCGGCAGTCGAACTCATCGCACGTTTCCTTTCTTGTCTGACGTGCCTACTATTATCTTGCATCTCGCGCTCATTTGCGGGCATCTGTAGTATGGCTTTGTTAGCTTTTGAAAAGGTAAGGGTGGTTGACCAGCGATGATCCTATCCGTCCAATACTTTACAAACTGTCGTTGTCAGGAGTGTTGCCGGTGAAATCGCAGTGTCTGCCCTTTGTTCAGATTCCGCACACCGCGCGCCTTTTCACTGACTTCCTCTCATATTCTGCCAGCGTCCGAGCGTTCTACCCACACTCTCCATACTTCAGCGAATGCTTAAAGACAGAAGCGTCTAGCCTGCAGTACGAGTCCTCGCGCCGCGAACGCGTCAGCGCGATTCTCGAGCGGCAAAACAATACATGGGGCGCATCGCCGCAGACTTCCGCAAATCTCGATCGCTTTCGTCGCGGCGCCGCCGCAATCGTGACCGGACAGCAAGTGGGCCTTTTCGGCGGTCCCATGTTCTCTGTTTATAAGGCTTTGAGCGCCGTGAAGCTGGCGGAAGAGGCTCAGGCCGGGGGCGTGGATGCGGTTCCCGTCTTCTGGCTCGCCACTTATGACCACGATCTCGCCGAGGTCAATCATATCTCCATGCCTGGCCCTGACGGCCTGCTGCGCACGCTGGCAACTTCCAGCCACAGTATTACGGGCGCTCCGGTCAGCGAAGTTCGCCTGGGGGAAGAGATCCTGCCCGTCGTGGAAGAAGCGGCATCGCTTCTGGGAGACTGTGAAGCGTCGCAACTGCTGCGCCATTCGTATCGTCCGGGAGAAACGTTAGGCACTGCTTTCGCGCGCTTTTATGCGCGTCTCTTCGCGCCGTGGGGAGTGATCATTCTCGACGCTTCTGATCCAGAGCTGCACCGAGCGGCCGCGCCGATCTACCGAGCCGCAGTCGAGCAAGCGTCTGAAATCGCCGATGCTTTGCTGGCTCGCGGACAGGCCCTTGAGAGGGCTGGATATCACCAGCAGGTGAAAGTTACTTCTTCCTCCGTCCTGCTGTTCACGCTGCAAGGCGGCGCTCGCACGCCGATTCAGCGACGCGCAAATGGGAGCTCGACGGAGTTTGTGATTGCCAGCGAAACTGCGGCCGAGAAGCTGTCGTCCGCCGAGCTCATCGATCGCATCGCAACGATGCCAGAGAAGTTCAGTCCTAATGTGCTTTTGCGGCCGGTGGTGCAGGATTATCTTTTGCCCACGCTCGCCTACGCGGGAGGCGCCGCCGAAGCGGCCTACTTTGCGCAAGCCAGCGCAGTGTACGAAAAAATAGTGGGCCGCGTAACGCCGATCGTGCCCCGGTTTTCCGCAACTCTTGTCGAATCCAAAGTGCAGCGCTGGCTTAAGCAATACGACATTACGGTTCTCGATACGTTTCATGGCCTGGAGGCACTTCGCCATACGTTGGCGGCGCGTAGTTTGCCCGCGGATTTACAAGCTGCCTTCGAGCGAGCCAGCAAGTCGGTAACACAATCTTTCTCCGGACTGCATGAGGCGCTGGCCAAACTCGATCCCACGCTCGTCGAGGCGAGCCAGACAGGAATTTCAAAAGTGCAATACCAGTTGGACCGGCTTCGGGAACGGGCAATGGCCGCAGAATTACGAAGGAGCGAGGTGGTGAGCCGTCACGCAGAAGCGCTGAGTCAAGCTCTTTATCCTGAGGGCGCTTTGCAGGAGCGCGGCGTGGCCGGCGTCTATTACCTGGCCCGCCACGGTAGCGAACTTCTGAAGAATATTTACGACTCGATGCATACCGATTGCCTGGACCATCAAGTTCTGGAACTCTAAAAAGCTATACTCCCGCTGCCCTAGCGGCTTTCGCTTGATGCCAAGTACGTCCCCAGCCCAATCATGATCGCGCCCGTTACCGTTCGCTGCCGACGGCGGAACACCGCTGACGAGCGAATTTGTTTCCCGAGCGGTCCCGCCATCAAGACGACGATCATGTCTGCCGACGTATTCAGAACCACCGAAACCGTTCCCAGCACGACGAACTGAAGAAAGACATGTCCAACTCCACGGTTGACGAATTGCGGGATAAAGGAAAGAAAGAACAGCGCCGTTTTAGGATTAAGCACTTCCGTAGCAACCCCCTGCGCCAGCGGATTACGCGCCGCCCCGTGGTTCGCTGAAAGGGAATCACCCTGACACTCTTTCGCTAGTGGGGCGTCTTTCGGCGCGTCCTTCCGTGCATCCCTGATCATTCTGACGCCCAGGAAGCAGAGATATGCTGCCCCTCCATACTTGACGGCAGAGAATGCCACAGCCGATCGCGCCAGGATTACGGAAACCCCCAAGGCTGCGGCGAAGACATGTACCATCCCTCCCAGGAGCGTTCCCAGCGCCGACAGCAGCCCTTCGCGTTTTCCTCCCGCCAAGGTTCGGGCCAGCACGTACAACATCCCCGGCCCCGGTGCGACAGCCAGCAGGAGGGCTGCGGTAAGAAATAGCAACAGTCGAGTCGAATCAAACATGATGGAGATTTTACGTCAGAGATTATTTCCGCAGCCAGCGTTCTAGTTGTGCCAGCGTTTCCACTCGGGGTTCGGGCCGGTCGCGATAGGCTCCCGCCACATCAAACAAGATCGCCTGCATACCAGCATTTGTGGCGCCGACGTAGTCCACCGAGTACACGTCGCCCACGTACAGACTTTGGTCGGCGGGCACGTTCATGGTTCTCAACGCCGCCTCAAAGATCTCAGCACGAGGTTTTTCAAATCCGACGATTCCAGAATCTGTGATGCTTTCAAAACAGTCGGCGATGCCGCAGCGGGAGAGAACATTCTCGATTTTTCCATCCGCGTTGGAGATCACTGCAAGGCGATATTTCCGGCGGATTCGCTCCAGCGCCGCGCGCGTGCCGGGCAGTAACTGATCCCAATTGGCTGAATCTTGTGTATTCCGCATCAGTTCCTGCACTAGTCCGTCGCGACCCTCATCGAGGTCGTCGAGTAAGCAGGTGTGAAATATCCACCAGAAGCCGTGATCTACGCGACCGCTCCGCATGCCCCGATCAAACTCGATCTTTGTTCTGCGCTCCAGGGCCTGCCATTGTTCAAGCGTAGGATGACGCTCCTTAGCGATGGGGGCCAGCATCTTCAACCGGTTCGGAAATAGTAAGGTGTTGCCCACATCGAAAAAAATGACGCGCCGTTCAGCCATGCTTCCATCTTACTGAAAACTTCGCACTCAACCCATTGCGCGCGGAACGGGGTGAAAATCCGGCCGCGATACTGCGCGTGATAGAACGTCATGGCACAAACCCCGCAGAGCATTCATGATGCTGATGCCAGCGCCACGCGGCATCCGTGACCCCGGCCGCGAAAAAATGTAATATCCAATCCATCGCGCCAGTTCTATGAGGCGTCGTCTTGCGAGTGCTTCAGCTATGGCTCTTCCTTCGACAACCGGATTGATCGCTGGCGTTGCGCGCACCAAGTTTGCCGCGCTATCGATTTACAGCCTGGTACACGTCCCATCCGCCGTGTTCGCACTCCTGCTCTTGTTCCAGCGTCATTCCAGCCGCCGCAACGATATTTACAATATTCTTTGGGCGGTTGTCTTCGGGTTCGCCACTCTGAATATCTTGAGCCTGTCGGCGCGGCGTTTCGAGCCAAATCGCCGCGGTCTCACATTCGGTGAACTGATGGCAGTTCTTATCGTCCTGCTTTCGATCTTCCTACTCGGCTGGGAGTTGCTTAGTGTCTTCCGGATATTTCCCATCAAACTCCACCGCTAAACTGCGGGCAACCCGTTTTTGCGGTATGATTCGCAAAGTGGCGAAGAACGCCCCCAACTTCGAAGTCACCTGTCCATGCTGCAGCGCGCTGCTGAAGGTTGATGTCGATACCCGCGCTGTAATCGCCCATACCGCTGCGGTGAAGCCGCGCATGTTTGCCGATATGGAGGACGCCGCCCGCGCCATGAAGGAACAGGATACGCGCCGCGAATCCATATTCCGGCAATCGGTCGAGGCGCAAAAACATGCTTCCGAATTGCTGGACAAAAAGTTTCAGGAGGCGGTAAAGAAAGCCAAGGAATCTCCTGACACGGGCAAACCCATCCGCGATTTCGACTTGGACTAGCGTCCCGTTAGAATCGTCCCATGGCGATTCGTCCTCTGCTTCTCGGCCATCGCGGCGCACGGTCCGAGAAATCTATTCCCGAGAATACGTTGGCTTCTTTTGATCGCGCTCTAGCCCACGGTTGTGATGGCTTCGAGTTCGACGTGCGACTCTCCGCCGATGGCCAGCCCGTGATTTGCCACGATGCTGCCGTTCAGGGCGTTGAAGTTGCTGGCTGCTCGGCGCAACGACTCGCGGTGCCCCTTCTTCGCGATGTTCTGGAGCGCCACCAAGCCACTGCTTTCCTCGACATCGAACTCAAAGTACCGGGGTTGGAGTCGAGCACGCTGGATCTGCTTCGAGCGCATCCGCCAGCTCGCGGCTATTTAATTTCTTCGTTTCTGCCGGAAGTATTGGAGGCGGTCCACGGCATGGACGCCGCTGTCCCTCTTGGTCTGATTTGTGAGACGCGTGCCCAGCTCAGCTTTTGGCTAAAGTCGCCCGTTAACGCTGTGATGCCGCACTACAAACTGGTTTCGCGGGGTGATATCGCCAACATCAAGAGTGCAGGCAAGAAGGTAATGGTTTGGACGGTGAATTCCACAAAAGACATGAAGCGATGTGCGAGCTGGGAAGTAGACGGAGTCATTTCCGACAACCCCGAGAAGCTGGTCCGCACCTTGGGCTGGAGGTCCGAGCCCCAAGATCAATAATTGAACCTCTCCGCCCTAAAGGGCGAAGATTCTCAGGCTACGCTTAGGATTACACTCTTACCTTAGCGCCTGAAGGGTCGCACCGACCCCACGCGTCTGGTTTTTAGACGGGGACTAACCCCATCCCAGCAGCCCTTTATGCGCTTAGGCTTCAGGTCCAGTTAAATTACGAATCGCAAATCTGCCGGGAAGTTGTCTAGCGGTAGCGTCCCAAGAGGACAACTATATGCGGCTTATATCTCCGCTCTGAAGGGCGGAGTTTTACGCCGCTAGGCGGATAAAGTTAAACCGTCCCACGTTGCAGAAATCAGACGTCGTGGGCTGCACTAGTCCGCCGCTGCTTCGAATGCCGCAGTGTCTTGTGGCGCAGGCCTCAGAAAGGCAGAACGTTCCATCTCAAAAGCTTCCAGATTCGCGCCCATCGTAAGGTCATTCCAGCCGAGAACGGCGCCGATGCGCAATGCCGCTTCGCGGCTGCAGGATTCCGACCAGCACGCACCGAGTGCCACTGGTACCCGCCGCAACAGCACGTCCCCAAGGGTCACTGCGTATTCTCGTCGATAGGCTTCAACCACTTCAGCAATCACGTGAGAGGTATGCGGACAAATCGGCGCCCGCAGTTCGGCGCTCACCAGCGCCGTGCGCGCGATGTCTGCTGCACGTTTGCCGTGCCACTCCAGCATGCCTCGCGCGGATTCCTCGCTCACCGCCCCGATCCGGGCAATCTCCAGCACGGCGTCGTCCAGCAGGGGATCCAGTGCCTGGCCCGAAGCCATTGCGATCGTATTCGGCTCCCCGACTTTTAGTCCGAGTTTCCGGGCACATTCCCGCGCCACTGAAGCGGCCGTCGTGAGCTTGCCGCCGATCACAGAAATCATGCGAGTCGCCGAGTCGTCGGCATGATCGTGCAGAATATGCTTGCGCGTGACCGCCGACGGACGGTTGTCCGGCGAATACGGCAGCGGTCGGATGCCGGCAAAAGAATATTTCACGCTCTGTGCCGAGATTTTCGCCTTGGGAAACAGCTGCGCCACAGAGCTCACCAGATAATTGATTTCGTCCGCCGAGGGAGCCGTTTTGCCGGGATCGCCGCTGTCGGCAACCTCCGTGGTTCCCACCATGATCTGGTCGTTCCAGGGAAGGATAAAAATCGGGCGGCCATCTACCGCCTCGGTATACACCGCCGTATTGGGCGAACCTGGAAATCGGGGCAGTACTATATGTGACCCGCGCACCCCACCCAGCATGGGCTTGCCCGTCCGAATCGAAGACCGCTGGCATAAGCGGTCAGCCCATGGCCCGCTACAGTTGATCACCCAATTCGCATCCACACGCGCGTCCCGGCCGCTGATTTGATCGCGCAACAATACGCCGTGGACTCGCCCATGGGCCACGTCGACAGCCAGCGCTTCGGTGTGATTCCGGACCACCGCGCCGGCCTGTACCGCTTCGAGGAGCCATTCCGCAACCAGCCGTTCCGGAAACTCGCATTGCGCATCTTCGTAATTGAAAAGTGACCACTTGTGCCCTGCGTCAAGAGCCCGCTCAAGCCGCTTTAACTCCATCTCGGTGGCGCCGCTCTGCGACTTTCCCGCCATGCGCTGGTACAGCCACAACCCCGCGCGCACCTTCATTGCACTGCGCTGGCTGGTTTCATTCAAAAGCAGCAGGAATTGCATGGGATGCACGAGATGAGATTTCTCCCGCAGCAATTTTTCGCGCTCGCGAAGCGACTCCCGCACCAACCCTAACTCTCCGTGCTCCAGATAGCGCAAGCCGCCGTGAATGATGCGCGTGGAGCGGCTGGTTACTCCAGAAGAGAAATCGTTCTGTTCTACCAGCAACGTATGCTTTCCGGCGCGAGCACACTCCCGCGCCACAGCTACGCCATTGATGCCACCGCCAATCACCACCACGTGAAAGCGTTTGCCTTCGAGGCTTGCCCGCGGATTTGCCGCTAGCACCATAGGGTTTCCACACAAGAGTAACCGGTTCAAGGTTACTAGATTCGGAGCTGTGTATTCACACTGCGACACATAGAGTCTGCACCCCGCGGCTCGCAGCGAACAGGTCACCTTGGTGCTGCAAACTGCCTGACCCAAAGTCCCAACCCTATCGGCAAGTCGTTCAGAAACTTGAGCAAAAATACGGCGGCCCGGCGCAAAGTGCAGCCGGGCCGGTATCCTGAAGTCGATTTAGCTATGCCACTTTCCGCTCCAACCTTCCGCTCATGCCGGCACCTTTTGAGAACAGGTCGATCATCTGCCGGTTAAATGCGGGAATATCCTCAGGCTTGCGACTGGTAACCACTCCGTTACTCAAAACCACCTCTTCGTCCACCCAGGTACCGCCGGCATTTCGAATATCAGTCTTGAGAGAAGGCCAGGAGGTGACTGTGCGTCCCTGCACCGCGCCCGCTTCCACCAGCATCCAGGGCCCGTGGCAAATCGCGGCTACCGGTTTAGCGTGCTCAAAAAAGTGTTTCACGAAGCGCACTGCAGCAGGATTCATCCTTAACTGATCGGGATTCATAACTCCACCCGGCAAAAGTAGGGCGTCGTATCGCGCGGGATCGGCCGAGTCTAACGTGATGTCTACCGGAACCTCCTCGCCCCAATCCTTCCTGTCCCAGCCTTTAATTTTTTTCCCGGCGGGGGAAACAACTTGAGTTCGCGCGCCCGCTTCTTCTAGGGCTTTTTTCGGCTTCGTTAATTCCGATTGCTCAAAGCCATCCGTCGCCAAAATCGCTATGGTCTTTCCTTGCAAGTTATTGGGCATGAAGGTTCCTCCTCGGAATGTTTCTTGATTAGTTGGATATTTGGATGCCGCAGCTCCGATCACGGTTTATCGCTATTAATGATCGTGATTTACGAAACGTGAATCGGCTCAACGCATTGCTCCTGCTGCTGCGACTCATTTAAAGTGATTGCCAATGTCCACTACCGGTGAACGTTTCGAACGCGCAGTCGCCATCATGGAGCGCCTGCGGGCTCCTGGAGGCTGTCCCTGGGATCGCGAACAGACTTTCGATTCCATCAAACCCTTCACGCTTGAGGAGACGTACGAGGTTCTCGAAGCCATCGACAATCGCGACTGGAACGAGCTTCCCGGTGAGCTCGGCGACCTGCTTCTGCAAGTGCTGTTTTATTCCGAAATGGCTAAAGAGCAGGGAACGTTCTCCATCGATGACGTTCTTGACAGGCTTGCTGACAAGCTGGTGAACCGGCACCCGCACGTGTTCGCCGATACGAAGGCGGACACTTCAGCTGACGTGAAGCGCAATTGGGAAGCGCTGAAAACCGAAGAACGGAAAAAGCGCCTGAACCAGAATGCGGATGCAGCGGAAACAGCGGCGGAGGCGAACCCATCTATTCTGGCGGGTATTTCTTCAGCCATGCCGTCTTTGCTGGAGGCCCACAAGCTGAGTTCGCGGGCGGCGCAAGTTGGTTTCGACTGGCCTGACATGGAGGGTTTGTTCGATAAACTTGCGGAGGAGACTGCAGAACTTCGCCAGCAACTTCGGGAGTTTCCGGCTCCCGGACCGCATCCGGAAGGCCGCGGGGTGGCGGGTTCGGGGCGGCAGCATATTGGGGAAGATCTGCGAGAGCGGCTGGAAGAAGAAGTTGGCGATCTGTTCTTCGTGCTGGTCAACATCGCGCGCTATTTGGCTCTCGACCCGGAATCGGCGCTGCGCAAGACGAATCGAAAATTTCGGCGTCGCTTTCAATGGATGGAGAGACGTCTGCACGAAAACGGCGGCACTCTCGAACAGTCCTCGATGGAGGAGCTGGAATCCCTCTGGCAACAAGCCAAACAACAGGAGAAGCGATCGTGAGCGCCGAGGCAATTACGATCCGCCGCTGTGAAGGGCTCGAGGAGTTGCGCGCTTGCGTCGCCCTGCAAAAAGAGATCTGGAACTTCACCGACGCCGAACTGGTTCCGCTACGCATTTTTGTCGTCGCCGAAAAAGTGGGCGGACAGGCGATGGGCGCTTTTGCCGGGAGTGAGATGGTCGGCTTTGCGCTTTCCGTACCGGGTACGCGTTCTGGCCACATCTATCTTCACTCGCATATGCTGGCTGTCCGCAAGGATCACCGCAATGGAGGGCTCGGCCGGCGGCTTAAGCTCCTTCAGCGCGAAGACGCGCTCGCCCGAGGCATCGAACTAATCGAATGGACATTTGATCCCCTGGAGATCAAGAATGCTTATCTCAACATTGAAAAACTGGGAGCGATCGCCCGCCGCTACAACATCAACCAGTATGGGATCACGTCATCGCCGCTGCAGGGCGGACTTCCCAGCGATCGGCTTATCGCCGAGTGGTGGCTGAAATCCAGGCGGGTTGAAAGCTTGATTGCGGCGGGCAAGGTTCCTGCCTTCAAGCGGGAGTTAACGATTGAAGTCCCGGCGCAGATTTATGAGTGGAAGGCGGCGGCCCAGACCCGAAGAGAAGCGCAAGAAGTGCAGGAACGCAATCGTAAGCAATTTCTTCGGGCTTTTGACGGTGGCCTTGCCGTGTTAGGTTACGAGCACGACGTCGCAGGCAACGGGAAGTTCATGCTCGGCCACTGGGACGAGCAGTGGTCGTACGCATCGCAAGAATAATTCACTGGAGAGACACAGAGGTGTAAGAGAAACGAGGGTTGGTCTTGCTCGTCTGCGAGTTACTTTGTTGCCTCCGTGGAGAGAGATCTTTTCTTTAGTTCTTTCCGCAAACTATGAAGATTGAAGCCGTCACACTCCGCGAGATTCATATGCCGCTCGTCCATTTTTTCGAGACGAGTTTCGGACGCACCCACAGCCGTCGCATTCTTCTATTGACCGTACAGTGCGACGGTGTAAATGGTTGGGGTGAATGCGTAGCTGGGGAAGATCCCTTCTACAGCAGCGAATGGACCGAAAGCTGTTGGTCCGTCATCACTCGTTACCTTGCTCCCTCCATGCTCGGGCGCAATCTCGAAGCGGCACGCGACTGTGCGGCTCTCTTCGCTAAGGTGCGTGGCCATCGCATGGCCAAAGCCGCTCTCGAAAACGCACTCTGGGACGCTGAAGCGAAACAGAAGAGCCTACCTCTATGGAAACTGCTCGGCGGCAAGCGCAGTGAAATCGCCTGCGGAGTCTCCATTGGCATACAGGATTCCGTCGAGCAATTAATCGACAAGATCCAGCTGGAGCTGGCCGCCGGCTACCGCCGCATCAAGATCAAGGTGAAGCCTGGGTGGGACCTGAACGTGCTGGAGAGAATTCGCTCGCGCTGGGCCGACATCACGTTAAGCTGCGACGCGAATTCGGCTTACTCTTTGGATCAAGTCGAACATCTGCGCGCGTTCGACCAATTTAACCTGCTGATGCTTGAGCAACCTCTTTGGGATGATGACATCTTCTATCACGCGCGCCTGCAGAAAGAGCTGCGCACCGCAATTTGTCTGGACGAATCCATCATAAGCGCGCGCGCCGCAGCCGTGGCCGCGGAGACCGCGGCGTGCCGGATCATCAACATCAAAGTCGGACGCGTGGGCGGGTTCAGCGAAGCGAAGAAAATTCACGATGTTTGTCACTCGCGCAAGATTCCCGTCTGGTGCGGCGGAATGCTGGAATCCGGCATTGGGCGCTCCCACAACGTTGCGCTTTCTACGTTGGAAAATTTCAGTTTACCCGGAGACGTTTCGGCCTCGAAGCGCTACTGGAAGGAAGACATCATTGACCCGGAGGTACAAGTCTCCGCGCAAGGGATGATCAAAATCAGCGACCAGCCCGGCACGGGCTACCGAATTAAAGAAGACATGATTGAGAGACTGACCACGCGTAAACAGACGTTTCGTGCGGTGGCTTGAGAATCACCGATCCGCCCTAGTGCGATTGATTTTGGGGGTCGATCGTCTCCGCCCCTCGGTTTTGGGCCAGCTTCACTTCTTCTGCTTTCAACATCTCAACGCCCTCGGCAAACGTTATGCCGTTGGGCACGGGCCGGAAGTCGCTGAACACTTCGTCAGACTTGATGGCGAGACTCTTGAACATCAAGATTTTTCCCGTAAGGTTCAGGGACATACGGGACACCTCCCAGCAGCCGTTGCCTATGTCACGCTGTTCCACCAGAAAATGACCGCCCTTATCGAGGTGGCCCAAGATTCCCCAACCAAAAGCGACCTCTTTGAACAAGGTCCCATCGATTCTTGCGAGCCGGTGGGTAGTTGGATCAATTACCAGAAACCCCTGCATCCCAACCAGAACCTGCTCTGCATGCGTAGGCGGTTGGTAAGCGGGGTTGGGGCGAAACCGCAGACGCACCAACTGTCGTCCCGCATCGCCACTGGCCTCTCCGCTTTCTTCTCCATCGTATTGGTATAGAAAAGCATCGGGCAAGGCTTTCACGATGCGCAGGGTGCGCTCGGCATTTTCTTGCTCCTGCGAATGTTTGCGGCGGAGTTGTTCAGCGTTGCCAGCCATGCCCTCCAGGCGACGTTCCTCGGTCTGGATATCCTGCGGTGCCAGAGGCCTGTCGTTAGAGGCGATTGTCATGCCTACCATGGCATCGCGCGTCTCCACGTAAAGCTTGGTTTGCGAACCTTGCGGAGTCTGCTTGCGGACGCGGAACATATGTTTCGTCGAATTGCTATTAGCGGCAACTTCGTTCGCAACTGCATCCCGAACCAATTCCAAGCAAGAGGCCGGATCCTGAGCGGATGCGAATGCGACTCCAACTCCGATCGGGCCGATCGTCGATCCGGCAGCAAGAAGGACCAGCAAAACCACAACCACGAACTGCGGGTCTTTCTGTAGCTGTCGCCGGCTACTCATCTGAGCAATCTCCGCGCCTGCAGCTTGTAGTGTACCAATTCGGTTTTGGCCATTCACTACAGGAAAACGGGTATTTCACCCCACCGGGACCAAGGCTTGCCGGGTGCTCCGTGCCTTGCGTATAGTCGTAAAGGGTGCTTTAGTAAGGTTTCTCCGCGTCAATGTTGATCCCGGAGCGGCTCGGCACTGATCCCGTGGTACTTATCCACTACAAATAGGAGCGCGTTCCAATGAGCACAGCAGCCAGCGGTTTGGCGCAAATCGGTAAATCGGTTGTCGTTAAGGGCGAGCTCTCGGGCAGCGAAGACCTGTATGTCGACGGCCAGGTCGAAGGCAGTATTGCTCTCAAGGGGAATAGCTTGACGGTGGGACCCAACGGCCAGGTCAAGGCCAGTGTCGATGCCAAAGGTGTGGTGGTGCAAGGAAAACTCGACGGCAACATTCAGGCCAGTGACCGGGTGGATTTGCGCAAGTCCGCTATTGTTACTGGCGACATCTCGGCCCAGCGCATCTCCATCGAAGAAGGAGCTTATTTGAAAGGTAAAGTTGAGATCCACCGCTCCGATGCAAAGTAATTTTGGGGATGTTAGCGTTGATAAAATAGGATTGATAAAATAGGGAGGATTGGTCTGGCGGATGATTGCCAAGCCTTTTAGGCTGGGGCGTCAGGGGCATTCGGCGCGGTAGCGACGGGGCAGATGACGAATCAGCAGGTCAGGAAGTTAGGGTGTCGTCCGTCTCGCAGACTTTCATGAAATTTTTTCGTGGTTCTTCCGGAGCGGAGACCATTCCGGCGCAGGGTTCGCAGAAACTCACCCGCCGCTCCAGCGGGTTGGGCGAGTTATCTCGCACTTGGGATTCAGCCGAAGACCTGTGCGTGCTCGATCTGGGATCTACCTCGCCCACCAACATTCGCCATTTCACCGAGCACGGCCATCGGATCTACAGCGAAGATCTGCTCACCGCTTCCACTGACCCCGAGCTTCTCACCAAAGACGAAACGGGGAACACGGCTCTCGACAGCCGTAAATTTCTTGCCGATAACCTGGTTTATCCCGCTGCACACTTCGACGCGGTGCTGTGCTGGAACCTGCCGGACTATCTCGATGAGAGCCTGGTAAAGCCGGTGGTGGGCCGTCTGTGGTCCGTTTTGAAGCCCGGCGGCATGCTGCTCGCGTTCTTCCACACCCGTGATGCGGGGCCGGACTCGCCTTGCCACCGTTTCCACATTGTGGGCACCGACACGCTGGAGATGCAGAAAATTGTGATGCGCCGCGAAGCCCGCCGCGGTCCGACTGGAGCGGTACACACTGCAATCTCGGATGGCTTCCAGTTGCAACGTGTTTTCAACAACCGGCACATCGAAACGCTTTTTCGCGACTTCGCATCCATCAAATTTTTCCTGGCGCGGGATAACGTGAGGGAAGTGCTGGTCGTTCGCTAGGGATTCGTTATTCTTCAACCCCGAGTTTTCCAGACAATCACACCCATCCGGTAGAGATAGTGGCAGGCAATTTCGACTTGAGGCGCTGTCGCCGGCGAAAAGGCCGATTCCAGGATGCTTTGAATTTCGTTGGGAGTGTATGCGCGACGCACAGAGGTCAGCCCATCCAGCCACGCTACGCGGTTGCGCATGACGGGATAGCCGGCGTAGGCCAAAGCCAGATGGAGCGGGTGCCGCACGAGGTCGTTGATTAACACTGCTCGCCGGGTTATTCGTACTGCCTCTCGACCGAATTGCTGCAACTGTTGCGGGTCAAGATGATGAGCGAAAAGGTTGCAACTCACCAGGTCGAATGCCCCATCAGCGAAAGGAAGAGCGAGCGCATTGCCGACTACGCTGCGATTCCGCGCCGCATGACTTCCTACCCCGTCCCCACCGGGGAGATGAGACCGTGCAATGTCCAGCAGAGTCAGGTCTAGCGCGATTCCGCATCGAGCCAGTCTCTCGCGGACAATCTCCGGTAGCTCGCCAGACCCGGCGGCAACCTCAAGCAGAGAAAGCCGTTTCGTCGCGGCTACATGCGCCACGCGATTCACCATCCTCTCAGTAGTCGTCACCCCACCGAACCATCGGTTGATCCGACCCAGTACCGCGAGAACGTCCTGCGCATCGTGAGGCAGGCAAGCGTCAGAATCGAGAATCTCCGGTGCGTCGAATCGCTGCATGGCTGGGTTAATTCGCTTTGAAACTCCTTGTCAGTGTTTCAAGTCAGACGTCGTTAGACGGTATCAGCCCGGACTTCATAATGCGTGGCCTGTGGCTCGGCTTTCGAGAGGAGTTTTTTAGCCTCAGGTTCGAATACGGCAACGCTATGGTTCTCCCCCGCGAACCGGCGCACAGCCTCCAGCGACGTAAATAAATTCACCACCACGAATTCGACCTCTGGCGTCCCATCTTTGCGAAAAATGTATCCGCCGCGATAACCCTCTATCGTTTTCAGGCCGGGCAGCACGGTTTCTTTCAACAATCGCTCGTAAGCGTCCGCATCTTGTAGCAGCGTCCAACCTCGCCAATGACGCGCAATCATGATTCACCTCGCGAAAGCAGACGGACTTGCGAGCGGAGAGTCGCAATGTTCCACAATGCACCAACAGTTTCATGAAGCGGTGAGCTAAACTTCGGCCAGCTCTTCTTCCAGCAACTGCTTGTTATACAGGTCGCTGTAGTAGCCATTCAAGGCGAGAAGTTCGTCGTGTGTGCCGAGTTCTACGATTTTGCCATCGTGCAGCACGGCGATACGGTCGGCGTTGCGCACGGTGGAAACCCGATGGGAGATGAAAATCGTGGTGCGACCCTGCATTACCTCGCGCAGGTGATTGAGAATCTTGTCTTCGGTGTGAGTGTCCACACTGGAGAGCGCATCATCCAGAATGAGGATGCGCGGGTCGCGTATCAGAGCGCGAGCGATCGCGGTGCGTTGCTTCTGGCCTCCGGAGAGCGTGATGCCGCGCTCGCCCACCATGGTTTGATAGCGCTCAGGAAAGCCTTCGATGTCGGCAGCAATATTGGCTGCGTCGGCGGCATCGAGAATCTCCTGATCGGTAGCGGACTCGACACCCAGCGCAATGTTTTCGCGTATGTGATCGCTGAACAGAAATGTCTCCTGTGGCACAAATCCAATACTGCCCCGAAGTGACGCAAGAGAAAACTCACGGATCGGCCGTCCGTCCAGCAGAACCGTCCCGGGCGCGGCATCGTAAATACGCGGAATCAGATTGACCAGCGTGCTTTTTCCCGAGCCCGTTAGACCCACGATTGCCATACTGCTGCCGGCCGGGATATGCAGGTTAAGATTGTGCAGCACGCGTTTACCGTCGTATTCGAAATTCAACTCGCGGAATTCGATCTCGCCTTTTACCTCCCGCTTTTTTGCGCCCGACTCATCCTTGATTGCTGGCTGCTCCTGCAAAACCTCGTTCAAGCGTACCAGCGATGCCGTCCCCCGCTGAAAGATGTTGACCACCCACCCCAGCGCGATGATAGGAAACGTCAACTGCATCATGTAGATATTGAATGCCGTGAACGCGCCAATCTGCATGCGGCCAGCCAGCACCTCCCGGCCTCCCATCCACAAGACCAGCACCATCGCGAGTCCGAGCATGAGTTCCAGCGTCGGCCAGAGCATGCCCATCAAACGCACGAGCTTGAGGCTGCGCGCGACGTATTCCTGATTCGCGGTTTCGAAGGACGCAATCTCTGCCTCCTCCTGCACGTAGGCGCGAATCACGCGCGCTCCCGAAAAGTTTTCCTGTGCCCGCGCCGAGATTTCGGAGAACATCGCCTGAATCCTCTCGAAGCGTTCGTGAATGCGGCGTCCGAAATATTGAATGGTGACGCTTACGATGGGCAGCGGCAGAAACGCGTACAAGGTCAGCCGCGGACTGTTGTGCACCATGAACCAGAGCGCCGCTGCGGTGAACACCAGCGTGTTGGCTGAGTACATGATCGCCGGCCCCATCAGCATGCGCACCGCGCTCAAATCATTGGTGACTCTTGCCATAATGTCGCCGGTGCGCATGCGCTGATAATAGGAGTAGGAAAGGGTTTCCAGATGCGCGAACAGATCATTGCGCAGATCGAATTCAATATCACGCGAGATGCCGATTACCACCCAGCGCGTTAGAAAAAGAAAAATGCCTCGTACTACGGCCAGCGCCAACACCTGCAGCGTAAAGACCAGCAGCTTATGCCGGGTGACGCCGCCCTCCAGACTTTGGGCAGCCTTGCCGATCACTCTGGGCAAGCCCGCCCATGCCCCGTTGCTCAACACGATACAAAGCGTGCCAAACGCGAACCCCCAGCGATGTTGCTTGAGGTAGGGCAATAACGGACGCATGCTCCGGGGAATCATGGGATTGATGTAGTTGAAATTTTAACAGGCGGGCGCAAGCGTGGCAGGACGGAGGACTTGGCAGGGAAGACGTAAGGACAAGTTGCGGAGCGCTCAATGGATGATCTTACGAAGCACTCCAGTTACCATGAACTGATCCCGTTCGGGTTGGCGGCCTTGCTGAGAGAACGATGGGAAGAGATCCCGTCCGAAAGCGATTGCGCCGACTGCCACAAGAACCATTCCCCAGGCGACGAAGAAAATCCATCCCAGATCGAAGATAAATATTTGAGCCAAGTCCATGACATTTTCCCTTTGGAACGAACAAACCGGCGCGAGATCAGGGAGAATCCCGATCCCGCGCCGCGACTAAACTTCACAGCGCCCATCGCGCGGAAGCCTACTTAGTCTTGCGAAGCAGCCGGAGCCTGCATATGCCGCTGCATTCGGGCTTCCCGATTGGCCTCGAACTCCTTCAATTTGCTCTGCTGATCGGAATTGAGAAGTTGGAAAAGTTCGTTGTGGATGCGGGTTTGTTCTACCTTCACCTGGACCAGAGTCTGCGCTTGCTGCTCGACCAGGGCCTGCACCTTGGCTCCGTCGTAGGTGCCTTCCTCATACTGCTTCAGTTGCTGCTCCATCTGGTGAAGTTGCAGCATCATTGGTTTCAGCGTGGGCCGTTCTTTCTGCAAAACAGCCTTCATCTGCGCCTTCTGCTCGTCGGTCGCATTCAGGTACTTTGCATAAAACTCGATCATGTGTCCGTCCATCCCGAGAGCGCCATGCATTCCCCCATGCGTGGGCGGAGGGGAAGAAGCATCCGCGGTTTGCGATTTGGCGATCGCAGTTCCCAGCAACAATGTCAGCGCGGCGGCGAGGAAACGAAAACGAATTGATTTCATATACTCTTGACTCCTTCAAACCCGGCCTCTTCGATAACTTCGTGCAGGAACCAGGCACTTTTGCGTACACTGATAGGAACACGGATCGGATAGGAAAGTAGTAAAAAGTGAGTAAATCCGAGTAAAGTTTTGTCACCGTCACCTGCGGCGCTTTTGACAATTCTTTACCTCGACCATGGACTGCGTGGTGCACAATTAAAACCAGGGATATGGAACGCATTCTAGTCATCGATGATGACGTCGAACTCTGCACTCTGGTGGGCGAATACCTGCACGCTGAAGGTTTTGTGGTGGAAGCGGCGCACGATGGCGAGAGTGGGCTGCAACGGGCGACCGGTGGCGGCTACTTGCTGGCTGTGCTCGACGTAATGCTGCCCGGCATTAATGGTTTCGAAGTGCTGCGGCGAATTCGCGCCACGTCGCGTTTGCCGGTGTTGCTGCTCACCGCCCGCGGCGAGGATGTGGATCGCATCGTTGGTCTGGAAATTGGCGCCGACGATTATCTGCCGAAGCCTTTTAATCCGCGCGAATTGGTGGCGCGCATCCGAGCTGTCCTGCGCCGCACCCGCGGCGATAAGTCGGCTCCGGCAGCACCTGACATCGTTCGCGTAGGCGAGATCGAACTCGATCCCGCGACCCGCAGCGTGCGGCGGGACGGGCAGCCCGTTGATCTAACCTCGGTGGAATTCAACTTATTGGAAGTGTTGTTGCGCGAGGCCGGACGCGTGGTTCCGCGCGAGCGACTGGTGAACGCCGTCCTCAGCCGCAAGTTCTCGCCTTTCGATCGCAGCATTGATATGCACGTCAGCAAGGTGCGCAAGAAACTTGGTGATACCGATAGCGATGAGCACATCAAGACCATCCGCGGCGTTGGCTACATCTTTGCGCGACCGCGGGAGAAAGTTGGGGAGAAGGCGAAGACCACGTCATGAAAAGCCTGTTCCTCAAGATTTTTCTTTCCTTCTGGGTGGCGCAAGCCTTGTTTATTGTGCTGGCGATCCTGGTGACTCTGGCTTTTCGTCCGCGCAGCGCCACTTGGGAGGCATTGCGCAATACGGTTCTGAACGACGCCGTGAGCGCTTACGAAGAAGGCGGCGATCGCCAACTCAGACAGTACTTCGAGAATCTGGAAACCACCCAGCACGTGCGCGCCTATCTGTTCAACGAACCGGGGGAGGAGGTTTCCGGCCGCGGCGCGCCTGACTGGGCCATCCGCGTGGCCTCGGGCGGAACTCGCTCGCCCCGTGACGGAGTCGTTTTTCCAGCTCCTCCCGTACAGCGCGATTCACGTGCCTCTTCCGATGGCAAGCATCGCTACACGCTGGTGATGGGCTTGCCGCCCGGGCCCAGGGTGTTTTTTGGACCACGTGGTCTGCCAATCCCGGGACTGATCATTGCCATATTGTCTTCGGGATTTGTTTGTTATTTTCTTGCCTGGTATATGACCAAGCCGGTGGCTCGGCTGCGTGCCGCGACGCAGCAGCTCGCCGCCGGGGACCTCACGGCGCGCGCCGGAAATCCCAAGAGCCGCAGGCACGATGAGATCGCGGGACTGGTGCGCGATTTCGATACTATGGCTGGCCGTCTGGAGACTTTGGTGAAGGCCCAGTCGCGTCTGCTGAACGACATTTCTCATGAGCTGCGCTCTCCGCTGGCGCGTTTGAACGTGGCCCTTGGGCTGGCGCGGCAGCGCTCTGGACCGGAGAGCGCGAGCATGCTCGAGCGCATTGAGCTCGAAGCCAGCCGCCTCAACGAGCTGATTGGGCGCCTGCTCACCCTGGCCCGGCTCGAAGATGGCGAAAAGCGCGTGCCGTCGACGCCGGTGCTGCTGGATGAAATTGTGTTGAACGTCGCCGAGGACGCAGAGTTCGAAGCGCAGGCGCGACATTGTCACGTACGCAGCGACATCCCCGTGGGGGCTTGGGAAGTGCGCGGCGAAGCGTCCTTATTACACAGTGCAATCGAGAACGTCGTGCGCAATGCGATTCGCTACACGCGCGAGCGTACGACGGTGGAGATTCATCTGGAGCGCGGCCGAACCCCTGGTGGTGCGGAAGCGGTGGTGAGCGTCACCGATTCTGGATCGGGCGTTCCGCCGGACGCGCTCGAAAAACTGTTCCAGCCATTTTACCGCTTGGACGATGATCGAGGCCGGCAAACCGGCGGAGTGGGTCTTGGCTTGGCGATTACGGAGAGGGCGGTGCGCTTTCACGGGGGGCACGTAGCGGCTTTCAATAAGGCGGAAGGCGGGCTGCTGGTCGAGATTCATCTGCCGCTGTTGGCTGACAGCGGCGCGGGGATGAACTCCGAACGAGTTCCTGCGGTACAGCAAGCCTAGCCAATAACCGTCAGGTTCTGACCTCAAGTTCTGACCACCAGTCTCAGAGACATACCTTCAGGCAACTCCGGGTCGCTTCTGCGGTTCCAATGAGACTTGGCGGGTTTGCTCTTCCCGCGCATTCCTGATACACAAATGGATGGCAATCCCTGCCTTCAGAAAGGGTTCGGGCCCGGTCAAGGGCTACCGGGGATCGCAGCACTACGTCAGCAGTACGTCAGGAGAGAAAGAGAAGAATGCGGATAAGGTTTACCTGGATTTGGGGAGTCGCAGCTCTGATTTCGATCGCACTCCTGGTGGCGTGCAGTAGCAAATATTCGACTTCCAACAATGGGCTCGTGGTCGTCTCTACTCAGGCTGATGCGGTGATGCAGACCTTCAGCCTTGATTTAGGCAATGGTCATGTTACCCAGATCAACAATGTGAACGGGCCTCCGACGAATGGGGTACCAACCGCGGTAGTGCTTGATCCTGCAGGTGCTTATGCCTACGTGCTGGTGACGCAAAGTGTGAACGTTAATAAGAGTGCTACGGGAGTCCAAGCGTTCGCCGTGGCCTCGGATGGGAAGTTGAGTTCTGGGACGTCGAGAGGTCTGAACCCTGTAGGCTCTGTCCCTGTAGTGCCGGTGGCCATGGTTATAGACTCTGGAGGAAAATTTCTGTTCGTGGCTGATGCAGCGACAGGTTCCGTCCCGGGTGCGGTGTCAGTTCTCGCCATCGGCAGCGGCGGTACCCTAACAGAAGTTCCTAATTCCCCTTTTCTGTTGCCGGCGCAGACGGGCGGCACCATTCCGAGTGCTTCCGCGCTCGCGGTGACTCCAACCGTGTATCCGCCGGCCTTCGCAATTTGTTCTGCGAATGTCCCCCCGACAACCGAAAACCTCTACGTAACGGATTCGGTCAATTACGAGATTCTGAACTACTCTGTCTCTTCGTCAGGCGCACTTACGCTCGTTCCCACGTCATCGACGCCGGGAGTTCCGACGGGCACGGTGCCTTCTGGAGTGACGGTCGATCCCTGTAACCGGTTCGTATACGTTTCGAACGGCCAACCCAACGACAGCGTCAGCGCGTATACGGTCTGTACTGCCACAAGTTTCCCAACCTGCCCCCAGGCCGATTTCAGCCTGCATGTGGTTGCGGGCTCTCCGTTTCCCGCGTCCAACAGTCCGGGGCCGCTGCTGGTGGATCGGTTTGCCAATTTTCTTTACGTAGTGGATACGGGAGAGAGTGCCATTTCTGCCTACTCGATCAGCACTACCACAGGCAGTCTGTCACCGCTGACTCCGGCGACAATAACCACGAATTCGTTTCCCACCTCGATTGCCATCCGCAGCGACAACATGTGGATGTTCGTGACCAACCTCAACTCTTTGAATATTTCGGAGTATGCCATTACGCCGCACACCGGAGGATTGACTCCGCAGCCGCCGATCCAGACCGATAATTTTCCCTGGGGAATCGCAGTGAAATAGTTGTGCAGTCGCGGCGGAGCCGCGGCTAGGTAGGAATTTTTAGTATCAGGTAGGCGCCCACCAGAGCGAAAATCAGATCCGGCGACCAGGCTGCGAGAGCTGGCGGAAGCTGGCTGAGGTCCCCCATGGCTTCGAACAATCGCGATACAACGGTATAGACCACCGCGATTCCCACCGCGACCGCCACGCCGGTGATTGCGCCTTTCTTGGCTGCCGAAAGTGAGAAGGGCACAGCCAGCACAGCCATAATCAGCGTGATCAATGGGAAAGACAGCTTTTTATTTAACTGCACGCGGAGCCGTACCACGTCGAAGCCGCTTTGCTGCAGGTCGCGGATATAGTGGTGCAACTCCTCGTAGTTCATCTCGGAATATTGTTTCACTTCCTTCTTGAAGTAGGACGGCGCCTCGCTAAGTTCGGGGAAGGTGGAGACGTCGAAGTTGCGGAAGCCGGCTATTGCCGAGCCCTGAAGCGAGCGCTGCCAACCTTGTTCGAAGATCCAGCGATTTAAATTGTCGGCCCAGTGGGCGCGATCGGCGTGCACGCGCTGCGAGATCGCGAAGCTGGCAGGATCGATTTGAAAGATGGTGACGTTGGCGAATTGATCACGGTCGGGATCGAAAAACTGATAATAGTAGATGTCATTGTGCTGACCGAAAATCCACTTGCGGTCGGGCCGCAGATAGGTTTGCGCAGGTTTGCCCTTGATCTGATTGTGCAGCGCTTCCTGGCGTTTGTTGGTGTGAGGCAGGTAAAACTGGTCGGCAAAAAATAATCCCGCCGCGAGCAGGGCGGCTGCGGCCAGCACGGGCGTGACGATGCGATAGATGCTGGTTCCGGTGGCTTTAATCGCGGTAATCTCGTTCGACCGGTTCATCAGTCCGAAGGTGATCAGCACGGCGAGCAGCATGATCAACGGCGCCACGCTATAGAGCAAGTAGGGCGCAACGTTGAGCAGGTACTCACCGACCACAAGGAAAGACGTCTGATTGCGCAGAATATCTCCGAGCAACTCGAACAGAGTGAACACGAGCAGCAGGACGAGGAATGCGGAGAGGATCATCCCCAGGTAAACGAAAAAATCGCGCAACACGTAATCATCGAGCAGCGTAGGAAAACTTGCGCTGAAGACCCGCCGCCGGGTGGAGGCGCGCTCGAAAGCGTTGGCGCTATCTCTGCGTCCCAATCGAAATGAGGGGACGTGGCCATTGGAATGAGGCTTATCGCGTTTGCCCCAGAAACGTAGCGCCGAAAGCGCAATAGGGCGGCGTTCGGCTTGCCACAGCAGAACCGATCCCGCGGCGAAGAACGCGAGATTCGCCAGCCACGCTCCGAACATGGGGCCAACTTTGCCCTGGCGCGCCAGCGATACTCCGAGCAGAGAGGCGAAGTAGTAGACAAAAACCAGCGCGATAGTAAGGACGAAACCTCCAGACTTGCCGCTTTTCTTGGAGGATAGACCCAGAGGGATTCCGACCATGGCCAGCACCAGGCAAGCCGTGGGCAGGGCGAAACGTCGATGAAACTCGATGAGATACCAGCGCGCCGATACGGAGTCAACGCGGCGCGCATGATCGCGGAGTGCCGATGTTGTTATCAGGCCGACCGGAATTTGTTCGTCCGTCTTATTCTCGGTCAAGGGCAATTCGATGGGAATGTCGGTTTGCTGAAAAGTGGAAATCTGGTAGTGATCGGGCAGCTTGGGATCGGTTTCGTGTGTGGCACCGTCGATCAAATGCAAGTGCAGGCGGTCCTGGCCTTCGGGAACGAGAATGCCTTCATGCGCCAGCGTAATGCGTGGATTGGCGGCATCGGAGATATCCGCCAGAAAAACGCCCTTCCAGACCGCCGCGCCTTGCGCGGTGTGCACGTCCTGCACGTAGAGCACGATCTTCGGGAACCCTTCGTAGAAGACTCGGGGCTGGACTTCAAAAGAAACCTGCGAGCCTTTGAGTTGATCCTCGAGATGTCCCAGCGAAGCCAGCGACCACGGTGCGAGATAAAGTCCGTTGATCAGCGCCAGCAACCATGCGCCGACAACGAAGATCGCCAGCACGCGGCCAAAGCTCCACACGCCCATGCCGCTGGCCCGCATGGCAGTGATTTCGCTGTCGGCGGCGAGACGGCTCAGACCAATAAGAATCCCCACCAGCACGCTCATCGGGATGGTATAGGTGAGCGCCAGGGGCACAGTGTAGAAGAAAATTTCAGCCACGCTGGGCAGCGGCGCGCTGGCGCGGACTACGAGTTCAAGAATGCGTCCCAGGTCGCGCGTGAAGAGCACGAACGTAAAGATCGCCGCGCCAATGAGGGCGTGTGAACTGACTTCGCGGAGGATGTAGCGGGTAAGAATCCGCATCGGGACGCTTCTGACCGCAGTCTAGCACGGGGTTTGCAGGCGTGTATTGGCGGATGGATTCGTTATCCAGCCTTGAGAAACAACGCTGCTAACGGCGGTAGAGTCAGCTTCAACGAAAAGGGACGACCGTGGGCCGGTTCAGCTTCAGCATGCACTCCGCCAAGGTTACCGACCCCGGTGCCGCCGTATTCCAAAGCGTCGCCGTTCAGCAATTCCCGCCAGTAGCCGCCATGGGGCACGCCCACACGATAGCCCACACGGGTTATCGGCGTGAAATTACACGCGATAAGAATCGTGTCCTTCGCGGATTCGGTCTTGCGCAGAAGTGAGATTGTGCTGGTGAGGTTATCGTTGCAGTCCACCCAATCGAAGCCGGCGGCGTTGTTATCAAGCACATGCATCGCGGGTTCAGCGCGGTAGAGCCGGTTCAACTGTCCTACCCACTCCTGTATACCGCTGTGGACTGGATACTGAAGCACGTGCCACTCCAGGCTGCTGTCGTGGGCCCACTCGCGGACCTGACCAAACTCGTCACCCATAAACATCAGTTTCTTTCCCGGCTGGGCGTACATGTATCCGAACAAGAGCCGGAGGTTGGCAAAGCGATTTTTCTCGTCGCCCGGCATTTTGCCGATCAGCGAACCCTTGCCGTGGACGACTTCATCATGCGACAGCGGCAGCACGAAGTTCTCCTGAAATGAATACAGCATGCGGAAAGTCAGCTTGCTGTGATGATATTTGCGGTGGATGGGATCCTGCTTGAAATATTCGAGCGTGTCATGCATCCATCCCATGTCCCATTTCATACCGAAACCCAGTCCGCCCAAGTACACCGGCCGCGAAACCATAGGCCATGAAGTGGACTCTTCCGCGGTGGTCTGGATGTCAGGATGCTCTTTATAGACTTCCTGATTGAAGCGGCGGAGGAATTCGATGGCCTCCAGGTTCTCGCGTCCGCCAAATTTGTTGGGAATCCATTCTCCCTGTTGGCGGGAATAGTCGAGGTAGAGCATCGACGCAACCGCATCCACCCGCAAGCCGTCGATGTGGTATTTGTCGAGCCATAACATCGCGCTCGACATCAGGAAGCTTCGCACCTCGGTACGTCCGTAGTTGAAGATGTGCGTCTTCCAGTCAGGATGGAAACCCTGCCGTGAATCCGCGTGTTCGTAGAGATGGGTGCCATCGAAGTAAGCCAGGCCGTGGGCGTCGGAAGGAAAGTGCGAAGGCACCCAGTCCAGGATGACGGCGATGCCATGCTGATGCAGGTAGTCGACCAAATACATGAAATCCTGTGGCGTGCCGTAGCGCGATGTGGGGGCGAAATAGCCAGTGGTCTGGTATCCCCAGGAACCATAGAAAGGATGTTCCATCACCGGCAGGAATTCCACATGAGTAAATCCCATGCGCTCGACATATTGCGCGAGCCTCGGCGCGGTCTCGCGGTAGGTCAGCGGACGATTGTGCTCCTCGGGAACGCGCATCCAGGATCCCAGGTGGACTTCATAGATGGAGTGCGGAGCTCGCAACGAGTTGCGTCCCGCACGATTCTCCATCCAGTCCTGATCACCCCACTGGTAGTCGAGGTCCCACACTACGGACGCCGTGCGTGGAGGTTTTTCGTGGAGCAGGCCAATAGGGTCGGCTTTGTCGACCTGATAGCTGTGGCGGTTCGACTCGATATGGAATTTGTAGAGCGCACCCTTGTTTACTCCGGGAACAAATCCTTCCCAGATGCCGGAGTCTCCGCGGCGATCGAACAGATTGCTTCGCGCACCCCAGGAGTTAAAGCTTCCAATCACCGAGACGAGATGAGCATTTGGAGCCCAGACGCTGAAAATGGCGCCAGCTTGCCCATCACGGGTGACCAGATGGGCACCCATGGTTTCATACATGCGATAGTTACTGCCCTCATTGAATAAGTAGAGGTCCTGATCGGAGAGCAGGGTAGGCTTGTCAGATGTCGCGGGGATGGAAATTTCAGGCATTTTCGAGTCCTAGTGTACCGGAAGACCGGGATGGCAACACATACAGAGAGTGGTGTACGCGGAGCGTTGAAATGCTGGCTTCGTGACCTCCGAACGCATTTCGACACGCCCTCCGGTGCGCAATCGGAGGTGAGGCGACATGCTAGACTGAATTTTCCTTTCATGCCCGCCCTGCGTCTGATCCTTCTCTGGCACCAGCACCAGCCTTTCTACAAGGACTTGGTGACGGGGGAATATCGTCTGCCCTGGGTGCGCCTGCATGCCCTCAAGGATTATTACGGCATGGTGAAGCTGCTCGATGAGTTTCCCAATGTCCACCAAAATTTCAATCTGGTGCCATCGCTGATCACGCAGATTCAGGACTACGTTGCCGGGACGGCGCAGGATCCTTTTCTCAGGGTCGCAGCCAAGCCGGCTGACGACCTGACTCTGCAGGAACGGCTCTTTGCGCTGCAATATCTATTCCAGGCCAACCCGACGAACGTGATTGGCCGGTACCCGCGCTACCGCGATCTTTGGGAGAAGTTTCGCGAGCACGGGTTTTCGGCGGAGAAGGCAGAAAAATATTTTCAACCGAGGGATTTCTCCGACTTGCAGGTGCTGTCGCAGATCGCATGGTTCGACGAATTCTTCCTGGAAGATAAAGATGTTGCTGCGCTGATCAAAAAGGAGCGCAACTATTCGCTCGAAGACCAGAGTTTTGTGATTGCGCGTGAGCGGGAATTGCTGGGCAAGGTTTTACCGGCTTATGCCGAAGCTGCGAAAAAGGGATCAATCGAGATTTCGGCCACCCCCTTTTATCATCCCATTCTCCCTTTGGTCTGCGACACCCATGCGGGTGCAGTTTCGTCCCCGGGCTTGCCCTTGCCACAGAACCGGTTTCGTCATCCGGAAGACGCGCGTGAGCAACTGGTTCGGGCGCTTGATCTTCATCAACAAGTATTCGGAGTGCGGCCGCGAGGCGTCTGGCCGTCGGAAGGCAGCGTCTCGGAAGAGGCGCTGGCGATTGCTCACAGCCTCGGCGTCAAATGGATGGCAACTGACGAAGGCGTGCTTGGCCGCAGCACCGGAGTGTTCTTTCAGCGCGACGGAAACGGCCGTCTGCCAGCGCATCTCGCGGAGCGGCTTTACAACGTCCACCACTATGAGAAGGGTCCGGCCGAAATGCACTTGGTATTTCGAGACCACACCATTTCGGACATGATCGGCTTTGTGTATTCAGGAATGGATCCGGCGGATGCGGCCGGACATCTGCTGCGCAATATCAAAGACGCGGCTCAACCGGTCCTTGCCCAAGGCCGTGATGCGGTGATCTCAGTCATTCTCGACGGGGAGAATGCCTGGGAATACTATCCGAAATCCGGGCGGGAATTTCTCCGGCGATTTTATGATGCCCTGCAACGCGAGGGCGGGCTGGAAGCAGTCACTGTCTCGGAAGCGATTTCGCGCCATCGCAACGCTTCGCCCTTGAAGTCCCTGGTTCCGGGATCATGGATCCATGCGAACTTCGATGTCTGGATTGGGGCTCCAGAAGATAATCGTGCTTGGGACTATCTTCACCACGCGCGCGAATTTTACGCACAGAATGCGGCCCGGGCCAGCGAAGGGCAACGAAAATTAGCCTTCGAAGAAATCATGATTGCCGAGGGCAGCGACTGGAACTGGTGGTATGGTCCGGAGCATCACTCGGCCAATGATCGCGACTTTGATGAGCTTTACCGCAAACATCTTTCGAACATCTACCAGGCCCTGGGTGCGACGCCCCCGGATTACCTGGCCCAGCCGATCACTGCCGGAGAAGTGCGTCCGGCCTTCACACCGCAGACGGCCTACATCCATCCCCGAGTGCTGGGCGACAAGATTCGTTACTTCGAGTGGATGGGTGCGGCAATTTTTACCGCCGATCAGCGCGCCGGAGCTATGCACGGAAAACAATTCATGCTGGATTCCGTGTATGCGGGGATCGACAGCGCTTTTGTCTACGGACGATTGGACTTTGCAGGTCCGGTTCCGGATATGGAGTTTGATTTGGTGGTAAATCTGGAATCGTGGGCGAGCGGCGAAGTGCGCCCCGGGCGGACTCTGCGTCTCGACGCCAAAGTGCGAGACCGCAAGCTGGCAGAGTGGAAGGTTGAGGGGCGGGAAGAACCGATGCCCCCTTCGCATCACAAGGGTGAGGAGAGCGCAAAGGCGTCACTGCTGCGCAACTTTGAATTCAGGTTGCCCCTGAGTTGGCTGCTGGCGAAGCCGGTGTCAACCGCGGATACCGAGGGAAGTGGAACCGTGAGTCGATCTAAGGGTGGTGGCGCTGCAGTCGTCGCACCTGGCCGGCTTCGGCTGCGCTTCAGCCTCTGGCACAACGGCTTGCCCGTGGACGCGTTGCCGGTGGAAGGTTGGATCGAACTGCAGTTGCTGAGCGAACTGGAACTGGCAGCAGGGATGTAGGTCGCTCTGCGAGCACTCCTCCTGCGGGCTATTGTAGATTAGGGATGCACCTTACAGTCTGACTCAGACTCAATCTAAGTTCAGATCACCACAGTTTCTCTGTATTCGCCAAAGACCCGGCGCATGGCATCGGAAATCTCGCCCACGGTTGCGCAGGCTTCCACCGCCGCGACAATCTTCGGCATAACATTGTCGCCCGCGCGGGCAGCATCCTCGACCCCCTGCAGGGCCGCCTTCCAGGGACCGGGATCGCGCCGGGCCCGGAGGGCTCGCACGCGTTCTATCTGCTTCGGCTCCAGCGTTGAATCAATCTTCTGAATTGGTATGGGCCTCTCGTCTTCCACTTCGAACCGGTTCACACCTACAACCACCGACTCTCCACGATCCACAGCCTGCTGTGACTCATAAGCCGCGTTTTGAATCTCCTGCTGCACAAATCCGCGTTCGATCGCCATCAGCATTCCGCCCATGACTTCAATCTTCCCCAAGTACTCGGCTGCGCGTTTCTCGATCTCATTGGTCAGCGATTCGATGTAATACGACCCCGCCAGCGGATCGATGGTCTGCGCTGCGCCAGACTCGTAGGCGATCACCTGCTGAGTGCGCAGGGCAATGCGGGCAGCCTGCTCCGTGGGTAGAGCCAGCGCCTCGTCATAGGAGTTCGTGTGTAGCGACTGCGTCCCTCCCATCACCGCCGCCAGCGCCTGAATCGCCGTGCGCACAATATTATTTTCCGGCTGTTGCGCAGTCAGCGTAGACCCGGCTGTCTGCGTATGAAAGCGCAGCATCCAGGACTTCGGATTCCTGGCCTTGAAATGCTCGCGCATGATTCGCGCCCACATTCTTCGCGCGGCGCGAAACTTGGCAACCTCTTCCAGGAAATTGTTATGCGCGTTAAAAAAGAAGGAGAGGCGAGGAGCGAACTCATCCACATCCAGTCCGGCCTGGATCGCCGCCACGACATAGGCCATGCCGTTGCCCAGAGTGAAAGCCACTTCCTGCACAGCCGTCGACCCCGCCTCGCGCATGTGATAGCCGGAAATCGAAATCGTATTCCACTCCGGCACGTGTTCTTTCGTCCAGGCAAACATGTCCGTGATCACGCGCAGCGCCTGCCGTGGCGGATAAATATACGTTCCGCGCGCAATGTATTCCTTGAGCACATCATTCTGCACAGTGCCTGAAAGACGCCGGAGGTCCGCACCCTGCCGGCGTGCCACCGCCACGTACAAGGCCAGCAGAATCGACGCGGTTGCATTGATGGTCATCGATGTTGAAATCTTGGTTAGTTCGATGCCAGAGAACAGGAGCTCCATATCTTCGATGGAATCGATGGCCACGCCGACTTTGCCGACTTCGCCGGCGGCCAGGGCATGATCCGAGTCCATTCCGATCTGCGTGGGCAAGTCGAACGCCACTGAGAGTCCAGTTGTTCCGTTGGCCAGCAAATATTTATAGCGTTTATTCGATTCCTCGGCGTCACCCATTCCGGCATACTGCCGCATGGTCCACAAACGCCCACGGTACATTGTCGCCTGCACTCCGCGCGTAAATGGATACTCCCCGGGATAGCCCACTTCGCTCTCGTAGTCTGAGCCCTTCAGATCCGCGGGAGTGTATAGCGGTTTCACCTGAATGTGAGAAGACGTCTCTACAACTCCCATGCTTTTCTCATCCGCGAATTTGGTTTTGTTAGCCATGAATTAACCAGTATTGTCGCCGCACCGTTCCCGCCTGGACAATATTTGCTGCTTCGAACCGGCATCGGTGAGTGAGGAACCGGCTGGACCGCCGTATTGCTTATGAGCCTCGCCTTTCACTCCTTTTTCCCTTCCGCCTCGCCCTCCAGAACGAACTCACTCCGAACCACGCGAACGCCGCAGTGGAGCAGATTGCAACCAGCACGCTTGCTAACCCCGCCTGCCCCGCGTGATATTTCCCATACTCCCTTACCGTGGCCTCAGCGAAACCCAGAGCCATGATCAGGAAAACAACTCCCGCAATCTCCAGCCAGAGCTGGTGCAGCACTCGTCCGAATGCGGTCGCCGTGGTGGCCGCGGCGCGTGTTGCCGCCCGCACGGTCCGGCTGCGCTTGGCCTGCTGGGTTGCCACGCGCGCCACCACCCCTAACTTCCGTGCAGTGGAAACCTTAGTCACGGCCTCGATTTTATCAGTCTCTGGCGCTACAATGACGCAAACCTGCCGCTGCCATCGAAACCGTTCAGCGGCTTCAGGCATCTAAACGTCGAGTGGCAGGTTTGAGACCGACGTTTCAGACGGACAACGTTTCAGACGGACACAGACAATGATCGGGGGATTACGTGGATCAACAACTCAAAGATTTGATGAAGGAATTGGGCGAAGCCATCAACGAATCTCTCTCCGATTCTGAACAGATCGCCGAGGTTGTATCTCGCATTAAAGAGGGAGGGTACGACATCTTTCTAGTCCTTGAGGCCACCATCGGGGTTAGCAAGCAGGGCGAGAAAACCTCCGACAAGACCTCGCTGGTCACCACTTTGTCCACAAATCCCGAATTCAAGATCAACGATCAGGATCTCAAGTTTCTCAAATCGCTGCGTATCAAGATCGAGGAAGAAAAATAATCCCTGGCGTGCCTTGATCTGCCCGACCTCGTCAAGTTTTTTGCTCGCTCAACACCTGATCCAGCCTTGAGGGCAGGCAAGAATGTCGGCTGGTGCTATCAAAAAGATTCCAAGCCAGCTGACTTTCGAACGACGACGCGGCAACTCTCCTCGCTGTGCTACCATCTACTGTTTTCCGTGGGCAATTAAGAGCTTCATTCTTTTTCCTGGGATTCGCGCACGAGTCAGAGGCAGTCCGATGAAAGACACACTCGGAGTCCTTCTAGCAGGCGGCGCCGGAGAGCGCCTTTATCCTTTAACCCGCGATCGCGCTAAGCCTGCCGTCACCTTCGGCGGAATGTACCGCATCATCGACATCACTCTTTCCAACTGCCTCAACTCTGATCTGCGCCGGGTTTACATTCTGACGCAGTACAAGGCGCTGTCGCTGAACCGCCATATCCGCGAAGGCTGGAACATTCTGGGCCGCGAAGTGGGAGAGTTCGTCGAAGTCCTTCCGCCCATGAAGCGGGTCAGCGATCAGTGGTATCAAGGCACAGCCGACGCGGTTTATCAGAACATCTACTCCATCGGCTCCGAGCAGCCCAAGTACGTGCTCATCCTGTCCGGGGACCACATCTACAAAATGGATTACGGCAAGATGCTGAAGCAGCATCAGGATTCCGCTGCCGATGTTACGCTGGCCACGATCCAGATCGATCTCGAGGAGACTTCTCGCTTCGGCGTGGTCGACGTCGACAAGGACGGCCGCATCAATGGCTTTGAAGAAAAGCCGGCTGCGACCGCACTGCGTTCCCCCTGGAACCCGCAGAAAGTCGCTGGATCGATGGGCGTCTATCTGTTCAATGCCGACGTCCTCATCCCGGTGCTGCTGAAAGATTCTGAAGATCCCGCCTCCAGCCATGACTTCGGAAAAGATATTTTGCCCAAGATGGTCGACGACTATCGTGTCTTCGCCTACGACTTCATCGACGAAAATAAAAAAGAAGCTTTGTACTGGCGCGATGTAGGCACGCTCGAGGCCTATTACGAAGCCAACATGGACATCGTTTCCGTATCGCCGATCTTCAATTTGTACGATCAGGAGTGGCCGATCCGCACGCATCAGCGGCAGTATCCGCCGGCGAAATTTGTTTTTGCGGAGAAAGATCGGATGGGCACCGCGCTCGATTCCATCGTGTCCAACGGCTGCATTGTTTCGGGCGGGTTGGTCAAAACCTCGGTGCTGTCGCCCGACGTGCGGGTGAATTCCTATTCCGAAGTGGACGCGTCCATTTTGTTTTCGCACGTCGCAGTGGGACGCCATTGCCGCATCCGCCGCTGCATCATCGACCGCAACGTGCATCTGCCTGAGGGCACCACAATCGGCTATGACACCGAGGCGGACCGCTCCCGTTACTTCGTTACCGATAGCGGCATCACTGTGGTCACGCGCGACTATTCGCTGTTCGAGAACCCGGTGACGGTGGATTACTTCACCAGCGAGTAGGGCGCGGCAGGTCTTAGATGGCGTCATCCTATGGCGGGCAAAGGTGCACGACTATCCCGCTCCGCCGTTTGTGGCGGGAAAATAGGGCACAACCTCCTCTTCAAGCTGTTACCCAGCTGGTGAGTGAGCTGGCGTAGCTGACATCCAGCTATTCGGGCCTAATCGCGATCTCTCGAACCCATTCGGCTTTACTCACTCACACCACTGCTACAATGCCCTGTTTCGAATAACTTGTGGCTGTGATCGTTACTCCGGCGAACTTACGGGAGTACATCCGCGTACTGTCTTGTGGGAGAGCTGTAGCCCGCGCGGGAAGCAGCATGTTCCTCCGTCTGTCGGAATGACAGGCCTTTTAGATTTGAACGAGAGTTTTGTTTAGGTTGAGCAAAGGTCCAGGCTCTCCGGAGAGCGTCGGTTGGAAGATGTCCAGGTAGTTGCGATGCTGGTGCGCCGGTGCGTAGCCGGTGACGCCGCTGCCTGGGAAGAAATCGTTCAGACCTACAATCGGCGTATCTATAACATCTGTTACCGTTTTGCCGGCTCTTCCGACGACGCCGAAGACCTCGCCCAGGAAGTTTTCATCAAGATGTACCGCACGCTGGCGAGCTATGACAGCTCGAAGGGTGCATTCGTCACGTGGGTGACCACTATCACCCGCAACCTTCTGGTGGATCATTTCCGCAAGACCAAGCAGGACCGCATCACCGACTCACTCGACGCCGCGCCTTCCTCCCATGAGGATGCCCCGCCGCTCAGTGAGCAAATTCAGGACCAATCTGCGCCTCCCGACCAGCACGTACGCAGCCGGGAGGTCGGAGAAACGGTTCACGCGGCGCTCGGCAAACTGTCGCCGGAGCTCCGCGAGGCTGTGATTCTAAGGGACTTACAAGATATGGACTATCGCGAAATCGCCACCGTTTTGAAGGTGCCGGAGGGAACTGTGAAAAGTCGAATAAATCGCGGGCGAGCGGAACTTGCGCGCCTTCTACAACGTACCTATAGGCAGGTGATGTGATGCCAGATCACACCAAAAACGACCTGACCAGTAACGGAATGCAGTGTCATGAGTTTGACGGCCTGCTCACGGACGCGCTCGATGGCGTTCTGACCAGCCTTCAGCTCGACCGGTTCCAGGCTCACGCGCGGATTTGTCCCGCCTGTGGGCCGCTGTTCGCCGAAGTTGAGGCGGGCCGCAACTGGCTGAAGGATCTCACGGAGGTGGAGCCTCCAGTCAGTCTGGTTACGAATATCCTGGCATCCACAACGGGCGTTGACACCCAACGCCTGCGGGTAAACGTTTCTGCGCCACAGCCACGCATCGGCTGGCTGGAAAAAGCGCAGGCGTGGGCCTCGGGGGCCATGCAACCCATTTGGGCAACGGTCCGGCAGCCGCGGTTTGCCATGTCGTTCGGCATGGCATTCTTCTCGCTGTCGGTGGCGTTGAGCGTGCTCGGCGTAAAGCCCGCCGATTTCCGCCAGGTGAGTTTGCGTCCCGTTGCCATACGGCACACGTACTACAATGCGCAAGCCCGCGTTGTCCGGTACTACGAAAATATCCGGTTCGTCTACGAGGTGGAGTCGCGAGTGCGTGAATTCAAGCGCAACGTGACCCCAGCCGAGCCCGCGCCGGAAACGGACAAGGAAAAGAAAGACCACAAGAACGACACAACACAACAGCCCGAGCAGAAGCAGGAGCGCAATTACAGCCAGACCGAGAACCATCTCATTCTCGCTGGTGCTCCGCTGGGTCCATCTGTAAACGATCTGCCTGTAGTGTCGGTGACCACGTACAGGAGGTTCGTATGAACTGCGCCACGCACAACGATATCGCCGCAGTAGCGTTCTGCCGCACCTGCGGCAAGCCACTCTGCGCCAATTGCACCCGCGACGTCCGCGGAGTCGTCTACTGTGAGCCTTGTCTCGCAGCCCGTTTGGAAGGCACTACCCCGGCAGCGGCGTACGTGCCTCCGCAATCTGTCTATCCCCCGGTCGGAATATCAGCCGGCCCCCGGCATACAGGTTCCGGGCCCAATCCTACAGTCGCCGGCATCCTCGCAGGATTTTTTCCCTTCGGCGTCGGCGCCGTTTATTGCTCGCAATACGCCAAGGGACTCGCCCACCTGCTGATTTTTGGATTGCTGATCTTCGCGTCCGATCACGCAGGAAATTTGGACTTCGTCTTCGGCATCGGCATCGCGTTCTTCTACGTCTACCAGATCATCGATGCCGTACGCACGGCTCGTGCGCTTCAGGAAGGCCAGCCACCGCCGGATCCGTTCGGCTTGGCTCAAGCTTTCAGTATGGGAGAAAAGGGCGAGTCGAAGAATATTCCCGTCGTCGCCGTCGTACTGATCGGACTCGGCGTGCTTTTTCTACTGCACACCATGAACATCCTCGAGTTCGGGCTTGACCGTTTCTGGCCCCTCATCCTGATTTTTCTCGGGGGATGGATGTTCGCCAGGCAGTGGGGAATGATCGGAGCTCACCCCGCAGGCTGCACCTGCACAACCTGCCGAGTGCGTAAGGCGGTGGGAATGCACTGTCTCTGTGATCGCTGCCGCATGCGCAAAGTCATGGGGCCGGCCATGCTGGTGACGATCGGCACGCTCTTCCTGCTCCAGAGTCTTAACGTCGCCAGCTTCGATCGCACATGGCCCGCAATCCTGCTGGTGGTTGGCGTGGTAAAGCTGCTGCAGAGTAACGCCTCCTCAGCCGGACACGTCGGCCCGCTGCCGTCGGCGCCGCCAGCTGTCGGTCCCACCCCTCCGCCTACGCCCTCTTCCGACCCTGCGGCTACGTCCTCTTCCGGGGAGGTGCGTAATGTCTAGCCCCGTGTCCTATCCCGTTCCACCGCCAGTTCAAGCTCCGCTTCCGCCGCGTCGTCGCCGTTCCTACGCCGGGCCCTTCGTGCTGATCGTGCTTGGAATTATCTTTCTGCTGGGCAACATGCACATGCTCTCCTGGCAGCACCTGGGACTCTGGTTCGCCCATTACTGGCCGCTGCTGCTGATCCTGTGGGGAGTGATCAAGCTGATCGAGCACCAGCAAGCCCAACGCGATGGCCTATCGCCTCGCGGCATCGGTGCGGGCGGAGTTTTCCTGGCCATTGCCATCGTCTTCTTCGGACTTATCGCTACCCATGTAGCCCGCTTCCACTGGGACGAAATCCGCAACAACATGGGCATCGACGATAACGATCTGGACAATATTTTCGGCCACACCTACAACTTCGATGACCACCTCGAACGGGATGTACCGCCTTCCGTCAGCAGCTTGCGTGTCAATAACGATCATGGCGCCGTCCATGTCAGTGTGGCCGACGACAACAAAATCACAGTTGTGCTCCACAAACGCGTCGGCTCGGAAAGCCAGAGTGACGCCGACAAATACAACCAGCAGACCAAGCCGGAGATCGCACTCGCCGGCAATGTAATGGTTCTCGACGCCAGAACCCAGGCCGCCGGCGACCATTCCGTGCAAAGCGATCTGGACATCTCGATTCCCCGCAAGATGGAGGTGCACATCACAGCGCGCAAGGGCGATGTCTCCGTCACTGGACGAGATGGACAAGTCGAGATCGCCGCGCAGCACGGCGAAGCTTCCGTGGAGGACATCACGGGGAACGTAAAATTGAATCTTGAAAAGGCTTCAGCCAAGGTTGAGCAAGTTACTGGCGACGTCCACATCGAGGGCCACCTGAATGAGGTTTCGGTAATGGATGTGAAGGGCTCGGCTCAACTCGACGGCGAATTCCAGGAGAGCGTCAAACTGGGCCGCATCAGCAAGAATGTTGCGTTCAAATCTTCCCGCACCGATATGGAGTTTTCCCGCATCGATGGCGATCTCGATCTCGACTCCGACGACCTGCACGCGGAAAAGATCACCGGTCCCATCCGCTTGACCACGCGCTCCAAGCAGATTCGCCTGGACGATGTATCAGGCGATGTCCGGCTGCAAAATGAGAATGGCGGAGTAGAACTATCGCTGCGTTCGCCTGGCAACGTGCAGATCGACAGTCGCAATGGAGATGTGCAGGTGAGCGTTCCCGACAAAGCCGGCTTCCGCGTGGACGCGCGCACGCGCGACGGAGAAATCCAATCGGATTTCCCGGAGTTAAAAATCGACAATGGAGACCACGAGGCCACGGCCAGCGGCAGCGTGGGCAATGGCGCTTCCCACATCGTTATCAACAATCAGCACGATGGCATCGAGATACGTAGAACCTCGGCCACCGCGACGGCCGCTCCTCCGGCGCCTCCGGCAGCGCCAGCCAGGCCGGCCAAGTCTTTGCCCGCACCCAAGGCGAAAGTGGAGCCGTCGGATAACTGAAGCCGCTCACAGACAACCAGAAAGGTTTTAGTGTGGGGACAGCCGCCCTCGGCTGTCGCCGGGCGCAGCCCGGTGGGTTAGTGAGTTACATCGAACGCCGAGATCAACCCGGCGATCGACTCAATCTCCCAATTTCTTCCTCGCCAGCTCTTCTACCTGCGCCAGCACTTCATCCTCGCGCATGCTGGTCGAATCGATCACCACCGCATCCTCCGCCGCCATCAGCGGAGACGCTGCCCGGGTGCGGTCGCGACGATCGCGCTCGCGCAGATCCGCAGCAACATTCGCGGCCACTTCCCCTTTTATCTTTTGCTGCTCCATCCGGCGCTGCTCGCGCACGACGGGATCGGCGTCGAGGAAAATTTTCAAGTCAGCGTCGGGAAAAACTTTCGTTCCAATGTCGCGGCCCTCCATCACCACGCCGCCGCCCGCACCCATTTCCCGTTGACGAGCCACCATCCACTGGCGCACCGCCGGATGCACCGACACCCGCGACGCTGCCTCGGTGACATCGCGCTCGCGGATGCGGGAGGAAACGTCATGGCCGTTGAGCAGGGTTCGGTTTCCGTCCCGCGTAGGCTCGAGTTGAATGCGCGACTCCTGCGCAAGCTTCACCAGCGTGGATTCATCGTCGAACGACGCATCCTTTTCGATGGCCTTGAGCGCCAGCGCGCGGTACATCGCCCCACTTTCCAGGTTCACATAGCCCAGCTTGCGCGCCAGCCGGGACGCAATCGTGCTTTTGCCCGCCCCGGCCGGCCCGTCAATGGCAATGATCAGTTTGCGTGGAGTGTGTTCAGGGCTAGAGTTGTCGGTCATTTCGCGACTAGATTGTACACGGAGGGAGACACAGACTCAGAAGCTCCTCGTCATTCCGAGAGCAGCGAGGGATCCGGGTGTCACTCTGTAGCAACGACAAACCCGCCGTACTCCGTGCCCCTCTGTGGCCCCTGTGTTGAAAGATTTTGATTTGCTTCCGCAGGAGTCGCTGTTTGTCAAACGCGACAGACAATCCTTTAACAAACATGTGACAGTCCAGGGCGCACTTTCTTATCGAGTGCCGCGTCCAATAGGCATACATAGAAAGACGAGTAGAGTGTACCCGCTTTGCAGATGCCAGAAATAGAGGCGGTGACGCAGAGCACAGCCGGGCGAACCTGCCCGCTGTAATGCGGCAGTCCGGTTGCAAGCCCGGACGGTATGGGAGGGTCGGAATGTTGGAGATCGTATGGCGCAATCCACGCCCGCCGGCACGCAGAAATTTGCGGGTTGCCGAAGTGCGGGCCGATGAATCGAAGTCGGCACCCATGTGGGTGATTTCCTATCGTACCGTCCTCGAGTCGGGCGGGCCGGAAAATGAATATCAACTGCACTTGAACCGGGATTTCGAACCAGACATTGCCATCTAGCCGTAACAGGAGGTCATCGTGGCGAATGAAGTAACACCAATCGATCAGGGGTCGGACGAAATCATTGATGCGTTGGCCCGCCGGATCATGGCTTACCGGTGGAGCGAGTTCGACCGGGTTTGGGAAGCGGCGAACAAAATCTGCGATCGCTACGAACTCGAGAAGGCAAGTTAATCGGCCGCCGTATATCCATCGGTCTGTGCCAGAAATGATTCGTGTCAGGATATGCCTTCAGGCATACCGATGGCGCAGCATGATAGATCAGCCTTTAGGCGCTGGATCGGATTCGACGATCGCTTAATTCGCGACTAGCCTATGCTCGGAAAACCGCGATGGACGGGGTCTAGGTGACGGCCAAATTCAGAGGTGCTGCAATCGACGAGGACGCTGCGTACTCGATGTGCAGAACTCGTCGGTCCGCCTCGGCCTGTGATTTTGAAGATGAATGAATCAGTAATGGCCTCATGGCGAGAATTCCTCCCTCCGAAACCAGACATTCCACCGGATTGATGGTCGTCGAAAGTTCGTGGATGCGATCATCATCCAATACCCCCAACGTTTGCGTGCCAGGAAGAACCCGCAGCGGCCCATTCAGCGTCGTCGAGTGGTCAAGGTGAATTCGCAACGCGAGGACTTGCGATAGTGCGACTGCAGGCGCGTGTGCATAATGGACACCATCTTTTACAGACCAAGGTCCCCAACCCACCACTGGATGTCGTTCGCGCAGCGGCAGTGCCGTGTCCTGATGCCAGACTACCAGCCAGTTAGACTTGGGAGACTTGTCGAACAAGGTCGCACGAAATGGGAACGCCTCAGGACCGAGCACAACTTGCGCCAGCTGAATCAAATTCGGCTGGTGAGCAACTTGAGAAACCGGGCCCAACCGTAAAGCGTGGCGCACCCCCGCTCTGGTTCGACGAGGAGCAGATGCGCAAATCTGTTCAAGAATCCGCTCGACTTCCCCACTCGGAAGCGCATTGGGAATAATCGCGAAACCGTCTCTGTCGATCGCGTCGCGCAAAGTCAACGGGATCCGTCCGTTTGCCCTGGCTCGAGGAGAACATGGTGTTTGCCAGCACCGCTTTCTTCTGTCCCCATCTTTACCCGAGCCGATATTATTTCTTGGGTTTACCAGAATGTTGTGAAGTGAATGATGGCCGTCGAGACCCGCCGACGCTTGTCCTCGGTCCTGGGCGAAAAGTCTTGCGCGGACGAGGATTCTCATCTGCTCTCGGCTTCGGCGGGCGAGAGCTCGCGACAAAAGGAACCGCCGCTTCCTTCTCCGGAGTAATCTGCAGCATCGACCGCCCGCTTACATGTACGAAGCTCAGCTCGCGCGCCGCCAGCAGAGCATTCACCGCTTCTTTGACACGCGAGCGGGCCACAAATTTTCCAAAAAAAGATTCCAACTCCGTCTGCTCGGCGGCAATCACGCAATCCAGATACTTCGACAACAGCGCCGAAAGCGCCTGTTGTACCGACAGATTCACGCCTTCGCGCACCGCATCGGGCGACCAGCGATTCAGCTCGTCCCAGTACGATCCCTCGGGAGCCTTGTAATCCACGCGCGTAATCCTCAACTTCGCCAGCAACTCCCCGAGAGCCTTATCCAGCGCCGGCAAAGAAACACTTCCGCCCAGCGCCTCCTGCAGCTTCTGCTTCGAGATCGGACCATCGCGCCGAATCAACTCAAACGCGTCGCACGCCAGCGGCGAATAAGGAGACCGCGGCCCCTGCTTCGGCGCCAGCTTGGGATTCCGTTCACCAACCAGCGCATAAAAATATGGAAAGGCCGAAGCGGCCACGAGAAATGCATTGTTCTCTTCGAACAGATTGGCCTCATAAGCCGACCGCTCGCGCAGCAGCCGCACCATGAGCTCCGTCGCTTCGGCCGCACGCGGATCTGAATAAGCGTGCTGCCAGGTCGGCAGCCGATTGTCGGAGCCTACGAACGCACCAATAAATGTAGGCACCGGCATCGAAGGCCGCACGGGATACATCAGGCAGAATCCCACGCCCTCAACAAAGGCGCGCGCCTGTTCGATGGTGCGGATGGCTTTCCCATCCAGCCACCACTTTTCGCGCCGCAGTTGCTGTAGATCCTGCTCGGTCATAAAAATTGCCTTGTCAGCTTTCAGCTATCGGCCGTCAGCGAAGCGGCTGGTTAGCGGAGCTGAATCCGGAGCCGCGTCTCAGATCCTCTTAAATGCCTTCTGAATGTCCTTTACAGAATAGCGCAAGACGACGGGCCTGCCATGCGGGCACGACATGGGATGATCCGTTTTCGCGAGTTCCGCCAGCAGCCACTCCATTTTGTTTTGCTCCAGCGGCATGTTGACCTTGATCGCTGCATGGCACGCAATCGACGCGGCGATGCGCCCACGAATCTTTTCCAGGTTCAGCGACTGCTCTTCCCGCGAAATCTGATCCAGCAATTCATGCAACATGTTCTCGACGGCCGCCGCATCGACTCCCGCCGGCGCAACTTTCACCGCCACACTGCGCGCGCCGAACGGTTCGGCCTCGAATCCGTTATGCTGCAGTTCCTCGGCAATCTCGGCGAACACGGCCTGCTGCGCCAAGGAGAGCTCGAGAACGATCGGCATGAGCAGCCGTTGGCTCTCCACTTTTTGCGCCGCACGCTGCTTCAGCACGCGTTCAAACAGCACGCGCTCGTGAGCCACGTGCTGGTCAACGATCCAGAGTCCATCTTCATTCACGGCGAGGATAAAAGAATTGCGAATCTGACCCAGCGGACGCAGCGTCGAGAGGGCGGCCAGCGTGGGCTCTCCTTCCAGCACGTCGAGCGCCGGAGCACAACCATTATCCGGAATCGCATCAACTTGTCTTGTTTCGAACCCGCGCGTCTCCAGTCCTCGCGCCACCGGAATCGCTGCATTTGCCTCGACCGCAACCCCGCCTTCGAACTGAAACCGGGCCGGAAGCGGCGGAGGCCCGGGCGCCTGCAAAGCAAACCCGGCCCCGCCCGACGGCTCGTAAAACTCACGCGGCGGCGGTCCCGATGGAACCGCCATGTCCGAAGGCGGTTGCCACTCCCGCGCCCCGGGCGTGAGCCCGGAACCTGCGGTAGCGTGCGCATGAATCTCCGTCGCGAAGTGCGGCGCCGGACGAGCCTTCATCAAAGCGGCCCGCACCGTGTCCCGCACAAAGTCGTGGAGCACGGTCGATTGCCGAAACCGCACTTCCGTCTTCGAGGGATGAACATTCACATCCACTTCGCCTGCGGGCAGTTCCAGAAACAGCAGCACCACCGGATAAACCGTCGGCGGAATAATATTTCGATAAGCTTCGGTCAGCCCATGCTGAACCAGCCGGTCGCGAATCAGCCGCCCATTCACAAACACATAAATCGAATTGCGATTCAGCTTCTGAATCTCCGGCTTCGAAACAAATCCGTGCAGCCGCATCTGTCCCGGATCGACAGGCGCTGCAGCATCCTCGGTCGCCTCCCGCCGCCAGGGCGGAGGCTGCGGCAATCCCACATGCTCGAGCGGTTGTACTGCCGCCACCGCAATCAATTGGTCGAGCGTCTCCTGGCCAAACACTTGATACACTCGCTCGCTGTATCCTGCCACCGGAGGCGCCACCAGCACGGCGTTCGTCGCCGAGTGCAATTCAAAATGCTTCCCGGGATGCGCCAGCGCATAGTGCGTGACCAGCGAAGCAATATGCGACAACTCAGTCGACTCCGCTTTCAAGAACTTTTTACGCGCTGGAGTATTAAAGAAGAGATCCCGTACCGTAATCGACGTTCCTTCTGGCAGCCCTGCCTCTTCCACCCGCGCCATTTTGCCGCCATTGATCTCGATAACAGTTCCCGCCGCTGGCGCTCCCGACGACTCCAGCGCGCAAGTCTCCAGCCGCAGCCGCGACACCGACGCGATCGAAGGCAGCGCCTCGCCGCGAAATCCGAGCGTGGCCACGCTCAGCAAATCTTCTGCGTCTTTAATCTTCGACGTCGCATGCCGCTCGAAGGCCAGCATGGCATCATCGCGCACCATGCCGCATCCATTATCTGTGATCTGGATCAGCTTTTTTCCGCCCGCCTCCACGCTGATCTTGATCCGCGTCGCGCCCGCATCCAGAGCGTTCTCCAGCAACTCCTTCACCACGGACGCAGGCCGCTCCACCACTTCGCCGGCGGCGATCTGGTTGGCAACCTGCTCGGAAAGTACGTGAATGCGGCCCATGAACAGTTCTCGTTGTAAGTCTTCAGCGGTTTTCGGGGATAAGGCCAGTTTCGCAGATGGCACGGCGGAAGGCAAAGATTCTGGATGCACGGAAGGCGGAACACTCTTTCTATCCCGCATTGCAGGCGGCGGCCGAGAGGGTGCTGATACTATTTATTCTTGTCTTCTTATTCTTGTCTTCTTATTCTTGTCTTCTTATTCTTGTCTTCTTATTCTTGTCTTCTTATTCTTGTCTTCTTATTCTTGTCTTCATGGGGATTCGATGGCCGTCCGTGTGCCTTTTTTATTGGGAGTGATTCATGATTCGATCGTTTAAGGGGATGAACCCGACAATTCCGGCAAGCTGTTATGTGGATGAGTCGGCGCAAATCATTGGTGATGTTGTCCTCGGCGAGCATGCATCGGTCTGGATGAATGCAGTGGTGCGCGGCGACGTTTATGCGATCCGCATCGGCGCCAATTCGAGCATTCAGGATTGCAGTGTCCTACACGGCATGAAAAACTCCTACGGCGTGACCGTGGGCGAATACGTGACAGTGGGCCATTCGGTGACGCTGCATGGTTGCGTAGTCGAAGACCGCTGTCTGATCGGCATGGGCTCTATCATTTTGAATGGCGCGAAGATCGGCGCGGGATCGATCATTGCCGCAGGCACGCTGATTCCAGAGCGCACTGTCGTCGAGTCGGGCTCGCTATGGATGGGATCACCCGGAAAGTTCCGTCGCAAGCTGGAGAAGCGTGAGGAAGACATGATCATGATGTATGCGCGGAATTATCTGGGATATACGGAAGAGTATTTGCGGGAACGATGACGCAGTTAGTTCGAGCCCTCAGTAATAACAAGAGTCGTTCCACTGCCTGCCCGCCACTGGAAGTGGCGGGCTATTATCGGTCCCTGCGGGGCCTTCTGTCTTTGTCTTTGTCTGGTTGCCGGGTCACGGCAATCGACAAATTGAATATCAAGACTGGAAATTAAATGATCAAGGCTGTTCGAGGAACTCGCGACCTGCTGCCGCCCGAAACTGCGCTCTGGAATTTTGTGGAATCGGCGGTGCGCGATGTGTTCCGTGCCTACAACTTCCAGGAAATTCGTACACCGATCTTTGAAAGCACCGAACTCTTCGCGCGCGGAGTCGGGGAGGAGACCGACATCGTCTCCAAGGAAATGTTCACCTGGGAGGATCGGGGAAGAGCGGAGAGTGATAAAGGGCAGTCGCTTACACTTCGCCCCGAGGCCACAGCTGGAATCGTCCGAGCCTACATTGAGCACAAACTGGGTGATCGCGGACTGAATAAGCTCTACTGCATCGGACCGATGTTCCGGCGCGAACGTCCCCAGAAAGGCCGCTATCGTCAGTTTTATCAGATCGACGCTGAGGTGATTGGCCCGGCTTCGGCGGGCAGCGAGTCGCCGGCGCGCGATGCGGAGGTTTTGGAGATGCTGGCTACGTTGCTCGATCGCCTGGGAATCACAGGCTGGAACCTCGAGCTGAATTCTGTCGGATGCTCGAATGATCGCGCCGCATTCAACCAAGCTCTGCGCAAAGCCTTGGAGCCAGTGGTCGGACAAATGTGCGTCGATTGCCAGCGCCGTGCGGTCACGAATCCCCTGCGCGTATTCGATTGCAAAGTTCCTGCTGATCAACCCATCATCGACACTCTGCCGCGCATCAGTCAGTTTCTGGATGAAGCCTGCCGCACACACTTTGAGGCAGTCAAGGAGATTCTGACCAAGGTGGGCGTTCCCTTCAGCTTGAATGACCGCCTGGTACGCGGACTCGATTACTACACCCGCACCGCGTTCGAGTTCACCCATGGAGCGCTGGGGGCGCAGAATGCAATCCTCGGAGGTGGCCGCTATGATGGGCTTTCCGAAGCGCTCGGTGGTCCGGCAGCTCCCGGTATCGGTTTCGCAATCGGCGAAGACCGCCTGGTGATGTCATTGCAGGAATCAACCCCGGCCGAAAGTGTGCTGCGCAAACCGCATGTGTATATCGCTCCGCTTGGGGCGGGCATGAACGCCGAAGCCGCCCGGCTGGCCCGGGAACTCCGCCGCCACGACGTCGTAGCGGATTTGGGAGATGAAACCTTCCGGCTGAAGAAATCGTTTGAGACCGCGACCAAGGCGGGAGCGAAATACATTTTGATCGTGGGGGAAAATGAAATCAAAGCGGACGCGTTCGCCCTGAAAAATCTCGCAACCGGCGAGCAGGTCTCGGTGCCGCGCGCGCATCTGGCGCGAAGAATCCAGGAGTAGCCGTGGGCAGAACTCGTTCCATGATCGATGACGTTGCACGCCGATTCATCGAAGAGCAGCATATCTTTTTCGTCGCCTCGGCGCCGCTGGATGCCACCGGCCATGTAAACCTGTCCCCAAAAGGCTTGGATACATTTCGCATCCTCAATCCAACCACAGTCGCCTACATTGATTTCAACGGTAGTGGAGTGGAGACCATCGCTCACTTGAAAGAGAATGGCCGAATCGTTCTGATGTTCTGCGCATTTCAGGGTCCGCCGAATATTTTCCGCCTGTACGGCCGCGGACGCGTCGTCGAACCGCACGACGCCGAGTTTGCGACCCTTGCGGAAAAGTTCCCAGTTCGCGATAACGCCCGTTCGATCATTGTCGTGGAACTGACGCGCGTCACCGATTCTTGCGGCTACGGTGTTCCCAGTTTCAAGTACGAGGGCGAGCGTGAACAACTCCACGCCTGGGCCCGCAAGAAGGGGCCTGAAGGCTTGAGAAATTACCGTGAGCAGAAGAACAAGCAGAGTATCGACGGCCTTCCTGGCGTCTCGCTCTAGAAATATTCAAAGGAGGCGGTGTGAAATCCTTTTGGCTTTCGTATGCTGTTCTCGCTTGTCTTGTGGTTGCGCCGCGAATGGTGGCGCAAGCCACGAGCGCTGGCAAACGGTCGGGGACGTTGGAACAAAACGCAATCACGAATGAGAAGGCTTTGATCGAAGCCAAGAAAAAAGACGACGCCGCATTTTTCCGACGGACGTTGAGCGGGGACTTTTCGCTCGTCGGAGTGGACGGCAAGCTGCTGCAGAGACAAGAAGCAGCCGACAATCTCGGCGACTCCGGCCTGGTCGAACTCACGGCCTATGACGTAAAAGTCGTGGCCTTGGGGGATGATGGCGCAATCGTCAGCTACGACGCAATCGTTCGGGAAAAGCCCGAAGAAGATCAGGGACCACCGCCGCGCTATCAGCATTTCAGCTCGGTATGGCTCAGGCAAGGGGATCAGTGGAAGCTGAAGTTTCATCAGGCCACGGCGGCGCATTGGGGAGACTGGTAAGCGGAGCCCTGTAGAATTGCCTTTGAGCTTCACAAATGAGCAGTAGAATGTCGGTCGGCCGTAACCGATACGCGAAAAATCTAAGGAGACGCGCATGAAACGACTTGGAATGATTTTGAGTTCCGCATTGATGTTGTCGGCAGTGGCGACAGCTCAGACGCAGCCTCCGAAGCCCGGACCGGAACTGAAGAAGCTGGACGTGTTCGTGGGTGCGTGGTCTCTCGACGGCAACATGAAACCGGGAACGATGGGACCTGGTGGCTCGATGACGGAAAGCGAAAAGTGCGAGTGGATGGAGGGCGGCTTTTATGTCGTCTGTCACTCCGATTACAAAAGTTCGATGGGCAACGGCGTGGGCTTGTCCGTGCTGGGATATTCTACCGACGATAAGGCATACACCTACCGCGAGTTCAACAGCTTCGGCGAATTCGACGATTCCCGAGGCGTGCTCGATGGCGATACCTGGACTTGGACGAACGACGAGAAGATGGGCGGCATGACCATGAAGGGACGCTTCACGATGAAGATGACTTCGGCTACGTCGTACAATTTTACCTTCGATATGTCAGAAGATGGAACGAAATGGTCCACCGTAATGGAGGGTAAGGCGAGCAAGAAGTAATCTTTCACAGCTGCATTCCGCAGCCGCATCGTGCCTGCGGCCGCAGGCCCATACCATATAATCCTGAGCAATGACCTTCCAACAGTTGCTGGATGGAGCGGAAGTCCTCGCACAGAGCGGGGATCCGGGCGTGAGTAGTGTGGAATATGACTCGCGGCGGGTGAGGCCGGGGTGCGTATTTGTGGCCATGCGGGGTGAATCCAGCGATGGCAATCGATTTATCGACCAGGCGATTCAGGCGGGAGCAGTAGCGGTGGTGACGGATTCGGCGGGGGAAAAACCGCGTCCGAATGTGGGCTGGGCGGTGGTTCCGAGCGGGCGGCGGGCGCTGGCGCGCGTGAGTGCGAACTTTTATAAAAAGCCGGCGGAGCGAATTGCGGTCATCGGAATTACGGGGACGAATGGGAAGAGCACTACGGCATTTCTGGTGGAGTCGATTCTGACTGCGGCGGGACGCAAGAGCGCGCTGATCGGCACGATTGAATATCACGTTGCGGGGAAGGTTCTACCGGCGCCACATACCACCCCAGAGGCGCTCGAACTAAATCGCATTTTGAGCGAGGCTCTGGGGTACGGAGCGACGGATGCGGTGATGGAGGTCTCCTCCCATGCGCTGGCGCAGGAGCGTGTGTACGGAGTGCCCTTCGATGTGGCCGTATTTACGAATTTGACGCGCGATCATCTCGACTATCACAAGACGATGGAAGAATATTTCGCGGCCAAACGGGCACTGTTCGAGGGTTGCGGAACGGATGCGCCGCGAGCGGCGGTGACGAATGTGGATGATGAATACGGCGCAAAGCTGGCGGATTTCAGCCGAAAGCGCAGTTCGGTGGTGCTTAAGTATGGATGGGACCGCGGCGACCTGCACGCGGGAAAAGTTGAAATTACGACGCGGGGCACGCAGTTTGATTTGATCACGCCAGATGGGAGGGTCGCAATATTCTCGGCATTGATTGGACGCGTGAATGTGTACAACATTCTGGCCGCGGCTGGTGCGTGCTACGCGCGGGGATTTAAGACGGACGCCATTGCTGCGGGGATCGCCAAACGAACGTGCGTCCCCGGAAGGTTTGAGCGAGTGGATTGCGGCCAGCCCTTCACCGTGGTGGTGGACTATGCGCACACAGATGATGCGCTGCGAAATCTGACGGCGCTGGCGCGGGAGTTGGTTTCTGCGGCGAAGGGAAGAGTGTTGACGGTGTTTGGATGCGGCGGGGACCGGGACCGGAAGAAGCGTCCATTGATGGGCGAGGCGGCGGGGCGGGGAAGTGATTTCGTGGTGCTTACATCGGACAATCCGAGGAGCGAAGATGCGCTCGCGATTATCAATGATGCAGTAGTGGGACTGCAGAAAACTGGTGTGAAGTACAGCGTGGAGGTCGACCGTCGCAAGGCGATTGCGGTCGCGATTGGCGAGGCTCGGCCAGGCGACATTGTGCTGCTGGCAGGGAAGGGACACGAGAAAAGCCAGATTACGCGGCAGGGTGCGGCTCCATTTGACGATTTGCAGGTAGCCCGCGAAGCGCTGCAGGCGGCGGGATATGAGTGCGCTACTCGAGCGGGAGCGACCGGATGAAACTATCGCTCACCAAGATTGCAGAGTTCATTTCCGCGACGGGGAGATTTGCTGCGGAAGCAGTGGTGAATGGGTATTCCATCGACTCGCGCACCGTAGGGCCGGGGCAGCTTTTCTTTGCGGTGAAGGGGGAACGGTTGGATGGACACGACTTCGTCGAACAGGCGCTGGAAAAAGGAGCGGCTGCGGCCGTCGTGCGGAGCGATCAGGCAGGGCGCTATCAGGGTGAGACCCCTCTACTGGCGGTCGAAGACACCCTGGTCTCGCTCCAGACCTTGGCTACAGCAGTGCGGAAGCTGTGGGGCAAGCCGCTGATCGCGGTGACAGGATCGGCAGGGAAGACAACCACGAAGGAAGCGATTGCGCACGTGTTGAGCACTCGATTTCGGGTGCTGAAGTCGGAAGGCAACTTTAATAATCATTTTGGTTTGCCGCTGATGCTCCTGAAGTTGGAGCCGGAGTATGACGTGGCGGTCATTGAAATGGGGATGTCGCACGCGGGCGAGATCCGGGCGCTGGCGAAAATTGCGCAGCCGGAGATTGGCGTGGTGACAAATGTCGCGGCGGTGCATCTGGAATTTTTCGATTCGCTGGCGGGGATTGCTCGGGCAAAGTATGAGTTGATCGAGTCGCTGCCGGTGAGTGGAACCGCCGTGCTGAATGCCGGCGATGAATATGTCTCGCAGTTTGGACGGGGCTTCAAAGGGAAAGTTGTGCAGTACGGTCTGCGCGCCACAGCAGACGTGCGTGCGGAGAATATTCGGTCCAAGGGGACGGAAGGCACGGAGTTCGACGTAGTGATTGGAACCTCCCGCGAGCATGCCACTTTGCCGCTGGTTGGCGAGCATAACGTCCTGAATGCGCTCGCGGCGGTTGCCGTGGGCGTGGAGCGTGGACTGAGGCCTGCAGAGGCCGCCGCGGCATTGGCCACGCTGACTCCGGCGGACAAGCGCGGACAGGTTCTCCAAGTGGGTAACATCACGGTGATCAACGATTGCTACAATTCGAATCCGAAGGCCCTGGAAGCGATGGTGGACGCGCTGGCGGCGATGAACGCCAGGCGGCGCATCGTGGTCGCGGGGGAGATGCTGGAACTGGGCCCGGCGGGAGAAGAGATGCACCGACGGGCAGGGGACCATATCTCCGAAAAGAAAATTGATGTCCTGATCGGAGTGCGCGGACTGGCACAGTCAATGGTCGGTGCGGCGGCGCAGGCGGGAGCCCGGGCGGAGTTTGTGGCGTCGTCGGAAGAGGCGGGTGAGTGGCTGGCGCGTGAGGCACGGGACGGTGATGTGATTTTGTTGAAAGCTTCGCGAGGCGTGAAGCTGGAAAGAGCGCTCGAGACCTGGATGGCGCGGCGCGACGGCAAGAATTGAGATTATTGCGGGACGGAGGCTGATTGCTCTACTGGCTGTTGTTCGTGAAGCTGCAACATTATTTTCCGCCGTTCCGCATCTTCCGCTATCTCACGTTTCGCACCGCATTTGCTAGTCTTACCGCACTGTTTACCGCGCTGATCGTGGGTCCGCTGGTGATCAACCGGCTGCGTGAATTCCAGATTGGACAATACATTCGGGAAGAAGGTCCGAAGGCGCATCAGAAAAAGGCAGGAACGCCGACGATGGGCGGGCTGCTGATTGCGATCGCGATCGTAGTGCCGACGCTGCTGTGGGCGGACCTGAGCAACCGGTTTGTGTGGATCGCAGTCTTTGCCACATGCGCGTTCGCGGCGATTGGTTTTACCGACGATTACACAAAAGTGGCGCATCGCCGGAATCTGGGGCTGACCAGCCGGGCGAAATTGGGACTGCAGATCGCAACCAGCATCGTGATCGCCGTGATGCTGATAGCCATGCAGACCTATGGGATGTATTCGACCAAGCTGATTGTGCCGTTCCTCAAGCAGTTTCATCCCGACCTGGTAGTGCAGAATCTGGAACGTTTTCCGCATCTCTGGCCGCTGGCCTTCTTGCCTTTTATCGGATTTGTAGCCCTGGTCATTGTGGGCTCGAGCAACGCCGTAAATCTTACGGACGGTCTGGACGGCCTGGCCATCGGCTGCACCGTGATTGCCGCCGGCGCCTTGACCGTGCTGACCTATGTGAGTGGGCACGCGACGTTTGCGACGTACCTGGAAATTCCGCGCATGCCGCAGGTCGGCGAGCTGACGATTTTTTGCGGAGCGATGGTGGGATCGTCGATTGGATTTCTATGGTACAACGCGCATCCCGCGGAAGTATTCATGGGCGACGTGGGATCGCTGGCGCTGGGCGGTGCGATTGGGACAGTCGCCGTGATCATCAAGCAGGAATTACTTCTGCCGTTTATTGGAGGAGTGTTCGTGATCGAGGCGGTCTCGGTAATCTTGCAGGTGGGATCGTATAAGCTGCGCAAGAAAAGGATATTCAAGATGGCGCCCATCCATCATCATTTTGAACTGATGGGATGGTCGGAGTCGAAGATTATTGTGCGCTTCTGGATCGCGTCGCTGGTGTTTGCGCTGTTCGCGCTGACGACGCTGAAGTTAAGGTAAATCGATTCACCACCCTTGCCGAAGGGTGGTGAAATGAACTTGATGGAACTCAAAGATAAACGCGTGCTGGTGGTTGGTCTCGGCAAGTCCGGGGTGGCGTCGGCGCTGTTTTTGAAGACGCACGGCGCATTGGTTACGGTTTCC